>Ga0308157_10000113_pt1 | contig 334320 bp, 296 predicted proteins | sample PhyBR1_FD_201035 | JGI IMG/M metagenome (GOLD analysis project Ga0308157, IMG submission 201035) | Phyllosphere microbial communities from UC Gill Tract Community Farm, Albany, California, United States - DLSLB.R1 | ecosystem: Host-associated > Plants > Phyllosphere > Unclassified | place... | reverse complement strand
TCCAGCACGCTTGCGATCGCTTTCCTTCAAGAAGCGCTTGCGCACGCGCACGCTCTTGGGGGTGATTTCAACCAGCTCGTCGTCCTCGATGAATTCCACCGCGTATTCCAGCGACAGGTCGATCGGGGGCGTGATCTTGATCGCGTCTTCCTTGCCGGAGACACGGAAGTTGGTCAACTGCTTGGTACGCGTGGCGTTCACGACCAGATCGTTGTCACGGCTGTGGATGCCGATGATCATGCCTTCGTACACGGGATCGTTCGCCTTGACGAACATGCGGCCGCGGTCGTCGAGCTTGCCCAGGGCGTAGGTGAAGATTTCACCGTCGTCCATGGAGATCAGCACACCGTTCTTGCGGCCGCCGATGTCGCCCTTGTGCGGCTCGTAGCTGTCGAAGATGTTGCTGATGAGGCCCGAGCCACGCGTCAGGTTCAGGAATTCGTTGGTGAAGCCGATCAGGCCCCGCGCAGGAATGCGGTACTCCAGGCGCACGCGGCCACGGCCGTCCGGCTCCATGTTCACCAGCTCGCCCTTGCGCTCGCCCAGCGCCTGCATCACGCCGCCCTGGTGGCCTTCTTCGATGTCGGCCGTCACCAGTTCGATAGGCTCGTGCTTTTCGCCGTTCACGTCGCGGAACACGACGCGGGGCTTGGACACGGCCATTTCGTAGCCTTCGCGGCGCATGTTTTCGAGCAGGATGGTCAGGTGCAATTCACCACGGCCCATCACTTCGAAGATGCCTTCTTCGTCGGTTTCCTTCACGCGCAGGGCGACGTTGTGCTGCAGTTCCTTTTGCAGGCGGTCCCAGATCTGGCGGCTGGTCACGAACTTGCCTTCGCGGCCGGCCAGTGGCGAGGTGTTCACGCAGAAGTTCATGGTCAGCGTGGGCTCGTCCACCTTGAGCATGGGCAGCGGCGCGGGGTTGGCAGGGTCGGTGATGGTCACGCCGATGCCGATGTCTTCGATGCCGTTGATCAGCACGATGTCGCCGGGGCCGGCCGAAGGCGTCTGCATGCGATCGAGACCCTGGAAGGTCAGCACCTGGTTGACGCGGCCCTTGACGGCCTTGCCATCGGGGCCTTCCATGACGACCACGTCCATCATGGGCTTGATGGTGCCCTGGCTGATGCGGCCCACGCCGATGCGGCCCACGAAGGTGGAGAAGTCCAGCGCCGAGATCTGCAGCTGCAGCGGAGCGGCCGGGTCACCCGTGTTCGGGGGAACGTGGCTCAGGATGGTGTTGAACAGGGCCGACATGTCGGGGCCCCACTGCTCGCCAGGAGCGCCTTCCACCAGCGACGACCAGCCGTTGATGCCCGAGGCATACACCACGGGGAAGTCGAGTTGCTCATCGGTGGCACCGAGCTTGTCGAACAGATCGAACGCGGCGTTCACGACCTTGTCGGGGTTGGCACCGGGCTTGTCCACCTTGTTCACCACCAGGATGGGGCGCAGGCCCAGGGCCAGGGCCTTCTTGGTCACGAAACGCGTCTGGGGCATGGGGCCCTCTTGCGCGTCGATCAGCAGCACCACGCTGTCGACCATGGACAGGGCACGCTCCACTTCACCGCCGAAGTCCGCGTGACCAGGGGTATCCACGATGTTGATGTGGGTGCCTTCCCAGCTCACGGCGCAGTTCTTGGCCAGAATCGTGATGCCACGCTCTTTTTCAATCGCGTTGTTGTCCATCACGGTGTCGACGACCTTTTCGTGGTCGGCGAAGGTGCCGGACTGGCGCAGCAATTGGTCCACCATGGTGGTCTTGCCATGGTCAACGTGGGCGATGATGGCGATGTTGCGGATCTGTTTAGTCATAGTTTTTCCAATGTGCCGCTGGCTTGCAGGTGCGGCGTACCTTCCAAAATTTGTTGAATTTCCAGCGGACTCAGGAGCCTGTCGGGCACCAGCTCCCCGCCCACGATGTGGCCCACCCCCAGCAGCGCCGGGGGATTGTCGCCAAACACCGCCACGGCCCCGGCATCGGGCCAGGTGCCTCGGCGGCGTACGCCCGACAGGAAGCGAGCAGCATTCTCGCTGTCCAGCGTGACACGCACGTGTTGCGCCAGCAGGGACTCGGGCGGCTCCAGCTGCGCCAGGCGCTCCCCCTCCTCCATGGCTTCGAGCTGCGCCAGCGTGACACAGCGCTCCACCCCGATACCCCCGGTATCGATGCGGCGCAAAAAGGTAAGGTGGGCACCGAAACCCAGCGCCGCGCCCACATCCTCACCCAGCGTGCGGATGTAGGTGCCTTTGCTGCACTGCACCACCATTTTAACGGCGATGGCATCCGGATTGTCCGCCAGCAGTGTGAGGGAAAGCGAATGGATCACCACATCGCGTGCGGGCCGGTCCACCTCGATGCCGGCGCGCGCGTATTCGTACAGGGCCTTGCCGTCCTTCTTGAGGGCGCTGTACATCGGCGGCACCTGCTGGAGGGGGCCGGTGAACTGCTGCTGCACGGCAGCCAGGCGCTCGGGCGTGAGCTCGCCCAGCACCACGGGGCGGCGCTCGACCTCGTCGCCCTCGGCATCGCCGGTGGTGGTGGTCACGCCCAGCAGGGCCACGGCCTCATAGGTCTTGGGGGCATCGAGCTGCAGCTGGCTGAACTTGGTGGCCGCGCCAAAGCACAGCGGCAGCACGCCGCTGGCCAGCGGATCAAGCGTGCCGGTATGGCCCGCTTTTTCGGCGCGCAGCAGCCATTTGGCCTTTTGCAAGGCGTCGTTGCTCGACAGGCCGAGCGGTTTGTCCAGCAGCAACACCCCATGCACAGGGCGCCGCTGCACCCTGGTGCGAGGCGAGTGCATGGACTACTCCTCTTGGGCGCGCGAAGAGACGGCCTTGGCGATCAAGGCGTTCATGTCGGCCGCACGCTCAGAGGTGCGGTCGTACACGAAGTGCAGCGTGGGCACCGTGTGGATGTGCAGGCGCTTGAACAGGCCGTTGCGCAGGAACCCAGCCGCCTGGTTGAGCGCCGCCTGTGTTTCCACAGGGTCGCCCACCAGCAGGCTGAAGAACACCTTGGCGTGCGCGTAGTCGGGAGTCACCTCCACACCCTGCAGCGTCACCATGCCCACGCGCGGGTCTTTCAACTCGCGCGCGATCAACTCCGTCAGATCGCGCTGGATCTGATCGGCGACCTTGAAGGCGCGGTTCGGGGTGGAGGACTTCTTCTTCGCAGCCATCGGTTACAGCGTCCGCGCGATTTCCTTGATATCAAAGAATTCGAGTTGATCGCCTTCCTTGATGTCGTTGTAGTTCTTGAGCTTGATACCGCACTCGAAGCCTTCCTTGACTTCCTTGACGTCGTCCTTGAGGCGCTTGACCGAGTCGACTTCGCCCGTGTAGACCACCACGTTGTCGCGCAGCAGGCGGAACCGTGCGTTGCGATGGACCATGCCCGAGGTGATGTACGAACCGGCAATCGTACCGATCTTGGTCGCCACGAACACCGTGCGGATCTCGGCCGTACCGATGATCTCTTCGCGCTGCTCGGGAGCCAGCATGCCCGACATGGCCACGCGCAACTCGTCCACAGCGTCATAGATGATGCTGTAGTAGTGCAGATCGACGCCATTGCTCTCGGCCAGCTTGCGTGCACCGGCATCGGCACGCACGTTGAAACCGATCACGATGGCCTTGGAGGCGATCGCCAGGTTGATGTCCGACTCGCTGATGGCGCCCACTGCGGCGTACACCAGCTGCACCTTGACCTCGTCGGTCGAGAGCTTGAGCAGCGACTGCGACAGCGCTTCCTGCGAACCCTGCACGTCGGACTTGACGATGATGGGCAGCATCTTCACTTCGCCTGCCGTCATGTCGGCAAACATGTTCTCGAGCTTCGCAGCCTGCTGCTTGGCCAGCTTGGTGTTGCGGAACTTGCCGGCACGGTAGGTGGCGATTTCGCGGGCACGGCGTTCATCCGTGAGCACCATGAATTCGTCGCCGGCCTGGGGCACTTCGGTCAGACCCTGGATTTCCACCGGGATCGATGGGCCTGCGGTCTTGGCGGTCTTGCCGTTTTCGTCCAGCATGGCGCGCACGCGGCCGTAGGTCTGGCCTGCAAGCACCACATCGCCGACCTTGAGCGTACCGGACTGCACCAGCACCGTGGCCACAGGGCCGCGGCCCTTGTCCAGTTGGGCTTCGATCACCAGGCCCTTGGCCAGCGAGTCGACCGGTGCCTTCAGTTCCAGCACTTCGGCCTGCAGCAGCACCTGTTCGAGCAGGTCGTCGATGCCCTGGCCGGTCTTGGCCGACACCGAGACGAATGGCGACTCGCCACCGTACTCTTCAGGCACGACGGACTCGACCACCAGCTCCTGCTTGACGCGATCGGCGTTGGCATCGGGCTTGTCGATCTTGTTGACCGCCACCACGATGGGAACACCAGCCGCCTTGGCGTGCTTGATGGCTTCCTTGGTCTGGGGCATGACACCGTCGTCCGCTGCCACCACCAGGATCACGATGTCGGTGGCCTGTGCACCACGGGCACGCATGGCGGTGAACGCCTCGTGGCCAGGGGTGTCCAGGAACGAGATCATGCCGCGTGGCGTTTCCACGTGGTAGGCACCGATGTGCTGCGTGATGCCGCCGGCTTCGCCCGAGGCGACCTTGGCACGGCGGATGTAGTCGAGCAGCGAGGTCTTGCCATGGTCCACGTGGCCCATGACGGTGACCACAGGTGCGCGTGGCAGCAGTTCGACGTCCTTTTGCAAGGTGTCGTCGTCGGTGAAGGCTTCCGGATCGTCCAGCGCCGCCACCACGGCCTTGTGGCCCATTTCTTCCACCATGATCATGGCGGTGTCCTGGTCCAGCGGCTGGTTGATGGTGACCATCTGGCCCATCTTCATCAGGGCCTTGATGACTTCGTTGGCCTTGATCGACATCTTGTGTGCCAGCTCGGCCACCGTAATGGTTTCGGGCACGTGCACTTCGATGATGCGCGCCTCCACCGGAGCGGATTGCTGGTGGTGGTCGTCACGGTGGTCGCGGTCATTGCCACGGCGGCCACGCGGGCCTCCGCGCCAGTTGTTGCGCCCCACGCCCCCGCTGCTGTCGCCGCGGGTCTTGATCTCCTTCTTCTTGGCCGTGTCGCCCGCCCAACTGGAGGACAGCTTGGCCGACTTCACTTCCTTGCCGGCGGCCGCGCCAGGCGCTGCCGCCGTGGCAGGTGCGCCAGGGCGTGCCGGGCCGGTGCCCGTGCCCACTGCGGGCTTGTGCAGCGTGCCCTTCTTGGCATCGCCAGCCAGCGCGGGCTTGGCCACGGGCTTGGGTTCTTCGGGCTTCTTGGCCACCATGACCGCCTTCTTGGGCGTGGCCATCATGGAGCGGATGGCGGCTGCCTCGGCTTCGGCCTTGCGGCGGCGTGCGTCGAGGTCGGCGGCGCGGGCCACTTCCTCGTCGGAGCGGGCCCTGGACTCGGCTGCAGCCTTTTCACGGGCTTCGGTCTGGGCAGCGTTGCGTGCGGCGGCCTCGGCGGCCTGCTCACGCGTGGCTTCCTGCTTGACGGCAGAGGCCTGGGCCTTCTTCTCGGCTTCCTGGGCAGCGTAGGCGGCAGCGCGCTCTTCGGCTTCGCGCTCGCGCTGTTCGCGGGCTTCGCGCTCGGCACGCTTTTCGGCGAGTTCGGTTTCCTGGCGGCGGATCAGCTCGGCCTGGCGGCGTGCTTCTTCCTCGCGGCGCGTCAGCTCAAGTTCTTCGCTCGAGATCGGTGTCTCTTCCACCACGGCGTCTTCGGACTCGGCAGAGCCCTCCACGCCATCATCGCGCTTGATGAAGGTGCGCTTCTTGCGCACTTCCACCTGGATCGTGCGCGCCTTGCCCGTGGCATCGGCCTGCTTGATCTCGCTGGTGGACTTCTTCGTCAACGTGATCTTCTTGCGGTCGACCGCGGCGGTGCCGTGGCTGTTTTGCAGGTACACGAGCAGCTTTTGCTTGTCGGACTCGGTCAACGCGTCCGACGGGGCGGCCTTGCCCACGCCGGCAGCCTTGAGCTGGTCGAGCAGGGTTTCAGGCGATTTTTTGAGTTCGGTTGCAAACTCGGCGACAGTATTACTGGACATATGTGGTTCGTGCCTCCCTGACCCTTACTCTTGCTGCCCCGCGAACCAGTGTTCGCGCGCCTTCATGATCAAGGCTTTGGCATCGTCTGCAGACTGTCCGGTCAGGTCGGTCAGCTCATCAATGGCCAGATCGGCCAGGTCGTCACGTGTGTGCACACCGCCTTCGGCCAATTTTGCAATCAGCTCCGGGGTCAGGCCTTCGAGGTCGCGCAGGTCCTGGGAGACCTCTTCCACGCTTTCCTCACGGGCGATTTCCATGGTGAGCAGCGCATCCTTGGCACGGGCACGCAGCTCATTGACGGTGTCTTCGTCGAAGCTTTCGATTTCCAGCATTTCCTGCAGCGGCACATAGGCCACTTCTTCCAGGCTGGCGAAACCTTCGGAGATCAGGATGTCGGCGATTTCCTCGTCCACATCGAGCTTTTCCATGAACAGCTTGCGGGCCGTGTCGGACTCGTTGGCCTGCTTTTGCGCCGACTCGGCGGCGTCCATGATGTTGATCTTCCAGCCGGTCAGGTCGGACGCCAGGCGCACGTTCTGACCACCGCGGCCGATGGCGATGGCGAGGTTTTCCTCGTCCACCACCACGTCCATGGCGTGCTTTTCTTCATCGACCACGATGGAGGAGACGTTGGCCGGGGCCAGCGCACCAATCACGAACTGGGCCGGGTCTTCGGACCACAGCACGATGTCCACGCGCTCGCCGGCGAGCTCGTTGGTCACCGCATTCACGCGGGTGCCACGCACGCCGACGCAGGTGCCGATGGGGTCCACGCGCTTGTCGTGCGAGAGCACGGCGATCTTGGCGCGCGAACCGGAGTCACGGGCGCAGCTCTTGATCTCCAGCAGGCCCTGTTCGATCTCGGGCACTTCCTGGCGGAACAGCTCGATCATGAACTCGGGCGCCGAGCGCGACAGGATGATGGGCGCGCCGCGCAGCGTCAAGTCCACTTCCATGATCATGGCGCGCACACGGTCGCCGCTGCGCAGGTTTTCCTTGGAGATCATCTCGCTGCGGCGCAGGCGGCCTTCCACCCGGCCGGACTCGACGATGATGTCGCCCTTGTCCATGCGCTTGACGGTGCCGGTGAAGATGCGCTCGCCGCGCGACATGAAGTCGTTGAGCAGCATTTCGCGCTCCGCGTCGCGGATCTTCTGCAGGATGACCTGCTTGGCCGCCATGGCGCCGATGCGGCCGATGGGCACGGATTCGACACCCTCTTCGATGTACTCGCCGACTTCGATGTCGGCAATGCGATCTTTCGCATCCATCAGCAGTTCTTCGGCTTCCGGGTTCTGCAGGCCTGCATCGTCAGGCACAACCAGCCAGCGGCGGAAAGTCTCATAGTTGCCGCTGTCGCGATCGACGGACACGCGAATGTCCACCTCGCCCTGGTACAGCTTCTTGGTAGCCTGGGCCAGGGCCGACTCCACGGCGCCCAGGACCACGTCCAGCTCCACGTTCTTTTCGCGCGAAATGGCCTCAACCAACATCAACAATTCGCGATTCATGCGACGACTCTCCTAGTTCAATCACCCGATAAGCAAAGGCTGCACGCGGCGGCCATCTGCCCAATTCATTCAGCAGCCTGCTTGCAACTCAGGCGGGCTCGGCCCCTGGCTTGTTGCTACGCCCCTTGAAATCGACAATAGGCGCCAGACGGACTTCCCGTGTTTCATCCAGGGTGAAGCCCAGCGCCTGCAACGGGGCGGGCACGCGCTTCTTGCTGATTCTTTGACCCGGCTTGACAGCGGGCTCTTCGCTCCAGACGATCTGCCAGCCCCCTGCCTCGGCCCGCTCCAGCGTGCCGCGAAATTTCTTGCGCGTGGCATTCACCTGCCCCGCTCCTGCCGCACCGATGGGCGCCCTCAATGTGATGTCGATGATCGAGCCTTCGAAACGCACGAAGTCCTGCTCGTGGCGCAAGGGTCGATCGATTCCGGGAGAAGACACTTCCAGGCGCTTGTATTCAACGCCATCGACCTCCAGCGCAAACTGCAGCTGGCGGGTGACCTTCTCGCAATCTTCGACCGTGACGTACTGCTCGGCGGCCGGCGCGGGTGCATCGGCGACAGGCTGTACCCAGGGCAAGTCGATGGTGATGCGCAGCAGACCACCAGCGGAGCGTTCGATCTCCACCAGGTCATACCCCAGGCCAATCACAATTTGTTCAACGACTTGCTGCAGTGCCACGTGTTCTATTCAATCCCGGAAAAACAAAAAACCCGATAACCCCCAGAGGCTTCGAGCTCCAAAAGCAAACGACCAAAAAAAACGGGCGGTTGGTACCCGCCCGCTTGGTCGTGAGAAACGTATTGTAGCCCGTAAAGCGTTGATTTGCCAAGCTGCGGGGCCACGAGCACGCCGCAAACACCCTGCATGTGCGGCAGAACAACGCCCGGCGCGGGTTTGCGCGGAAAAACGCCTTTGCCAGCCCCTGTTGGCTACGGCAGCGAGAGCGGCTGCAGCAGCTCGGCGAGGTCGCTTTCGGTGAAAAGCGGCTGCTTTCGCCCCGCCGCACCCTGGTAAAGACTTTCGGCCAGCTGGGCTTTTTTCTCCTGCAGGGCCAGTATGCGCTCTTCGATGGTGCCGCGCGCCACCAACTTAACCACCCACACGCTCTGCGTCTGCCCGATGCGGTGGGCACGGTCGGTGGCCTGGGCCTCCACGGCGGGGTTCCACCAGGGGTCGTAGTGGATCACGGTGTCGGCCTGCGGCAGGTTCAGCCCCACCCCGCCGGCCTTCAGGCTGATGAGGAACAGCGGCACCTCGCCGCTGGTGAACCGGTCGATGATGGCGTCGCGCTTCTGGCTCTGGCCCGTGAGCTTGACCCAGGGCAGGCCGTGTTTGGACAGCTCGGCCTCGATCAGCGCCAGCATGCTCGTGAACTGCGAGAACAGCAGGATGCGCCGGCCTTCGGCCAGCATCTCGGGCAGCATTTCCATCAGCTGCGCGAGCTTGGCCGAGGTGTGCACCTTGCGCGCCGCCTCCAGCGGCACGAGCTGCGGGTCGCAGCACACCTGGCGCAGCTTGAGCAGCGCGTCGAGGATGGTGATCTGCGAGCGCGCCAGGCCCTTGGCCTGCAGCGCCTCGCGCACGGTCTTTTCCATGCCCAGGCGGATGGTCTCGTACAGGTCGGCCTGGCCACCCGAAAGGTCCACGGGCATCACGGTCTCGATCTTGGGCGGCAGCTCGTGCGCCACTACCGACTTGGCCCGGCGCAGCATGAAGGGGGTGATGCGCGAGCGCAGCTGCGCCAGCCGCTCGGTGCTGCCCTGGCGCTCGATGGGGTTGCGAAACAGGTCGCGAAAGCGCTGCTGGCTGCCCAGAAAGCCCGGCATGAGGAAGTGGAACAGGCTCCAGATCTCGCCCAGGTGGTTCTCCATGGGCGTGCCCGACAGGCACAGCCGGTGGTTGGCCTGCAACTGCGCCACCACCTGCGCGGCGTTGGTGGTGGCGTTCTTGATGTTCTGCGCCTCGTCGAGCACCACGATGTGCCAGCGCGCCTCCAGCCAGCGCTCGCGGTCGCGCTGCAGCAGCGAATAGGGGGCGATCACCAGGTCGTGCTCGGCCATGGATTGGGCCAGGGCGTGGCGCTCCTTGCCGTGCAGCACCACGCTGCGCAGGCCGGGGGTGAAGCGCGCGGCCTCGCGCTCCCAGTTGCCCATCAGGCTCACGGGCGCCACGATGAGTGCGGGCTGCACCAGGCGGCCGGCATCCTTCTCGACCTGGATGTGCGCCAGCGTCTGCAAGGTCTTGCCCAGGCCCATGTCGTCGGCCAGCACGCCCGCCAGGCCATTGGCACGCAGGAACTGCAGCCAGTTGAGCCCTTGCTGCTGGTACGGCCGCAGCTGCGCCTGCACCCCCGCAGGCACCGGCACCTCGGGCAGTTGGCCCTGCCCCTGCAGTTGCTGCACCAGGGCGTGCAGGCTGGCCGCCCCTTCCCACGCCACCCCATCGCCCAGCGAGGCGCTGGTGCGCAGCGCCTCCAGGCGCGACAGGCGCAGGCTTTCGCCCGAAAAATCATGTGCGCGGTCGCCCGCCAGGTCAAGCAGCGCCGCCAGCCAGGGCTTCAGGGTGTCGGTGGGCAGGCGCACGAAGCCATGGCCACTGGGCGCCGGAAGGTACAGAAACGGAGGCAGCGCCAGCCCCTTGGCGCCGCCACCGGGCTCGGCGGAGTCGGGCGCCGCCGAGGCGGCCGCCGCGATCAGGTCGGGCAGCCAGGGCAGGATGTTGTGGCGCTGGCCATCGATCTCGATGCCCAGCGACAGCTCGAACCAGGGGGATGGATTGGGCTCGCCACCATCGCCGTGTGCGCCAGCGCCACCACCCGGCTCTGCGCCGTCCGCACCGTCGTCCAGCCCGAACGCATCGTCCTCCCCATCGCCTCCAGCCCCCTCCGGGGCCAAGTGCACATGGATGGTCTGCGCGTGCGTGATCCAGCCATCGAACTCGGGCGCCACGGTGAGCGCAAAGCCGGCGTCGCGCAGCGCGGCGAAGCCTTCGTCGGCCCAGAGCATCCAGGCGCCCTGCGGCCGCTCGCCAGGGATGCCGAACAAACCCTCGTCCACGCCCAGCAGGCCCAGGTCCATGAGGCGCGAGACGGCGTCGATCTCGGCACGGCCATCGCGCTGCAGCAGCACCTTGCCGCCTTCACCACCCAGGCCATCCACCAGCACCGACAGGGGCTGCCCCACCCACCAGCCCACATGGCCCAGGTAGTCGAAGCGCAACTGCGCCGTGATGAGCCCCATGTAGGCCACCCCGGCCGCCGGTGTCGGCGCCAGGTGCAGGCGCGCCACGGGGGCCACACCGTCGAGCCGGGTCAAGCCCTGCAGCATGGGCGGCAGCGGCATGGGGCCCAGGCGCCGGGCCACGTCAGCCTGGTATTTTTGCAGCGCAGCAGCACTCAGGGTGGGCGCGTGCAGCAGCACCTCCAGCTGCGCGAGCTCCATGCCCGGTGCATGCGCCAGACCGCACAAGCCGGCGGCGGCATCAAGGTACATCGGCGGGTTGTTATGGCACAGCGTGGCGCCCGCCTGGGGCAGGCGCGCCTGCAACGCCCAGCCGCTGTCCTGCGCCTGTGCGCCGGCCGCACCGCCCGAGACGGCCTGCCAGGCCCACTCGATGGGCAGCAGCTCGCCCCACCGCAGGGGCGCCCCCACCGTGGAGCCGCCCGCATCGGCGAACAGGCGCCCGGTGCTGGCGGCCTGCTGCACGGCCAGCAGGCCGATCTGCCCCTCCAGCACCGCGCAGGGCGCGCCACTGTAGGCGGAGTAATAGTTCTGGTGGCGCGGCAGCGCCCGCAGCAGTTGCAGCACCTGGCGGTCGGTGTCGCCGGCACGGTCGAACACCGCCTGGCCCTTGCCCGGCTGGGTACGCACCAGCTTGGGCTTGGCCCAGCCGCCGGTGACCTTGGGGTAGGACACCACGGCCTCCAGTTGCAGCAGCGGTGCCGCCCGCGGCGCCCCCACCACAGACAACAGGTAGACATATTGTTCAGGGCGGTCCGCCGCGCCGCCGGCACCTGCTGGCGCATCGCCATCGGCAAGGCCTGCGGCCTTGTCCAATGCCAGCAGCCAGTTCATGAGGCGCGCCTCCGACTCCATGCGGTGCACCTCGGCCATGCGCTGCTGCACGTCGCTGCGGGCCGGTGGCGGGCGGTTCAGCCCGGCAGCGGGCAAAGCCAGGCCCCTGGCCCGGTCCAATTCGCTCGGCCCCTGGCGCGCCGCCTGGTGCATGAGCGCCACGCCGTGCTTGCACTGCAGGCCCACGGGGCAACTGCACTGGCTGCGCCAGTAGTCCACCGCTCCATCGGGCATGAGCGCCATCGAGACGGACAGCTGGTAAGGCGCCAACTGGGTGCCCTGCACGTCGCCTTCGAGGCGCCAGTGGTCGCCCTGGGCGCTGACGGCCAGCCGCCGCACGGCACGCGCCTTGAACAGCGCCGTGCCCCGCGCCCACACACCATCGTCGCACAGCGCACGCAATGACTCAGGCTCGAACCAGAACTCCAGGGACATGGAAAAATTCAATACACAAACAGGAGGGCGACAAGGGCTATCGGAGGGGAGCGACAGCGGCTATCGGTTCATGGTACTGTACAAACTGCTATTCAAAAAATAGCAGATCAGAGCCCCCACCTGCCCCATGGAGGTGGCCGCTAGTGCAATGTTTCATGCTTGATGGCACAAATAAAAAGGGCGGATTTTTGGTCCTGGCAAGGCGCAAACCACAGCGATACCGGGCGTATCGCGAGGATTTGCAACGCGGCCAGGGCCGAAAAGACGACTTTTTATGTGCCAGATAGCGTGAAACACTGCACTAGACCCCTACCTCAGCCCCCGCGTGCCGCACGCACGCGCTCGAACACCTCTTGCGCATCACCGCCCGCCGCCGGCCCGCCCTGCACCGCCTGCAGGCTGGAGAGCAGCCGCGCCAGCACAGGCGCCTGGGGCAGCAGAGGCCCAAGAAAGCGCGCGCTTGTGCCATCGGCGATCAGCAGGGTGGGAAAGGTCTCCACATCCAGATCGCCCGCCAGTTCGGACTCGTCCTCGATGTCCACCCACTCGAAACGCACCTCCGGGTGGGCCAGGGCCAGGGTGTCAAAGATGGCACGGTAGTCGCGGCAGGTGCCGCACCAGTTGGCGCACAGGCACACGGCCCACCAGCCCCCGGGGGTGCTGGCGGTGGGCGTGGCGTTGGGCGAGGCGGCCGGGCTGTGCATCTGCGAAATCCTTCGGGGCTGTGGCGTGCCACTGTACAACGGCTTGTGCCCGGGCATCTGGACTGTTCTGCCCATACCCAATACCGGTGCCAGGGAACTGGCCACCTGGGCCAGAATGCGCACAGATCCACCCGCCTGCAACGCCCAACCCATGCTCAAATCGCTGACGCCCCTGTTGTACATCGCAATATCACCCGAGCGCCTGAGCGTGCGCAACCCGAAAACGGGCGCCACCTGGGACGAGGTGCCCGAGATTGCCCTGCAGGACCAGCCAAAGCCGCTCATCCTGGCCGTAGGCAACCGGGCCCGCGAGGCAGCAGCCCAGACCGGCGCGCGCATCGCGACCCCGCTGGCCCACCCGCGCTCCCTGGTGTCGGACTTCGTGCTCGCACAGCAGCTGCTGAAGCACAGCGTGCGCACCGTGCTGGACGAGGGATCGTTCTGGCGCTTCCTGCCATCGCCCCACATCGTGTTGCACCTGCCCGCGAACCCCGAAGGCCGCTACACCCACGCGGAGCTGCGGACGCTCAAGGAGCTGGCCCTGGGCTGCGGCGCCAACCGGGCCATGCTCTGGCAAGGCCCGCCGCTCACTGATGGCGAACTGCTCTCGGGCCAGTATCCGGCCACAGGCCATATCCTGGAATGAACACGCCGCGCGGTGGCTGGACGACAATGCCTGCATCCCGCCCACCCACGCACATCCCATGAGCCATCGCCCCGACACCCTTGCGCTGAACATGCCGATCCCCAGCGGCGACCAACTCAAGGCCGCGCGCACGGCCGCCGGATTGAGCCAGGCGCAGGCGGCAGAGCTGCTGGGCTATCCGCTGCAGACCGGCAGCCGGGGCGGCCTGCAGTCACGCACTTGGCAGGCCCTGGAGAGCACGACCGACGAACGCAGCATGCAGGGCCCGGTGTTCGCCATGTTCCTGCTGCTGACCGGCCAGCACCCCGAGTTCCGACTGGAACGCAAGCCGCCAGCAGGCAGTGTGCAAGACACAGCGAGCGACGGCGAGGAAGCCATTTCCCCCGAGTAGAGGCGCCGCGCCGCCCAACCGTTCGATCAGTCCACCTTGATGTTGGCGGCCTTGATCACCTGGGCCCATTTCTCGACCTCGGCCTTCTGGAAGGCGGCAATCTGCCCCACGTTCAGGTCGGCCGGCTCCATGCCGAAGCCTGCCAGGCGCTTTTGCATGTCCGGCTGCCCGAGGATCTTGCGGATCTCGTCGTGCAGGCGACCCACCACCGGCGCGGGCGTGCCGGCGGGCACGAAGATGGCCTGCCAGGACTGGACCTGGAAGTCCTCGAGGCCCTTGATGCCCGACTCCGCCACCGTGGGCACGTCGGGCATGGAGGCCAGGCGCTTGGGCGAGGTGACAGCAATGGCGCGCAGCTTGCCGCTTTGCACATGCGGTGCAGCCACCACGGTGGTGTCGAACATCATGTCCACCTGGCCTCCTATCACGTCCTGGATCGCCGGGCCGCTGCCCTTGTAGGGGATGTGCGTGAACTTCACGCCCGACTTGAAGCCCAGCAGCTCCACTGCCAGGTGCTGCGAGCTGCCCGTACCGGCCGAGGCGGAGGACAGGCCGCCCTCCTTGGTCTTTGCGGCGGCCAGCACGTCCTTGAGCGTCTTGTAGGGGCTGTTGGCGGCCACCACCAGCACCACGGGGTTGGTGCCGATCAGCGTGACCGGGCTGAACGACTTGATGGCGTCGTAACCCAGCTTGGGGTACAGGCTGGCATTGATCGCATGCGAACTCACAGTGCCGCCCAGCAAGGTGTAGCCGTCGGGTGCCGCGCGCGCCACCGCCTCCGAGCCCACGCTGCCCGCCGCGCCGGCCTTGTTCTCGACCACCACGGTGGTGCCCAGCGCCGTGCCCAGTTGCTGGCCAATCATGCGGCCCAGCGTATCGGTGGTGCCGCCTGCGGCAAAGGGCACCACGTAACTGATGGTCTTGCCCGTGGGCCAGGTGCCCTGGGCAGCGGCGGGCAGCCCGATGAAGCAACTGACAGCGGCAAAGGCCGCCGCCGGGATGAAGGTTCTGCGTTGCATGGTGTTTGTCTCCTGATGGTGAAAAGCGGACGAAGAGCAGTGCTCAGGGGAAGTCGACGATCTCGACCCAGTTGGGGTTCTTGCCGGCGGGCACGCGGGTGGGCGCGCCCGGGATGCCCGTGGCCGCATCGATGGGGTGCAGCGAGAGGCTGTGCGACTCCTGCCCCGCCGCGATCAGGAAGCGGCCCGAGGAATCCACCGCAAAGCCGCGCGGCGATTTTTCGGTGGGCACCTGGCCCAGGGGCTGCAGCTGGCCCGTGGCGGCATCGACGCGGAAGCTGCTGATCGTGCTCGACGTGCGCTCGGACGCATACAGCGTGCGGCCGTCGGGCGACAGGTGCAGGTCGGCCGCCCAGGGCTTGCCGGCAAAGCCGGCGGGCAGCGCCGTGGTGCGCTGCACGGACCGCAGTGTGCCGCGCGCGGCGTCGTAGGCCATCACGTGCACGGCGGCATCGAGCTCGTTGAGCACATACATATGGCGTTGCGCACGGTCCCAGACGAAGTGGCGCGGGCCCGATTTCTCGGGCGCGACGGTGGTCAGCGCCGGCTCGTGGGCCGTGAGCCGCCCCGTCTCGGCATCGAAGCGCCAGGCCGAAAGGTTGTCGCCCCCCAGGCTGGTGGCGAACACATGGCGGTTGGCCGCATCGGCATGGATGGCGTGCGCGTTGGGCGCCGTGGGGATGAGCTGCTGCACGGCGCCCACGGCCCCGTCCTTGCCGATGCTGTTGACCGTGATCTTGTGGCCCGGGTACGAGGCGGCGAACAGCCAGCGGCCCGTGGCATCGGTGTCGATGTTGGCCATGCTGTCGGCAAGCGGCGCCTCGCCCAGCTTGCGCAACTTGCCGCTGGCGGGGTCGATGGCCAGGCTGACCACCCGGAACGGCTGGGAGCGCAGCGCCACATAGAGCACGCGCTTGTCCGGACTGACCGCCATGGGCATGGCCATGCCGGCCAGGGGCACCGTCTCCACAGGCTTGAGCGTGCCGGCACTGCGGTCGAGTTCCAGCACGGACAGATCCTGGCTGTCGGCATTGGACACATACACCCAGGTAGCGGCCGTTGCAGCGGACCATGCGCCCAGCCACAGGGCGCTGGCAGCCAGGGGCAGCACCAGGCCGCGCCAACGAATTACACGGGTCATCAGTATTTCCTTTCAACAGGGGGAGACCGCACAGGCGGCGGATACAGGCATGCGGGCGACACGACGCAGAAGGGTCCCCGCTTCCATGAAAAGGACTGCATGTCATATGTCGTCATACAACATTGCGGATTGTGGAGCCGCACAGCGCATCTGACCAAAGGGATTACCCGAACCCGATTGCATGCTCCCTTGGCTTGCAGTGCATGCAGCGAAGAAACTGCCGCCGACCAGCCATCCCCATAGGAGAATGCGGTGCCATCTACGCCCCTCCGACAACAGGCAACGGGCGATCGACTCCGCAGCCGCAGGGCATCCGGCACCCCAGGCGGCCACCTCATCGGCACTTTAATGCGCTCTTTTTTTGTAAGGGCAATTGTTTTTCTGCGCACTTGGTTGTACGATGACTAGCAACAACAGTGAAACCAGGAGACAACACATGACACTCACCCGCCGCGACGCCATCCTGGCGTGCACCGCCGCCCTTGCCGCCACCACCGCCACGGCCCAGACCGCCGCAGAATGGCAACCCACCAAGACCCTGAAGCTGATCGTGCCCTACCCTCCCGGCGGCAGCTCGGACATCATTGCCCGCTCCATCAGCCAGCCCCTGTCGGAAGCCCTCAAGCAGACCGTGATCGTGGAGAACAAGCCCGGTGCCAACGGCAACCTGGGCGCGGACTTCGTGGCCAAGGCCGATCCGGACGGCTACACCATGCTGCTGTGCGACGTCGGCGCCCTGGCCATCAGCCCCTCGGTCTACACCAAGCTGTCGTTCGACCCTTCCAAGGACCTGCGCGGCGTGACCATGCTGGCTTACTCGCCCCACCTGCTGGTGGTGCACCCCTCGGTAAAGGCCAACAACCTCAAGGAACTGATCGCACTGTCCAAGACAGCGGACCTGAACTTCGCCGTCACCGCCACCGGTAGCGCACCGCACCTGGCCGGTGTGGCGCTGGAGCGTGCCAGCGGCGCGCGCTGGCAGTACATCCCCTACAAGGGCGGGGTCACGGCCATCCAGGACACCGTGGCCGGCCAGACCCAGGTGCTGATGAACGGCATGCTGGCCACCCTGCCCCAGGTGCAGAACGGCAAGCTCAAGGTGCTGGGCGTGTCCAAGTCCACGCGCATGCCGCTGATCGGCGACGTGCCTACCATCGCCGAGCAAGGCGTGCCCGGCTACGAGTCCGGCACCTGGCAAGGCATTCTGCTGCCCCGCGGCACGCCCGAAGCCGTGGTGCAGCGGCTGAACAAAGCGTTGATCACCGCCATCCGCTCGCCCGACATCCGCTCGCGCCTGGCCGGCCAGGGCGCCGAGGTGGTGACCATGACCCCCTCCGAACAGGACCAGTTCTTCGCCAAGGAGCGTGCGCGCTGGGCCTCCGTGGTGAAGGCCGCCAATATCAAGCTCGACTGAGCATCCGCCTCTTTTTTCACATCACCAGCCCCGCCACCACCATGAACCCGCAAGACCTCAAATCCATCATGGGCTCCGGCCTGCTCTCGTTCCCCGTCACGGACTTCGATGCCCAGGGCGACTTCAACCCCAAGGGCTATGCCGCGCGCCTGGAATGGCTGGCCCCCTATGGCGCCACCGCCCTGTTCGCCGCCGGCGGCACGGGCGAGTATTTCTCGCTCTCGGGCGCCGAGTACGGCCAGGTCGTCAAGACCGCCGTGGACACCTGCCGCGGCAAGGTGCCCATCATTGCCGGTGCCGGCGGCCCCACCCGCACCGCCATCGCCCACGCCCAGGAGGCCGAGCGCCTGGGTGCCCACGGCATCCTGCTGTTGCCCCACTACCTGACCGAAGCCGGCCAGGAGGGTTTGATCGAGCATGTGGCCGCCGTGTGCAACAGCGTGAAGTTCGGCGTCATCGTCTACAACCGCGACCGCACCAAGCTGACGGCCAATTCGCTGGCGATCCTGGCCGAGCGCTGCCCCAACCTGATCGGCTTCAAGGACGGCGTGGGCAATATCGAGACCATGTCCTCGATCTTCATGAAGATGGGTGACCGCTTCTCCTACCTGGGCGGGCTGCCCACGGCCGAGGTGTATGCGGCAGCGTACAAGGCGCTGGGCACACCGGTGTACTCCTCGGCGGTGTTCAACTTCATCCCCAAGACGGCGATGGACTTCTACAAGGCCGTGGCGTCCGACGACATGGCCACGCAGCACCGGCTGCTCAAGGACTTCTTCATGCCTTACCTGGACATCCGCAACAAGGTGGAAGGCTATGGCGTGAGCATCATCAAGGCCGGCGCCACCATCGTGGGCCATGGGGCGGGGCCGGTGCGCGCGCCGCTGACGGACCTGAAGCCCGCCGAGGTGGAAGCGCTCAAGGCGCTGATCGACAAGCTCGGCCCGCAGTAAGCGCCTGAGAGGGCCTGGATCACCAGGCCCTTTTTCATTTCCCGCCATCTCGATTTCCACTCGCCTGGCCGTGCACGGGCGCGTGGTTGTTCCTAGCGGCACGTGCCTACATCCTCAAACACAACAATGGAGACAGACAAGATGTTCAAGCAACTCGTTCTCGCCACGGCAGCCGCTGTGGCCATCGTGGCCCTCACCGGCTGCGCCAGCAGCACGCCTGCGGCCTCGTCCGCCGCGTCCGAGCAATCGGTGGCGGCCGCAGCCGAGCGCCTGCGCGTGGCCATGATCGACCCCACACCCGCGGCACTGGCCCAACTGGTCGCGGATGACCTGAGCTATGGACACTCCGGTGGCCGCGTAGACACCAAGGACAGCTTCATCGGCGACCTGGTCGCCGGCAAGTCCGACTTCGTGACGATCGCCATCACCGACCAGACCATCAAGATCGTTGGCAACACCGCCATCGTGCGCCACACCCTCACGGCCGACACCAACGACTCGGGCAAGCCCGGAAAGGTGCAGATCAAGATCCTGGGCGTGTGGCAACAACAGGGCAGCCAATGGAAGCTGCTCGCCCGCCAGGCGGTACGCGTGGCGACGTAAGATTGCAGCCATGGGCTTCAGCGCGCCAGCGCTGCGGCCCGTTTTCAAAACGGCTGGCCTGGCTCCCGGCGCCGGCCCATTTCCTCCTCTTCATGACCCAGCCCTCCAAGCCCCGCCTCCTGCAAATCGCCCGCTTGCCCCTTGCCGCCCTGGAGACCGATCTGGCCGCCCGCTACGACGTGGTCTGCCTGGCCGACCAGGCCGACCCGGTGGCCTTTCTGGCAGAGCACGGCGCCAGCTTCATCGGGGTGGTCACGTCCGCATCCATTGGCCTCAAGGGCGAAGTGATCGCGGCCCTGCCCCACCTGCAGGTGATCAGCAGCTTCGGCGTGGGCTTCGATTCGCTGGACATCGCCGCGGCGCAGGCGCGCGGCATTCCGGTCGGCTACACACCCGACGTGCTCAACGACTGCGTGGCCGACATGGCGTTCGCGCTGATGCTCGACGTGTCGCGCGGCGTGGCCGCAAGCGACCGCTTCGTGCGCCGCGGCGAGTGGCCAAACGCCCGCTACGCGCCGCTCACGCGCGTCTCGGGCAAGCGCCTCGGGATCGTCGGCATGGGCCGCATCGGCCTGGCCGTGGCCGAGCGCGCCACCGGCTTTCGCATGGAGGCCGGCTACTACAACCGCCGCCCTGTCGAAGGCTCGCCGCTGCGCCGTCTCGAATCCCTGCGGGCGCTGGCCGAGTGGGCCGACTACCTGGTGCTCACCGTGGCCGGCGGCGCCTCCACGCGCCACATGGTCAACCGCGAAGTGCTGGACGCCCTGGGCACCAAGGGCTACCTCATCAACGTGGCGCGCGGCAGCGTGGTGGACGAGGCCGCGCTGGTCGAGGCCCTGCAGCAAAAGCGTATCGCCGGTGCCGGGCTCGACGTGTTCGAGAACGAACCCCAAGTGCCTGCGGCGCTGATGGCGCTGGACAACGTGGTGCTCACCCCGCACACCGCCAGCGCCACGCACGAAACCCGCCGCGCCATGGCCGACCTGGTGCTGGAGAACCTGGCATCCTTCTACGCCACGGGCGCTGTGCGCGTTCCCGTACCGGTCGCCTGACGCAAAAATAAACCCCCGCCGGCATGCACCGGCGAGGGCTGAGGCAAGGCGCGCCGCCAAGGGCGCACCATCCCTGTTACTTCAACACGCCCCTGGAAATATCCATGATCATGCGCGTGGCCAGGTACAGGCGCGGCACGATGGTGTTGACCTGCACGTACTCGGCATCGTTGGAGTGGGCGCCATAGCCCGACAGGCCCATGCCCTCGACGACGGCTCCCTTGTTCTTCAAGGCCGCGAAGGCCGCATCGGTACCGCCGCCGGTGGCCTTCTCGACCACGCTGAGCGGCAGGCCCAGTTCCTGGTAGATGACCTTGCCGTAGCCGGCCACGCGGCGCGATGCCTCGCTGGCTTCGAGCGGCGGGCGGCGCACTTCGAACTTCACGTCCACCTTCGAGGCGGGGATGAGCTTGGTCTTGATCTTCTCTTGCAGTGACTTCTCCAGCCCGTCGAAGTCGGCGACCTTGAGCGCACGCGCATCGGCCTGGGCCGTGGCCTCGGCGGGAATCACGTTGCGGTTGGTTCCGGCCTTGGAGACGGTCCAGTTGAGCTTGAGGCCCTCGTCGCTCTTGGACAGGTCCTTCATCTGCAGCAACTGGTGCGACAGCTCGTACAGCGCGTTCACGCCATCCTCGGGCTTGGCGCCGGCATGCGATGCCTTGCCCTGCACCGTGATGTAGGCCGCGCCGATGCCGCTGGTGGCAAGGCGCAGGGTGCCGTCGGTGCCGCCGCCTTCGAACGAGAACACCACGTCCTGGTCAGCGGCCACGCGGGTGATGGTGCTGCGCCAGCCGGGCGAGCTGATTTCCTCGTCACCGTTGATCAGCACCGTGAGCGTGCCGTAGTCCTTGAAGTTGAGCTTTTGCAGCAGGGCCACGGTATGGATGATCAGGGCCACGCCCTGCTTGTCATCAGAGATGCCCAGGCCATAGGCCTTGTCGCCCTCGATACGGAAGGGCTGGCCCTTGAGCATGCCCTTGAGGTACACCGTGTCCATGTGCGCGATCAGCATGATCTTCTTGCTGCCCGTGCCCTTGAACACCGCCTGCACGGCGGGGCCCACCTTCTCGGGCGTGTCGTCCAGGCGGTAGACGTCGCTGGTCTGCAGCACGTCCACCGTGCCGCCCAGCTGCTTGAGCTGGCTGGCGATGCGCTCGGCGATCTGGTTCAGGCCCTCGATGTCCTTGCTGCCCGATTCGATGTGTACCAGGTCGCGCAGGGTGTCGAGCAGGGGTTGCTGCTCCTTTTGCGCCAGGGCGTGCACGTCGGCCACGGGGGCTGCGTGGGCCATGGTGGCGGCGAAGGCCAGGGAGAGGGAGGCGATCAGGGGACGAAGGGAATGGGACATGGTTTGGCTGCTTGCAACAAGTGAATGGCGAGGTCTGATTATGTTGCCGATAGCGGTCGCGTTTGCTTGCTGCATGCCTCGATAAAAGGCGGGAGCCGGGTCTCGGCCCGGCGGCCGAGGTACCTTTCTTTGAGTCGCCAAAGAAACGTACCCCAAAGAAAGGCGACCCCGCTGCCCGTGTCCCCCTCGCCCGGTGGGCGAGGGGGCTGCCTGCGACGCTCGAAGCTGGGGTGTGCCGCAGAACTCGCTGCGTTCTTCGAACTCCGCTCAAACAGCTGCGGCAAGCTAGACAACGATGCGCGTGTCCTTCGGCACGCGCTCACCCCAGCTTCTGCGCTTCTCGGCACGGTCAGAAGGGGGTGGGAGCGGGCTCCACACGGGCCATTGCTTCGCTCGGCCTGTGGTCCTTCGCTGCGCTCTGCTCGCCAGAGCGCTCGCGCCAGTTGCGTCGGCAGCGCGGAGCGCGTAACCGGCACCTGGCGCAGCTGCGAAAGCAGCAGCCGGGTGGTACCCGCTCCCCACCCCTGCTGGCTGCGCCGAGAAGCGCAGGGGCTGGGGTGGGTGCGTGTGCCGAAGGACACACGCACTTCGTGCTCTAGCTTGCCGATGCTGTTTGAGCGGAGTTCGAAGAACGCAGCGAGTTCATCGGCACCACCCCAGGACCGAGCATCGCAGGTTGCCCCCGTTCGCCCGACAGGGCGAAAGGGGGACGCAGACTGGGGGCCGCCTTCTCTTTGGTGACTTTCTCTTGGCGGCCAAGAGAAAGTTACTGCGCCGCCGGGCGCACATCCCGGCTCCCGCACTCAGCACAGGCAAGCGTCAACCACCACCGAAAGCCGATCCAGAACCACCCCGCCCTTCCGCCAGCTTCACCAGCACCTGCAGCGCCCGGTTCAGCGGCGTGGGCACGCCCAGCGCCGCGCCACGGCGCACCACATAGCCGTTGAGGTGGTCGATCTCGCTGGGCTTGCCGCGCGCCAGGTCCTGCGCGGTGGACGAATACTGGCCCGGCATGGTGGCCGCGATGCCGCGCACGGCCGCCTGTATGTCGCCGGGAATGGTGACACCATCGGCCTGCGCGACGGCCAGGCATTCGGCCACGGTGTCGGCGATCACGTCCGTCACACCAGGCACCTGCACCAGGGGGCCATAGGGCTGCAGCGCCAGGGCCGACAGCGCGTTGTAGGCGCAGTTGAGCACCAGCTTGGCCCACAGCGCGCCGCGCACGTTGTCCGAGATCTGCGTGGGAATGCCGGCGGCGGCGAACTGTGCCGCCACCGCCTCGCTGCGCGGCGAGGGCGCAATCACCAACTCGCCCCGGCCATGGTGCTGCACATGCCCTGGCCCGGCCATGGCGGTGGCCACGTAGACCACGGCAGCCGCCACGGGTGTGCTGGCGTCCAGCACGGCGCACACGCGCTCGTCGTTGTCCGCCCCGTTCTGCAGCGTGAGCACCAGCGCACCGGGCGCGAGGAAGGGGCGGATCTGGCGCGCCGCGTCTTCGGAATCCGAGGATTTGACGCAGAACAGCACCACATCAGCGCCCTGCACGGCACTGGCCTCGGTGCTGGCCTGCATGGGCACCTGCACGTCGAGCACCGCGGTCTGCAGGCGCAGGCCCCGCTGCTGCACGGCCTGTACATGGGCCTCACGGCCGATGAGGGTCACCGGGTGGCCGGCGCGGGACAGCAGCGCGCCGTAGTAGCAGCCCACCGCCCCGGCGCCCATGACGGCGATGCGCAACAACGAAGAAGGGTCCGCAGGCGCGATAGGGGAAGCAGGGGTGGTCATGAACGATTCGGGGATACCCGCAGGACTGCCGACATGGCCCGCCCACTATATCGGGCAGTGCACCCGCCCTCGCGAAGCCACGCCGACAACCCCCAGCGACACTGGTAATAACCCCTAGTTACAGCTCGGGAATTAATTGATTGCAATGACAATAATTGTCTAGTCAATTAAATTCCCATCCCATGACAATCAGCTCCGCACCCGCTTCGTCTACCCCTTTCTACGGCAAGAGCCACAGCCCTGCCGAGGAAAGCGTGGGCTACCTGATGCGCAAGGTGATGTCGTCCATTCGCACGCAGGCGGACGCGCAGCTGTCCACCCACGACCTCACCTTCGCGCAGTGGCTGCCGCTGTTCAAGATCTCCAAGTGCCAGGCCATGACGGGCCAGGCCGCAGCCACGGTGGCCGTGATGGCCCGGGAACTGGAGACGGATGCGGCGTCCATGACGCGCACGCTGGACCGCCTGGAAGCCAAGGGCCTGGTGCTGCGCGAACGCTCGACCACCGACCGGCGCGTGGTGCACGTGGTGCTCACGCCCGAAGGTGAGGCCGTCGCCGCCAAGGTGCCCCCCGTGCTCGCCGAAGTGCTCAACAACCACCTGCGCGGTTTCACCCGCGATGAATGGCAGCTGCTGCTCAGCATGCTGCGCCGCATGCTGGCCAACGGCGATGCCGTGCGCCAGGAACAACAACAACAGCAGCCACCGGCCGCCTGACCCGCCGCCCCGCCCCCCGTATCCCCCCAAGAGATAGCAGACATGTCCTCATCCACCACCCCCCTGTCCACCCGTGCCGCCATGGCGGCCCATTTCGCCGTGTCGGCCGTCGCGCTGGCGGCCGCCCTCTTCCTGGTCGGTTGCGCCAGCCCCGGCGCAGCGCACACGCCACTGGCACAGACCACGCCCGCTGCGGCAGGCCTGAACGCAGCGGCCACCGAGTCTGCCGCCCCCTCGCAGTGGTGGACCACGCTCGGCGACGCAGAGCTCAACGCCCTGGTCGACAAGGCCCTGCAGGGCAGCCCCAGCCTGGCCGTGAGCCGCGCCCGGCTGGAACAGGCCGTGGCGCTGAGCCAGGTGCGCGAAGCCGCCAACGGCCCGCAGGTGAACCTGGGCGTGGATGCCACGCGCCAGCGCTACACCGCCCATGGCCTTGTGCCCGCCCCGGTGGCCGGCAACACCTACAACAGCGGCACGGTGCAGGCCAGCTTCAGCTGGTCGCCCGACTTCTTTGGCCAGCACGCGGCCGAGTTGGAGGCGGCCCTGGGCCAGGCCCGTGCCGCCCAGGCCGATGCCGCCGCTGCCGCCAATACCCTGGCTGCCCAGGTGGGCCGCAGCTACGTGGCCCTGGCCCGCCTGGTCTCGCAGCGCGAGGTGGCCGTGCGCGCGCTCGCGCAGCGTGAAGAGCAGCGCCGCCTGACCAACGACCGCGTGGCCGCGGGCCTCGATAGCCAGGTCGAGCTGACCCAGGCCCAGGCCGCAGTGCCCGATGCGCGCACCCAGATCGAGGCCCTGGAAGAGCAGATCACCCTGGCGCGCCGCCAGGTCGCCGTGCTCAGCGGCCAGGCGCCCGATGCGCTGATCACGCTGACCCCGCAACTGGCCGCCCTGCAGCCCACGGCCGTGCCCGACGCGCTCGGTGCCGACCTGCTGGGCCGCCGCCCCGACGTGGTGGCTGCGCGCTGGCGTGTGGAAGCCGCGACCCAGGGCGTGAAGGTTGCGCGCACCGAGTTCTACCCCAACATCAACATCGCCGCCTTCATCGGCCTGAACTCGCTGGGGCTGGACAATCTGTTCAACGCTGGCTCGCGCCAGATGGGCGTGACGCCCGCGCTGCGCCTGCCGATCTTCGACGGTGGCCGGCTGCGTGCGCAGCTGGGTGGCCGCCAGGCCGAGCTCGACGCTGCCATCGCCCAGTACAACGGCATGGTGCTCGACGCCGTGAAGGAAGCCGGCGATGCGATGGCATCCGTCCAGTCGCTCACGCGCCAGCAGGCGCTGCAGGACGAGGCCGCTGCCAGCGCCGAAAAGGCCTACCGCTTCGCACAGGAGCGCTACCGCGCCGGCCTGGGCAACTACCTGGTGGTGCTCTCCACCGAAAGCCAGGTGCTGGCCCAGCGCCGCCTGGCCGTGGACCTGCGCGCGCGCCAGCTCGACACCCGCCTGCAGTTGATGAAGGCCCTGGGTGGCGGCTGGACCGACGACACGGCCACGCTGCAGACCGCAGCCCGCTGAGCGCCAGCACCCCGATACGACGCATAAAAAACCACACACAACAGCACATTCTCGAAGGACCCTTGCCATGAGCGAACCCCTTGCCTCCAACAAAGAAGCCACCAACCCCGCGCGCCGCCGCGGCCTGACCCTGATCGCCGCCGCCGTGGCCCTTGCCGCCATCGGCTGGGGCGCATGGCACTGGGCCAATGGCCGCCACATGGAAACCACCGACAACGCCTACGTGGCAGGCAACGTGGTGCAGATCACGCCGCAGGTCGGCGGTACCGTGGTCTCCATCGGTGCGGACGACACCGACTACGTGAAGGCCGGCCAGTTGCTGGTCAAGCTCGACCCGGCCGATGCCCGCGTGGCGCTGGAACAGGCCGAAGCGCAGCTGGCGCAGACGGTGCGCGAAGTGCGCACGCTGTTCGCCAACAACTCCACCCTGAAGGCCCAGGTCAGCCTGCGCAGCGCCGACCTGGCCCGCGCCCAGGCCGAAGCCGCGCGCCTGCAGGACGACGTGGCCCGCCGCGCCCCGCTGATGGCCAGCGGCGCCGTGGGCAAGGAAGAGTTCCAGCATGCCAACGCCCAGGTGACCTCTGCCAAGAGCACGGTGGCAGCGGCCCAGGCCGCCGTGGTGGCCGCGCAGGAACAGCTGGCCGCCAGCCAGACGCAGACCGAAGGCACCTCCATCGAGCAGCACCCCAACGTGCAGCGTGCCTCGGCCCGCGTGCGCGAGGCCTACCTGGCCGTGCAGCGCGCCCAGTTGCTGGCACCACTGGACGGCCATGTCGCCAAGCGCGGCGTGCAGGTCGGCCAGCGCGTGCAGGCCGGCGCCCCACTGATGACGCTGGTGGCGCTGAACGATCTGTGGGTGGACGCCAACTTCAAGGAAAGCCAGCTGCAGAACCTGCGCATCGGCCAGCCGGCCGAGCTGGTGGCCGACGTGTACGGCACCAAGGTGGTCTACCACGGCAAGGTCACCGGCCTGGGCGCTGGCACCGGCGCCGCGTTTGCCCTGCTGCCCGCGCAGAACGCCACGGGCAACTGGATCAAGGTGGTGCAGCGCGTGCCCGTGCGCATTGCCCTGGACCCCAAGGAAGTGAGCGAACACGCCTTGCGCGTGGGCCTGTCGATGGACGTGAAGGTGGACACCGCCGACCAGAGCGGCAAGACCCTGTCGGACACGCAGCGCACGACGCCCGTGGCCGCCACCGCCGTGTTCGACGAGCAGTTCAAGGCAGCCGACAACGAGGTGGCGAACATCATCGCCGCCAACCTGGGCCGCAAGGCCGTGGCCGTGGCATCGCCCAAGGTGGGACAGACGCCGGGCGGCAACGCTGTGCAGTCACAAAACCACGCATCCGCACCCGTGCGCGCCCCTGTGGTGCAGTAAGCCGGAGCCCGCATGACTGCCGCCAACCCCACCGCAGACCAGGCCGGCGCCTCGGCGCCGCCTGCTGTGACGACGCCGCCAGCCGCCCCACCCGGGCCGCCTGCGGCGTATCCACCGCTGCAGGGCACGGCCCTGCTGCTGGGCACGCTGTCGCTGTCGCTGGCCACGTTCATGAACGTGCTGGATTCGTCCATCGCCAACGTCTCCATCCCCGCCATTGCCGGTGACCTGGGCGTAAGCCCGGGCCAGGGCACCTGGGTCATCACCAGCTTCGGCGTGGCCAATGCCATCTCGGTGCCGCTCACGGGCTGGCTCACGCAGCGCTTTGGCGCGGTGCGGCTGTTCACCATGAGCGTGCTGCTGTTCGTGCTCACCTCCTGGCTGTGCGGCTTTGCCTCGTCGCTGGAGATGCTGGTCTTCTTCCGTGTGCTGCAGGGCCTCGTCGCCGGGCCGATGATCCCGCTGTCGCAGACGCTGCTGCTGGCCAGCTACCCGCGTGCGCTGGCGGGCACCGCGCTGGCCCTTTGGGGCGTGACCACGCTGGTCGCGCCCGTGGTGGGGCCGCTCTTGGGCGGGTGGATCACCGACAACATCTCTTGGCCGTGGATCTTCTACATCAACGTGCCGGTAGGCTTGCTCGCCGGCCTGCTGACCTGGGGCATCTACCGCAAGCGCGAAACGCCGATCCGCAAGCTGCCGATCGACACCGTGGGCCTGTCCCTGCTGGTGCTGTGGGTGGGTGCGCTGCAGCTCATGCTCGACAAGGGCAAGGAGCTCGACTGGTTCGCATCCAACGAGATCATCCTGATGGCGGTGGTGGCCGTGGTGGCGTTCGCGGTGTTCCTGGTCTGGGAGCTCACCGACAAGCACCCGGTGGTGGACCTCAAGCTCTTCAAGGGCCGCAACTTCACCTTCGGGGCGCTGGCACTGTCGGTGGCCTACGCGCTGTTCTTCGGCAACGTGGTGCTGCTGCCGCTGTGGCTGCAGCAGTGGATGGGCTACACCGCCACCTCGGCCGGCATGGCGCTGGCGCCGGTGGGCATCTTCGCCATCCTGCTCACGCCGCTGGTGGGCAAGAAGGTGGGCCAGTGGGATCCGCGGCGCATGGCGACGGGCGCGTTCATCGTCTTCGGCATCGTGCTGTGGATGCGTTCGCAGTTCACCGTGCAGACCGACTTCGTGCACATCCTGATCCCCACCCTGCTGCAGGGCGCGGCCATGGCGTTCTTCTTCATCCCGCTGACCACGCTGACGCTGTCGGGCCTGCCGCCCGAACGCATCCCGGCCGCTGCGGGCCTGAGCAACTTCGTGCGCATCACCGCCGGGGCGATGGGCACGTCCATCGCCACCACGCTGTGGGAGAGCCGGGCCGCCATGCACCACGCCCACCTGACCGAGGGCCTGATCCAGGGCCAGGGCGTGTTCGGCGCCACGCTGGACAACCTGATGGCGTCTGGCATGACGCAGTTGCAGGCACTGGCGCAGGTGAACCGGCTGATAGACCAGCAGGCCTTCACCCGCGCGGCAGACGACATCTTCCTCGGATCGGCCGGCCTGTTCGTGCTGCTGATCGGGCTGATCTGGCTGACCAGGCGGCCCGCGCAGGGCGGCGCAGGCTCGGCCGACGCGGCGGGCGCGCACTGAAAGCGCCTCGCCCACCGATCTGAAAAACGGTGGCCCGCATCGCGCAGGCCGCCGCTTTTCACCGTGCCAGATGGCGCGGGCGACCGAAGGCGCGCATCCCACACCGCGTGTCGGAAAAGGCTGACACAGCCCCGCGCTGATGGCCTTCTGGCGACTTGAGGACGGACACGAACAATGCAGTCACCACAACAAAAGGAACTGCCATGTCGCTCTCCCTCATTCTCCTGATCGTCCTGATCCTTATCCTCGTCGGCGCGCTGCCCACCTGGGGCCACAGCCGTTCGTGGGGCTATGGACCCAGCGGCGGCATCGGCCTGGTGGTGCTGATCCTGGTGATCCTGCTGCTCATGGGCAGGATATAAACCTGCGGCGGCCTGCTGAAGGCCCAAAAGCAAAAGCGTGGCATGGCCACGCTTTTTGCTTTCTGGATGTGCCCGAAGGGTGCAGGCGGTCAGGCCGCCTTGCGCAGCTGCGCGTTGGCAAACGCTGTGGTGAGCTGTGCCAGTTCGGTCTGGTTCACCACGCCGTTGGCATTGCCATGGCGGTCCACCAGTTGCAGCAGCGACTGCGACAGCTCGCTGCCGCCCTTGGTGCCCGAGGTGGCGGCAACGCCCTTGAGGAATTCGTCGCGCGAGATCGCGCCGTCCTGGTTGGCGTCGAAGCCGGCCGCCAGTTGCTCCTTTTGCGAATCCGTGGCGCCGAAGCTGGCGAGCAGCTCCTGGAAATCCTTTTTGGACACCGAACGGTCGGCCTGCGATGCCGTCAGCGCCGTGCCCGCATCGGCAGCCGCGCGTGTGCCCAGCGGGCCGTCGAGCTTGCCAGAGGCCATCAGGATGCCCTTGCCGGCAAAGCCGGTCAGGGCCTCGGCCTCCTTGCTCAGGGTGACCACGGCCGATGGCTCGGCCGCAGCCGGCTGGCTGGCGCGCGAAGAGGCCGCCGACTTGCTGCCCGAGGCGGCGTTGTAGAGAAAGGAAGCAACGGACGCAAGGCCGGAAATGAGGGGGGACATGGCCACTGGACTCCTGTGCAGGGATTGGCTGCCGGTGCTTTCCGGCAAAGCACCAGGGCAGACCATCGCCCGGTGGTCCAGCATATGCGGCAAGCGCCTCCTGCAATGGGCAGAAAAGCGGCGCTGCACAGCCGCTTTTCCGGGCCATGCCCCTACTTCAGCACGTAGCTGGCGAGCACGCTCTGCACGTCGTAGATGCTGAGCTTCTTGTTGAACTGCTTCTGGAACGGCGTGGCGCTGCCCGAGATCCAGATCTTGAGCTCGGCATCGAGGTCGAAGGTGCCACCGGTCTCGATGCTGAAGTGGGTGATGCTTTTGTAAGGCAAGGAGTGGTATTCGACCTTGCTGCCGGTGATGCCCTGCTTGTCCACCAGGACCAGGCGCTTGTTGGTGAAGACGAAGTAGTCGCGAATCAGCTGGTAGGCATGCTCCACGACCTCGCCCGGCATCAGGATGCGGGCGAACTCTTCCTGAATCTTGGATGCATCGATCTTGGATGCATTGCCCATCACGCCGTCCAGCAGTCCCATGGTGGTCTCCCTTGCAGTTGGTCGACGCATGGTAGCGGGACTACCGATACCCCTGCCCGAAGGCCACGAATTCGCCGGTGAGCCGCCCGGCGGGCTGCCCTTGGTACATCAGCACCGACGCCTGCTCGATGCGGCCCAGCCCCTTGCGCTCGAACACACGCACGAAGGCGCGCCAGGCCTGCTCGGTGGGCGCCTCGGCCACGGCCGTGAACGTCCCGTCGATGGGCAAAGCGTACTCCATGGTGTTGCGCTGTATCACCAGGCGGCTGCCCAGGTTCTGCGCCGAGAGCTTCATGTGCAGCATGGACCACGCGGCCAGGATGGCCACGGCCGATGCGCTGCCGCCGAACACGGTCTCGCGGTGGTTGATGTTGGGTGCCAGCGGCGCGCTCAGCACCACGCGCTCGAGCGATGCCTCCACCACGGACACGGCCATCGCGATGGACAGGGGAATGTGCTGGTGCAGGTAGGCCTGCAGGTCGTTGGGGCTCATGCGGGGGCTTTCGAGGGGGGTGGCGAAGGGGCCGGCAGCACCCCTGGGGGCAGCGGGTCGCGGTAGACGATGTGCAGCACCTGCGCGGTGTCGCGCGCCAGCGCTTCGCGCAGAAAGGGTGGGCGCAGATCGAGCCGCGCCAATTCGGCGCGCTCGAACCAGGCGAACTCCAGCCTGCGCCGGCCCTCCACACCTTCATAGGGGCCGTCGGACTGGTCCAGCAGGCCCTGCGGCGCGGGGTGCACATGCAGGTACAGGCCGGTCTCGTGGTACGCCACGCCGGCATAGAGAAAGAAGTTCTCGACCACGCAAGCCAGCGCGCCGGGCACCACCGCCAGGCCGAGTTCTTCCTGCATTTCGCGCACCAGGGCCTCGCTGGCACTCTCGCCAGGCTCGATGCCGCCGCCGGGCAGGGCCCAGAACGCATCGCCTTCGGCGCGGTGCAGCAGCACCTGCCCGGGACGCGTGATGATGGCGGCGGCACGTGGGCGCACGCGGGGCGGGGTAGGCGTTTGGGCCACAGGCAAGGTCATGGAGGCCGATCCTATCGCGCCAGGCATTCCGGCGCAGGGGGTAGTAGCATCGCCCTGCCCTGCTTCAACCGCCCCGCTGCTGCCCCATGATCGACCAAGTCACCGAACTCCTGCGCCAGACTGCGGCGCAGGCCATCCTGCCCCGCTACCAGGCCCTGTGCGCGCAGGACATCGTGGAGAAGTCCCCCGGCGAGCTGGTGACTGCGGCGGATCGGGAGGCAGAGGCATTGATCACGGCCGGGTTGACGGCCCTGTTGCCCGGGTCGGTGGTACTGGGCGAGGAAGCGGTGAGCGCGCAGGCGCAGTTGCGCGAGCGCCTTGCCCACGACGGCGACCTGTGGCTGGTAGACCCGCTCGACGGCACGGCCAATTTCGTCGCGGGCCAGCCCTGCTTTGCCGTGATGGTGGCCCTGGTGCGGCGCGGCGAGACCGTGGCCGCCTGGATGCTGGACCCGCTGGCGGACCGGATGCATACCGCAGAGCGCGGCAGCGGGGCCTGGACCGACGGCGTGCGTGCGCACACGTCCCACGCAGCGCCCTGCGAAGAGGCACTGCGCGGTGCCGTTTTCACGCGGTTTCTGCCGCCGGACCTGCGCACGCGCACCGAGGCACGCGCCGGGCGCATCGCCCAGGTACTGCCCGGGCTGCGCTGTGCAGGCCACGAGTACCCTGCCATCGCTGCGGGCCAGCAGCACTTCGCGCTGTTCTGGCGCGCCGAGTCCTGGGACCATGCACCAGGCGCCCTGTTCCTGACCGAGGCCGGCGGGCAGGTGGCGCGTCTGGATGGAACGGGCTACACCCCGGTGGACGTGCGGCCGGGCCTGCTGGCCGCACAGAATCCGGACACCTGGGATGCCGTGCACCGGGCGCTGCTCGCGCCATAGCCCTATCAGCCAGCCGTGTTGTCCACGGGCTCGGGCAGCAGCAGCCCTTGCTGGGCCGCCACCGTCTCGCGCAGAAAGGCCCAGGTGGCCTGCATGCGCGCCACGTGCTTGTTCTCCTCGGGCATGGACATCCAGAAGGTGCGCGTGAAGCGCGCCATGCCGGGCAGCACGGGCGCCAGGGCCGGATCCTGCGCGGCGACGAAGGCCGGCAGCACCGCCAGCCCGGCACCGGCGCGCACCGCCTCGTACTGCGCGAGGATGCTGGTGCTGCGCAGCGCAAAGCGTGCGGGGCGGTGCAGCTCATCAAGGATCTGCAGCTCCTTGGTGAACAGCAGGTCGTCCACATAGCTGATGAAGCTGTGGCCGCGCAGGTCGTCCGCGGTACGGATGGGCGCATGGCGGGCCAGGTAGTCGCGCGTGCCGTAGAGCTGCAGCACGTAGTCGGTGAGCTTGACCACCAGCACCGCGCCGCGCGCGGGGCGCTCCAGCGAGATCACGATGTCCGCCTCGCGCCGCGACAGGTGCACCAGGCGCGGCAGGGCCAGCAGGTCGAGCACCAGGCCCGGGTGCTGCAGCGCGAAATGCGCCAGCTGCGGTGCCAGCACCAGGTTGCCAAAGCCCTCGGTGGTGCCGATGCGCACCAGGCCCTGCAGTCCCTGGCGCACGCCGGGGGCGGCGTTCTCCACCGCCAGAAAGGCGGCTTCCATGGCCTCGACCTGGGGCAGCAGCGCGCGGCCGGCCTCGGTCAGCCGGTGGCCGCCGGCCTCGCGGGCGAACAGGGCCGAGCCGACCTGCTTTTCCAGCGCCTGGATGCGGCGCGCCACCGTGGTGTGGTCCACGGTGAGGCGGCGCGCCGCACCCACCAGGGTGCCGGCACGGGCCAATTCCAGAAAGTAGCGCAGGTTGTCCCAGTCCATGGAAGCTCTCGTCAAGCGTGCAGGTGCACATGCACAGCGGCCAACGCATCATGTGCATTTTTGCAAACCTTGTGCGCAGTATTGTCTATTGTCTTCACAATTTTGCACAGCTACCATGCACGGGTTGCCAGATACTTCCCCGTTTTCGCGCCCCCACTTTCAGGAGACAACCCGATGAACGCACCTACCTCTTCGGCCGTACTGGCCCCCACCGTCAAGCTGCTGATCGGCGGCCAGTTCGTCGAGTCCAAGACCACCGAGTGGCGTGACGTGGTGAACCCGGCCACGCAACAGGTGCTGGCCCGTGTGCCGTTTGCAACGGCCGAAGAGATCGATGCCGCCGTGGCCTCGGCCAAGGACGCCTTCAAGACCTGGAAGAAGACACCCATCGGCACCCGTGCCCGCATCTTCCTCAAGTACCAGCAGCTGATCCGCGAGAACATGGCGGAACTGGCCGCCATCCTGACGGCCGAGCAGGGCAAGACCCTGCCCGACGCCGAAGGGGATGTGTTCCGCGGCCTCGAAGTGGTGGAGCACGCCGCCAGCATCGGCAACCTGCAGTTGGGCGAGCTGGCCAACAACGTGGCCGGTGGCGTGGACACCTACACCCTGCTGCAGCCGCTCGGTGTGTGCGCCGGCATCACGCCCTTCAACTTCCCGGCGATGATCCCGCTGTGGATGTTCCCCATGGCCATCGCCACGGGCAACACCTTCGTGCTCAAGCCCTCCGAGCAGGACCCGATGGTGACCATGCGCCTGGTGGAGCTGGCGCTGGAAGCCGGCATTCCACCCGGCGTGCTCAACGTGATCCACGGCGGCGAAATGGCCGTGAACGCGATCTGCGACCACAAGGACATCAAGGCCGTATCGTTCGTGGGCTCCACCAAGGTGGGCACGCATGTGTACAACCGCGCCACCCTGGCCGGCAAGCGTGCGCAGTGCATGATGGGCGCCAAGAACCACGCCATCATCCTGCCCGACGCGAACAAGGAGCAGACGCTCAACGCCATTGCCGGCGCCGCATTCGGCGCTGCCGGCCAGCGCTGCATGGCACTGCCCGTGGTGGTGCTGGTGGGCGAGTCGCAAAAGTGGATTCCCGAGCTGGTGGCCAAGGCCAAGACGCTCAAGATCAACGGCGGCACCGAAAAGGGCACCGACGTGGGCCCGCTGGTGTCCTGCGCCGCCCTGGAGCGCGTGGAGAGCCTGATCGAACGCGGCATTGCCGACGGCGCCACGCTGGAACTCGATGGCCGCAAGCCCACGGTGCCCGGCTACGAAAAGGGCAACTTCGTGGGCCCGACCATCTTCTCGAACGTTCAGCCCGGCATGGCCATCTATGACCAGGAAATCTTCGGCCCCGTGCTGGCCCTGGTGCCTGCAGCCGACATCGACGAAGCCATCGAGTTCATCAACAGCAACCCCAACGGCAACGGCACGGCCATCTTCACCCAATCGGGTGCCGCAGCGCGCAAGTTCCAGGAAGAGATCGACGTGGGCCAGGTCGGCATCAACGTGCCAATCCCGGTGCCGGTGCCGCTGTTCTCGTTCACGGGCTCGCGCGCGTCCAAGCTCGGCGACCTGGGCCCCTACGGCAAGCAGGTGGTGATGTTCTACACCCAGACCAAGACCGTGACGGCCCGCTGGTTCGACGACAGCACCACCTCGCATGGTGTGAACACCACGATCAGCCTGAAGTAAAAATGGCCCCAGGCGGCGCTGTGCGTTGTGAGGACATGGCTGGCAGGGCATGGTGAAATCGGCTGCATGTACCGAGATCCATTGCCCTCCCCGCCAGCCACCATGTCGCGCCTTGCTGCCCAGGCCATTGCCTGCGCCCTACCCTTGCTCATGGGTCCATCCATCGCACTCGCCCAGGCCGGTGCCGCCTGCCGGCAAGGCGGCACGGTGGCCGAGACCAATGCCTGCGCAGTGCAGGATTTCCAGACGGCAGACACCACCATGGCCGTGCTCTACGGCGACGTGATGCGAGCCCTGTCGGCGCATGAGCGCCCGCAGCTGCGCCAGGAGCATTCGGCCTGGCTGCGCGCGCGCACCACGCAGTGCAAGCAGGCCACGCGTGCCAGCGAGCAGCAGCCCGAAGGGCCCCGGCTTTACCACGAGTGCCTGACCCGCGAGACGCAGGAGCGCCGCAAGGGGCTGATGCGCTGGCTCAGCATGGACAGCCCCGCCAAGCCTTGAGCGCATTGCCCCAACAGAACAACAAAGACGACAGCGAGACAGACACCATGGACTTTGAGCTCTCCGAAGAACAACGCGCCTTTGCCCAGACGGCCCGCGACTTTGCGCGGGCCGAGTTCGCGCCTCACGCGGCGCACTGGGACGCCGAAGGCATCTTCCCCAAGGAGGCCATTGCCAAGGCCGGCGAGCTGGGCTTTTGCGGCCTGTATGCGCCCGAGGCTGCGGGCGGCCTGGCCCTGCCGCGGCTCGATGCCACGCTGGTCTTCGAGGAAATGGCGGCGGTGGACCCGTCCACCACGGCCTTCATCACCATCCACAACATGGCGACCTGGATGCTGGGCACCTGGGCCACGCCGGCCGTGCGCGACCACTGGGGCCCGCTGCTGACCACCGGCGAAAAGCTCGCCTCGTACTGCCTGACCGAGCCCGGCGCGGGCTCGGACGCCGCCTCGCTCAAGACCCGGGCCGAGCTGGTGGGGCATGAGTACGTGATCAATGGCGCGAAGGCCTTCATCTCGGGCGCGGGCGCCACCGACGTGCTGGTGCTGATGGCCCGCACGGGCGATGCGACCTCGGGTGCGGGCGGCATCTCGGCCTTTGCGGTGCCGGCCGACACACCGGGCATCAGCTACGGCAAGAAAGAAGAAAAGATGGGCTGGAACAGCCAGCCCACGCGCACCATCAGCTTCGACAACGTGCGCATTGCGGCCGACCACCTGCTCGGCCGCGAGGGCGAGGGTTTCAAGATCGCCATGAAGGGCCTGGACGGCGGGCGCATCAACATCGCCACCTGTTCGGTGGGCGCAGCCCAGGGCGCGCTCACGCAGGCCCAGCAGTACATGCACGACCGCAAGCAGTTCGGCAAGCCGATTGCGAGCTTCCAGGCGCTGCAGTTCAAGCTGGCCGACATGGCCACCGAGCTCGTGGCCGCGCGCCAGATGGTGCGCATGGCCGCCAGCAAGCTCGATGCGGGCGACCCGAATGCGAGCACCTACTGCGCCATGGCCAAGCGCTTTGCCACCGATGCGGGCTTTACCGTCTGCAACGAGGCCCTGCAGCTGCATGGCGGCTACGGCTACATCCGCGAGTACCCGTTGGAGCGCCTGCTGCGCGATGCGCGCGTGCACCAGATCCTGGAGGGCACGAACGAGATCATGCGCGTGATCATTGCGCGGCGCATGCTCGACGGCGATGCCCCTGACGTGATCCGCTGAGCCCGCCGAACCCATGCCTGCCCGCCCCCTTTCCGACGAGACCCTGTACCTGATCGACGCCGTGCGCGCCGCGCTGGCGCAGCGCAGCGATGGGGACGAGCGCACCATGTTCGGCTGCTATTGCTTCTTCGTGGATGGCAAGCTGTGCATCGGCGTCAAAGGCGAAGAGCTGCTGGTGCGCCTGCCGCCGGACCGCCACCCGGAGTTCCAGGAAATGCAGAACACGCGCGAGCTGTCGCCCGGTGGCGGCATGAAGGGCTACTTCTGGATCGAGCCCAACGGCTACGCCACGCGCACGCAGTGGAGCTTCTGGATCGACACGGCCCTGGCATACAACCCCCAGGCCAAGGCCACGCCGCCGCGCAAGTCGGCCGCTGCCAAGGCCAGCCCGGCCACAAAAAAGCCAGGCACCGCCACCAAAAAGAAGCCAGCGACCAAGCGCCACAGCATCTTCGAGGCCGACGACTGACGCGCCACCCAGGAAGCCACCACCATGCCACTTCGCATCGTCCGCCTCGGCACCCCGCGTGCCCCCGGTGAAGGCACCCGCATCGGCACCGTGCGCCGGCCGCCGCGCGGTGTGCCCAAGGCCGAGTTCGGCAGCCAGAACTGGTACGACGTGTGGTACCCCCTGCTCTCGCCCAGCGCCGAACTCATGGCCCAAGGCCAGCAGGCGCAGAGCGACAAGGAGTGGCAAGCCTTCGTGAAGCAGTTCCGCAAGGAACTGGCCCAGCCCGAGACCAGCCGCACGCTGGACCTGCTGGCCACCCTTTCGCACCATGGTGCCATGTCGGTCGGCTGCTACTGCGAGAGCGAGGCGCGCTGCCACCGCTCCGTGCTGCGTGAGGAACTCGCCGGCCGGGGCGCAGACATCGCCACGGATTGACCCCCTTTCCACATCACAACGACACCAAGGAGATACGAACATGAAAATCGCATTCATCGGTCTGGGCAACATGGGCGGCCCCATGGCCGTGAACCTGCACAAGGCGGGCCACGAAGTCCGGGCCTTCGACCTTTCGCAGCCCGCGCGCGACAAGCTGGCCGCCGATGGCGTGGGCATCGCGGCCGATGCCTCAGCCGCCGTGCAGGGCGCCGAAGTGGTCATCAGCATGCTGCCCGCCAGCCAGCATGTGGACAGCCTGTTCCTGGGCACCGGCGAGCTGCTGGCCCAGCTGCCGGCCGGCACGCTGGTGATCGACTGCTCGACCATCGCCGCCGCCACCTCGCGCAAGGTGGCCGAGGCCGCCAAGGCCAAGGGCGTGGCCTTCATCGACGCGCCGGTATCGGGCGGCACGGGAGGCGCCATTGCCGGCACGCTGACCTTCATGGTCGGCGGCGACGAGGCTGACCTGGAGCGTGCGCGCCCCGTGCTCGAAAAAATGGGCGCCAATATCTTCCACGCCGGTGGCGTGGGCGCGGGCCAGACGGCCAAGATCTGCAACAACATGCTGCTGGGCATTTTGATGGCCGGCACCAGCGAAGCGATTGCCCTGGGTGTGGCCAATGGCCTGGACCCCAAGGTGCTGTCGGAGATCATGCGCCGCAGCTCGGGCGGCAACTGGGCGCTCGAAAAATACAACCCCATGCCCGGCGTGATGGAGACCGCGCCCGCCAGCAAGGGCTACGCCGGCGGCTTCGGCACCGACCTGATGCTCAAGGACCTGGGCCTGGCGCAGGAGAATGCCGCCGCCGTGAAGGCCGCCACGCCCCTGGGCGGCCTGGCACGCAACCTGTACGCGGCGCACAGCCTGGCGGGCCATGGCGCGCTGGATTTCTCGAGCATCATCAAGTCCGTGCAGAAGCAGGTCTGAGGCCCGGCACCGGGGTGCCGGTGCTCCTTTTTTTCAACCGCCGCGCGGGTTGAGCACCATGGAGTCGCGCTTGATCTCCACGTCGAACTGGCGCAGAAAGTTCTGGCCCAGCAGGGCGTCGTCTTCGCTCTCGCCGGTGTAGCCCGTGCCCACGCGCAGGCCCGATACCGCTAGGTTGCGCACCGTGACGGACTCGGACGCCGACACCCGTCCCTCGCGGTTGCCATTGGCCGTGCGGAAGGTGGTGGGCACACCGCCCGTGAGGCCGGCCTTTTTCGCCACCGCATCGGTCACCGCGATCAGGCTCGCGCCTGTGTCCACCATGAAGTTCACCGGCACCCCGTTGACGGTACCCGCCACGCGGAAATGGCCGTCGTTGTGGCGCGGTATCACCAGCGAGCCGGTGGAAGTGACGGTGGCACCGCGCGGCGCCATGAATTGCTTCATGCCGAAGTACAGAAGCCCCATGACCACCAGCCAGAAGGCCAGGATGGCCAGGGTGTTGGTGCGCAGTGCGCGGCGCGTCTGGTCGTCCGCTGGGGATGGTCGCAGGTAGTCGTGTTCTTCGCCCATGGGCCTGGCATTCAAATGCAGAGCCCCAAATCATAGGGCAGCTGCGAACCGCCGCCGGGCAGCAATGTCCTCATCAACTGGCGGGCTGCGCGCCGCGCAGGAACTGCTGCTCGAACACATCGGCCGGCACGGGCCGGCTGTAGAGAAAGCCCTGGATCTCGTCGCAGCCCAGCAGTGCCAGCAGGCGAGACTGCTCCTCGGTCTCCACCCCTTCGGCCACGACCTTGAGCCCCAGCGAATGGCCCAGGTTGATGATGGTGGACACCAGCGCGCTGCCCTTGGGGCCGGCGGCGATGTGCAGGATGAACGAGCGGTCGATCTTGAGCGTGTCGAGCGGCAGCCGGGCCAGGTAGCTCAGCGAGGAAAACCCGGTGCCGAAATCGTCCATGGCCACGGTGATACCCATCTCGCGGATGGCGTGCAGGCTCTGGGTGCTGTGCTGCACGTCGTCCATCACCATGCTCTCTGTGATCTCCAGCTCCAGCCCGGCAACAGCCTCTGGGCCGTGCGCCACAGCCGCGCGCACCTGTTCGATGAAACCCCGGTGGCGCAGCTGCAGGAAGGAGACATTCACCGCCACCCGTATCGGCGCCAGGCCTGCGGCGCGCCAGCGCAGGTTGTCGGCCAGCGCCTGGCCCAGGGCCCAGCGGCCCACGTCGTAGATCAGGCCGGTCTCTTCGAGGATGGGGATGAACTGCCCCGGCGGCACCAGGCCGCGCCTCGGGTCGTTCCAGCGGATCAGGGCCTCGGCACCGGTCACCTCGCCGCTGGCCAGGTGCAGCTTGGGCTGGTAGTGCAGCACGAACTCGCCGCGCTCCAGCGCTTCGCGCAGGTGGTTCTCCAGGCTCAGCGCCTCGGCCACGCGCAGATTCATCTCCGAGGTGTAGAACATCAGCGCGTCGGCCGAGGCCTTGGCCTTCTTGAGCGCGGCCTCGGCATTGCGCAACAGCGCCTCGGCATCGCCGCCATCCATGGGGAACAGGGCCACACCCGCCTTCGCAGTGATGCGCAGCTCCTGCGTGCCCAGCTGGAAGGGCTCGTCGAAGCAGGCGCGCACCAGGTGGTCCACGGCCATGGCCACCGCACTCGCATCGCGCGCCTCGCACACGGCCACGCCAAAGCTGTTGACGCCAATGCGCGCCAGCATGTCCATCGCACTGGCATGCAACTGCAGGCGCTGCGCCACCAGCTTGAGCAGCTCGTCGCCCAGCGAGCGCCCCAGCGTGTCGTTGACGATGCGAAAGCGGTTCACGTCGATCAGCGCCACCCCCAGGAAGGGCGCACCCTGCGGCCGGTGGCCCTCGCGCGCACGCATGTGCTGGTTCACGCGGTCCAGAAACAGCGTGCGGTTGGGCAAGGTGGTGATGTCATCGTAGTAGGCCAGGTAGTTCAGGCGGTCGGATTTTTCGAGGTGGTCAAGCGCAAAGCTGATGTCGCCGGCCAGCTCGCCCAGGAGCTTCATCTCGGTGGCATCGAAGAAGCTGGCCTCGTCGGAAAACAGCGCCATTACGCCCACCACCTCGTGTGCCACCAACAGGGGCAGCACGGCCAGGGAGGCCACCGAACGGGCCTGCAGCCTGGCCGGCAGCAGCACCCGGGGATCGCCTTCGACCTGGTCGCAGACCACGGCGCGCTTTTCTCGCACCACCGTGGCCGTGAGGCTGTAGACGCCCGAGGGCTCGTCCGCATACGACAGGCGGCCGGCAAGGTCGTCGAAGAAGTCCGGGTCGGTGCCGGCGATGGCCATGGGAATCACCTGCTGCGCCGCGCGGTCGACCCGGCCGATCCAGGCCATGCGGAACTTCCCGTGCCGTACCGCGATGTCGCAGGACTGGGCAAACAGCTCCTGGCGGCTGCGCATGCGCACCAGCAGCGTGCTGATGCCGCTGAGCACGGCATAGACGCGGTTGAGGCGCTTGATCTTGTGCTCGGCCTCGCGCCGCTCGGTGATGTCTTCGCCCAGGCAGGCGATGCCCATGGCCTCGCCATCGACGGAGCGCAGCACCGTGTTGTTCCAGTAAACCAGCCGGCGCCCGCCGGACCGCGTAAGGATCTCCTGCTCGAAATGCCAGGCGGCCGGCCGGTCGGCCAGCATGTCCTCGAACCCCCGCTGCATGCCGTCCATGCCCGGCGGCAGGAACAGCTCGAACCAGTTGCGCCCGAAGATCTCGCCGCGCTCCCAGCCCGTCAGGCGCAGCAGGCAGTCGTTGCAGTAGGTGATGCAGCCGTTGCGGTCCAGCATCAGCGAGGCCATCTCGACCTTGTCGAGCAGTTCGTTGAAGCGCCGGTCGCTCTCGCGCAGCGCTTCTTCGGCCCGCTTTTGCGCCGTGACATCCTGGATGGTGTTGAACCAGCGCAAGCCTTCGGGGGCAGCGCCTTCGCCGGGCAGCGGCTCCATCACCTGGCGCAGGTGCAAGAGCGCCCCATCGGCACGCCACAGGCGGTAGGTGAAGTCCATGCGCACCCCTTCGCGCACTGCCTGCAAGGCCATGCTGCGCACAAGTGCACGGTCGTCGGCGTACACCATGCCGATCCATTCCCGGGCAGACGCCGGCATGGTGTTCGGGTCGCGCCGCAGCATCTGCGCCAGCGTGGCGGGCCAGCTCTCGAACTGCCCGCCCGGTCCGCTGATGATGTGGGTGATCTTGGCCAGCACCTGCGCCCGGTGCAATCTGGCCTCGCTGGCACGCAGCTCCTCCAGGGCCCGCCGGCGCTCGATCACCTCGATGTGCAGTTGCTCGGCATGGCGCTGCACCTCCAGGTAGAGGCTGCCGTTTTCATAGATGCGCCCCACCTGGGCCGCCAGGATGGACAGGATGCGTTCGTCCTCGGCGCTGAAGTGGTCGGCCCCCTCCTTGTTGGCCAGGCAGATCCAGCCATAGGACGAAGCCAGCGAGGTGACCGGCGCCTCCAGCGCGCAGTACAGCGGCGGGTAGCCCTGCGGCAGACCCGCCATGGTGGGGTCGCCGCCGGGGTTGAGCAGCCGCTGCGAGCGGCGCTCCGTCTGCAGCCGCCCCAGCAGGCCTGACGAGGCATCGGGCGCAGGCAGCGAGCGCGCCAGCACCGGGTCGATGCCACTGGTGCACACCAGCGACGCATCGCCCGGCTTGCGCACGGCGCACAGCACGGCGTACTGGGCGCCTATGAGTTCGCGTGCGCCCGTGCAGACCTTGTTGAGCAGCATGGCCGGGTCGCGCTCGGAGGCCAGCTGCAGATTGAGCTCGGTGAGCGCCGCCAGCCGGCGGTTGGTGGCCTCCAGCTCCACCACGTTGCCCCGCAGCTTGTCGGTCACCAGGCGCAGGTGCTGGGAGCGGAAGGCTGGCTCCACGACCGGGGGTGTGCCCTCGAAGCCGCGAGCCGCCTGCGCCAGCGTGCGTTCGATGGCGCGCAGGATGTCCTGCGGCTCGCAGGGCTTGACCAGCACCTCCGAGACGCCTCCGGCCAGCGCCAGGCTGCGCGCCTGCTCCCCCTGGTAGTGGGCACTGTAGAAGATGACCCGGGTGGCCGCCAGCGCGGGATCGGAGCGCAGCTGGCGCACGAACTCGTAGCCGTCCATGGTGGGCATGAGGATGTCCGAGATCACCAGCGCCGGCCGCTCGGCGCGCACCAGGGCCAGCGCCTGCGCACCGTCCACGGCCTCCAGGGCCTCATGGCCGCCATGCCGCACCAGCGTGACGACCAGGGCCCGGTTGGGGGCCTGGTCGTCCACGACGAGGATCTTTGCCATGGCTGCCGCCCTCCTTGCTTGTGGATCACCGCGGCGGGCGTACCGCCCGCGATGACGGCGAGAGATAGGCCTCGACCTGGCGCACGAAGCGCTCCGGGTCGATGGGCTTGGAGATGTGGTCCTGGAAGCCCACCTCCAGCGCCTTCTCCCGGTCTCCGGGCATGGAAAAAGCCGTCACGGCGACCAGCGGAGCCCGGCGCCAGCCGGGGTCGGCATGCAGCAGCCTGGCCACCTCATAACCGTCCATGACCGGCATCTGCAGGTCCGACAGGATGAGATCGGGCCCATGCTCCAGCGCGGCGCGCACGCCATCGCGCCCGTTGGACGCGCTGTAGACCTGGTAGCCATCGGCCTCCAGCAGGTAAGTCACCAGCATGCGGCTGGCTTCGTCGTCTTCGATGACCAGGATGCGGGCCGTCATCCCTGGGCTCCCGGCAAATCAAGAATGAAGGTACTGCCCTCGCCTGGCCGGCTGTGCAGCGTGATGTCGCCGCCCAGCGCCTGGGCGAGCTTGCGGCTCAGGTGCAGGCCCAGGCCCGAACCCTCCTGGTGCCGCTCGGCACCCTCCACCCGGGAAAACGGCTCGAACAGCCGCGACTGGTCCACGAGGGGGATGCCGGGCCCGGTGTCCTGCACGCGCAGGCTCAGCCGCGGGCTGGCCGGGTCCGGCGCATCGAGCTGCACCAGCACCTGACCCTGGCCCGTGAACTTGATGGCATTGCCCACCAGGTTGATGGCCACCTGGGCGAGGGCGCGCCGGTCGGTGCGGACAAGGACTGCATGCTCGGGCATGCTCACCACGAAGGCCAGGCCTTTGCGCTGCGCATCAGGGCCCAGGGTCGCAGCCACCTCCTCCACCACTGCGCAGCAATCCACCATCTCCCACTGAAGCACGTGCTTGCCATCGCGCAGCTTGGCCACGTCCAGCAGGTCATTGATCAGCGACAGCAGGTGGCGCGCGCCCGTCTGCACGATGCGCAGCTGCTTTTCCTGCTCGGCGTTGAGGGGCCCCGGCAGGCGCATGAGCAGGGTGCCGGTGAAGCCGATGACGGCATTGAGCGGCGTGCGCAGCTCGTGCGACATGCTGGCCAGGAAGCGGTCCTTGACCAGCGCGGCGTTCTCCAGCTCCAGGTTCTTGTCGCGCAGCGCCTGCTCGAAGCGCTTGCGCTCGGTCACGTCGCGGATGGCACTGGAGACGAACAGCCCCTCTTCGGTCTCCAGCGGGCTCAGGCTGATCTCGACCGGAAACTCGGAGCCATCCTTGCGCAGGCCGTACAGGTCCAGACCTGCCCCCATGGAGCGGGTGCGCGGCTCGGTGAAGAACCCCCCTCGGTGCCGCGGGTGCTGGCCGCGGTGGCGCGTGGGCACCAGCAGCTCGATCGGCTGGCCCAGCAGCTCCTCGCGCGCCCAGCCGAACAATTTGACGGCCTGGGAGTTGACCAGCACGATGTTCCCATCCCGGTCCACGATCACCATGGCATCGGGCGCCGATTCGAGCAGGTCGCGGAACTTCTGGTCGGCCTTCTTGCGCGCCGTGATGTCGCGGATGGCGCTCATCACCATGGTGCCCTCTTCCGTTTCCAGTGGACTCAGGCTGATTTCCACCGGAAACTCGCTGCCGTCGCTGCGCACACCATACAGCTCAAGACCCGCCCCCATGGTGCGCGTGCGCGGCTGGACGAAAAAGCCGCTGCGGTGCCCCAGGTGGGCGTTGCGGTAGCGCTGGGGCAGCAGCACCTCGACCGCCTGCCCCAGCAACTGGGCCCGGGGGTAGCCGAATACCCGCTCGGCCTGCGAGTTCACGAGCACGATGCGCCCGGTGGCGTTGACCATCACGATGGCATCGGGCGTGGATTCGAGCAGGTCGCGAAAGCGCGCCTCGACCAGCTTGGCATCGCGCAGCACCTTGAGCTGGGTGACGTCCTTCTTGCTCGACAGAAAGTAGGCCAGTTGACCGCCCTCGCCAAAGACAGCCCGGGTGGACACGTTCACATGGACCAGCGAGCCGTCCTTGCGCCGGCGCACCGACTCGTGCACGGATACGCCGGACTGCAGGGCTTCGGCGCAGATCGACTCCTCGTCGTGTACCTGGTCCGGCGGCACAATCAGCTGTGCCAGGCTGCGGCCCCGGGCCTCGGCCTCGGTGTAGCCGAAGGTGGCTTCCGCTGCCGGGTTCCAGTGCAGGACAGCACCGTCCGGCGCGATGACCAGCAGCGCGTCAGGATTGTGCTCCCAGTAGGCCCCGGAGAAATCAGATGCCATACAGCCCTTTTCGTGAAGGGGCCTGGCCGTCGCTCACCCCCCTGCCCCCCGTTGGAAACATCTTAGGCATGCCTTGCGCAAAACGCCAAGCCAAATATTCCCCGGGCGGGTTGCAGGCAGGCCCCGCCCTGTGCAGGACGACCGCAGGCACGGGGTTCGCCGCAGGCACCGCAGGTATCTGCAGGCGGTACCGCAGCAGGGAGGATCGCCGAGTGCGCGGATCCTGCAGGATACTTGGGCACCCCCACACCCGCCGCAAAGGACCCCATGGGCATGTTCACCCGCAACCTGCAGGCAGCACCCTTCGGTGCCCTGTCCGCCGAAGGCCAGTCCAAGGTCTGGGAAGGAACGGTCGGCATTGCCCACCTGGGCGACGGATTTGCCCTGCGCGTGCATGGCGCCAAACAGGGGCCGACGGCAGCGCAGGCCCAGGCTTTCTCGCGCTTGCTCGCCAATGCCCGGCAGATCCGCGACGACGCCACCCCGGCGCTCGTTGCCTTTCTGCTCGAATGCGAGGTGGTGCCACCGGGGGTTGCATTGAATGAAGGCACGCTCTGGGGCTTTCTGACGCCCTGCTTCATCGAAGTGCATCCCGACCACGGCCCGGGGGCCACGCAAAGTGCCTGCTCGGTGGGCTACGAGATTCCCTGGGAGCCAAGCCAGCTCGTCCACATCAACACCGCCAACGGTGCCTTCACCGACGTGCATTCGGAGTGACCATGGTGGCGCCATTCGACCGCCTGCGCCCGCTGCTCGCCCCCTGGGGCCACCTGCAACCCGAGCCCGCCAGCGACTGGCAAGGGCCCTTCCCTCTGCCCGCCATCGTGGAGGCCTTCTACCGCGAGGTGGGGCCCTGGGGCGAGACTTGGCATGCGTCGGTAGGCCCGGTGGGCCTCGCCATCAACGCGGGGGGCAACCCGGTGGACGTGCCGCCGCTGCACAAGCTCTGGGCACGGCAGGACGGCTATGCCTGGTCACGCAACCCCGACAACCCGATCAAGGGCTGGCCTGCACACTGGCTGGTGATCGCGCAGGAAGGCGCCAACCCATTCATCCTGGACCGCAACGACGGTAGCGTCTGGTTCGACATGGCGGGACGAGGAAACTTCAACGACCCGAACCGTTTTGCCGATGACCTGCCCACCGCGCTGGGCGCCATCGCCACGGTGGCCAACGCCCTGGCGGCCCTGGGCGACGATGCGCTCGACGACACCTATGAGCTCAAGGCCAGCAGCCGCGCGCAGGTGGCGCACGTGCTCGCGGCATTCACCGGCAGCGAAGCCACCGCGCAAGGCATGCTGCAGGCGTGGCGGTGGTACCTGTGAGCTTGGCGCAGCCGCTTGGTGCGCCGACCGCAGGCATGCAGGGAATGGCCTTGGCTCAGCTCAGTCGGCGCGCGTTCTCGGCGTAGATGGCCAGGTAGATCGAGTCGGAGCCCACGTAGGGTGCCTTGCTGCCAAAGCCGACATTGAAGTCGCCGAACGAGAGCGAGCGGATGCCCGCCAGGCCATTGCGCAGCTTGTCGCGGGTCAGGTCCTTGCCCGCGTTCTTCAGGCCTTCGATCATGATCTGGGCATTGACCCAGCCTTCCAGGGAGCTGCCGCTGTTGATGAAGGCGGCATTGGCACCCGTGGCCTTCATGGTGCTCTGGAACTTGCGCACCACCACCGACTTTTGCGAATTCGCGTCCGGGAACACCTGCACCAGGGCCATGCCGCGCGTGGCGGCGGCCAGCTTGGGCAGCTCCGACGAGATCACCGTGACCGACAGGCCGGCCAGCGGCACACCGGCCGCCTTGGCACGGAATGGCAGCACGAAAGCCGTGTTGGCCGTGCCGGTGGTGGCCAGCAGCACGGCGCCCGGGCGCTCTGCGGCCACCTTCTCGGCCAGCTCGGCACCATTCTTGCCGTCCACCGCCAGGGCGAATTCGCCGGCGCGCTCGACCTTGATCTCGTCGAGTGCGCGCGACATGTCCTTGAGCACTTCCTTGCCGAAGGGGTTGTCCAGGTAGACCACGGAAATGCGCTTGAGGCCCATCTCCACCACCTGCTTGACCAGGCGCTGGGTTTCGTCGCGGTAGCTCGGGCGCACGAAGAACACGTTGCGCTGCTCGGCCGAGCGCAGCGAGGGCGCACCCGTGATGGGCCCCACGGTGGGAATGCCCTTGCCTTCGATCAGCGGCAGGATGGCGGCCGTGTTGGCCGTTCCCAGGGGCGAGATCAGCGCGAAGATGGACTGCGCCTCCAGCATCTGCGTCACGTTCTGCAGGGTGCGGCTGGCGACGTAGGCATCGTCCTTGGCGTCCATGCGGATCTCGCGGCCGTGCACGCCGCCGGCCTGGTTCAGCTCGGCAAACGCGGCCTTCATGCCCGCCACCTGCTCGATGCCGGCCTGGCCCAGCGGCCCGGTCAGGGCAATGGAGCAGCCCAGGTTGATGTGCCTGGCCGACATCGGTTCTTCGGCAGCGCTCGCCGTGGAAGCCCACACAGGCAGGCTGGTGGCCGCAGCCATCTGGGTGGCGCGCAGGAGAAAGTGACGACGGCTCATGGTGTGAAGGTGCCCGGAGAATTGTGCAAAGGTGGCGCAGGCTACAGGCACGGCCTGTGACAACTTGTCCGGTCTGCGACAGTCTGTCGCACAAAGCGCACAACTTTGGGGCATGCCCCCTGAACCAGGCGTAGCCCGATCAGGCTTGCAGCAACTGCGGCAGCAGGGTTGCCGACGTACCGCGCAGCACGGCATCGGCGGCATCGTCGAGTTCGCTGGGGGCGGGGTTGACCACGACCACACGGGCACCGGCCGCACGCGCCTGGCGCGCCAGGCCTGCAGCCGGGTACACGGCGCCTGCCGTGCCGGCGACCAGCATGAGGTCGCAATCCTGCGCCGCCCGCTCAGCGGCCTCGAACACGGCCAGCGGCAGCATTTCACCAAACCACACCACGCCGGGGCGCAGCCGGTTGCCACAGCGGTCGCAATGCGGCGGGCTGCCGGCCACTGCATCGTCGATGTGGCAGCAGTTGCGCGGCGTGTCGAGCCAGCGGTTGGCGAACAGATCGCCATGCAGGCACAGCACGCCCGTGCTGCCCGCGCGCTGGTGCAGGCCATCCACGTTCTGGGTGATCAGCGTGAGCCGCCCCGGGTGGGCCGCCTGGAAGGCCGCCAGCGCCAGGTGCCCGGCGTTGGGCGCCACGCCCTCCATCAACTGGCGCCGGTGCTGGTACCAGTTCCAGACCCGCTCGGGATGGGCGCGAAAGCCCTCCTCGGTGGCCATGTCCTCGGCACGGAACTGGGCCCAGTAGCCCGTCTGCGCATCGCGGAAGGTGGGCACGCCCGACTCGGCGCTCACGCCCGCGCCGGTGAGCACGGCGATGTGCCGGGCCTCCTGCACCCAGCCGCGCACGGTGTCCAGGCGATCCTCCTGCATACGGTCAAGTCCTCTGGCGCAGCGCCTCGTAGAGGCAGACGCCGCTGGCGACAGACACATTGAGGCTTTCCACCGCGCCCTTCATGGGGATGCTGACCAGCTCGTCGCAGGTCTTGCGCGTGAGCTGGCGCATGCCGTCGCCCTCGGCGCCCAGCACCAGGGCCACGGGGCCCTTCAAGTCCACCTGGTAGACGGTCTTGGGCGCATCGTCGCTGGTGCCTATGCACCAGATGTTGCGCTCCTTGAGCTCGCCCAGGGTGCGCGCCAGGTTGGTGACCATGAAGTAGGGCATGGTTTCGGCCGCTCCGCTGGCGACCTTGGCCACCGTGGCATTGATGCCCACGGCGTGGTCCTTGGGGGCGATGACGGCATGGGCACCGGCACCATCGGCCACGCGCAGGCAGGCGCCTAGGTTGTGCGGGTCGGTCACGCCGTCGAGCACCAGCAGCAGCGGGTTCTCGACGCCAGCGGCTTCGAGGTTCTCCAACAGCTCGTCGAGCGAGGTGATCTGGGCCACGGGCTCCACCCGCGCCGCCACGCCCTGGTGGCCATGGCTGCCGGCCAGCTTGGCGATGCGCTCGCTGTCAGCTTCGATCAGGCGGGCACCGGCCTCGCGGGCCCGGTCGAGGAACTGGCGCATGCGCGCATCGCGCCGCGTGACCTCGTAGTAGATCTCGATGACGGATTTGGGCGCGGTCTTCAGACGCACGCCCACGGCGTGGAAGCCGAAAAGAACTTTGGGGGAAGACATGCCCTGATTATCGACTGGACGAAGCTGATTCCCTATCAGCTGTCGATGGCGCTGTAGGCCCATGCAACTGGCGCGTCAAGGCCAGTGCCACCGTGGAACTGGCTTTGCCAGGCCACCGGTGGCGTCCCCCTTCCAGGGGGAAGGCGCTAAGTGCCTCAGGGGGTAGCCTAGTTCTCAGCAACCTGCCCGGCATCAATGGTGATGCGCCGCTCACAGCGCGCGGCGATGCCGCGGTCGTGCGTGACCAGTACCAGCGTGGTGCCCTGCTCGCGGTTGAGCTCGAACATGAGCTGCATGATGGTCTCGCCCGTCGCAAAGTCCAGGCTGCCCGTGGGCTCGTCGGCCAGCAGCACGGCCGGGTGCACCACGAAGGCTCGCGCCAGCGCCACGCGCTGCTGCTCGCCGCCCGAGAGCACCTTGGGATAGTGCGAAAGGCGCTGGCCCAGGCCCACGCGGGCCAGCATGTCGGCAGCGGCCTTGCGCGCGTCGCGCCGGTTGGCCAGCTCCAGCGGCAGCATCACGTTCTCCAGCGCGGTGAGGTTGCCCATGAGCTGGAAGCTCTGGAACACGAAGCCCACCTTCTGCGCGCGCAGCGCGGCGCGCTCGTCCTCGTCGATGGCGAAGAGGTCATGGCCGTCCAGGCGCACCGTGCCGCGCGTGGGCGTATCGAGCCCGGCGATGATGGACAGGAGCGTGCTCTTGCCAGAGCCCGAAGCCCCCACGATGGCCGCAGTTTCCCTTGGCGCCAGGCGGAAATCGATATCCCGCAGAATGTCCAGCGTACCGGTCGAATCCGTGACTGACTTGAAGACATGCTCGACGGCAATAATGGGGGTCACGGGCGATGGGGAAGATTCGGACATGAAAGGTTCTTTGCTTTGATTCGACATCTGCAGTATCGGCGCCACTTTATCCTCTCGGCAGGCATCCTGGGTTTGGCAGGGGTTTGTGCCCCTGCCGCCTGGGCCCAGGCGGCAGCATCTTCCGCGCCAGGCGCGCCTGCCATCCTGGTGCTGGGCGACTCGCTGAGCGCCGAGTACGGCCTGGCACGCGGCGCGGGCTGGGTGGCCCTGCTGGAAAAGCGGCTGCAGGAGGAAAAAATCGGGCGCCGCGTGGTCAATGCCAGCGTGAGCGGCGAGACCACCTCGGGCGGGCGCTCGCGCCTGGCCGCCCTGCTGACCCAGCACAAGCCTGCCGTGGTGGTGATCGAGCTCGGCGGCAATGACGCGCTGCGCGGCCTGCCGCTCAAGAACACCGAAGAGAATCTGAGCGCCATGACCGATGCGGCGCAAAAGGCCGGGGCCAAGGTCTTGCTGGTGGGGATGCAGGTGCCGCCGAACTATGGCACCGACTACGCGAACCGGTTTGCCGGCCTGTTCACCACCGTGGCCCAGGCCAAAAAAGTGGCCGTGGTGCCGTTTTTACTCAAGGGCGTGGCCGATGGCCCGGACCCTACCCGCCTGTTCCAGGCAGACCGCATTCACCCGCGTGCAGAGGCGCACCCGCAGATGCTGGCCAACGTGTGGCCAGAGCTGAAAAAGCTGCTGCGCTGAGCGCCGTGCTGCCGGACCCGCCTGCGGCCATTGCGGCGCGGCAGGGTGCCGGACACGGCGGTCAAAGACTCAGCCGCCTGGTGCGCCCGTGGGCTGGTTGCCGCCCGGTGCGCCATCGCCATTGCCACCGGCTGGCTGATCACCCTGTGGGTCATCCGGCCTGCGCTGGGTTTTGGAGCGCAGCTTCTCTTCTTTTTTTTGCTTTTTTGCGAGCTCGCGCTGGCGCTTTTCGTATCCGTAGTTGGGTGTTGCCAAGGTGTTTGCTTCCTGAAGTAGAGGCCCACTGTAACAGCTAGGCCTGTGTTTGCCGACATACCCCCGCGCCCGTCAAGCGGGGGCAAAGGCCCGCTGCAGGGACTGCTGCAGGTCCTGGCGCAGGTCGTCCACCGCCTCCAGGCCGATGGAAAACCGCACCAGCGTCCCGGGCTTCAGGTGCGCCGTGGGCCGGCCGCGCATGCGCGCCAGCTCATAAGGAACCACAAGGCTCATGGGCCCACCCCAGCTGTAGCCCAGCTTGAACAGGCGCAGGCCGTCGCAGAAGGCGTCGACTTGGTCCTGGCCGAAGCGCGCATCGATCACCACGCTGAACAGGCCGGCCGCCGCGCCCGCACCGCCATAGGCTGCGCCGCACAGCGCCTTCCAGTGGTCATGGCCCGGCGCACCGGCCAATGCCGGGTGCAGCACCTGGGCGATGGCGGGCTGGCCCTGCATCCAGGACGCCAGGGAGCGCGCCGCCTCGTCGTGCGCGCGGTAGCGCAGGCCGATGCTGGGCAGCGAGCGCAACACCGCCTCGGCATCGTTGCCACCGACGCCCAGGCCCAGGCGCATGTGGGTGAGCTTGAGCTGCATGTGCAGCGCCTCGTCGCGCGTGACGATGCTGCCCATGAGCACGTCACCGCCGCCGCTGGGGTACTTGGTGAGGGCGTGGGCCGAGATGTCCACGCCCAGGCTGCCGTCGCCCAGCAGGTCGAACGGCGCGAACGCCAGGCCCGCGCCCCAGGTGTTGTCCAGCGCCGTCGTGACGCCGCGCGCGCGGCAAATGCGCACCTGCTCGCACAGGTCGGGGAATTCCATGGTGACCGAGCCGGCCGCTTCAAGCCAGACCAGGCGGGTGGCAGGCGTGATGCGCGCGGCCAGATCGGCCGGATCGAGCGGGTCGTAGACCGCATGCGTGATGCCGAAGCGGCGCAGCTCGCCGTGGATCAGGTCCTTGCTCGGGCCATAGACATTGTCGGGAATCAGCAGTTCATCGCCGGGCTTGAGCAGCGCCAGTGCCACATTGGCAATCGCTGCGAGGCCGCTCGGGACCAACAGGCACTGCAGGCCACCCTCCAGGGCGCACAGGCGCTCTTCGAGGATGAAGGTGGTGGGGGTGCCGTGCAGGCCGTAGGTGTAGCCGCTCTTGTCCTTCCACTCGCGGCTGCGCATGGCGGCCACGTTGGGGAAGATCACGGTCGAGGCCTTGTAGACGGCAGTCTGGGGGGCCTGAAAGCCCGCAGGCGGAAGGTAATCGTGGTGGACGAGGCGGGAGGCGATGTCGGTGGCATGGTCTTGCATGCAGCCAATGGTAGCGCGCCGCACAAGGATCACCTTGTGCGGCGCGGCTCCTTTGCCATGGCCCCTGTTCGGGGGCAGGCAAAGGCCAGTGCATGGCCGATGGCTTGCATTGCACGCATCACTTGCATGGGCGGTCTTTGAATGCCAGTCCTCGCAATGAAGATGAAGGAGGCAGCCTGCTCGCTGCCCGACTGGCGGGTCGCAAGTCCATCCCTGCCCGGTGTGCGTGGGGTCCGGCATCTTTACAGTCCCGGGGCCCGGTGCAAGCCGTCAGGTACGGCCGTGCCTTAGCTCGGTGTGACGGTCAACTGGTTGTTCACCGAGGTAACGCCCTTCACGGCGGTGGCAATCGTCTCGGCACGCTCCTTGGCGGCAGGCGTGGTGGCGGGGCCGTTCAGCGTCACGGAACCATTGACGGTGTCCACATTGATCTTGATGGCGCTCAGGTCAGGATCCTTGGCCAGGCCGGCAGAGACCTGGGCTGTGATGGTGGCGTCGTCGATTTTTTCCATCGCGGTCTGCGAGCCTTGCTCCATCTTGTTGCCGGCACTTTGCATGGCGCTCTCGGCCTTGATGCGGGCTTCGGTGGCCGCCTGCTCGGTGCGGTCAACGGCCGAGTCCAGGCGCTGGCCCACGGTGGCGTCTTCGGTCTTGCTGCAAGCAGCCAGACCCAGCGCCAGAGCGCTGACGGCCAGCACGCTGGCGATGCGGTGAAGGGGGCGCTGAGCGGTAGTTGCGGTGTTCATGGGAAAGCTCCTTGCGGGTTGAAACATGCTTCGTACTTTAGGCAAACCGACGCGCGCACAGGGTCGGATAGCTCCGAAGTGGCTGTAGGACGCCAGGCAGCCCGCACAAGCGCGCGACAATCGGGGCCATGCCTTCCCTGCCCTCCCTGTCCCGCTGGCTTCCGTTTCTCGCCTGGCCCCGTCCCGACCGCCACCTGCTCAAAGGGGAGTTTTCGGCCGGCATGACCGTGGGGCTGATGCTGGTGCCACAGGGTGTGGCCTATGCGGCCTTGGCCGGCATGCCGCTGGTGACCGGCATCTACGCCTCGCTGATCCCGGCCCTGGTGGCCGTGCTGTTCAGCTCCTCCACCCGGCTGGGCGTGGGGCCCACGGCCCTCACCAGCCTGCTGATCGGCGCCTCCCTGACCGGGCTGGCCGAGCCCGGCAGCGCGCAGTGGGTGGCCCTGGCGGCGTGGATGGCCCTGCTCTCGGGCCTGCTGCAGCTGGTGATGGGCATGGCACGCTTTGGCTGGCTGCTGAACCTGGTGACCTCGCCCGTGCTCAGCGGCTTCACGCAGGCGGCCGCGCTGCTGATCCTGGCCTCCCAGTTGCGCGCCTTCACCGGCCTGCGCTCGGACCTCGGCGCCCTGTGGTCCACCCCGTCGCTGGGCCATTTCGACCTGGTGGCTGCCGCCTTCGGCCTGGGCAGCCTGGCGCTGCTGGTGCTGGCCCGGCGCTGGCGCCCGAACTTTCCGGCCGCCATCGTGGTCGTGGGTGCTGCCGGGGCGCTGAGCTGGGCGCTGGGCTATGCCGACAGTGGCGGCTCGGTGGTCGGCACGCTGCCCGAGGGGCTGCCGTCCCTGTACTGGCCGGGCCTGCTGTCCTGGTCGCAGTTTTCCGCACTGGTGATGCCGGTGCTGGTGGTCACGCTGGTGAGCTTTCTCGAAACCGCCTCCAGCGCCAAGGTGGAGAGCCAGCGCTCGGGCGAGCGCTGGAACGAGAACCAGGACCTGATCGGCCAGGGCCTGGCCAAGATCAGCAGCGGCCTGTGCGGCAGCTTTGCCACCAGCGCCTCGTTCTCGCGCTCGGCCATCAACCTGTATGCCGGTGCCCGCACCGGCTGGGCCACGGTGTTCGCCATCGCCCTGGTGCTGGTGGTGCTGCTGTGGCTCACTCCGGCGCTCTACCACGTGCCGCAGTCGGTGCTGGCGGCCGTGGTGGTCACGGCGGTAACCAGCCTCATCAAGCCCGCCACCCTGCTGCGCCTGTGGCGCATCTCGCGTGTCGAGGCTGTGATGGCCGGCGTGACCTTTGCGCTGACGCTGGCCACCGCACCGCGCATGTACTGGGGCGTGCTGGTGGGGCTGGTGATGAACCTGAGCCACTTTCTGTACCAGCGCCTGCACCCGCGCATTATCGAGGTCGGCCTGCACCCCGATGGCAGCCTGCGCGACCGCCACCTGTGGCACCTGCCGCCCCTGGCCCCCCAGTTGCTGGCATTGCGCATGGATGCGGAGCTCGATTTCGGCTCGGCCAGCGCGCTGGAGCGGCATGTGATCGACCACCTGGCCGCCGACCCCGCCATCGTCCACCTGTGCCTCATGGCCCAGCCCATCAACCGCATCGACATCACCGGCGTGGAGACCTTTGCCGCGCTGCGCGCCCTGATGCAGGCGCGTGGCGGCATACTGCACGTGAGCGGCATGAAACTGCCGGTGGACCAGGTGCTGCGCCGCGCCGGCTTGCTCGAACCCGGCCCGGGGCTGCAGATGTACCGCACCGACGCCGAGGCCCTGCAGGCGCTGCAGCAGATACCACCGCCCGACCCTGAGGGTGCAGCCACCTGAGCCGTATCACCCCACGGCCCGCCCAGAAGCTGCGTTTTTGCGCCGTCCCGCTGCTACACTCAACGAACTCTGCCTTATCCATTTGTGTCTGACTCTGCGGCCTCTCATCTCGTAGACCTGCGCGATCTGCGTCTGGACATTGCACACGCCCTCGTGGCGCAGGCGGCCGGCAGCGAAGCCTCCCTGCAACGCGAGGCACCGTCGCGCTACCTCCAGGGCCTGATCGACGGTCTGTGCGAACTCTCCCTCAAGGACCCCCTCACCGGGCTGGCCAACCGTCGGCATTTTCGCGCCGTGCTCGAGCGCGAGATCGACCGCGTGACGCGCTCGGGCGAGGCGGCCCTGCTGCTGATGCTGGACATCGACCACTTCAAGGCGGTCAACGACACCCATGGCCACCTGGCTGGTGACGTGGTGCTGCAGTCGGTGGCGCGCACCCTGAGCGCCTGCGTGCGCCCCATGGACACCCTGGCACGCTACGGCGGCGAGGAGTTCGCGGTGGTGCTGCCCGCCTGCCAGGCCGCGTTTGGCAAGGTGGTTGCAGAACGCATCCGCCGTGCCGTGGCCAACACACCTGTCAGAATCTCGCCTTCCGTGGAACTGAATGTCACGGTGAGCGTTGGCGGGGCCTTCGCCCTGCAATGGATCCGTTCGACCACCCTGCTGTGGACCGACCGGGCCGACCACCAGCTCTACCAGGCCAAATCGTCGGGCCGCAACCGGGTGAGCATCGAAGAGCAGCCCGACAGCACCGTCAGTGCCGAAGAGAAGAGCCTGTTGTTCGGCCCCTTGTACACCCCCTCGGGCTGGGGCGATCTGCCCCCGCTGGACCCAACAGGCAGCGCCAACTGAAAGTTAGAAGATGAGCGACGCGCTGTCCCCCCCACCCACCTCCTCCGACGCCCCACCCTCGCCCGGACGCCCACCCGGCGCGGCGGCCACTGGTGCGCGCATCATTGCCATCACCAGCGGCAAGGGCGGCGTAGGCAAGACCTTCGTGTCGGCCAACCTCGCGGCGGCGCTCACGCGGCGCGGCCAGCGTGTGCTGGTGCTCGACGCCGACCTGGGCCTGGCCAACCTGGACGTGGTGCTCAATCTGCACCCCAAGATCACCCTGCACGACGTGTTCACCGGCAAGGCCTTGCTGGAAGACGCCGTGATCCAGGCGCCCGGCGGCTTCTCGGTGCTGCTGGCCGGCTCGGGCATGGTGGAGTATTCGCGCCTCACGCCCGAGGTGCGCAACCAGTTCCTGAATGTGATCCAGGCACTGGCGCCCAATTACGACGTGATCCTGCTGGACACCGGCGCCGGCATCTCGGACGTGGTGCTGTTCTCGATTTCGCTGGCCTCCGAGGTGCTGATCGTGGCCACGCCCGAGCCCACCTCGCTGACCGACGCCTACGCCGCCATCAAGGTGCTGGCCATGCAGCAAAAGCGCCAGCATGTGCGCATGGTGATCAACCAGGCCGCCCGCCCGGGCGATGGCCGGGCCATCACCAGCCAGCTGCAGCAGGTGCTGGACCGCTTCGTCAGCACCGAGACCGGCCGCGGCGTGCGGCTGATCCACATGGGCGACATCCCGGCCGACCCGTCGGTGCGCGACGCCGTGATGCGCCGCCAGCTGCTGCTGCTCAACACGCCGGGCTGCCCGGCGTCGCTGGCCATCGCCCAGCTGGCCAACAAGATCGAGACCACGCTGCTGGTACCCGCCCCCTGAGGGAACCTGGCGGGCAACCCGCCAGGCTACAGGCCAGGGGCCGGCAGCAGCGCGACAATCAGGCCGTAACCGCGCCCGTCCGGAGAGTCGCCCCCGGCAAAACACTCCTTTCCCAGAACCCGTGTGAACAGGCCATCGCCGTGAACGACGTCCTCAACATCTCCTGCTACCAATTCGTGCCGCTGCCCGATGCGCATGCGTTGCGCGACCTGCTGCACGAGCGCGCCACTGCGGCGCAGCTCAAGGGCACCATCTTGCTGGCCGAGGAAGGCATCAACTTCTTCCTGGCGGGCCCGGCCCAAGCGGTGCGCGGTTTCGTGGATGCGCTGCGCACCGACGCCCGTTTTGCCGACCTGGCGCCCAAGGAGAGCTGGTCGGACACGGTGCCCTTTCGCAAGATGCTGGTCAAGGTCAAGCGCGAGATCATCCGCATGGACCACCCCACCATCCAGCCCTCCACAGGCCGCGCCCCGGCGGTGACGCCGGCCACGCTGCACCGCTGGCTGGCGCAGGGCCACGACGACGAAGGCCGCGAGGTGGTGACGCTCGACACCCGCAATGCCTTCGAGGTCGACCACGGCACGTTTGACAACGCCATCGACTGGCGCATCGACAAGTTCACCGAGTTCCCCCCGGCCTTGCGTGCGCACAAGGAGGAACTCGCCGACAAGACGGTGGTGAGCTTTTGCACGGGCGGCATCCGCTGCGAGAAGGCCGCCATCCTCATGCGCGAGGAAGGCCTGCCGCATGTCTACCAGCTCGAAGGCGGCATCCTCAAGTATTTCGAGGAAACCGATGGCGCCCACTACCATGGCGGCTGCTTCGTCTTCGACGAGCGCCGGGTGCTGGCGGCCGACCTGTCCACCGACAAGCCGCAAGAGGCCTAACTGGTCCACTGAAACCGAGAAATCGGCAGTGCGCCGGGGTGGCAGCGGGATGCAGCGCAAGGCGCGGGCTGCGGCCAAGGCTGGCCGCCTTGGCAAAGCCCGCAACGCCGCGATGCGCCCGCTGCCACCCCGGCCCGAAGGGTGAGGGTCTGGCAGGGCCGCACTCGTCGTTGCCGTGCTCGCCGGGTGTACAACCGGGCTGCGCCCGCCGCCTGGATTGCGGCCCTGCCAGGCCCTCACGCACCGCCGATTTCTCGGTTTCAGTGGACCCTTGCTCAATCCGCGCGGAAACGGTGCTCCGGCAGCGGGATGAATTCCGTTTCGCCTGGCACCACCTTCATGCGGCCTGCTTCCCAGTCCCCGGCGGCCTGCACGATGCGCTCCTTGCGGCTGGAGACGAAGTTCCACCACATGTGGCGCGGCCCGTCGAGCGCATCGCCACCGATGACCATCAGGCGCACGGCGCTGTCGCCGGCCTGCAGCCGCACGGCCGCCGCCGCAGCACCTGCGGGCAGTACCGCCAGGGTGTGGTCGGGCAAGGGCTCGCCGTCGAGCAGCAGCTCGGCATCCACGGGGTAGAGGGCCATTTCCTGCGCCAGGGCCGCCGGCAATTCCAGCACGCCGCCCGCAGGCAGTTGCACGTCCAGGTACAGCGTGGGCGCATAGGTCGCCACGGGCGAGGTCTGGCCAAAGGCGGTTCCGATCAGCACGCGCACCACCGCATCACCGACCTGCACCTCGGGAATGGCAGCGGCCGGCGTGTGCACGAAGGAGGCATCGACCTCCTCGGCAGCCACCGGCAGCGCGGCCCACAGCTGGATGCCGTGGTTCACATAGGTCGTGTCGGCCAAGCTCTCGGGCCGGCGCTCGGAGTGCACGATGCCCTTGCCGGCCGTCATCCAGTTGATGGCGCCGGGCTCGATCTGCTGCACGTAGCCAAGGTTGTCGCGGTGCATGATGGCGCCGGAGAACAGGTAGGTCACCGTGGCCAGGCCGATGTGCGGATGGGGCCGCACATCGTGCGCCGCGCCGGGCACCACCGACACCGGGCCGAAATGGTCGAAGAAGATGAACGGCCCTACCGAGCGGCACTGCACGGCAGGCAGCAGGCGCCGCACGGTGAAGCCGCCGCCCAGGTCCTTGGCATGGCCGGACAGGCGCAGTGCGCCGCTCATGAGCGTGCTCCAGCGCACGGGGCGCGAAGACGATGGCATGGTTGCATGGGAGGCTCCTGTAGTCGTGGGGTTGGAATCAGTTCTTCATTGCGCTATGCGCCAGCTGCGACGCATGAAACTGGCACGGCCAAGGCCAGTGCCCCCGCGCAAGGGCCGCCCCGCCGCGCTGGGGGCGTCCCCCTCCCGGCTCGCGCAGCGAGACGAGAGAGGGGGAAGGCGCGAAGCGACACAGGGGGTGCTTCACTTAAAGCGTGCAGCCATCTCGGCCACACGCTGTCCCAGGAAACGGGCTGTGTCCAGGTCGCCCGGCGCCATCTCGCCGGCCGAAGCGTCGGAAGGTGATTGCGCCATGGCACCACTGTAAGCGCCCAGCCAGTTCACGTCGTTGCGCGTGGCGGCCTTGGAGTTCGATGGCAGCACGCCCGCCCCCACCCACAGGCCGCCATGCTGCATGGCCAGGTGGAACAGGTAGTCGAGCGTGATCTGCTTGTCGCCATTGGTGGCGGCGCTGTTGGTGAAGCCGGCGAACAGCTTGTTCTTCCAGGCCTGGCTGAACCAGGGCTTGGACGATGCGTCGGCAAAGCGCTTGAATTGCCAGCTGGGCCCGGCCATGTAGGTCGGTGAGCCGAAGATGATGGCGCTGGCGGCGGCCAGGGTTTCCCAGCCGCCTTCGGGCAGGCTGCCGTCCGCATCGATGGCGATCAGCTGCGCACCCGCGCCATCGGCCACGGCCTGGGCCATGCGCTGGGTATGGCCGTAGCCCGAGTGGTAGACGACAGCGATCTGCAGCATGCGGCGGTTCCTTGCAACGTTAAAACGCCATCATGCCGCAGGATGGCGACGTCAGTTGGAAGAACGGCGTGCGTCCACGCTCCAGCCACCGGCGCCGAAGGCCGCCAGGGCCAGCAGGCCGCCGGTCACGCCCACGTTCTTGAAGAACATCAGCTGCTGCATCATCTGCTTGTCGGCCGGCAGTGCCCAGTAGGCATGGAAGAAGAAGCTGGCGACCAGCGTGAAGAACGCCAGGGCCAGTGCGGCAAACCGGGTACCGAAGCCGAAGACCAGCGCCAGGCCGCCCAGCACTTCCACGGCGGCGGCCAGGCCTGCCGCTACGGTGGGCATGGGCAGGCCCACGGAGGCGATGTAGCCCACGGTGCCGGCAAAGCCGGTGAGCTTGCCGATGCCGGCAGGCAGGAACAGGGCAGCCAGCAGCAGGCGCGAAGCCAGGGCCAGGGGGTTTTGCAGGGAATTGAACATGGTGGACTCCTTCAGGTAACAGGTAAAGAACAGGGGGCGGAAAAAAATTAGGTCAAGGGGCCAGATCGAACACCAGCACTTCGGCATCGCGGCCTTCGGCCAGTGCCAGGGCCGTTTCCTTCTCGATCAGCGCGGCATCACCGGCCGACAGCGCCTGCCCGTTGACCTGCAGCGCGCCGCGCACCAGGTGCACATAGGTCTTGCGGGCCGGGTCGAGCGCCAGGGTGGCCGACTCACCGCCGTCGAACAGGCCGGCGTAGATCGTGGCGTCGGCGTGCACGGTCACGGAGCCGTCGGCCCCGTCGGGCGAGGCCACCCGGCGGAGCGTGCCGCGCTTTTCGGCATCGGTAAAGGCCTTTTGCTCATAGCCGGGTGCAATGCCCTGCACGTCGGGCAGCAGCCAGATCTGCAGAAAATGCGTGGTCTGACCCTCTGCATGGTTGAACTCGCTGTGCTGCACACCCGTGCCCGCGCTCATGCGCTGCACGTCGCCGGGCGGGATGCCCTTGATGTTGCCCATGCTGTCCTTGTGGGCCAACTCCCCCGACAGCACGTAGCTGATGATCTCCATGTCGCGGTGGCCATGGGTGCCAAAGCCCATGCCTGCGGCGATGCGGTCTTCGTTGATCACGCGCAGGTTGCCAAAACCCATGTGCTCGGGATCGTGGTAGCCAGCAAACGAGAAGCTGTGGTGCGACTGCAGCCAGCCATGGTCGGCGTAGCCGCGGTCTTGGGATTTGCGAACAGTCAGCATGGTGTGTAGCCCTTTCAAGACGCAACTTTAGGCCTGTGCTCCCTGTTCCGGGCGCTGGCACATTGATGGCATGATTCAAAAAAATTGAATTACCATGGCACCACCATGCAAAACCCACGCGATGTGCTGACCCCCGACAGCCTGGCCATGCTGCAGGTGATCGCCGAGGCCGGCAGCTTTGCGGCCGCAGCGCGCCAGTTGGGCCTGGTGCCAAGCGCGCTGACCTACCGCGTGCGCCAGATCGAGGATGCGCTGGACGTGCTGCTCTTTGACCGCAGCGCGCGCCAGGCCCGCCCCACAGAGGCCGGCGTGGAGCTGCTGCGCGAGGGCGCGCGGCTGCTGCAGGACATCGACGCCGTGGCCCACCGCGTGCGACGCGTGGCCACGGGCTGGGAGCCGCAGCTCACGATCTCGGTCGATGGCGCCATTTCCCCGCACACCATGATGGAGCTGGTGGATGCCTTCTACGCCATGGCGCCCCCCACCCGCCTGAAGCTGCGCGACGGCATCATGACCGGCACGCTGGAGGCCCTGACCTCGGGCCGGGCGGACCTGGCCATCGGCGTCACCATTGCCGGATCCAGCGTGGCGGGCCTGCAGCAGGCCACGCTGGGCGACCTGCTGTTCATCTACGTCGTGGCGCCGCACCATGCACTGGCATCGGTGCCCGAGCCCATCACCGACGCCACCCTGCTGCAGCACCGTGCCGTGGCGGTGGCCGACTCGGCGCTGCGCGGCGGCGCCACCATGGGCCTGCTGGGCGGGCAGGACGTGCTCACGGTGGACACCATGCAGGCCAAGGTGCGCGCCCAGTTGCGCGGGCTGGGCGGCGGCTTTTTGCCCGAGCCCATGGTGCGCCCCTACCTCGAAGCCGGGCGGCTGGTGACACGCAAGGTGGCGCGGCCCGAACGCCGCGTGCCCATCCACTACGCCTGGGGCGGCCCGGGCTTCACCGCGCCCGGCCGCGCGCTGCAGTGGTGGCTCAACCAGCTGCAAAGCCCCGCCACACGCCGCGCACTGCTGGAAAACCACCATCATTTCTGATGCGCAGCCCTGCGTGGGGCGTGTAGAGTGGTCGGTGTCGGAGTTTTCCTGCCAACCGTTCCCGAAAGGCCTCCCATGAGCAAACCTGTTTCTCGCCCTGCCAAACGGCCCCGACGCCCTGCACCCAGCCCTGCTGCTGCGGCGGCGACCACGACGACAACCCCCTCCACCCGCAAAACCGCCGGCAGTGCCAAGCCACCCCGGCATTTCGCCATCATCGGCGCCGGCATGGCCGGCATTGCCTGCGCCCGCACCCTGGTGCAGGCGGGCCACCAGGTCACCGTCTTCGAAAAATCCTCCGCCGCCGGCGGACGCACGACCACCGTCGACTCACCCTTTGGCGGCTTCGACGCCGGCGTGCAGTACTTCACCGTGCGCGATGCGCGTTTTGCGCGCGCCATCGACACCGTGCCCGGCGTGTGCAAGCGCTGGAGCGCCAATTCCGTGCGCGTGCTGGATGCTGCCGGCCGCGTGACCGCCGCCGGCCTGCCCACGCGCGAAGCGCACTGGGTCGCCAGCCCCGGCATGCAGTCGCTGGTGGCCACCTGGGCCGAACCGCTGGCCCAGGCCGGCCGGCTGATCACCGACACCTGCGTCACGCGCATCGAGCCTGACGCCTTGAACGCCCCTGGCTGGCAACTGCGCACCGAAGGGCCCGACGGCGGCCACCACGTGTACGCCGGCTTCGACGCCGTGCTGCTGGCCCAGCCGGCCACGCCCGCGCAGGCCCTGCTGTCCACCTCGGCCATCGACAGCAGCCTGTCAGCGGCCCTGTCCAGCGTCGCCATCGCCCCCTGCTGGACATTGATGTTGGCCTACCCGCAGGCCGTGCGCCCGGGCCTGACCACCCTGGGCCCGCAGTGGAATGCCGCACGCAGCACGCACCACCGCATTGCCTGGCTGGCGCGCGAATCCTCCAAGCCCGGCCGCCCCAGCGTGGAGCGCTGGACCGTGCAGGCCAGCCCTGCCTGGTCGGCCGAACACCTCGAAGACGACGCCGAGCGCGTGCAGGCCAAGCTGATCAAGGCCTTTGCCGAGGTGACCGGCATCCGTGCACAACCCGCGCACGCCCAGACCCAGCGCTGGCGCTATGCCCAGACCACCCACCCCCTGGGCCGCAGCCACCTGTGGGACGCCCAGCTGGGCCTGGGTGCCTGCGGCGACTGGTGCCTGGGCCACCGCCTGGAAGATGCCTTCGTGTCCGGACTGGAGCTGGCACTCGCCGTGGCATGAAAGAAGGCGAGGACCCTGTGCAGGGCCCCGGGTCCGGCTACATCGGCCGTTTTGCGCCGTCGCCGACAGGGCCCCTGCATGCAGGCTCGCTGGTGGCCGCCCTGGCCAGTTGGCTCGACGCCCGCGCCTTCAACGGAGGGCGTGGCGGTCGCTGGCTGGTGCGCATCGAGGACGTGGACACCCCGCGCTGCATCCCGGGTGCAGGCGAGATCATCCTGCAGCAGTTGGCCGCCTGCGGCCTGGTGCCCGATGAGCCCCCGCTGTGGCAATCGGCGCGGGGCGCCGCATACCAGCAGGCCCTGGACCACCTCGTCGCCCAGGATGCCGCCTACCCCTGCGCCTGCTCGCGCAAGGACATCGAGGAGGCCCAGCTCGCGCTCGGCCATGCGCGCGAGCGGCATGCGGCCCTGCCCTATCCTGGCACCTGCCGCCATGGCCTGAATGGGCGGGGCGGCCGGTCCTGGCGGTTTCGGGTGCCCGAAGGCCTCTTGCCCACGCGCTGGAGCGACAGGCGCCTGGGTGAACAGCAGCAAGAGGTGGCGGCCGAGATCGGCGACTTCGTGCTGCGCCGCGCCGACGGCCTGTGGGCCTATCAATTGGCCGTGGTGGTGGATGACGCGGCCCAGGGCATTACCCACATCGTTCGTGGGGAGGATCTGGCCGACAACACCCCGCGCCAGATCCTGCTGCAGCAGGCCCTCGGCGCGCCCACGCCGCAGTACCTGCACACCCCCCTGGTGCGTGGCGACAACGGGGAGAAACTCTCCAAGCAGAACGGTGCCCAGGCCCTGGACCTGCACGATCCCCTGCAGGCGCTGGCCCAGGCGGCACAGGCCCTGGGGCTGCCTGCGCTGGCACATCCGCACAACACTTGCACGGGGGATGCGCTGGCGCAATGGGCCAATGCGTGGTTCAGAAACTACAATGGCCCATCGTGACCGAACTGCCATCCCTTTCCCCTGCCCCCGACAGCGCGGCACCCGCCGCCAGGCCCCCCCAAGCCGGCAACGCCGCGCCCGCTGGCGTTGCCCACCCCAAGACCATCAAGAGCTTTGTGCGCCGCGCCGGGCGCACCACCACGGGCCAGGCCAAGGCCTTCGAAGACCTGGGCCCGCGCTTCGTGCTGCCCTACACCGCCGCCCCGCTCGACGCCCCTGCCGCCTTTGGCCGCACCGCCCCGTTGATCCTGGAGATCGGCTTTGGCATGGGTGAAGCCACGGCCCATATTGCGCGCGTGCGCCCCGATGACAACTTCCTGTGCTGCGAGGTGCACGAGCCCGGCGTGGGTGCCCTGCTCAAGCGCATCGGCGAGCAGGAGATCGGCAACATCCGCATCCTGCAGCACGATGCCGTCGAGGTCATCGACCACATGCTGGCCCCGGCCAGCCTCGATGGCGTGCATATCTTCTTTCCCGATCCCTGGCACAAGACCAAGCACAACAAGCGCCGGCTGATCCAGTCGCCGCTGGTCGCCAAGCTGGCCGCCCGGCTCAAGCCCGGCGGCTACCTGCATTGCGCCACCGACTGGCAACCCTACGCCGAACAGATGCTGCAGGTGCTGGGTGCCGAGCCCCTGCTGGCCAACACCGCCGACGGCTTTGCGCCGCAGCCGGACTACCGCCCACTGACCAAGTTCGAGAACCGCGGCCTGCGCCTCGGGCATGGCGTGTGGGATATTGTGTTTGTGCGGCGCAATTAGCGCCCCCTCCACCGGACGACCGCCATCACCGCGCCTATGAAGCCCATCCTGCAACACCTGGTTGAAATGACCGGCCACCGCGACCACCTGCGGCTGGAGGTGTCGGTGCTCTCCACCCTGCAAAAACTCAGCGGCATCAAGGCGGTCCGGGCGCTGGAGCTGTTCACAGACAAGGGCGTGGCCCATGTGCGCCCACGCACCTGGGTGGAGGACGGGCAACTGGTCTCCACCGACTCCGAGGCTGCCGCCGACCCCCGGCGCGAACTGCTGGAGCAGTACCCCGAGCTGTGCGAATGCGTGAAGAGCCAGGGCAACAGCGCGCTTTCGCACCGCCCCGGGCGCCATACGCTGTGGCTGCCGGTATGGATGCACGAGAAGGTCAGCACCTGCCTGGAGATCACGCAGTCGCGCCCGTTCTCGGCCCACAAGCTCGAAGTCATCAAGGGCGTGTTCCTGGTCTACCAGAACTACCAGAACCTGCTGGACTACAGCGAACGCGACGCGCTGACCGGCCTGTTCAACCGCAAGACCTTCGACGAGCAGTTCTCCCGCACCGCCAGCGGCCTGAGCAGCAACCGCCCGCAAAGCGCCGAAGCGCTGGTCACCGAAGAAGTGGCCTCCGAAAGCGAGCCCGCGCAGAACTGGCTGGCCGTGGTGGACATCGACCACTTCAAACTGGTCAACGACCGCTTCGGCCACCTCTACGGCGATGAGGTGCTGATCCTGATCGCCAACATCCTGCGCACCTCGTTCCGCTCTCACGACCGCATTTTCCGCTTTGGTGGCGAGGAGTTCGTGGTGCTGCTGCGCAACATCACGCTGGCACGGGCGCACAAGGTGTTCAACCGCTTCCGCGAGACCGTGCAGGAGTACGACTTTCCGCAGGTGGGCCGCGTGACGGTGAGCCTGGGTTTCGTCGGCACCTCGCGTGGCTCCCCGGTCGAAATCCTGGGCCAGGCCGATCAGGCGCTCTACTACGCCAAGGAGCACGGCCGCAACCAGGTCTGCTTCTACGAAGACCTGATTGCCGGCGGGCACCTCACGGCCAAGGTCTCCAACGACGATGTAGAGCTGTTCTGACCCGCCGAGGGCCTACCGCAGGCCTTCTGCAGGTCAGCGGTTGAACGCCTTGCCCAGGGCGGCCAGCAACTCCTTGCGCGACTGCTCGCGCGCCACCGGGTGGCCACCCACATGCACGCCCTGCCCCGGGTACACGCCGTTGGGCACGTCGGTGCGCAGGCGCAAGGGCACGGTGCCATCGAAGCCATGGTAGGCGCCCTCGTAGGCCACCACCCGCACCTCGCGGCTGCCCGGGATGTCGTCGCGTGGTGTGCCGCGCGGCGCCGCCAGGGCCTGGCAGGGTGCGGCAGGGGTCCAGTCGTCCGCCTTGCCGACGAGCATCAGCGTGTCGGCGGCCGGCCTATAGCCGCCGCGCAGGTCGGAGCCACAGCCGGGGTAGAACGCCACGGCAAGGCGGGGCAGCACCTTCGCCGCCGCCACGTCAGCATGGCGCAGGTTGCTGGCGGCCAGCACGGCACTGCCGCCGTGCGACCAGCCCAGCAGCGCCAGCCGCTGGCCGTCCACGCCCGGCTGGGCGGCCAGCCACTGCAGGGCGGCCAGCGCATCGCGGCGGCGGTCGTTCTGGTTGATCTTGCGCGTGCCCACGCGCTGGGTGCACAGCTCCTTTTCGCCGCGCGGTGTCAGCGAATCCACGGCCAGGGCATGCCAGCCCTGCTGGTTGAGCAGGTCCGAATACTCGCGCATGCGCTCTGCCGGCTGGCCGCGCCGGTTGAGCATGCCGCCACAGCCGTGCAGCATGACCACGGCAGGCAGGGGCCTGGTGTCCTTGCCGGTGGCCGGGGCCAATGCGGCGGGCGGACGGTACCACCAGGCCTGCAGGGTCACCGTGCCACCCGACTCACCGGCAGGCGCCTGGAACTGCACGCGCTCCACAGCATCCGACGGGGCGCCTGCGGCACAGGCCACCCATAGCCCCAAAGCCATGGCGAGCAGGCAGCGGCCCGGTTTGGGGATCAGTCCAGGCAGGTCCATCGGGTGTACCTGCCGTGGCAAATCAGGCGCGCTCGCGCACCCAGGCCTCGACGCTGGCCAGCGCAGCAGGCAGGCCCGCCGCATTGGTGCCACCGGCCATGGCCATGTCGGGCTTGCCGCCGCCCTTGCCGCCGACCTGCTGGGCAACGAAGTTGACCAGCTCGCCGGCCTTGACCTTGCCGATGCTGTCGGCCGTCACGCCTGCAGCGATCTGCACCTTGTCGCCATCGATGGCGGCCAGCACGATGGCGGCGGTCTTGAGCTTGTCCTTGAGCTTGTCCATGGTGTCGCGCAGGGTCTTGGCGTCGGCGCCGGGCAGGGCCGCAGCCAGCACCTTGATGCCGTTCACGTCCACCGCCTGGCCCACCAGCTCGTCGCCCTGGCTCGATGCCAGCTTGCCCTTGAGTGCTGCGATTTCCTTTTCCAGGGCCTTGACGCTGTCCAGGGTCTGGCCGATGCGGTGGTTGAGCTCGGCCACCGGGGTCTTGAAGGTGCCGGCCGCCTGGTTCACCGTGTCTTCGAGCTGCTGCAGGTAGGCCAGCGCGTTGGTGCCGGTCACCGCCTCGATGCGGCGCACGCCTGCGGCCACGCCGCCTTCGGCCACCACCTTGAACAGGCCGATGTCGCCCGTGCGCTGCACATGCGTGCCGCCGCACAGCTCGCGGCTGGTGCCGATGTCGAGCACGCGCACGGTCTCTCCGTATTTCTCGCCAAAGAGCATCATGGCGCCGGTCTTCTGGGCCGATTCGATGTCCATCACGCGCGCCTGCGTGGGCACGTTGGCCAGCACCTCCTCGTTCACCAGGCGCTCGATCTCGCGCACCTGGGCATCGGTCACGGGGGCGTTGTGGGCAAAGTCGAAGCGCGTGCGCTCGGCGTTCACCAGGCTGCCCTTTTGCTGCACATGCGTGCCCAGCACTTCGCGCAGGGCCTTGTGCATCAGGTGGGTGGCCGAGTGGTTGCGCACCGTGGCGGCGCGCACGGCTGTGTTGACCTCGGCCTGCACGGTGTCGCCCACGTTCAGCGTGCCCTCTTCGAGCGTGCCGTGGTGGCCGTACACGTCGGCCTTGACCTTGAGCGTGTCACCCACCGCAAAACGCGCCGAGCCGCTCGTGATGACACCCTCGTCACCCACCTGGCCGCCGCTTTCGGCGTAGAAGGGGGTGGTGTCGAGCACCACCACGCCGTTCTGGCCGGCCTTGAGGGCTGCACTGCTGGTGCCGTCCACGTAGATGGCGGTGATCTTGGCCGTTTCGGCCAGTTGCTCGTAGCCCGTGAAGCGGTTCACATCGCCGGTGTACTCCAGCGCCTTGTCCATCTTGAACTTGCCGGCGGCGCGGGCCTTGCGCTTTTGCTCTTCCATGGCGACCTTGAAGCCGGCCTCGTCCACCTCGACATCGCGCTCGCGGCAGACGTCGTTGGTCAGGTCCAGCGGAAAGCCGTAGGTGTCGTGCAGCTTGAAGGCCACGTCGCCGGGCAGCACCTTGGCATCGCCTGCCAGGGCCGTGTCCAGGATTTCCATGCCGTTGGCCAGGGTCTCGAAGAAGCGCTCTTCCTCGGCCTTGAGCACTTCGGTGATGCGCTGCTCCTGCTCTCGCAGCTTGGGGTAGGCGTCGCCCATCACGCGCACCAGCTCGGCCACCAGCTTGTGGAAGAACGGCGTCTTCTTGCCCAGCTTGTAGCCGTGGCGGATGGCGCGGCGCACGATGCGGCGCTGCACGTAGCCGCGGCCTTCGTTGCTGGGGATCACACCGTCGCTCACCAGGAAGGCGGTGGCGCGAATGTGGTCGGCGATCACGCGCAGGCTCTTGTTGTTCAGGTCGGCCACGCCGGTCTCGCGGCCAGCGGCCTTGATCAGCGCATCGAACAGGTCGATTTCGTAGTTGCTGTGCACGTGCTGCAGGATGGCGGCCAGGCGCTCCAGGCCCATGCCGGTGTCCACGCAGGGCGCGGGCAGCGGGCTGACCGAGCCGTCTTCGGCCATGTCGAACTGCATGAACACGTTGTTCCAGATCTCGATGAAGCGGTCGCCGTCTTCATCGGGGCTGCCTGGGGGGCCGCCGGGGATGTGGTCGCCGTGGTCGTAGAAGATCTCGCTGCAGGGGCCGCAGGGGCCGGTGTCGGCCATCATCCAGAAGTTGTCGGACTTGTAGCGGCCGCCCTTGTTGTCGCCGATGCGGATCACGCGCTCGGGCGGCAGGCCGATCTCCTTGGTCCAGATGTCGTAGGCCTCGTCGTCCTCCTGGTACACGGTGGCCAGCAGGCGCTCCGGGGGCAGCTTGTACACGGTGGTCAGCAGCTCCCAGGCCCAATGCAGCGACTCGCGCTTGAAGTAGTCGCCAAAGCTCCAGTTGCCCAGCATCTCGAAGAAGGTGTGGTGGCGCGCGGTGTAGCCCACATTCTCCAGGTCGTTGTGCTTGCCGCCGGCGCGCAGGCAGGCCTGCACCGACACCGCGCGGTTGTAAGGGCGCTTGTCCGTGCCCAGGAACACGTCCTTGAACTGCACCATGCCGGAGTTGGTGAACATCAGCGTCGGGTCGTTGCCCGGCACCAGCGAGCTCGAGGGCACGATGGTGTGGCCCTTGGAGGCGAAAAAGTCCAGAAAGGACTTGCGGATGTCTGCAACCGAGATCGAAGGCGTGGTGTTGTTGGTCATGGGCGAAAAGGGGCAACGGGCCTGGAACGAATGGTGGGCCGCTCGCGCAGGGCGCGGCAACCCCATTTTTGGAGATAACCACAGATTCTATCGAGGCAGCAGGGTGAAACGGCTTGCGGCCTCTAGAGACACTGCACTTGAATGCCTCGAACGCGGCTGGCAAGGGGCCCTGCAGCACTGTCGCGAGGAAGTTGCGGGTCTGGGGGCCTTCACATCCGGCCGCACCCAGCGCTGCCCTATTGCAGTGCTCCTGCGCCCAACAACGATGCACGAAGCCCCCTGGCAGAGCCTCTTCAGGCCCCGAAAGCCCGGATGCAGCCCATCCAAGCGCAAATTCGGCTGGCACGCAAGCTGCTAAATACCCTCGCAAGATATTTTAAATATTTTCTTAATATATTTACTAACGACACCAATTCATCCCAGCCACTGCGTTCCTTCACCCCTTTCGTTCCATCCTTCTTTTCTTCCCCAGGAGTTTCCCCATGAGCAATCCCCGCTGGCAAGGCATCTTCCCCGCCATCACCACCAAGTTCCACGCCGACGAGAGCATCGATGCCGAAGGCACGGCGCGCCACATCGACTTCCAGATCCGCAACGGCATCCACGGCCTGGTGACCTGCGGCTCGCTGGGCGAGGCCAGCACCCTCACGCTAGAGGAGAAGCTGCAGGTAGCCAAGATCGCGCTCGACGCCGCCGATGGCCGCGTGCCCGTGCTGGCCAACGTCTCGGAGACCAGCACCCGCGAGGCGCTGCGCTACATCGATGGCGGCAATAAGCTGGGCGTGGCCGGCTACATGGTGATGCCCTCGGTGATCTACGTGGCCGATGCGCGCGAAGCCATGGCCAATGTGCGCGCCATGGCCAAGGTGGCACAGAAGCCGCTCATGGTCTACAACAACCCCGTGGCCTACCGCGTGGACCTCAAGCCCGAGCACATGCTGGAACTGGCCGACTGCGAGTGGATCGCCGCCATCAAGGAGAGCACGGACAACATCCGCCGCATCACCGACCTGCGCAACACCGTGGGCGACCGCTACCAGCTCTTCCTGGGTGTGGACGACCTGGCCTACGAAGGCCTGGCCCTGGGCTGCGACGGCCTGCTGGCCGGCGTGGGCTGCGCCTTCCCGCGCGAGACCGTGGCGCTGTACGACCTGATGAAGGCCGGCCGCTTCGCCGAAGCGCTCAAGCTCTACCAGTGGATGACGCCCATGCTGCACCTGGATGTATCCACCAAGCTGGTGCAGAACCTCAAGCTCATCGACGTGCTGGTGGGCGTGGGCACCGAGCACATGCGCCGCCCGCGCCTGCCGCTGATCGGCGAGGAGCGCGCCTTCATCGAGCGCGTCGTGAAGAAGGCGCTGGACACACGCCCCACCGAGTACCAGTCGGTCTCCTGAGCGCCCGCGCCCTCCCCCACTCCCTTCTTCCACCCAAAGGTCTCCCATGGCATCCAGATTCATGACCCCCACGGCGCTGGCAGCCCTGCTGCTGCTGGCGGCACCGGCATTCGCGCAGGAGCAGGTCGTCAAGATCGGCCACAGCGGCCCGCTGTCGGGCCCGAATGCGTTCGCGGGCAAGGACAACGAGAACGGCGTGCGCCTGGCCGTCGAGGAGCTCAATGCGAAGAAGATCGTGGTGGGGGGCAAGACCCTGAAGTTCGAACTGGTGTCCGAGGACGACCAGTGCGACGCCCGCACCGGCGTGAGCGTGGCGCAGAAGCTGGTGGACAGCGGCGTGAAGTTCGTCATGGGGCCTTACTGCTCGGGCGTGGCCATCCCGGCCTCGCGCGTCTACAGCGAGAGCGGTGCCATGGTCTCCACCGTGGGCACCAACCCCAAAGTCACCGAGAACGGCTACAAGAACCTGTTCCGCATCATCGCCAGCGACACCCAGATCGGCTCGAACATGGCCGTCTATGCGGCCCAGGTGCTCAAGGTCAAGCAGGTCGCGGTGATCGACGACCGCACCGCCTTCGGCCAGGGCGTGGCCGACCAGTTCACCAAGGAGGCGAAGAAGCAGGGCCTCACCGTGGTGGGCCAGGAGTTCACGACCGACAAGTCCACCGACTTTCTGTCCATCCTCACCAGCCTCAAGGGCAAGCAACCGCAGGCTATCTTCTTTGGCGGCTATGCCCCGCAGGCGGCGCCCATGGCGCGGCAGATGAAGCAACTGGGCATCTCGGCCAAGCTGCTGGGTGGCGACACGCTGTGCAGCCCCGAGGTCGGCAAGCTCGGCGGCGAGGCCGTGAACGACACGGTGTTCTGCGCCCAGGGCGGCACCATGCTCGACAAGGCCGCGAGCGGCCCGGCCTTCAAGGCCAAGTACAAGGCGCGCTTCAAGCTCGATGCCGATGCCTACGCAGCGTCCTACTACGACCAGGTGATGTTCATGGCCGATGCCATGCAGAAAGCCCAGTCCGTGGAGCCTGCCAAGGTCGGAGCGCAGATGTACCTGGCAAGCCACCAGGGCGTGGCGGGCACCTATGCCTACGACGACAAGGGCAACCTCAAGCGGGCGCCGATCACGGTGCTGACCTTCAGGAACGCCGCCCCCGTCCCCCTCGCCAGCTACTGAAACTGCCGGGGTCGCGGCGGGGCTCCCGCTACGATCCTCACACCCCAACCCACGCGACCCACCATGACCCACGACAGTGCCATGCAACGCATACAGATCCTCGACTCCCACACCGGCGGCGAGCCCACGCGCCTGGTGGTGGGCGGCTTTCCCGAGCTGGGCACGGGCAGCATGGCCGAGCGCCGCGCCCTGCTGGCCAGCCAGCACGATGCCTGGCGCGCGGCCACGGTGCTCGAGCCGCGCGGCAACGACGTGATCGTGGGCGCGCTGCTGTGCGCGCCGCAGGACCCGGCCAACGCGGCGGGCGTGATCTTCTTCAACAACACCGGCTTCCTGGGCATGTGCGGCCACGGCACCATCGGCCTGGTGGCCTCGCTGGCCTACCTGGGTCGCATACAGCCGGGCGAGCACGGCATCGAGACGCCCGTGGGCACGGTGATGACCACGCTGCACGGGGATGGCTCGGTCAGCGTGCGCAACGTGCCCGCCTACCGGCTGCACCAGGGCCTGTCCCTTGAAGTGCCGGGCATCGGCACCGTCACGGGCGACGTGGCCTGGGGCGGCAACTGGTTCTTTCTGATGAGCGCGCACGGCCAGCGCGTGGCCAGCGACAACCTGCCAGCGCTGACCGCCTACACCAGCGCCGTGCAGCAGGCCTTGAAGGACCAGGGCATCCGCGGCGACAACGGCGGCGATATCGACCATATCGAACTCTTTGCCGACGATGATGTGGCCGACAGCCGCAACTTCGTGCTCTGCCCCGGCGGCGCCTACGACCGCTCGCCCTGCGGCACCGGCACCAGCGCCAAGCTGGCCTGCCTGGCGGCCGACGGCAAGCTGCAGCCCGGCCAGGTGTGGCGCCAGGCCAGCATCATCGGCAGCAGCTTCGAGGCCCGCTACGAGCAGGACGCCACCCCAGGCAGGATCATCCCCACGCTGCGCGGCACGGCCCACATGAGCGCCGAGGCCACCTTGCTGATCGCGCAGGACGACCCCTTTGCCTGGGGCATCCGCCTCTAAGCCAGCCACCCCATGCAAGCTGCGGATGTGATCGTCATCGGTGCCGGCATGGTGGGTGCCGCCTGCGCCCACCTGCTGGCCAACGCCGGGCTGTCGGTGCGCGTGCTCGATGCGCGCCGCGGCGGCGCCACGCAGGCCGGCATGGGCCACCTGGTGGTGATGGACGACAACGCGGCCGAACTGGCGCTGAGCCAGGCCTCGCTCGACCAGTGGCACGCCTGGGGTCCGCGCATGAATGCCGACCTGCCCGGCTGCGCGTATGCCAACTGCGGCACGCTCTGGATCGCGGCCAATGCCGAGGAAATGGCCGGCGCCGAAGCCAAGACCGCCGGCCTGCGCGCGCACGGCATCGCCTGCGAACTGCTGGACGCCCCCACGCTGGCCCGGCTGGAGCCCGCGCTGCGCCCCGGCCTGCACGGCGCGCTCAAGGTCGGTGGCGACAGCGTGGTCTATGCCCCCAACGCCGCGCAGTGGCTGCTGGCGCATGCAGCACGGCCCATCGCCATCGAGCATGCCCAGGTGGCGCGCATCGATGGCCGGCGCGTGCACCTGGCCGATGGCAGCGTGCGCGAGGGCGGCGCCGTGCTGCTGGCCGCGGGCATCCAGGCCACGGACCTGTGCCCCGGCCTGCCGATCCGCCCCAAGAAGGGGCACCTGGCCATCACCGACCGCTACCCCGGCACGGTGCGCCACCAACTGGTGGAGCTGGGCTACATCACCAACGCCCACCAGAGCGACGGCACCTCGGTGGCCTTCAACCTGCAGCCGCGGCCCACGGGGCAACTGCTCATCGGCTCGTCGCGCCAGTTCGACACCACCGACCCGGCCATCGACAACGCCGTGCTGGCGCGCATGCTGCGCCGTGCGCTCGACTATGTGCCGGGCCTGGCCGAGCTCAACGCCATCCGCACTTGGACGGGTTTTCGCGCGGCCACGCCCGATGGCCTGCCGATCATCGGCCGCCACCCGCACCAACCGGATCTGTGGCTGGCCGTGGGGCATGAGGGCCTGGGCGTGACCACGGCGCCGGCCACGGCCCAGCTGCTGGCTGCGCAGATCACGGGTGCCGTGCTGCCGCTTGATCCCACCCCCTACTCGCCCGAGCGCTTTTCCGGGAGCCTGATTGCATGACTGCCCCTACGGTACAGATCCACGCCGACGGCACGCCCCTGCAGGTCGCCCCGGGCACCAGCGTGGCCGCGGCCCTGGCCCAGGTGCCGCCGGGCCGCACGCGCAGCTCCGTCACCGGCCAGCCGCGCGCGCCGCTGTGCGGCATGGGCGTGTGCCACGAGTGCCGGGTACGCATCGACGGCCGCACGCGCCTGGCCTGCCAGACCCTGTGCACCGAAGGCATGCAGGTCCACACCGATACCGGCAGGCCATGCCCATGACCTCTTCCAGCCCCTCGCCGACGCATGAGCGCTGCGACATCCTCATCATCGGTGCCGGCCCCGCAGGCATTGCCGCAGCGCTGGCCGCAGCGCCCAGCGGCGCGGCCATCACCATGGTGGACGACAACCCGGCAGCCGGCGGCCAGATCTGGCGCGACGGCCCCGGTGCCACGCTGCCCCCCCTGGCCCGCCAGCACCGCGAGGCCCTGGCGCGGCACGCCAACATCCGGCTGCTGTGCGGCACGCGCGTGGTGGGCCTGGGCGAGCGGCAACGGGCCGACCATGCCCCTGCCCTGCTGCTCGAAGACGCCGACCGGGGCTGGACCCAGCACAGCCACCGCGTCGTGCTGTGCAATGGTGCGCGCGAGCTGCTGCTGCCCTTTCCGGGCTGGACGCTGCCTTGTGTGACCGGTGCGGGCGCCTTGCAGGCCCTGGTCAAGGCCGGGCTGCCCGTGCGGGGCCAGCGCATCGTGGTGGCGGGCTCCGGCCCCTTGCTGCTGGCCGCAGCAGCCACCGCCGCCCATGCAGGCGCCCAGGTGGTGCGGGTGGCCGAGCAGGCCAACTGGCGTGCATTAGCAGGCTTTGCCACGCAGCTGCCGCGCTGGCCCGCCAAGGCGGTGCAGGCGCTCACGCTGCTGCACCCGCAACTGCGCGCAGGCAGCCATGTGCTCGAAGCCACTGGCGGCGGCCAGGTGCAGTCCGTGCGCCTGCGCGCGGGGCGTGGCGAAGAAACCATTGCCTGCGAGCGCCTGGCCTGCGGCTTTGGCCTGGTGCCCAACACGCACCTGGGACAGCTGCTGGGCTGCGCGCTGGGCGGACCCTTGAGTGGCGGCCTGGGCCTGCAGGTCGATGCACAGATGCGCACCAGCGTGGCCGGGGTCTATGCCGCTGGCGAGTGCACCGGCTTTGGCGGCAGCGAGCGTGCACTGGCCCAGGGCGCCATCGCCGGCCATGCCGCTGCAGGCAACACCACCCCGGTGCACGCGCTGCAGGCCACACTGCGCCGCTGGGAAGGCTTTGCCCAGGCACTGCAGCAGTCCTTCGCACTGAACGAATCACTCAAGACCCTGGCCCGGCCAGACACCCTGGTGTGCCGCTGCGAGGACGTGCCGCACGCCGAACTGGCAGGCCGCACCGGCTGGATCGACGCCAAGCTGCACACGCGCTGCGGCATGGGTGCCTGCCAGGGGCGCATCTGCAGCGCCGCCACGCAGCACCTGTTCGGCTGGACGCCGGCGCCGCCGCGCCATCTGCTGGCACCGGCACGCATCGCCACCCTGGCGGCGGCTGGCGACGACGCCCCCTCCGGCTGAGCCTCCGCTGCAGGAAGCACCCGATCTGGGCACTCCCACCCTCCGCTACGGGCACTCATCTTGCTTCTACATATATTAAGAAGATATTTATTTTGGTGCCGTCGATCCCTCCTCCATAACCACTCCAACAGAGCCACCCCCATGCCCTCCGCTTCCACCTCAGCCACCCCTCCCGTGGCGCCACCACGCGCCCCCATCCGCTGGTTGCTGGATTTCTCCAGTTGGCTGCTGCGCATGGAGCGCCACCTGCTCACCGCCCTCATGACCCTGCTGGTGGCGCTGATCCTGCTCAACGTGGTGACGCGCTACAGCGGCATGCCCATCTACTGGATCGACGAGGCGGCGGTGTACACGGTGGTCTGGCTGACCTTTGTGGGCGCCTCGGTCATGACGCGGCTGCGCATGGACTTTGCCGTGACCATGCTCACGGACCAGTTGGGTGCACGCGCCGCGAAGGCCATCAAGGGCGTGGCCACAGCATGTGTGCTGCTGTTCGGCGCGGCCATGCTGTGGATGTGCTGGCAGTGGATGGACCCGATCGGCATCGCGCGCTACGGCTTCGACGCCAAGGAGTACGCGGCCGAGAGCTTCAACTTTCTCTACACCGAGCGCACGCAGACGCTCAACTGGCCCACCTGGGTGCTGCAGCTGATCCTGCCGATCTTCTCGGCCACCTTCAGCGTGCATGCGCTGGCCAACCTGCTCGAAGACCTGGGCGCGGCCGAGCGGCGCACGCACCCGGGCTTTGACGTGGTCAACGCCGACGCCGTGAACTGAAGACTCCCGAAGGCCCCTCCATGATCACCTCCCTCTTCTTCCTGGTTGCGCTGCTGGTCGGCGTGCCCATCGGCGTGTGCCTGTGCCTCTCGGGCATCGTCTACATCTTCGCCACCGGCGGCACGGTGCTGTTCCAGTCGTTTCCCATGCAGATGTTCGCGGGGGTGGACAGCTATGGGCTCATCGCCATCCCGCTGTTCATCCTGATCGGCGAGATCATGAACAGCGGCGGCATCACGCGCCGGCTGGTGGACCTGTCGATGGCCTTCATCGGCTCCGTCAAGGGGGGCCTGGCCTACGTCAACATCCTGGCCAACATGCTGGTCTCGTCCATCATCGGCTCGGCCACCGCGCAGGTGGCCATCATGTCGCAGGTGATGGTGCCCGAGATGGAAAAGCAGGGCTATGACAAGACCTTTGCCGCCGGCCTCACGGTGTACGGCGGCATGCTCGGGCCCATCATCCCGCCCTCGGTCATGTTTGTCGTGTTCAGCGTGCTGGCCCAGGTGGCCGTGGGCGACATGCTGATCGCCGGCATCATCCCCGGCGTGCTGCTCACGCTGCTGTTCTTCGTCGTGATCGCCCTCATGGGCTTCTTCGTCTACGACTACCCGCGCAGTGAAAAGCGCACGCTGGCCCAGCGCGCACGCACCATCGTGCATGCCAGCCCAACGCTGCTGATCCCCCTGGTGATCGTCGGCTCCATCCTGAGTGGCCTGGCCAACCCCACCGAAGCTGCGGCCGTGGGTGCGCTCGCCTCGGCGCTTGTGGGCCGATACGTCACCAAGGAGTTCAAGCTCAAGGCCATGCCCGCCATCCTGCTGCGTTCGGCCATCTACTCGGCCGTGGTGCTGTTCCTGGTGGCCGCCGCCGCCGTGTTCTCGTGGCTGCTGATCTACGGCAAGGTGCCCCAGATGGTGGCGGCGTGGATACAGACCGTGGCACACGACCCGGTCACCTTCCTGCTGCTGGCCAACCTGATCCTGCTGGTCATCGGCACGGTGATCGACGGCATTCCCGGGCTGATCATGACCGTGCCCATCCTGCTGCCGATCGCCACCGAGGTCTACCACATCGACCCGCGCCACTTCGGCGTGGTGGTAGTCATCAACCTGGTACTGGGCCTGATGACGCCACCCGTGGGCCTGAGCTTCTTTGTCGCATCGGCCGTGACCGGGGCCAAGCCCGGAAAGATGTTCATCGTCACCCTGCCGTTCTTCATCATCAGCTGCGTGGCGCTGGTGCTGCTGTCCCTGTTCCCCAGCCTGTCGCTGGCCTTGCTCAAGTAGCCGGCAGCGTCCTTTTCAGCCCTCTCACGTCCCATCCCTTCCAACACGGAGTCACCATGACCACTACGTCCGTCTCCCGCCGCCATTTCATCCAGCGCCACGCCATGGCTGCCGCCGCTGCCACCGTGGGCGTCCCGCTCGCAATGCCGGCATTCGCTCAGGGTACGGGCGCCAAGGAATTCCGCCTGGGCCTGATCACCCCTGCCGGGCATTCGTGGAACCGCGCCGCGCTGCAGTTCGGCGAGGCGCTGAAGAAGGAGACCGACGGCCGCCTGAGCCTGACCGTGTTCCACTCGGGCCAGCTCGGCAACGAGGCGGCGATGATGCAGCAGCTGCAGTCCGGCGCCCTCGACATGGGCTGGATCCAGGCGGCCGAACTGGGCTCGCGCGTGTCCAGCATCGCGGCCATCAATGCGCCCTACCTCGTGCGCTCCACGCCCGCCGTGGCCAAGCTGGTCAAGCACCCGGCGGCCACCAAACTGCTGGAAGTGCTGCCGCGCGAGACCGGCACCATCGGCCTGGGCTGGGGCATCACCGGCATGCGCGCGGTGTTCTCCACCAAGGACATCTCCGTGCCCACCGACCTCAAGGGCATGAAGCTGCGCATCAACCCCACGCCGGTGTACCGCGACTTCTACCAGATGCTGGGCGCCGCGCCCACGCCCATCCCGACACCCCAGGTGTTCGACGCCATGAGCAACGGCCAGGTGGATGGACTGGAGGCAGACATCGAGTTCTCGTGGAACCAGCGTTTCGACAAGGTCGCAAAGACACTGCTGCAGATGAACGCGCTGTTCATGCCCTTCGCACCGCTCGTCTCGGGGCGCATCTGGCAGGGGCTCGATGCCAAGGACAAGGACCTCATCCGCAAGCTGACCACCCAGTCGCTGGACGCGCAGATCAATGACATCGTGACCACCGAGGCGGGCCTGATCGAGAAGTTCAAGGGGACCTCCATCGCGTTCAAGACCGCGTCCTCGTTCAACCCCGAGGCCACCATCCAGGAGTTCGACAAGCTGTGGCTGCCCAAGGCACCGCAGATCGCGGAACTGCGCAAGGCCGGTGCCAGCCTGTGATTTAAGATGGTGCAGACCCCATGGTCCCCAGCCCGGGGGCCATGCCCTACCAGGCCCCTTCCACTCGATGACACCCAGCAGCAGCACCCCCCTCCGCAAAGACACCGGCCCCAAGCGGCGCGCGGCGGACGTGGCCTATGACGCCATCGAGGCCATGGTCTCCACCCTGCAGCTGCAGCCCGGCAGCCCGGTGGTGGAGGCCGAGATCGCCGAGAGCACGGGCCTGGGCCGCACGCCGGTGCGTGAGGCCCTGCTGCGCATGGTGTCCATCGGGCTCATCGTGCAGCAGCCTCGCCGGGGCCTGCAGGTCTCCAACATCGACCTGGCAGACCACCTGGACGTGATCCAGACGCGCCGCGTGCTCGAACGGCTGATCGCATCGTGCGCGGCGCGCCGCGCCACCGCGCCGCAGCGCCAGGCCATCGTGCGCTGCGCCGAAGAGATGGTGCGCGCTGCGGAGCGCGGCGAGCTCGATGGCTACATGCTGGCCGACCATGGGCTCGACCAGATCGTGCACCTGGCGTGCCAGAACCAGTCGGCCGTGAAGTCCGTGGCGCCGCTGATCGTGCAGTGCCGCCGCTTCTGGTATGCCTACCAGCACGAGGGCGATGTGACCGAGGGCGCGCGCGCGCACATGCACCTGGCCCAGGGCATCGCCAGCGGCGACGAGGCGCATGCCGTGGCCGGCGCCAACCAGCTGATGGACTACCTGGAACAGTTCGCGCGGCGCATCATCGACAGGTGATACCGATTTGCCTTCAACCGGCTTACGTCGTTGGGAAGCCTTGCCCTGCTACAGCACTGTCTGCGGCTTCCCGCCTAGTTACCCGATTGAATCCAAATCGGTACACAGCGCTGTGCCAAGGCTGCTAGGAGGCTTGGTGCCCCAGCGCGATGCGCTGCTCCAGAAAGCGCCACATGCGCTCGTCCGCGCAGAACGCCACGTTGAAGCGCAGCCAGCCCGTGGGCCGCGGCTCCACCAGGAACAGGGCGCCGGGGCCGAGCATGATGCCCTCCCTCGTGGCGTCCTGTGTGAGCAGGGCACTGTCGGGCAGGTCGGGGTGGCGGGCCCAGAGGTACATGCCTGCCTCGGGCTCGTGGAACAGCTCGAAGCCCAGGCCTTCGAGCCGCCGCCCCACGGTGCGGTGCGCCTCGGCCAGGCGCTCGCGCAGGGACTTGAGGTGCTTGCGCCAGCGGCCGTCAGTCACCACGCCGAAGGTGATGCGCTCGGTGATGTCCGACGAGGTCAGGCCTGAGACCATCTTGAGCTGCACCAGTTCATCCACCAGGTCGCGCCGTGCCGCCAGGTAGCCCGTGCGCAGGTTGGGCGAGATGGTCTTGGAAAAACTGCCCAGGTAGACCACGCGGTTGAGCTGGTCCAGGCTGGCCAGCGAGGGGCGCACGCCAGTCTCCATGTCGGCATAGATGTCGTTTTCCACCAGCATGAAGCCGTGCTGTTCGGCCAGCTGCAGCAGGCGGTGCAGGTGCGCCATGGACGCGACCGAGCAGGTGGGGCTCTGCAGCCGCGGCTGGGTGAAGAAGGCCGTGGGGCGGTGCTGGGTCAGCAGAGCCTCCAGCGCCGCGAGATCGTAGCCCGTGGCGGTGCGCGGCACACCCACGGCATGGGCCCCGGCAAAGCGCAGGATGAAGTGCAGGTTGGGGTAGCCCGGGTCGTCCACCAGCACCACGTCGCCGGGCTTGACCAGGCGGCGCACCACCAGGTCGAGCGCCTGGCTGGAGCCCTGGGTGAGCATGATGCGGTCGGCATCCACGGTGATGTCGCGCTCGGCCATGGCTTCGGCCACCACCGTGCGCAGGTCCAGCAGCCCGTGCGGCAGGCCATAGCCATCGAGTTCCGTGCCCTCGGACGACAGCTGGCGCATACTGCGGCGCACCGCGTCGCCGAACAGCCAGTCCTGCGGCAGCCAGCCGCAGCCGGGCTTCATGGGCAGGTTGCGGTTCTCGAAGATCTGCTGGAGGTACCAGCGGGCGTCAAAGGTGGGTGCAGCCCGGTCAGGTGCCGCAGCGCCGGGCGCAGCCGCCTCGCGCCGCTTCACGAAGAAGCCGGCGTTGGCACGCGAGACCAGCCAGCCCTGCGCCACCAGGCGGTCATAGGCCTCCACCACGGTGAACACGCTCACGCCATGGGTGGCGGCAAAGCTGCGGATGGAGGGGAGCTTGCTGCCGGGCTTGAGCGACTGCGCGGTGATCAGGTCCCTGAGCCCGTCGACGATCTGGCTGACCAGGGGTGTCGGCAGGTCCGGGTTGAGTGTGAGCATCGATGGAAAGAGAACAGAGGGTGTGCCAGAGCAGGTGTACTGGATTCTAGACCTGCACAGTGCACATGAATCAGCATGCCGGTGTACATGGACGGTGGGCGGCACAGCTTCCAGAATGGCGCCATTCTTCACCACGCCTGAACGCCAACGCCATGCAGCACGACCGCCACTTCACCAATGCCGCCCTCATCACCCGCCGCCATGCCGCCGTGGCGCGCGGCGTGGGCCAGGCCCACGAGATCTTCGTCCAGAAGGCATTGAATGCCGAACTGTGGGACGTGGAAGGCCGCCGCTACATCGACTTTGCCGGCGGTATTGCCGTGCTGAACACCGGCCACCTGCATGCCGGCGTGATCGCCGCCGTCAAGGCCCAGCTCGACCTGTACACCCACACCTGCTTCCAGGTGGTGGCCTACGAGCCCTATGTGGAAGTGGCCGAGCGCCTGAACACCCTGGCCCCCGGCGCCTTTGCCAAGAAGAGCCTGCTGCTGACCACCGGCGCCGAAGCGGTGGAGAACGCCGTCAAGATCGCCCGAGCCCACACCGGCCGCCCCGGCGTGATCGCCTTCACCGGCGGCTACCACGGCCGCACAAACATGACACTGGGCCTCACCGGCAAGGTGGCGCCGTACAAGATCGGCTTCGGCCCCTTCCCCGGCGAGGTGTACCACGCGCTGTTCCCGAACGCGCTGCATGGCGTGAGCGTGGAGCAGGCCCTGCACTCGGTGGAGCTGATCTTCAAGAACGACATTGAGCCCGAGCGGGTTGCGGCCTTCATCATCGAGCCCGTGCAGGGAGAAGGCGGCTTCTACATTGCCCCTGGGGAATTCATCAGCGGCCTCAAGGCCCTGGCCGACCGCTACGGCATCTTGCTGATCGCCGACGAGGTGCAGACCGGCGCGGGCCGCACCGGCACCTGGTTCGCCTGCGAGCAATGGCCGGTGGCCCCCGACCTGATCACCACCGCCAAGTCGCTGGCGGGCGGCTTTCCGCTGGCGGGCGTGGTGGGCCGCGCCGAGGTGATGGACGCCCCCGCGCCTGGCGGCCTGGGTGGCACCTATGCCGGCAGCCCCGTGGCCTGCGCTGCGGCGCTGGCCGTGATCGATGCCTTCGAGAAGGAAAGCCTGCTGGCGCGCAGCCAGGACATGGGCGCCCTGCTGGTGCATGCCCTCAAGGACCTGGCGACCCGCGTGCCCGCCATCGGCGATGTGCGCGGCCTGGGCGCCATGGTGGCCATCGAACTGTTCGAAGGCGGTGACACCGCCCGGCCCGATGCGGCCCTCACGAAGAAGGTGGTGGCCGAGGCCGCGCGCCGCGGGCTGATCCTGCTGTCCTGCGGTACCCACGGCAACGTAGTCCGCATCCTGGTGCCGCTCACGGCCTCCAACGCGCTGCTGGAGGAAGGCCTGGCCATCCTCGCGGACAGTTTTGCGGCCGTGGCCTGAACGCATACCGCAGACGCTGTCAGGGACGTGACTGCGCTGCCTGCAGCGCAGTCACCCCGCGTGTATATTCATTTTTGGCCGTTGGCGCCCCGGGCATGCGCTGCACAGCGGCAGCCCTGGCGCCCCCACTACAAACCGACGAGACACCACCATGGACATGAAGACTTCGCCCCTTTCCCTGCTCAAGGACCCGAGCCTGCTCAAGACCGACGGCCTCGTCAACGGCCAGTGGGTGGCGGGCAACAGCCGCTTCGACGTGAACGACCCGGCCACCGGCCTGAAACTCGCGAGCGTCGCCAACCTGGGCCCTGCTGACGCCGAGGCGGCCATTGCCGCCGCCAATGCCGCCTGGCCCGCCTGGAAGGCCAAGACCGCCAAGGAGCGCAGCATCATCCTGCGCAAGTGGTATGACCTGCTGATGGCCCACCAGGATGACCTGGGCCGCATCATGACGGCCGAGCAGGGCAAGCCACTGCCCGAGGCCAAGGGCGAGGTGGCCTATGGCGCCAGCTTCGTCGAATGGTTTGCCGAAGAAGCCAAGCGCATCAACGGCGAGACCCTGCCCCATTTCGACAACAGCCGCCGGCTGATGGTCCTGAAGCAGCCCATCGGCGTGTGCGCGGCCATCACGCCGTGGAACTTCCCGCTGGCCATGATCACCCGCAAGGTGGCGCCGGCCCTGGCCGCTGGCTGCCCGGTGGTGATCAAGCCGGCCGAGCTCACGCCGCTGACCGCGCTGGCCGCTGCCGAGCTGGCCATCCGCGCAGGCATCCCTGCGGGCGTGTTCAACATCCTGCCGGCCGACAGCGACAACTCCATTGCCATCGGCAAGGTGCTGTGCGCCAGCGACGTGGTGCGCCACATCAGCTTCACCGGCAGCACCGAGGTGGGCCGCATCCTGATGGCGCAGTCGGCGCCCACCGTGAAGAAGATGTCGCTGGAGCTGGGCGGCAACGCGCCCTTCCTGGTCTTCGACGATGCCGACATCGCCAGCGCCGTGGAAGGCGCCTTTGCCAGCAAGTACCGCAATGCCGGCCAGACCTGCGTGTGCACCAACCGCTTTTACGTGCAGGAGGGCGTGTACGACGCGTTCGTGGCCAAGTTCGCCGCCAAGGTGAAGACGGCCAAGGTGGGCAACGGCTTCGAGGACGGTGTGAACCAGGGCCCGCTGATCGAGGAAGCCGCGCTGGTCAAGGTGCAGCGCCATGTGGACGACGCCGTGGCCAAGGGTGGCACCGTGGTGGCCGGCGGCAAGCGCCTGGCGGGCCAGTTCTTCGAGCCTACGGTGATTGCCAATGCCACACAAGACATGCTGTGCGCGCGCGAGGAAACCTTCGGCCCCTTCGCCCCGGTGTTCAAGTTCAAGACCGAGCAGGAGGCCGTGGACGCCGCCAACGCCACCGAATTCGGCCTGGCCAGCTATTTCTACACCCGCGACGTGGGCCGCATCTTCCGCGTGGCCGAGGCGCTGGAATACGGCATGGTGGGCATCAACGTGGGCATTCTGGCCACCGAGCATGTGCCCTTTGGCGGCGTCAAGCAATCGGGCCTGGGGCGCGAAGGCTCGCACCACGGCATCGACGACTACGTCGAGATCAAGTACCTGTGCCTGGGTGATATCCAGAAATAGACCGCGAAGCGCCAGAAGGCGTTGAAGAACCTCGCCCGGCAACAGCCCGGGTTGGGGCAGAATGCCCGCCGTGCGGCCGGCGACTCCACCACCAAGAGGCGCCCACTCCAGGGCAGCCCACCGGCCGCATGTTCACCGAGGGAAACCATTTTGAAAGCACTGATCCTTGCGCTGCTTACCGTGGCCAGCGCCGCGCACGCGCAAAACTCCGGCCTCACCGTCTTTGAATCGCACGGCACCATGCACTACGCCATGGTGCCCACCGACAAGGCCCGGGACACCCAGTACATGGAGAACGCGGCATACAGGTTTTGCCAGGACCAGAACAAGGGCAGCTGCCGCGTGATGATCTGGGCCGACAGCCTGGACAAGCCCACCGGCAACCCCTTCCATACACGCTACGACGAGAACAAGCTCGCCGAATACCTGCGCAACTATGGCGGGGCAGATGGCATGCGGTTCAATTGCAAGCTGGTGCCCGGAGCCAGCCGCTGCTACCAGCAGTAGCACGGCAACCGGGGGGGGAAACTGGCGCAGAATCCCCCGGCCGGTCGGCAAACGCGCAACCCACAGGGGGTTGTGTGCCTCCCGCCATAGGCAGCCGCCGAGTTGCCTGCCGACCGCGCAAACCCGAGGGACATCACCATGAAAGCCTTGATCCTGGCGCTGCTGACCGCAGCCACGGCCACCGTCACCCACGCGCAAACCACCGTCTTCGAGAAGAATAGCAGCATGCAGTACGTCATGGTGCCCACCGACAAGGCACGCGACGCCCGGTTCATCGAGTACGCGGCCCTGAAGGCCTGTGGCGGCGAAAGCGTCTGCACCGTGATGGTATGGGCCGACAGCCTGGACAAGCCCACGGGCTGGCCATTCCACCCGCGCTACCGCGAGAACCAGTTGGCCGAGTTCCAGCGCAACTACGGCACGGGCGTGGCGCGCAGCATGGCGTTCAACTGCAAGCTGATTCCCCGCACATCGGGCATGAACTGCTTCTGAGCATCAATCCTGCCCCGGCGCATCGCGCCGGTTGGTGAAGCTGGCATTGCCCAACCCCGTGCCCACGGTGAGGATGGCCCAGCGCTCCACGTCGTTGGTGAAGGGCATCTCCGACAGGCCCTGCACCACCGCATCGTTGTGCAGGCACACCTGGGTGCGGCCATCGCCGATGTGCGGCAGCCGCTCGCACAGGTCGCGCGGCAGGTGAAAGCGCGTGCTCTCCCAGTTGCCAGGCAGGTTCTGCGTGCCGCCGGCCAGCGAGCCGTCTTCCACGATCAGCCCGGGGCAGGCCACGCCGATGTAGGGGGCTAGGCGGATCTCCTTCTTCTCGGCATAGGCGATCAGGTCTTCGAGGATGGTGGCGATGCCTTCCACCAGCTCGTCGCGCTTGGGCTCGTCATCCGCATGGGCCCACTTCTCGCGGCGCACCACTTCGGCCAAAGACATGTCGGGCGCCTTGTGTAGGTGGGTCTGCACGATGCCGCAGCGCACGTTGGTGCCGCCGATGTCCACCGCCAGGATGGCGTCGTAGCTCTGCAGCAGCGCGGGAGGCGCCAAGTGCACCCAGCCGATCAGTCCGCCCTCGTCCGCATGGTGGTGCAGGGTGCGCAGCTCCACGGGCACCTTCTCGGCCTTGAGGATCTTGCCCGCGCGCGCGATGGAGCGGCTGCCCACCTCGCTCTGGTGGAAGCCCCCGCCGATGATGATGCGCTCCACGCCCTTCCAGGTCTTGTGTTTGAGAAACCGCTGCACCACGTGGGCCAGCTGCAGTGCATAGTCTTCCGACGCGGCCACGATGGCCTGGGCGGCAATGCCATCCTTCTCCAGCATCGCATCGAGCTGGTGCTTGCTCAGCTCGCGCGTCGTCTTACGGCCCATCGGGTCCTCGCCGTCCATGGAGGTGAAGAGCTTGCGCCAGGCGTCGAGCATGTGGCGAAACGCCGTGCGGCTGGCCACGTCGCCCACGAAGCCATCGCCGTCGCGCAGCTCCAGGCTGTAGCCCTCGATGACCACCGAGGCCAGGCGCATGTCGCCATGCGGGCCAACGATGCCAAGCTCGCGCTGGGCCTTGGCGTCCTTTTCCTCCTGCGCCGCACTGGGCTTGTCAGGCGTGGCTTTCTTGGCCTTCGTGTCCTTGTCTTTGTCCTTGGAAGCCATTCATTCCCTCATGCAATGGGGCCCGCACGCGGGGCTGAAGGGGCATCGTGCCCCATGCTGCGGCGCGGCGGCGTCAGCCAATGCCTTGAGATGGCCCCAGGCCGATCAGGTCTTTGAGGTCTTGCCAAGCAAGGCCTTGGCACGCAGCCCGGCCCACACGGCGAAGAACAGCGATGCGGCGAACACCCAAGCGGACAGCCCCCCGGCCATGCCGCCCGAGAGCAGAGTACCGATGGTGCAGCCCAGCCCCGTCATCGCGCCCCAGCCCAGCAGCACGCCGCCCGAGAGGCCCCGCGCAGCATCGCGCCAGGTGGGCCAGCGTGGTGCGAACTGGCGGCTGGCCAGCGCGGCGATGAAGGCGCCGGCCACCAGCCCCGCGAGCAGCAGCGCATTGGGCGTGAGCCAGGTGGACTGGGGCAGCGTGGCGCAACCGGCAAAGCCATCGAGCCCGTCGAGCCGGTCCGGTATCAGGCCCTGCCCTTGCGCCCACTGGCGCGCCGCGCTGCCCAGCGTGGCCGTCACGCCCAGCGGGCGCATGCGCACGATGGTCAGCGCGCCGATGAGCCCCACGGCCAGGCCTCCCACCCAATAGCTCCAGCGGCCAGCCCACAGCCGCTGCCACACGGCAGGCAGGCCGGGCACGCCTGCGGCGCGCACGCCCTCGCCCACCGGCTCGCGCGCAAAGCCGCGCCACAACCAGGCCGCCAGCGCGGCCAGCACGGCCAATTGCGCGAGCAACGCACCGCCATAGCCCAGGTGTGCGGGCAGCCAGACCACGGGCGCATCGGCCACGCTCAGGCTGTACAGGCCGTTCCAGGTATTGAACCCGAGGATGAAGCCCAGCGCCGAACCGAGCAGTGCGAACGGCGACACTGCAGAGCCCTCTGCCAACCGGTACCAGTGCGCGCTGATGCATGAGCCCGAGACCACCATGCCGGCACCGAACGACAGACCGGCGGCCACCAGCACCCAGCTCACCGGGCCGATGTGGATGTCGGGCGGCAGCTTGCCCGGCTGCGGCACCGGCAACCAGCCGCCCAGCACCACGGTGGTGCCCACCAGGCCCACGGCCAGCGCCAGCACGATGGCCAGCAGCCCGCGCGGGTTGCCGCCCTCGAACCAGTCGCGTGCATGGCAGTAAAAGCAAAAACGCGAGCGCTGCAGCACCAGGCCCAGCACGGCACCGGTCACCAGGGCAAAGACCAGCGTGCGCCCGCCGGCCAGGCCCTCGATCCAGCGGGTGGAAAGGGCCAGCGCGGCCAGCAGGACCACGGCAGCGATGGGGGAAAGGAATGGGAATGGCGTGTTGCCTGTCGTTGTCGTCGTCATGTGGCACCGGAACGAAAAAAAGCCCGCACGACGCGGGCTGTAAAGAGACCCCCTACCAAAAAACTCGGTACGCCTTATTTGGCGGCCCAGACCGTGCCGGCCGGGTTGTTGATGGGCACGCCCACGGCGTTGCCGTATTCGGTCCACGAGCCGTCGTAGTTCTTCACGCTGTAGCCCAGGATCTTGGACAGCGCGAACCAGGTGTGGCTGGAGCGCTCGCCGATGCGGCAGTAGGTGATGACCGGCTTGCTGCCGTCGATGCCCACGTTGGCATAGAGCTTCTTCAGGTCGTCAGCCGACTTGAAGGTGCCGTCTTCCTTGACCGCCTGGCCCCAGGGCACATTCGCCGCACCGGGGATGTGGCCGGCGCGGATGCTCAGCTCGGGCACGCCCGCCGGCGCAAAGATCTTGCCGGAGTATTCGTCGGCCGAGCGGATGTCCACCAGCTTGGCGTTGCTCTTGCCCTCGGCCGCGGCCAGGGTGTCGCTAAGGCGCGCGCGCAGCTGCGTGTTGACCTGCGTGACCTTGTAGTTGCTGGCCGTGAACTCGGGCACGCGGTTGTTCAGCGGCTGGTTCTCGGCCTCCCACTTCTTGCGGCCACCGTCGAGCAGCTTGACGTTCTTCACGCCGTAGATGTCGAACACCCAGGCGCCCCAGGCGGCAAACCAGTTGTTGGTGTCGCCGTAGAGCACCACCGTGGTGTCGGGCGCCACGCCGGCCTTGGACAGCAGCGCTTCAAAGGCTTCCTTGCTGACGATGTCGCGGCGCACCTTGTCGTTCAGGTCCTGGTGCCAGGAGAAGTTGACGGCGCCGGGCACGTGGCTGCGCTCGTAGAGGCCCGGGTTCACGCTGACCTCGACAACGCGCACCTGGGTGTTGTCGAGGTTCTGCGCCAGCCACTCGGTACTGACCAGCGGGCCCGCCGGGATGGGCGTGGCAGCAAAGGCCACCGATGCGCCCAGTGCCATGCCGGCGCCCAGCACCCATGCGCACAGGCGCCGGCCCAGGGGCTGGGTGGGGTGGATCGTCGTCGTGTGCTGCGGCTGGCTCATGCGGGTCATCCTTGTCGTCGGGTGGCCGGTGCTGCAACCATTGCGGCAACCGATGGACAGAATTTAGAGGAGCCGTGCCATCCAGGGAACAAAGCAAAACGTGCTTCGTTATGCGAAAAACGGCACGGCTGCCCCACACCAGGGCATCAACAGGCACAAAAGACGGGGGGAGAAGCTGGAACAGCGTTGCGCGATGGCGCAGGGGGATGGAGCGGGTGAAGGGAATCGAACCCTCGTCAGTTGCTTGGGAAGCAACAGCTCTGCCATTGAGCTACACCCGCAGTGCGCCGGATTATAGGGGGTTGCCGGGCCCGTCAGGCGGCCCTGGCAAGCACGCGGCTGCGCCCTTCGGTGGCCAGCACCTGCCGGGCATTCAGGCTGCGGATGGAAATGGAGGCGTCCTGCGGTATGCCGCCCGACAGCTGCAAGGCCAGGTAGCGGCCACAGCTGACGCGCAGGAACGAGGCAAAATTGTCCACCTCGCCGCGCTCCGCGACCAGTTCGTCGTACAGCCGGGCGCACAACTGGGGCACGCCCATGCCGTCGCGCTGGGCGATCTCCTCGAGCACCTGCCAGAACAGGTTTTCCAGCTTGATGCTGGTGGCCACCCCGTGCAGGCGCACAGAGCGGGCGCGGCTTTCGTACAGGGCGGGGTCGGCGCTGATGAATACCTGGCACATGGGATTTCGCCTTTCAGAACGGCCTCCATCATGGAAGACCGCCCCTGCGGCGTCAAATGGTGCCTACAGGCTGATGCGCGTGCCCATCAGCGCCAGGAACTGCGCAATCCAGGCCGGATGCGCCGGCCATGCCGGGGCGGACACCAGGTTACCCTCGGTCACGGCGGCGTCGATGGCGATCTCGGCATAGGTGCCGCCTGCGATCTCGACCTCGGCCCTGCAGGCCGGGTAGGCGGAGCAGGTGCGGCCCTTGAGCACCCCCGCGCCGGCCAGCAACTGGGCGCCGTGGCACACCGCTGCCACGGGCTTGTTGGTATCGAAGAAGTGCTTCACAGCAGCGACCACCGCCGGGTAGGTGCGCAGGTACTCGGGGCCGCGCCCGCCGGGGATCACCAGCGCGTCGTAGCTGGCCACGTCCAGGCCTTCAAACGTGGCGTTCAGTGTGAAGTTGTGGCCCGGCTTCTCGCTGTAGGTCTGCGCGCCTTCGAAGTCGTGGATCGCCGTCTTGATGTGGTCGCCGGCCTTCTTGTCGGGGCACACGGCATGCACGGTGTGGCCCACGGCCAGCAGGGCCTGGAACGGCACCATGGTCTCGTAGTCCTCGCAGTAGTCGCCGCACAGCATGAGTATCTTCTTCGCAGCCATGTCTTTTGTCTCCTCAGGGGTATGGGGAGTTCATTGTTGGACTGCGGCGCCGGCGGTGGGTGTTAGCCGGCTACTACATACCCGGCATGCGACATGGCTGCTGCCACCGCAGCCGGTGGCCGCCCGCTAACGCGTTGCACCCAGGCGCGCCTGGGGCTTGGCACGCAATGCCGGTGCTGGCGTGCCCGCATGCGTGCCGCTGCTGCCCAGGTTGAACTGCGCCACGGCACCCACCATCTGCTCGGCCTGGCTGCGCAGGCTGCTGGCGGCGGCCGCCATCTCCTCCACCAGGGCGGCGTTCTGCTGCGTGGCCTGGTCAAGCTGGGTGACGGCCTCGCCCACCTGGCCCACCCCGGCGGTCTGCTCGCTGCTGGCGGCGCTGATCTCGGCCACCATGCTGGCCACGCGCCCGATGGACTGCACCACCTCCTGCATGGTGGAGCCGGCCTGGTCGGCCAGCACCGAGCCCTGCTGCACCATGGTGCTGCTGGCGACGATCAGCTCCTTGATGGCCTTGGCTTCGGCTGCGGTGCGCTGTGCCAGGTTGCGCACTTCGGCGGCCACCACGGCAAAACCGCGGCCCTGCTCGCCGGCACGCGCCGCTTCCACGGCGGCATTGAGCGCCAGGATGTTGGTCTGGAAGGCAATGCCATCGATCACGCCGATGATGTCGGCGATCTTCTGGCTGCTGGTGTTGATGCCGTGCATGGTGCTGACCACCTGGGCCACCACCTTGCCACCGTCGGTAGCGACCTGGCTGGCCCGCACGGCCAACTGGTTGGCCTGGGCGGCACCGTCCGCGTTGTGGCGGATGGTCGCGCCCAGTTCCTCCATGCTGGCCGAGGTCTGCTCCAGCGAGCTGGCCTGGCTCTCGGTGCGGGCCGACAGGTCCTGGTTGCCATGGGCGATCTGGGAGCTCGCGGCCGATACGCTCTCGGCGCTGGCGCGCACCGTGCCCAGGCTCTCCAGCAGGCGCACGCGAAAGCCTTCCATGGCTTGCGCCAGGGTGCCGATCTCATCGCGGGACTGGATGCTGACGCCATGCGTCAGGTCGCCTTGCGCTAGGTACCCCAGGGCGGTGCTCAACTGATGCACCGGCGCGCCCACCAGGCGCCGCGTGGCCAGCACCAGCACCACGGCCAGCAGCACCAGCGCCACCAGTACGCCCAGCCACAGCCAGGTCAATGCGCTGCGTGCCTCGCCCATGAGCTCAGCAACCGGCGCTTCAGCCACGATGGCCCAGTTCCAGGGCTTGTAACGCTCCACGGCGACAAAGCGGCGCGCAGTGGCTTCGCCGGAGGGGCGCGGCGACCAGGTGGCCTCGAAATCGCTGGCCTGCTCCGAGCTGGTGAGCGCCGCCAGCCAGGCTTTGCCCTCGTCGACCTTCTCGTCAACGACCAGTGCCGGGCCAGAGCCCCCCAGGCCTGCGATGCGACCCCGCGCCGGCCCCGAAGAAACATCGACCGCGTAAACGGCCCCCGTGTCGAACAGCTTGCGGCTGGCCATCAACTCGCTCAGGCTGCTGAGGATGGGCGCGATGTCGGAGCCGATGAACAGGATGCCGATGGTGCGATTGCCCTCGCGAATCGGCTCGTACACGGTCATGTAGTCGCGGCCGAACAGGTTGGCGCGGCCGATGTAGGGTTTGCCTTCGGCCATGAGGGCATAGGCCGGGTGCTTGCGGTCCAGCAGGGTCTTGAAGGCGCGCTCGCCGTCCTGCTTCTTGAGCGAGGTCGTGACACGGATGAAATCGTCACCGGTGCGCGCAAAGATGGTGGCAACTGCGCCCTTGGCATCTGCGGAAAACCGGTCTACCACCTCAAAATCGCCATTGACCGGGACGCCCTGAAAGCTCAGCACGGCTTCGGGCTTGCCATCCGCACCTGGCTGCTCGGCCAGGCTGAAGTCCCCCGGGAAATTGGCCTTGAGCAAGCCGAAGTCGCGCAGTGCCAGTTGCTGCGCCGATTCGTCCATGGTCTTCACCAGGGTGCTGACCTGGGATGCATATTGGCGCGCATCGCCACGCGATGCGGCGCCGAAGCTGCTCCAGACCATGCTGCTCACCAGTGCCATGGTGGTCAGCAAGACGACCAGCAGGCTGGCCAGGGCCACGAAGGACAGCTTGAATGCGATGGACCGGGAGGCAAAAAATGTCATGCACGAATCCCTCAAAATCGAATGTCAATAGGTGTTTTTATCTATCCAAATGTTATCGTCGATGACCATCCGCTGGCATTGGCCCGGCATAGCCTGGGGCCATCTGTCTGCATCTTGCGTCTTTGTGACGCATAAAGGCCAGCGCCGCAAGCGTGCAAACAGCATTGCGCAGCATGCACACACTGCAGCAAGCGCTATGCAGCCCGCATTCAGCCTGCCTGACCTTGCAATGCTGCTGCGCGACGGGGGTGATGTAGCAGGGCAAAGGCGCCAACGTGCTGGCCGGCCCCTTGAGCGCCCTGCACTACTTCCCGAAGGAACTGCGCGCCTGCCCTGTGCAGGCCCGCCAGCGCTGGAGCGCGGACTTCGACGCGCCGCTGTCGCGGCCGTCGGTGATTTTTACCTGAGCACGACCGGTCAGCGCCTGGCGTACTGCTGCGCCCCGAACAGCACCTCGCGCGATTGCGCATCGTGTGCGGGCTTGCGCAGATCGGCCAGCACGGCGATGCCGCGCTGCACCGCCGGGCGGCTGCCCACGGCGGCAAACCAGCGCTCGAGGTGCGGGTGGTCCGACAGGGTGATGCCCTGCTTTTCCCAGTTGCGCAGCCAGGGCCATATGGCGATGTCGGCAATGGAGTAGTCCTCGCCACCGAGCCAGGGGCTGGCGGCCAGCCGCCGCTCGATCACACCGTAGAGCCGCTTCGCTTCGTTGGTGTAGCGGTCGATGGCATAGGGGATCTTCTCGGGCGCATAGAGCCTGAAATGGTGGTTCTGCCCGAGCATGGGGCCCACGCCGCCCATCTGGAACATGAGCCACTGCAGCACCTCGTAGCGGCCCCGGTCGTCGGGTGGCAGGAAGCGACCGGTCTTGCCTGCAAGGTACAGCAGGATGGCCGCTGACTCGAACAGCGTGATGGCCTGGCCGTCCGGCCCTTCGGGGTCGCGGATCGCGGGGATCTTGTTGTTCGGGCTGATTGCCAGGAATTCGGAGCGGAACTGTTCGCCCGCGCCGATGTTCACGGGGTGCGCGCGGTACGGCAGGCCGCACTCCTCCAGCAGGATGTGGACCTTGTGGCCATTGGGCGTGGCCCAGGAATGGACGTCGATCATCAGTCACTCCACCTTCACGTTGGCGTTCTTCACGCGCTCGAGTTGCGCCTTGCCGGCATCCGCCGCCCAGGCATTGAATGCGGCCGGCGTGGCAAACGGCGCGGCCTCGTTGCCGGTCGACAGCAGCTTCTCCTGCACCTGCGGGTCGGCCAGCACTTTGCTGGATGCGGCGACCAGCCGGGCCTGCACATCAGGGGGCAGCTTCGCCGGGCCGAACAGCCCGAACCAGAACGAGAACTCGAAACCCGGCAGCCCCTGCGAGTCGAGTGTGGGCACACCGGGTGCCACGGCCGAGGGCTGCTGCGTGGTCACGCCAAGCATCTTCACCACGCCCTGGCGGCCCAGGGGCAGCACCGAGGCCGCCGTGCCGAACGACAGGTCCACCTCGCCCGTGGCCACGGCCTGCAGCGCGGGCGCGCCGCCCTTGAAGGGGATGTGCACCATGGTGGCGTCAATGGCCTTCTCGAAGGTCAGCGCCGCCAGGTGCGGCGAGCCACCGATACCCGAAGAGGAATAGTTGAGTTGGCCCGGCCGCGCCTTGGCCGTTGCGATCAGGTCCTTGAGCTGGGTGATGCCGCCCTTGGGGCTGACCGCCAGCACCAGGGGCGAGACGGTGAGGCGGTTGATGGGCGTGAAGTCTGCCGGGGTGTAGCGCACGTTGTACAGATGCTGGTCGATGCCGTAGAGCGTGCCCGTGGCCAGGCCGATGGTGTAGCCGTCCGCAGGGGCCCGCGAGAGCAGCGTGGAGGCCAGCGTGCTGCCCGCCCCGGGCTTGTTGTCCACGACGATGCCCTGCCCGAGCTCCTTGCCCATGGCCTCGACGACGATGCGCGCGATGCCGTCGCCCGCGCCCGAGGGCGAATAACCCACGATGAGGCGGATGGGCTTGGCAGGGTAGTCGCTGGCCATGGCCGGGGCCGCCAGGCCGAGCAGCAGGGCAGATGCGATGCAGTGCAGTTTCATGGCGGTGGTCTCCTGTGCCGGCGGTTCATCACTGGCCGGTGAATTGGGGTGGGCGCTTTTGCGCCCAAGCCGCCTGGCCCTCGCGCAGGTCCGCCGACTGGTAGGCGCGCAGGGTATCGGCGTTGAACTCGTCCACGTCCAGCGTGCCCCGGGCCATGCGGTTCAGGTGGCGCTTCATGCCCACCAGGGCCAGCGGCGCCATGCTGGCGCAGTCGCGCGCCAGGCCGGCCACCTCCTCCTCCAGCTGCGCCGCCTCCACCAGTTGCGTGAGGTAGCCGATGCGCAGCATCTGCGCCGCGCCGATCTTGCGCGCGGTGAGGAACAGCAGCTTGGCATGGTCCAGCCCCAGCCGGCTCACGTAGCGCTCCATGCCCGAGCGGTAGTAGTGCAGGCCCAGGCGCGCGGCCGGCATGAACATGTCAATGCCCTCGGCCCCTACGCGGAAATCGCAGGCCAGTGCCAGGTCGGTGGCCCCGCCGTAGACGCCTCCGTGCAGCACGGCGATGGTCACGGGCCGTGCCATCTCCAGCGCATCGACCATGCCCGCGAAATCGATCTTGCGCGGGGCACCGATGCTGCCGATGTCGTAGCCGCTGCAGAAGTACTTGCCGGTGCTGCGCAGCTGCAGCACCAGGATGTCGGGGCGCTGGTTGACCTCATCGATCAGTGCGGCCAGGTGCTCCAGGTCATCGGCGGTGAGCCGGTTGGCCTGCTCGGGCCGGCGCAGGGTGATGGTGGCTATGGCACCGTCGGTGGTGAGTTCGGGAAGTGCGTTCATGGGTAATTTCATCGGCCATGGAATTGGGGGGTGCGCTTGGCCAGGAAGGCGCGGCGTCCCTCCCGATAGTCTTCACTGTCAAAGCAGCGCAGCACCAGGGCGGCCACCGCATCGGCGCCTTCGGCTGCGTCGGAATAGTGCTCGAAAGCCTGCAGCGCCTGTTTGGCCGCATGCACGGTCAGAGGCGCATTGGCGGCGATCTGTGCGGCATAGGCGGCCACGCGCTCGCCAAGCAGTTCGGCATCCACCACGAAGTTGACGAGGCCCACGCGCAGCGCCTCGTCGGCCTCCAGAAAGCGTGCGCTGAAGAGGATGTCCTTGGCGGTGGACGGCCCCACCAGGCGCGCCAGCGCGGCCACGCCCCGGTAGTCATAGCCCAGGCCCAGCCGGGCGGCGGGGATGGCAAAGCGCGAGGATGAAGCAGCAAAGCGCACGTCCGCCGCGAGCGCGATCGCCAGCCCGCCACCCACGCAGTAGCCTTCGATCATCGCAATCAGAGGCTTGCTCAGCGCAGCCAGCCCGGCATGGCCGCGTGCGGCGATGGCGTCGTAGGTCTGCTTCTGCTGCGCGTCGGCCCGGTGCTGCTCGAATTCCGAGATGTCGGCACCCGAGACGAAGGCCTTGCCGCCTGCGCCCTTCATGACCACGGCACGCACGGCCGGGTCGCGCTCGAAGGCCTCGGCCGCGATGCCCAGGCCCTGCCACATGTCCAGCGACATGGCATTGCGCCGCTCCGGGTGGTTGAAGGTGATCCAGCCCACGCCGCCCTGCACCTCGGCCAGGATGCGCGGGGTTCCCAGGTCCAGTGCGCTCATGCCACCGCCCCCTCGCCGCGCATGGCGACAATCGATGCATCGGTATAGCCCAGCTCTCGCAGCACGTCGTCGGTGTGCTCGCCGGCATCGGGCGCGGCGCGGTGGAAGGCCTCGGCATGCGCGCAGGCCGACAGGTTGATGGGCGAACGCAGCAGCTGCAGCGGGCCCATCTCGGCGTGCAGCGCGGGCCGCGTCATGCGCAGGTGCTTTGCCTGCGCGTCCTCGAAGGCCTGGCCGATGTCATACACCGGCCCGCAGGGCACGCCGGCCTGGTTCAGGCGCTCCACCAGGTCGGCCACGCCGAACTGGCGGGTGATCGCGCTGATGGCCTCCTCCAGCTCGCGCCGGTGGGCCAGGCGCGAGGGCTGGTCCTTGTAGCGCTCGTCCTGCGCCAGGTGCGGCGCCTGCAGAAAGTCGCACAGCTTGGCCCACATGGCGGCGCCAGGCCCGCAGATGTTGACCTGCCCGTCGCGCGCCTCGAAGGTGCCCATGGGCACCAGCGTGGGGTGCGAATTGCCCTCCTGGCGCGCCACGTGGCCGTCCACGGTGTAGCGCGCGCCCTGGAAGTCGAGCTTGTTGAGCATGGCTTCGAGCAGCGAGGTGTGTACCCACTGGCCCTGGCCCGTGCGCTCGCGGTGCAGCAGCGCCAGCAGGATGCCCTGGCCCAGGAACATGCCGGCCGTGGTGTCCGAGATGGCGATGCCCGTGCGGTACGGGCCGCGCCCGGGCTCGCCGGTGACGGAGCTCAGCCCGCTCATGCCCTGCACGATCTGGTCGAGCCCCGGGCGCTCGGCATAGGGGCCGGTCTGCCCGAAGCCCGAGATGCTGGCCAGGATGATGCGCGGGTTCACGGCGCAAAGGGCCTCGTAGGTCAGGCCCAGGCGCTGCTTGACGGAGGAGCGGAAGTTCTCCACCACCACGTCGCTGCGCTCCACGAGCTTGCGCAGCACGCGCATGCCATCGGGGGTCTTGAGGTTCAGGCTCAGGCTGCGCTTGTTGCGGTGCAGGTTCTGCTCGTCGGAGCCGCGGCGCGGCCCCAGCGTAGGCTTGCGGTCGGGCGGGTCGATGCGCACCACGTCGGCGCCCCAGTCGGCCAGCAGGCGCACGGCCACGGGGCCGGCGCGCGCGATGGTGAGGTCGAGCACGCGGTAGCCCGACAGTGGCAAGGTGGTATTGGCAGGGTTGGCTTGCATGGGCAATTCGTTTCTCGAAGACATCACTGCACCGCCGCCACGGCGTAAGGATCCACGTACATCATCGACTGCTGCCCGACCTCCAGCACCAGGGACGGCGCCGCGTGGACCTTCAGCGGCGCGCCGCCCGCGCTGGGCTGCACCAGGTAGTGCCAGTATTCCCCCAGGTAGGTGCGGCCCACGACCGACACGGCACCCAGCGGCACGGCACCATCGGGCCCGGAGCCCAGGTACAGCGACTGCGGGCGGATGGAGGCCTGCAGACTGGCCCGGTCACCCACTGCCGCATCGGCCTGCAGCGGAATGCCTTCGGGCAGACCGTCGAGCCGCATGCGCCCGCCCTGCACCGCCCCTTGCACCAGGTTGGTCTTGCCGATGAAGCCCGCGACGAAAGGCGTCTGCGGCCGGTTGTAGAGGTTCCAGGGCGTGTCGATCTGCTCCAGGCGGCCCTGGTGCAGCACGGCGATGCGGTCGGAGATGGCCATGGCCTCGGTCTGGTCGTGCGTGACGTAGACCGTGGTGAAGCGGAACTCATCGTGCAGGCGGCGGATCTCGGCGGCCATCTCTTCGCGCAGGTTGGCATCGAGGTTGGACAGCGGCTCGTCGAGCAGCAGCACCTCGGGCCGCACGATCATGGCCCGGGCCAGGGCTACGCGCTGCTGCTGGCCGCCCGACAGTTCGGCCGGATAGCGCTGCGCGTAAGGGCCGAGCTTCACCACATCGAGCATCTCCTTGACGCGCTGCGCGGTCTCGGCGGCGGGCGTCTTGCGCACCTGCAGGCCGAAGCCCACGTTCTCGGCCACGGTCATGTTGGGCCAGATGGCATAGCTCTGGAAGATCATGGACATGCCGCGGTGCTCGGGCGGCACCGAGCGCGTGGGGGTGGAGACTTCGCGCCCGTCCACCAGGATGGCACCGGCGCTGGGCTCGATGAAGCCGGCGATCATGCGCAAGGTGGTGGTCTTGCCACAGCCCGAGGGGCCCAGCAGGGTGACGAGTTCGCCGCGCCGCAGTTGCAGCGAGACGCCGTCCACCACGGGGGCGCTGCCGTAGTTCTTGCGCAGGTCTTTGAGTTCTAGTTTGGACATTGTGTGTTTCCTTGAAGGATCAGCCCCGGCGCAGCATGAAGTCGCGCCCGGCAAGCTTCATGCCGATGGCCACGACCACGGTGACGATGACCACCAGCACCACACCCATGGCGGCCAGCGTCTCGTAGTTGCCCTGCTCGCTCAGGTCCAGCGTGAGCACCGAGACCACGCGCGAGCCCGGCCCGGTGAGGAACACCGCCGTGGACAGCTCCTTGGTGCAGATGACGAACACGAGCACGAATGCACCCAGCAGCGTCTTCTTGAGCAGCGGCGCCACCACCCGGGTGAGCACGGTGATGCGGCTGCCGCCCAGGATGCGCACGGCCTCTTCCAGCTCGGGGTTGAGGGCGCGCACCCCCGCCGAACTGGCCGCCACCGCGATCGGCAAAAAGCGTGTGGTGAAGGCGATCACGATCAGCACGCCCATGCCGTACAGCGAGAACGGCGGCCCGGCATACGCGGCATAGAGACCGATGGCCAGGATGAGCCCCGGCACGGCCACGGGCGCCAGTGCCAGGAACTGAACGAACACCGGGAACGGCGTGATGCGCCGCTGCGTGGCATAGGCAATGCAGATGCCCATGCCCACGCACACCAGTGCCGTGGCGCCCGAGTACAGCACCGTGTTGAGGATGGCCGCGCGCACCGTGAGCTGCTCGAAGAAGATGCCGTAGAAGTTGTCCCAGGTGAGGTTGTCGAGCGCCAGCCCCTTGCCCCATGCCTTGGACACCGATGCCAGCAGGAGGATGGCCAGCGGCATCACCACCGAGAGCAAGGCCACCAGGCCCGAGTAGGCCAGCAGCAGCCACTTCCACCAGCCGATGTCGAAAGGCCGCCGCTCGCCGCCCTTGCCGGACACCGAGACATAGCCGCGCCGCGCCAGCAGCCTTCGCTGCAGCATGAGCATGACGATGGTCAGCAGCAGGATGGGCATGGAGAACGCCGCTGCCTGCTCCACCTGCAGCGGGTACTGGAAGAAGGACACGATCTGCGTGGTGGCCAGGTTGATGCGCGCGGGTATGGCGATCAGCGCCGGCGTGCCGTACAGGGCGATCGCCTCCAGGAAGATCAGGATGGCCGCGCCGATGATGGACGGCAGCACCAGCGGCAAGGTCACGCGCGCCATGGTCTGGAACTTGCCGGCCCCGTGGATGCTTGCGGCATCCTCCAGCTCGGTGGACACCAGGTCGAGCGCCGACTTGGTGAACACGTAGATCAGCGGGTAGGTGTACAGCGCGATGACGAAGGCCAGCCCCCAGAAGCTGAAGATGTTGAACGGCCCCTTCTGCAGCCCGGTGAGCTCGACGACCAGGCGGTTGAGCCAGCCGGCATTGGGGCCGGCCAGCAGGATCCAGGCAATCGCGCCGAGGAAGTTGGGCATGACGAACGCTGCCAGCACGCTCAGGTGCGTGAAGCCGCGCCCCGGCATGTTGGTGCGCGAGACGGCCAGCGCCAGCGGCACACCCAGAGCCAGCGCAATCACCGTGACGGCCACCCCGAGGTACAGGGAGTTGAGCAGTGCCTGCAGATTGCGGCCGCGGCCCAGTGCCTGCACGTAGCTTTGTAGCGACCATTGGCCGTCTGCGGTGTGGAAGCTGTCCCACACCAGGCGCAGGATGGGGTTGGCCACCAGCAGGACCAGCACCACGATGAGGGCACCGAACAGCCAGACCGAGGGATCGCCCAGGCGGCCGGAGACCCGGCGCACAGCCGGTGGATGGAGGGCCATGGCGTCAGACACCGAAGGCCTCCCGCCAGGCATCGATCACCTTGGGGATCTGCGCGACCATCTGCGGCGGCGTGGGCGCCAGCAGCGGATTGGCGTCGCCCAGGCCGATCACGCCTGGCGCAGGCTTGGCGTTGGCGCGCAGCGGCACGCTGAACTCCTCGACCGAGATGCGTTCGGTGTCTTCGCTGCCGAGCATCCACTCCATGAACAGCCTGGAGGCATTGGGCCGGCGCGTGTTGGCCAGGATGCCCGTGGGCGAGAGGATCAGCACCGGCCCCTCCTTGGGCACCAGCGTGGCCACCGGGTTGCCCTTGGCGGCTGACCGTGCGGCCAGGCTCATCGGCCCGGCGGAAACAGATGACTCGCCAGAGATCACCGCTGTCACCGCGTCGATGGTCGAGCGGCTCACGTGCGCCTTGTTGACGGCCAGCTTCTTGAAGAAGTCGTCGCCGTAGAGCTTGCGCATCTCGATGCACCAGGCACCGGCCGCGCCGCTGTAGGCAGGGTGCGCCACCAGGGCAGCGCCGCTCCACTTGGGGTCGAGCAGGTCGGCCCAGCTCTTGGGCGCTGCGGCGGCCGAGACCTTCTGGGTGTTGTAGACCAGGCCCATCATGAAGCAGCTCGATGCGTGGAAGTAGGCGTCCGGGTCCATGTTCTGCACGCGCTTGTCCTGGCGGGCGACGGCTGTCGGCAGGAACTTGAGCAGCAGGTTGCGGCCCTTGAGGTCCACGTAGTGCGCCAAGTCCGTGGAGGTGAACACATCGCAGTTGGGCGTGCCGGCCTTGAGGTCCTGGTTCAGGCGCTGGTAGGCCACCTGCGCCGTGGTGCGTACCACGTTGACCTTGATGCCCGGGTAGCGCGCCGTGAAGGTGCGGCCCATCTTCTCAGCCACCTCGGAGGTCTGGGGCACCGTATACCAGGTGAGCTCGCCCTCCTTGCGGGCAGCATCGTGCAGGGCTGCCAGGGCGGGGGCCTGTGCCCGGACTATCGCGGGAAAGGCCAGTGCGCTGGCCGCCATCACACCGAACTCTCGTCTGCGCAAGAACATGGGTTGTCTCCTGATCGTTGGTGACCGATCGGTGTCGGCCTTTTTTCAGTATGCACAGAAGATTTATAAAAATACACTAATGGTTTGTATGTATTTTTTACAACCGATTCAAAAGCTCTAATGGCGCTGCCATGACAAAAAGCCCCTCCATCCATTTCCACCGCCACGGCGAGGCCGACGTGCTCGAAGCCGTGGACGTCGACGTTCCCCCGCCTGCCTCGGGGGAAGTCCAGATCCGCCAGACGGCCATCGGCCTCAATTTCGCGGACATCTACCAGCGGCGCGGCGGCCACGGCCCGCACTCGGCCACGCCCTTCCCCATCACCCCCGGTGCCCAGGGTGCGGGCGTGGTGCAGGCGGTGGGCCCGGGCGTCACGGCCTTCACCCCGGGTCAGGCGGTGGCCTACCTGCACCCGGGCGCCTACCAGGTCACACGCAACGTGCCGGCGCATCGGGTGGTGGCGCTGCCGGACTGGATACCCGAGGACATTGCGGGCGCCAACCTGCTGCGCGGCCTGACGGCCGAGTACCTGCTGCGGCGCCTGTACGTGGTGCGCCCCGGCGAGGCGGTGTTGGTGCATGCCGCCGCAGGCGGCATGGGGCTCATCCTGTGCCCATGGGCGCGCGCGCTGGGCGCCACGGTGATCGGCACCGTAGGTTCGGCCGCCAAGGCCGAGGTGGCGCTGGCGCATGGCTGCCACCACGTGATCGACTACCGCCGCGAGGACTTCGTGGCCCGCACCCTGGAGCTCACCGGCGGTGTGGGAGTGGGCGTGGTGTACGACGCGGTGGGCAAGGACGTGTTCCTGCCCTCGCTGCAGTGCCTGCGCCCGCGCGGGCTGGCGGTCAACTACGGCACGGCCTCGGGCGACGTGGAAGACTTCGACCTGCAGATCCTGCATGCGAAATCGCTCAGCGTGTGCCGCCCCACCCTGCGCAGCTTCGTGGCCGACCCGGCCGAGCTGCGCGCGTCGGCGCAGGCCTTCTTCAACGCCGTGCGCGACGGCCATGTGCGGCTGGGCACAGGCCAGCGCTATCCGTTGGCAGAAGTGCAGCGGGCGCATCGCGATCTCGAAAGCCGCGCCACCACCGGCGCACCCGTTCTCATCCCTTGAACCACCGAACACCATGAGACTCTTCCATGCCTGGCTGTCGAGCGCCTCGCGCCGCGTGCGCCTGTGCCTCGCCGAAAAGAACATTCCGTATGAGAGCGTGGCCGTGGACCTGAGCCGGCAGGAGCAGCACGCGCCCGAATTCCTGGCCATGAACCCGAATGGGGTGGTTCCGGCGCTCGAAATATCGCCCGGCCGCTTCCTGCACGAAAGCTCGACCCTCTGCGAGTACCTGGACGACATTGCCCCAGAGCCCCCGCTGCGCCCCGCCGATCCTTACGAACTGGCACAGATGCGCAACTTCGTGCGCTGGACCGACGAGAAGTCGCTGCCCCACCTGCTGATCCTGAACTGGAGCCTGATGCTGCAGTCCACCGCACAGCAGTGGAGCGATCAGGAACTGCAGGACAAGCTGGCACGCATCCCCACCGCCGAGCGGCGCGAGGCCTGGGTGCGCATTGCCCGCAAACCCTATACCGAGGAGGAAAAGGCCGAGGCCCTGCGCAAGCTGCTGCTGCTGGTGGACCGCATGGAAGGCATGCTGGCACCCTCTTCGCCGTGGCTGATGGGCGCAAATTACTCGCTGGCGGACATTGCCGCCGCGCCCTTCATCGCGCGCATTGCGGAGATCGAGCCCGCGGCCCTGGCCGAATCTTCCCACCCGCTCGTGCACCGCTGGTGGCAGGCCATGCAGCAGCGCCCGGCGTTTGCCGCAGCGCGCCTGCAATTGTTCGGCGAGGTGCTCCAGGAGCGCCAGCGCGGTATGGCCACCCCGAGCTGAGCCCGAGAGCGATGCGAGCGCCCGCGCATTATCATTCGGCCACTACGAACATGGCCACCACTACCACGACACCGCCCCGCGTCAACCTCAGCGACAAGATCCGCGAGGCCCTGGAGGAAGAGATCATCTCCGGCAAGCTCTATGCCGGCTGCAGCATAGACGAGCAGGAACTGATGGAGCGCTTCGAGGTCTCGCGCACACCGGCACGCGAGGCCATCCAGCAGTTGGCCACCGCCGGCCTGGTGGAGATGGTGCCGCGCCACGGCGCGGTGGTCGCGACCCTTTCACTGACCGAGTACGTGGCCATGCTGGAGATGCTCACCGAGCTCGAAGGCCTGGCCGCGCGCCTGTCGGCACGGCGCATGCCGGCGGCCTTGCGCCGGGACCTGCAGGCCTCCTTCCAGGCCTGCGAGACCGCGGCCGCCAAGGACGATTCCGTGGCCTATGAAGAGGCCAACCGCTGGTTCCACCAGACCATCTACGACGGCAGCCTCAACGAGGTGCTGGCGCGCCAGCTGCGCCAGATGCGCCTGCGCATGCGGCACCCGCAGCGCTCGCTGTTCGACCGGCCCAACCGCGTGCGCAACTCGCTGGCCGAGCACCAGGACATCATGAAGGCCATCCTCGACGGTGACGAGGATGCAGCCGACCGCCATATGGGCCGGCACATATCTAGCGGCGGCAATGTCTACGTGGATGCGGTAGCCCGCGGCAGCGTGCCGCGCGGCTGATCAATCCAGTGTATTGAGCTGCAGCCGGCTGGCGAATTGCCGGCCATCGCCCGTGAGCGGATCGGTGAATTCCAGCGAGCGTGCCAGCAGCTGCAGCGGGCGCGAGTAGTCGCCCTCGGGCGGGTCGTTGACCACCGGGTAGAACGTATCGTTGCGCAGGGGCAGGCCCAGCGCCGCCATGTGTACGCGCAGCTGGTGGCGCTTGCCGGTGATGGGCGACAGGCGGTACAGCGCCCAGTCGCCCCTCCTCTCCAATACTTCCATGTGGGTGTGGCTGTTGGGCTCGCCCGGCACCTCGTGCATGCGAAAGAACTGGGGGCTCTCTTCCATGCGGCTTCGGTGCTCGCGTGGAAATTCGAGCTCCGCGCGCCAGGGCGCCACGGCCTCGTAGTGCTTGGTGATGGTGCGGTCGCGGAACAGCGCCTGGTAGGCGCCGCGCGTGCGCTGCTGCACCGAGAACAGCACCAGCCCGGCCGTGTCGCGGTCGATTCGGTGCAGGGGTGACAGCTCGGGCAGGCCCAGGCGGCGCTTGAGGCGCACCAGCAGCGTGTGCTGCAGGTAGCGACCCGAGGGCGTGACGGGCATGAAGTGCGGCTTGTCGGCCACCAGCAGGTGCTCGTCCTGGTAGAGCACGGTTTCGGTGAATGGCACCTCGGGCTCGTCGTCGAGGTGCCGGTAGTAGTACACACGCAGCCCGCCTTCGAAGGGGCGGGCGGGTTCGACCGGGGCACCGCGCTCGTCCACCACGTCGCCGGCCAGCATGCGGGCCTGCCATGCGGCGCGGTCCACCGCGGGCAGGCGCTCGGCCAGGAAGTCGAGCATGCTGCCTTGCCCGTGGGTGGGCAGCACCACGCAACTGGCGCCCACGCCGTCGCGCATGGGCGGGGCGAAATGATGGCGGGAGCTGTGCATGGTGGCGCATTCTAGAAGGCCTTCCCCACCGCCGGCCCGTTACAGCCGCCAGTCTTTTCACGCCATCCAGGCGGAGGCCCGCAGCAGCAAGGCGTCCACGGCCCGCGCAGCCAGCGCCGCGCCAGGGCTGTAGGACAAGGGCTGCAGTTGGTTACACGGGCGCCCTGGCAGGGCTGTTGCGGGCTAGCATCGGCCAAACCGCACCGAACAGGCCGCTGGCCTGCAGCAAGTGCTCCGATCTTCGCGCTTTTGGATGACACCTGCCCCCCATGCCCGCCACGCCATCGACCGACATGCCCAGCCCGCCCCTGGCGGCCGGCCTCCCTGCACGCAAGCCTCTGCACCGGGCCGTGAAGTGGGTGCTTGTGTTGGCAGGCCTGCTCGTGGGCCTGGCCGTCCTTGTCGGCGTGGTGATGTCGCTGATGGACTGGAACCGCTACAAGCCTTTGGCCAATGAAAAGGTCAGCGAGGCCACGGGCCGGCGCTTCGAGATCGAAGGCGACCTGTCGGCTGCCTGGCGCTGGCCGCAGCCGCTGGAAGAAGGCTGGCGCCGCTGGTTGCCTGGCGTGACGGTGAAGGCCGAGCGCCTGGTGATGGACAACCCGGCAGGGTTCGAGCCCCCTTTCAGCGGCGATGGCAAGCAGAAAGGCAAGGCCAAGGGGAGCGACAAGGAACAAGACACCACCGCTGCCAGAGCCCCTGCCAGTGCCGCCTCGGCAAGATCGGCTTCTGCATTCACGCCGCTGACCACGGCTACCCTGCCCGGCACCGCAACCATGGCCCGCATCGGCAGCGTCAGTGCTTCTGTCAGCCTGCTGCCGCTGCTCTCGCGCCACCTGGCCATCGATACCGTGGCTCTGACCGATCCGGAGATCGCCCTTGCCCGCACCAAGGACGGCAGCAACAACTGGACCTTCAAGCACAAGGACGAAGACGCCCCCAAGAGCCGCTGGACCTTTGACGTGGGCCGGCTGGTGGTCAACCAGGGGCTGCTGGCCTATGCCGATGCCCAGAAGGACGTGGACCTGCAGGCGCAGGTGAACACCACGGAGCCGGTGGATCCGGCACAGGCAGGCAGCGCGAAGGCGGCCAAGGCATCCATTCTTCCTGCGTCGGCGGCGGCCTCCTCGGCCGAGGCTGCGGCTTCGCGCGATGTGGTAGCCCGCAAAAGCAGTGCGAGCAGCACGGCCGTGCCCTATGGCCTGCAATTCGAGCTGCAGGGCCGCATTGCCAAGGCACAGGTTGAGGGCCGCGGCCGGGCTGGCCAGGTGATCAGCCTGCGCGACAAGGTGGTCAACTACCCGCTGCAGATCGAAGCCACCGCCGGCAGTGCGGCGCTGTCGGCCGAGGGCATCCTGGCCAATCCCGGGGCGCTGTCCGGCATGGACTTCGATGTGATGCTCAAGGCCGACAGCATGGCCGACCTGTACGAGGTAACGGGCCTGGTGCTGCCCAGCACGCCGCCGTTCGAAACGCGCGGGCACCTGACCGGCAGCCTGGAGCCCGAGCGCGCCGTGTGGAGCTACAGCGACTTTCGGGGCAAGGTGGGCCAGAGCGACCTGCAGGGCGACCTGAAATACACCTCGGGCAAGCCGCGCCCCAAGCTCACGGGCAAGGTCACATCCAGCCAGTTGCGCCTGGCCGACCTGGGGCCGGCGCTGGGCACCGCCAAAGCCAGCAACACCCACCGAGGCAAGACCGATGGCAAGGTGCTGCCGGACGCCAACTTTGCGGCAGAGCGCTGGAGTGCCATGGACATGGACATCGCGTTCAAGGGAGAGCACATCATCCGATCCGAAAGCCTGCCGCTGGAAGACCTGAGCTTGCGGGCGGTGATGGACAACGCGCAACTCAGGCTCGCGCCGCTGACCTTTGGCGTGGCCAAGGGCAAGATCGAATCGGAGGTCATCATCGATGGCCGCACGCCCCCCCTCAAGGCACAGATACGCGGCAAGGTGGAAGGACTTCAGCTGTCCGCACTGTTCCCCAAGGTGGAACTGATGAAAAAAAGCTTTGGTCGCATGGATGGTGCAGTGGCGCTGCGCAGCAGCGGCAACAACGTGGCTGGCCTGCTGGGCAAGGGCACGGGCGAGGCGCGCCTGTATGTGCGCGAGGGCACGCTGAGCAAGCAGATGCTGGACCTGGCCTCCCTCAACGTGGGCAGCATCGTCGTGGGCAAGCTGTTCGGCGACGACAAGGAGGTGCGCCTGCGCTGCGCGGTGGCCGACTTCACAGTGGTCGATGGACTGGCGCAAACGCGCGTGGTGAAGATGAGCACCGACGACGCGGTGATCGAGGCCACCGGCACCATTGACCTGGGCACGGAAGCGATGAACCTGCGCATCAAGCCCGAGTCGCTGGAGTGGAAGTTCTTCTCGCTGCGCACCCCGCTGTATGTCAAGGGCACCTTTGGCAACCCGGATGTCGGCGTGGAACCTGGGCCTTTGCTGCTGCGCGCAGGCGCTGCGGTGGTGGCGGCCGTAGCGGCACCGGTGGCCCTGGCGCTGATACCGGTCACCGTGCCAGCCGCCGATGACGACACCTACTGCAAGCCGCTGCTGGACCTGGCCAAGGAGCCTGTGAAGCCGGGTGCCCAGGGCGCTGCAGGCACGGCATCGCAGCCCGCGCGGGATGCCGCCAGCCGGCAGCGACCAGCGCGCTGAGCCAGCCTGCGGTCACTGGACAGGCGCAATGCGGGAATAATCCTCCCTTTTGCCCGCCGGCGCGCTGCATGGTCGATGCGGTGCGCCCCACTGCATGAAGACTCTCCAATCCGTGGGCCTGGCCCTGCTCGGGCTGTTGCTCATGGGCCTGATCATCCCTGAACGCATCCGCATCCCCGTGGCCGGAGCCTCCACGAAGGACTGGAATGCCCAGTCGTTCTGGTTCGAGCCCTGGGGCACGTCGGGCGTGCACAAGGGCATCGACATCTTCGGCAAGACGGGGACGCCGGTGCTCAGCACCACGGACGGCATCGTGCTCTTCACCGGTGAGATCGCCAAAGGCGGCAAGGTGGTGCTGGTGCTCGGCCCCCGCTGGCGGCTTCATTACTTCGCCCACCTGGACCGCATCAGCACCCATGCGCTGGCGCCCGTGGCCTCGGGCAGCGCCATCGGCACCGTGGGGGCCAGCGGCAATGCCCAGGGCAAGCCGCCGCACCTGCACTACTCCATCGTGCGGCTGCTGCCCGCGCCGTGGAAGATCGATGGGGCGACCCAGGGGACCAAGAAGGCCTTTTTCATGGACCCGGGCGCTTATCTGAAAGGGCAGTAGCTGCAGCGCTCATAGGGATTTGCATTTGATCGTATGGCAAGGCGAACCAACGACGCTAGACGGTCAAAGGCAAATCCGTCTCAATGGAAGTCCCGGCTGCCATCGAGTGCCCCGGCCATGCGGCCCAGCAGCGGCGTCAGGTCCTTGAAGCGCTGGGCCACCAGGTGGCGCACCACGAAGGCTTCGCCTGCAGCATCCTTTCCTTTTTCTTCATCCTCACCATGCCGGCTGCATTGCCACACACCCTGCACCGCCAGCAGGCGTGAGCGCAGGATGGCATCGCGCCACTGCTCCACCATCGCTGGCCAGACGATGACGTTGACGGGGCCGGTTTCGTCCTCCAGCGTGACGAACATGGTGCCCTTGGCCGAGCCCGGCCGCTGGCGCACGGTGACGATGCCGCAGGCGCGCACCTGCCGGCCATCGGGCACATTGCGCAGTTGCAGCGCCGTGAGCAGGCGCCAGCGCGCGAGCCGGTTGCGCAGCAGCGCCAGCGGGTGGCGGCGCAAGGTGAGGCCGGTGGCCGCATAGTCGAACAGGATCTCCTCGCCCTCGGGCGCCTCGGGCAGTTGCAGCGGGGCCTCGTGCACCGGCACATCGCGCAGCAGGGCGGGTGCGGTGTGCTGGGCAGAGGCGTCCCACATCTGCTGGCGCCGGTGGCCCGACAGGCGGGCCAGCGCGTCGGCTGCGGCCAGCACCTGCATGTCCTGGTGGTTCAGGCGCGCGCGCAGGGCCAGGTCTTCGGTGCTGGCAAAGGGGCCGCCCTGCACGCGGGCCTCGACCAAACGTTCTGCCGCGGCTGTCTCCAGGCTGCTCACCAGGCGCAGGCCCAGGCGCACTGCGGGCTGGGGCAGCGGTGGTGCGGGCAGGCCTTTGGCGGGTTGCAGCATTTCGGGCGTGCCCTCCAGCGTGCATTCCCAGTCGCTGCAGGTCACGTCGATGGGCAGCACGCGCACGCCATGGCGCCGTGCATCCTGCACCAGTTGCGAGGCGGTGTAGAAGCCCATGGGCAGCGAGTTGAGCAGCGCCGCCAGAAAGCAGGCGGGCTCGTGGCATTTGAGCCAGCTGCTGCTGTAGGCCAGCAGGGCAAAGCTGAAGGCATGGCTTTCGGGGAAGCCATATTCGCCGAAGCCCAGCATCTGCTTGAAGACGCGCTGGGCGAAATCCAGCTTGTACCCGTTGTCCACCATGCCATCGACCAGGCGCTTCTCGAAGTGGTGAACGCCGCCCGTGCGTTTCCATGCGGCCATGGACCGGCGCAGCGCATCGGCCTCGGATGCGGAAAATTTGGCGGCGATCATCGCGATCTGCATCACCTGCTCCTGGAAGATCGGAATGCCCAGCGTGCGCTCCAATGCCTCGCCGAGCTCTTCACTCTCCAGCCTCAAGGGCTCGCCCTTGCGCTGCTTTTCGCGTGCCTGCAGGTAAGGATGCACCATGCCGCCCTGGATGGGCCCCGGCCGCACGATGGCGACCTCCACCACCAGGTCGTAGAACACCTTTGGCCGCAGGCGCGGCAGCATGCTCATCTGGGCGCGGCTTTCGATCTGGAAGACTCCCACGGTGTCGGCTGCGCAGATCATGTCGTAGGTGGCAGGGTCTTCGGCCGGCACCTGGGCCAGCGACCAGCGCTCGCCGCGCAGGTCTGCACGCAGGTCCAGACAGCGGCGCAGCGCGCTGAGCATGCCCAGGGCCAGCACATCCACCTTCATGAGGCCCATGTCGTCCAGGTCGTCCTTGTCCCACTGGATGATGGAGCGGTCGACCATGGCGGCGTTCTCTACCGGCACGATGCGCGTGAGCAACCCCTGCGTGAGCACGAAGCCCCCCACATGCTGGCTCAGGTGGCGCGGAAAGCCCTTGAGCTGCACCGACAACTGCAGCCACAACTCGGCGGTATGCAGGCTGATGGGTTCGCCCATGTCCTGCGCCATCTCCTGCAGGCGGTGCGCAGCGAATTCTTCGTCGAACCAGTGGTGCTCCTTGGCAAACGAATCGACCAGCGCCGCAGGCACGCCCAGGGCCTTGCCCACGTCGCGCAGCACGCTGCGGGTGCGGTAGCTGGTGACCACGGCGGCAATGGCGGCACGGTCGCGGCCGTACTTGGTGTAGACGTACTGGATGACCTCTTCGCGTCGGTTGTGCTCGAAGTCCACGTCGATATCGGGTGGCTCCTTGCGCTCCTTGCTGATGAAGCGCTCGAACAGCAGCTTGGTGCGCTCGGGGTCCACCTCGGTAATGCCCAGGCAGTAGCACACGGCGGAGTTGGCGGCAGAGCCGCGGCCTTGGCACAGTATGCCCTCGCCGCGCGCAAAGCGCACGATGTCGTGCACGGTGAGAAAGTACATCTCGTACTTGCAGTCGGCGATCAGCGCGAGCTCGCGCAATATCTGCGCCACCACCTTGTCCGGCACGCCTTGCGGGTAGCGGCTGCGCGCGCCCTCCCAGGTCAGCCAGGCCAAGCCCTCCGCAGGCGTCATCCCCTCAGGCACAGCCTCCAGCGGGTACTGGTACTTGATCTCGTCGAGGCTGAAGGTGCAGCGCGCCGCAATCTCCAGCGTGGCCGCGAGCAGCTCGGGCGGGTAGATGCCGGCCAGGCGCACGCGCTGGCGCAGGTGCCGTTCTGCGTTGGGTTGCAGGGCAAAGCCGCATTCGGCCACGGTGCAGCCCTGGCGCACGGCGGTGATCACGTCCTGCAGCGGCTTGTGCGAGCGCAGGTGCATGTGCACGTCGCCCGCCGCCACCAGAGGCACGCCGGTCTGGCGCGACACCTGCTGCAAGGTGGCCAGCCACAGGTCGTCGTCGGGCCCGAGCAGCAGCTCCACGCCCAGCCAAAAGCTCTGGCTGAAGCTCGCCTGCGCCTGTTCCACGCAGGCCAGCAGCGCAGCGGTGTCCATCGCATGCTGCACGCTGCGGTCGGGGATGAGCAGCAACTCGCAGTCCTGCAGTTGTGCCACATCGGACACCGGCCCCAGTTCGTAGGTGCCCTTGGGCGCGGTGCGCCGCGCGGCGCTGATGAACTCGCACAGGTTGCCCCAGCCCTCGATGTTGCGCGGCAGCGCCACCAGCCGGAACCCGGGGTACGCGAACTCGCTGCCCGGTATGAACTGCAGGCCCAGCGCCTTGGCCGGGCCGTGCGCGCGCACCACTCCGGCCACCGAGCATTCGTCGGTCAGCGCCAGGGCCCGGTAGCCCAGCTCGGCCGCGCGCTCCACCAGGTCCTGGGGCTGCGAGGCGCCGCGCTGAAAGCTGAAGTTGGAGATGCAGTGCAGTTCGGCATAGTCCGGCAAGGCCAGCGGTGCGGCGGAACTGGCCGATGGGCGATCAGGAAGGGTGTGCGTCATGGTGCATTTCCATCACGCATACAGGCCTTGCAGGAACCAGCGGTCGCGCGACGCCCCCGCAGGCGCATGCGCCAGCCGCTCGCGAAAGATCCAGACGCGTCCGGCCGCAGGGCTCAGGGCCACGAAGTAGTCGCGCTGAACCAGTCCGCTGCGGCCCTGCGAACCTTGGCCGCCATCACGTCCATCGGCTTGTTGAGCACAGCTCCCCTCCTCCCACCAGGCGGCATCGAAGCGATGCGGCCCGGCCAGCAGGCCCAGCGGCCCCTGGTAGCACGGCCGGTGGCCCTGCATGGCCAGGCGCTGCGGGGTGCGCAGCAGCCAGGTGGGCCACAGCACGGCCTCGGGCGCGTGCTCGCCATGTGGAGGCTTCGCTGCTGGCACAGACCCAGCTTCGGCCGTTGGCTGCCAGCGCTGCATGCATTCGGGCCGGTGGTCTGCGAGCAGGGTAACGGACTGCACCTGGTCCGCCCCCAGGCGCGCTGAGAGACGCTCGACCAATTGGTGCCAGCCCTCGCCCTCCCCATCCGCAGCCGATGATCCGTCGGGTGGCAACAGGCTTGCGCTGGCATGGGGCAAGGGCGCGGTCTCCAGCGCGCGCAGCGTGATCTGGTTGGCCGGTGCGGCCAAGGGGATGCGCGCCAGATTTTCGGCCAGCAGGCGGCGCAGGTGGGCCAGCTCGTGCGTGGGCTGGGCGGTGCGCACCGGCAGTGCATGCCAGGGGGCGATGAGCACGCCATCGACCCGGCGCAGGTCGTGCCGCCAGGCCAGCTCCAGCGCCAGCACGCCCTGCTGGCGCGCCTGCAGCCAGGCCTGCAGGGCCGAGAGCAGGCGGCTGGCGGACCACAGCAGCGCATCGGCCGAGGTGGCCAGCGCGGGCAGCTCGGCCGTCAACTCGAAGCGCTCTGGCAGTTCCACCCAGGCGTGGTTGTGGGCGATGTGGCCGTAGGCCCGGTCCAGCGCCAGCAGCACCGCAGCGCCCATGCGCCGGGCTACTCCGTCGCGCGGCAACGCGCGCAGCGCGCCCCAGGTGCGGCAGCCCATGCGCGCCAGGCTGGGCAGGTGCGGGTGCAGCGCCGTCAGCGTGTGCAGCGGCAGGCCATCGGGCAGGTGCCTGGGCAGGGGCTGGCCCGCCAGTTGCAGGCGCAACAGGGCCAGGGCCTGCAGCGAGGTGGGGGCCTCGGCAAAAGGGGTCAAGCGCCTGGCCTGCCCCGAAGGTTCTGGCGATGGATCCGGATCGCCGGCCCCTGATGGCGGATCGGCGGGCCATGGGGGGCTGCGCATCTGCAATTGCGCGAGCAGCGCCTCGCGCCCGCCCCACAGGCGCTCGGTGGCCGACACCTCCAGCAGCAGGGCCTCGCCATCCACCCGCGCCACGCGCGGCGTGAACTGCAGCGCCCACCAGTGCTCATGCGGGGCCTGCGGCAGGGGCTGGCGCGGCCCGGCTGCGGCCGACGGCTGTGCCACGCCAGGGCTGGCATCGCTGTCAGTGGGGGTTGGCGGCAATGGCCATGCGATCCAGTGCATGCTGCACACCTCCTCCTGGCAGGCGATCCCGCCACGCGGCCAATGGCAGAACCACGGCAGGTCGTGCTGGCTGCTGTAGGGCACGCCGCCCTTCGCCGCGCGCGGCCGACGCGGCCAGCGCCCGGGCCAGCGCCGCATGGCTGGCAGGCAGCACCAGGGCCTGCTCCATGGGCGGCCCGCGGCGTTTGAGCACCTGCACCTGCAGCTGAGCGCCACCCGAGCCATCGGCGGCCTCGACCCACAGCCGCAGCGGCGCGGGCGATGCCTGCTGGCGCGCCCTGGCGGGGCGGAACACCCACAGCAGCTGCCCCATCTGCGCAGCCGCCAGCTGCAGCCGCCTCAGCGACTCAGGGGCAGCCTGGGGCAGCCAGGCCAGCACCGCCTGCACATCGCGGCAGCGCAGCGCCTGCTCTGCCGCCCACAGGGCCTGCGCTGCAGAGGTGGTCTGCACGCGGCACAGCCGCGCCGCATCCAAACCACCCGCACGCAGGGCCGGTGCAAACGGTTCATAGGGCGGCGCCACCAGCACCACGGCCCCCGGCCGCGCATCCGTGGCCTGGGCCAGTGCCGGCAGCACCAGTTGCCATACATGCAGGCCCGCGGCCGGCTGCAGTACCTCCGTCATGGCCCCCACAGGCCAACCCCCGCCCGGCAACTGTGCATCGAGCCCCGCATGCCCCGTGGCCTGCACCCGTGCCATGGCCGCTGTGCCCAACTGGTCGGCCAGCCATACGCCTGCCAGCCGGGGCGGAGCACCAGCGGGCACGGAACGGAGGGGGACGGCGGACATGAACGAGGCAACCCGGGATGGACATGCACGGGGTCAGGCAGAGAGGTGCGGCTTGCGCACCCAACCCCGGGGCATCCTGCACGGCAGGACTCGGGGAGTCACGGAATACTGTATTTTCATACAGTTATCGTACCCGATTCCGGGCCGCGTGGTGGCTTTTCAGAGCATTCCTGGCGGTCATTGGCACACCACTGCAGGCGCTTGGCAAAGGCGACGCCAGCCGTACCGGCAAGCGGCAGAGGGCGATCCAGAAAAAGAGTGAGCCTGTGCGGCCCGTAAAGGACTGGGGCCATTGCGGCCCTGCCAGATGCGTCTTGCGCAATGCCGGCCCGGAAATGACAAAAGGCCTGCAGAATTGCTTCTGCAGGCCTTGCCAATAATGGTCGGAGCGGCGGGATTCGAACTCGCGACCCTCTGCTCCCAAAGCAGATGCGCTACCAGGCTGCGCTACGCTCCGACAGCTCGTATTCTAACCCGGGAAATTTCGGGTTCTGACCAAATGCGCGCTTTTTTTGAATTTTTTGCAGCGACTGCACCGGACCAGGGTTCCATCGGCAGTGCTGTCATGCATCCAGGGCGATGCAAACTGCGGCGATGGGGGAAACTCAATCAATCAACAACCAACGGAAACTCACAAAGGCGAACCAGCAGCCACCAGCGCACGGCCACCTGCGTGGCCGCATGGCGGCAGGCAATCAACGGCTCGACGGGCCTGGGCCGCGGCCGGCCAGGTGGCGGAAGGTGATGCGGCCCTTGGAGAGGTCGTAAGGCGACATTTCCAGGGAGACCTTGTCACCCGCCAGGATGCGGATGTGGTGCTTGCGCATCTTGCCGCCAGTGTAGGCAATCAGCTGGTGACCGTTGTCCAGCGTCACGCGAAAGCGCGAGTCGGGCAGCACTTCGGTCACGGAGCCTTGCATTTCAATCAGTTCTTCTTTGGCCATGTTCTCTTGTCTTTTCAAAAATCAAAAAATCTGGTGATCGGCGCCTGAACGCTGGGGCATCCACCACGGCCTATGCAGCGTGGTCGGGCTCGACACACGGTGCATTGCGGGCGGTGGGAGTCGCTGCACCCGGGGCGCAGATCAGGCAGAGGGCCGGGGAGACGGCTTCATACGGATTTGCATTTGATCGTGTAGATAGCAACGTCGCTACACGGTTAAAGGCAAATCCGTATCAATGGACAGGCAGAGCGCTGTGCATAGCCTGTCGATTGTACCGCGATGTACCAGGGCTTGCCTATGGCGAGAATGCCGCAGTGTCGCTGAGCGCTGCCAATGCCCTCACGGGACGCACCGGCAGGGGCGCGTCAGCCCCCGGGATCCTGGCCCTGCACGGCCACCGCCAAGGTACGCACCAGGTCGGTCTGGGTGATGATGCCCACCAGGTGCCCGCCCTCGTCGACGATGGGGATATGGTGGTGCCCGCCCTGCGAGAACAGGGGCACCAGGTCCATGGCGTGCTGGCCCACCCGGGCCACCTGCACCGGGTGCGACATGATCTCGCCCACGCTGGCGGGCTGGCCGCTGCGGCCCTTGACCAGGGCGCGCAGGCGCTGGCCCAGGCCCTCGTGCAGGTCGAGGTTGGCCAGGCGCATGAAATCGGCCACCGTGACGATGCCGAGCACCTGCCGGTCCGCATCCACCACGGGCAGGGCCTTGATCTTTTCGGTGCGCATCAGGGTCCACGCATCCTTGAGGGAGATGCCCTGCTCCACCGCCATGGCCGGCCGGGACATGATGTCCGCGCAGCGCACCTCCCCCAGCGTGCGCTGGAAGGCCGCGCGGCCCGCCAGCTGCAGCAGGCCTTCCAGGTCGGCGCGGCTCACGTCCAGCACCTGGTTGTAGTGCGCCAGCGCCGCATCCACGTCCGATGCGGCAAAGGCCCCCTTGGCCACGGCGGTGCGCGCCGGCGATTGCTGCGGATGCGGGTAGCTGCGCCCGGTGAGGCTGTTGTAGACCACACCTGCCAACAACAGCACCAGCACATTGAAGAGGACAGGAAACGCCGCCAGGTGCAGGCCGTCGCCCGCTGTGAGCACCACGTACAGCGCCATGGAGCCACCGGGTGGATGCAGGCAGCGCAGCGGCACCATGAGCGCAATGGCAAGGCCCACCGCCAGCGCTCCCGCCAGCGCCGGGTCGGGCACCAGTGCGGCACACACCGCCCCCACCATCGCCGACAGGGTGCTGCCGCCCAGCACCGGCCAGGGCTGGGCCAGGGGGCTCGACGGCATGCCGAACACCAGCACGGCACTGGCCCCCAGCGCGCCCAGCATCCAGGGCCCATGGGCATGTCCGCCTCCCGCCCACCAGCGGCTGAGCACCGCCGTCAGGAAGATGCCCAGCACGGCACCCACGATGAAGCGCAGGCGTTCGCGGCCATCGATCCCCAGCGGGGCCGGCCAGAAATGGCGAAGCCAGCGCACGATGCGCACGCGCGGGGGCAACCGTGCCGCCGCACGCGGGGAGGACGAAGAAACGGGATCGGGCGCTTGCGCCGGAGATGGGGGGGTGGGGGATGAGGGCGGTGCGGACATGCAGCCGGCCATTGTGCCGGGTGGCGATTTGCAGCGCACCAAACGGGTGCAAACCCGCTGCTGCCAAGGTGGGCAAAGGTGTGGACTATGCTCGAAACTACCTATCGTTCGCCCTCAAACCGCTGCACACGGCCCCGAAAACATGCTCTATACTGCATGTACACCGCATTGAATGCAGTTTACTTCACAATTATTGAGGCCATCGGTGGCCCGCAAACAGGGCCCTCAACGGAAACGCCCGCGAGCCCATGAAGGACACCAGCAGCCAGCGCCGGTACGGGTAAGCCATAGGTTTTCACACAGGGGCTTGGGGTTAAATTACTTTAAGCCTAAACAAAGGAGACACTCCCCATGACCACTCGCCGCCTTGTCATCAGCCGCAGCGCAGCCCTCGTCGGCGCCGCTTCCACGGGCCTGCTGCTGCCCTCCATCGTGCGGGCCCAGAGCGGCAAGGTGCGCGTGGGTTTCATGCTCCCCTATACCGGCACCTTCGCCCAACTGGGCGTGGCCATCGAGAACGGCGTGCGCATGGCCATCGACCAGCAGGGCGGCAAGCTCGGCGGGCGCGAGATCGAGTGGTTCAAGGTGGACGATGAGTCCGAGCCCAGCAAGGGCGTGGAAAACGCCAGCAAGCTGGTGCAGCGCGACAAGGTGGACGTGCTGATCGGCACCGTGCACTCGGGCGTGCAGATGGGCATCCAGAAGGTGGCGCGCGACACCGGTGTGCTCAACCTGATTCCCAACGCCGGCGTGCATGCCGCCACCCGTGGGCTGTGTGCGCCCAATGTGTTCCGAACCTCGTTCAGCAACTCCCAGCCCACGCTGGCCCTGGGCAAGGCGATGATGGACAAGGGCCACAAGAAGGCCGTCTGGATCACCTGGAAGTACGCCGCAGGCGAAGAGGCCTTCGAAGGCTTCAAGCAAAGCTACACCGCGGCCGGCGGCACCATCGTCAAGGAACTGGGCCTGCCCTTCCCCAACGTGGAGTTCCAGGCGCTGCTGACCGAGATCGCCGCGCTCAAGCCCGACGCTGTGGCCTGCTTCTTCGCTGGTGGCGGTGCCGCCAAGTTCATCAAGGACTATGCGGCCGCCGGCCTCAAGGATAAGATCCCGCTGTATGGATCGGGCTTCCTGACCGAAGGCGTGCTGGACGCTGCCGGCCCCGCGGCCGACGGCATCATCACCACCATGCACTACAGCGATTCGCTGGACACGCCGCGCAACAAGCAGTTCCGCCTGGAATACGCCAAGGCCTTCCGCAGCCAGCCCGACGTGTATGCCGTGCAGGGCTACGACACCGGCCTGCTGCTGGTGCAGGGTGCCAACGCCGTCAAGGGCGACCTGGCGGCCAAGCCGGCACTGTACAAGGCGCTGGAAAGCGCCGTGATCGACAGCCCGCGCGGCAAGTGGACCATGAGCAAGGCCCACAACCCGGTGCAGGACATCTACCTGCGCGTGGTCGAGAACAAGGAAAACAAGGTGGTCGGCGTGGCGGCAAAAGCCCTGTCCGACAGCGGCGCCGGCTGCCGCATGGCCTAAGCACCACCGCACACCTGGCGCAGCGGCGGGCCTCGGCCTGCCGTGCGGAGCGCTGGCCCTGCGGGTTTTGACACAATGGCAGCGCCTGCCAACGCGGCAGGCCAGTCCTTCGTGCGCCCGGACCTTGCGGCCACTCCCTTGGATCACCCTCTTCCATGACCCTCAGTACCTACCTGCTCTACCTGGCCGCCGTGGCCCTGCTGGTGCTCTCGCCCGGCCCGACCATGCTCATGTGCATGACCGCCTCGCTGCAGCACGGCCCGCGCAAGGCCGTCGTGGCGGCCGCCGGCAGTGTGACGGCCGTGCTCGGCACCATGCTGCTGTCGGCCCTGGGCCTGGGCGCGCTGCTGGCCGCGTCCGAGACCGCGTTCTGGGTGCTCAAGGCAGCGGGCGCTGCCTACCTGATCTGGCTCGGTATCAAGACCTTCCGCAGCCAGGGCAGCGTGTTCGACCAGATGCCCGAGGGCGCCACTGCGGCACCCGCCGTGCCCGCGCACCGGCTGTACCTGCAGGGCCTGATCGTGGGCGGCAGCAACCCCAAGGCCATCCTGTTCTTCACGGCCTTCTTTCCGCAGTTCCTGAACCCCACGCTGTCCTTTGCGCCGCAGTTCGCCATCCTGGCCGCCACCTTCGTCGCGTTCGAGTTCACGGTGCTCACGCTGTGCGCCTTGGGCGTGGCCCGGCTGGCCCCAGCCCTGCGCTCGGGCAACCGCATGCGCTGGTTCAACCGCGTCTCGGGTGGCCTGTTCACCCTGATGGGCTCGCTGCTGCTGGCCACGCGCCGCGCGGCCTGACCCCGCTACATCCACCTGCCGCACGCCATGGACTTCGCTACCTTCCTGATCCAGTTGCTCAACGGCGTGCAGTACGGCCTCTTGCTGTTCATGCTGGCGGCCGGCCTCACCCTGATCTTCGGGATCATGGGCGTGGTGAACCTGGCGCACGGCAGCTTCTACATGCTGGGAGCCTACCTGGCGTATTCGCTGTCGGGGTATTTCGGCAGCCTCACGCTGGCCATACTGGGCGGTGCGGTGCTGGCCGTGGCCTTCGGGCTGGCGCTTGAGTGGCTGCTGTTTCGCCACTTCTACCACCGCGACCATCTGGACCAGGTGCTGCTCACCTTCGGGCTGATCTACATCTTCGAGGAGCTGCGCTCCATCCTCTGGGGCGACGATGTGCACGGAGTGGCCATCCCGAAGCTGCTGGACTGGTCGATCCCGCTCACCGACACCCTTTCCTACCCGGTGTACCGCCTGTTCATCTCGGGCGTGTGCATCGTGCTGGCCATCGGCCTGTACCTGCTGATCTCCAAGACCCGCTTGGGCATGAAGATCCGCGCCGGTGCCTTCAACCGCGACATGGCCGAGTCGCTGGGCGTGAACATCAAGCTCATCCACGCCATCGTGTTCGCGCTGGGCGTGGGCCTGGCGGCCATGGCCGGCATGGTGGCAGCCCCCGTCTCCAGCGTCTACCCCAACATGGGCTCCTCGGTGCTGATCATGTGCTTCGTGGTGGTGGTCATCGGCGGAATCGGCTCGGTGCGCGGGGCCCTGATCTCGGCGCTGCTGGTGGGCCTGGTGGACACCTTCGGCAAGGTGCTGCTGCCCTCCGTGGCCGGCATGCTGGTCTACATGCTGATGGCGGCCGTGCTGCTGTGGAAACCCGAAGGTCTTTTCAAACAATGACAGTCGTTCCTGTGATCCTTGCCCTGCCAGCCCCGCGGAGGCCCGCATGAGCACACCCCGCACCAACCTGGAGGTGCTGCCGCGCAGCGTGCAGTTCGTGCTCGTGCTCGGCCTCGTCGCGCTGCTGGCGTTTCCGTTCGTGGGCAGCGATTTCTATGTGCAGATGGTCACGCGCATGATGATCATGGCCATCTTCGCGATGAGCCTTGATCTGCTGCAGGGCGTGACCGGCCTGGTCTCGCTGGGCCACGCGGCCTACTTCGGCGTGGCAGGCTATGCGCTGGCCTTTCTCACCCCGGCCGATGCCCCGGTGAGCCTGTGGTGGTCGCTGCCCGCCGCCGTGGCGGGCTCGGCCCTGGTGGCGCTGTTCATCGGCTTCTTCGTGGTGCGCACGCACGGCATCTACTTCATCATGGTGACCATGGCGTTCGCGCAGATGGTGTTCTACCTGTTCTTCGACAACAAGATCCTGGGCGGCTCGGACGGCATCTACATCAACCTGCGCCCTGATGCCTCGGTGTTCGGCTGGATGCTGTTCGACCTCGAAGGGCGCCGCACGTTCTACTACTTCACGCTGGCGCTGGTGGTGCTGGTCTACGCGGGGCTGCGCCGGCTGCTTTGGAGCCCCTTGGGCCGGGCGCTGGCGGGCATCCGCGTCAACGAGCACCGCATGCGCGCCATGGGCTTTTCCACCCAGGGCTACAAGCTCACGGCCTTCACCGTGGCCGGTGCGCTGGCGGGCCTGGCTGGCTACCTGTGGGGGGCGCAGACGGGCTATGTGAACCCCGAGCTCATGGGCTTTCACATGAGCGCGCACGCCATCATGATGGTCATTCTGGGTGGCATGGGCAATTTCGCGGGGGCCATCGTCGGCGCCTTCGCGTTCGAATATTTGCTGCACGTGTTCAAGGACATCACCAAGCACTGGCAGTTGCTCATGGGCAGCTTCATCGTGCTGGTGGTGCTGGTGGCGCCGCGCGGGCTGCTGGGCATGCTGGTGCGCCTGCGCGCAGCCAAGGGAGGCACGGACCATGGCTGAGCACGAAGTCCTGCTGTCGGCCCACAAGATCACCAAGCGCTTCGGCGGCCTGGCCGCCGTCAACGGCGTCTCGGTGGACCTGTGGCGCGGCCGTATCCATGCGGTGATCGGGCCCAACGGCGCGGGCAAGTCCACGCTGACCAACCTGCTCTCGGGCGACCTGCCCCCTACGGCCGGCCAGATACGGCTGGGTGCCACCGAGGTGACGGGCTGGGCGCCCGAGCGCATCTCGCGCCAGGGCCTGGGCCGCAGCTACCAGAAGACCAACATCTTTCTGCCCTTCACCGTGCACGAGAACGTGCGCCTGGCCGCCCAGTCGCGCGACCCGCAGCAGCCCTGGAACCCGCTGCGCTGGTGGCGCGACACGCGCGACCAGGGTCCGTACAACCGCGCCAGCAGCGAACGCGTGGACCGGGCCATCGAACTGGCAGGCCTGCAGGCGCGGCGCGATGCCGTGGCCGGCACCATGAGCCACGGCGAGCAGCGCCAGCTCGAGATCGCCATGACCCTGGCCACCGAACCCCAGGTGCTGCTGCTCGACGAGCCCCTGGCCGGCATGGGCGTGGCCGAGGCCGAGCGCATGGTGCAGCTGCTGCTGCGCATCAAGCCGGGCCACGCGATGATGCTGGTGGAGCACGACATGGATGCCGTGTTCGCACTGGCCGACCATCTGACGGTGATGGTCAACGGCGAGGCCATCGCCAGCGGCACGCCGCCCGAAGTGCGCGCCGACGCCAACGTGCAGGCCGCCTACCTGGGTGAGGAACACTGACATGGCACCGCAGCAAAACACGCCCCTCATCGAGGCCCGGGGCCTCAACACCTTCTACGGCGCCAGCCACATCCTGCACGGGGTGGACTTCACCGTGGGCCAGGCCGAGACCATCGGCCTCATGGGCCGCAACGGCATGGGCAAGAGCACGCTGCTCAAGTCGCTCATGGGCCTCGTGAAGCCGCGCTCGGGCAGCGTGGCCGTGGCCGGGCACGACACCACGGGCCGACCACCCTACGAGGTGGCACGCTTGGGGATCGCCTATGTGCCCGAGGGGCGCGGCATCTTCGGCAACCTGAGCGTGGTCGAAAATCTGCAGATGGCCGCCCGCGCCGGCACGCGCGGCCAGCGCGACTGGACCTACGAGCGCGTGCTGGAGACCTTTCCACGCCTCAAGGAGCGCCTGGGCCACGGCGGACAGCAGCTCAGCGGCGGCGAGCAGCAGATGCTGACCATCGGCCGCGCGCTGATGACGAATCCCGACGTGCTCATCCTCGACGAGGCCACCGAGGGCCTGGCCCCGCTGATCGCGCGCGAGATCTGGCGCATCTGCAGCCTCATCAAGGCCAGCGGCATCAGCAGCGTGATCGTCGACAAGAACTGGAAGCACGTCACCCAGATCACCGACCGCAACGTCATCCTGGTCAAGGGCCAGGTGGTGTTCGAGGGCAGCTCAGAGACCCTGTGCTCCCAGCCGCAGTTGCTGGAGCAGCACCTGGGCGTTTGACACAACCGCCCTCTCCCGGTGCGCGGGACCCGTCTCGTCTTGCCTTAGCATCCGGCGGTCCACCCGCCCCGCCAAGCTGTCCATGTCCCCTGCCCTTGCCGTCTTCCTGTTGCTCCTTGCCGCCCTGGTGCTGACCAACGTCTGGGCCACGCGGCGCGTGCTGCGCAGCCACGAGTTCGGCAACCGCAAGGCGCTGATGGTGATGGGCATCTGGATCCTGCCCTTCCTCGGCGCGTTCATGGCGCGCTACCAGTTTGCGCCGCCAGAGGATTCACAGCCTGCAGCATTGGCCTTGCCGGTCCAGGGCGGCGAACAGCCCCCGGCGCCGCAGGTGCTGCGCATGGCCGGCCTCGAACCCTTCACCGTGCGGGACCACCTGAGCGCCCCCGCCGGCCTGCCCCTGATGGACTGGCAGGCACTCGACCACTGGGCCGGACAAGCCCCCACCCCCGAAGCCACCACAGAGGCCATCGCCCTGGGCCGCCGCGCCTGGCTGCTGCACCTGAGCGATGCGATTGGCCCGCACATGCACCTGCACGAGAGCGCGGACGTCTCCATTCTGTCGCCCCTGGAGCCGACCGTGGCGCAGGCCATGGCGGGCTACGTGGGCAAAACGCGCCAGCGCATCGCGCGCGTGCTCGACGGTGTGGCCCGCTTCCACCCGGGCGAGAAAAGCGTGCTGCTGGTGCTCGAGAGCGAAGAGCTCTACTACCACTACGTGGGCCAGTTCTACCCCGATGGCGGGGAGTTCGCCTTCAGCGGCGGCATGTTCATCCACAACGGCTGCCCGCACTTCGTGGTGGTGCAGGCCGATCTGTCCACCATCGAGCCCGTGATCGCGCACGAGCTCACGCACAGCGCCCTGTCGTACCTGCGCCTGCCCACCTGGCTCGATGAAGGCTTGGCCGTGAACACCGAGCACCGCCTGACAGGCGCGCGCCGCCCTGCCCAGACGCCGCAGGCCATGCACCAGCGCCACCTGGCATTCTGGAATGCCGAGCGCGTGCAGGAGTTCTGGTCAGGCGACTCGTTCCACCGCACGGACGATGGCAACGCGCTGTCGTATGACCTCGCCCGCATCGCGGTAGAGCAGTTGGCGCGCGACTGGCCCGCATTCAGCCGGTTCGCAACCAGCGCCCGCCGCGGCGATGCAGGCGCCGAGGCTGCGGCCAGCGCACTGGGCATCGACCTGGGCAGTTTCGTCGGCGCCCTGGTGCAGGCATCCGAGGACTGGGCACCGCGCCCCGCTACTTGGCCAACACAGCCCGCACAACAGGCTGCATACCTACATTTTTGAGCGCCCGCCATCAGTAGAATGGCCCGCACCCCTTTCCAAGGATGTTCCCACAGTGTCTGACAGCCTCGCCGTTCTCCCCCAGTACCTGATGCCCAAGCAGGCCATGACCGCCCTGGCGGGAAAATTCGCCTCGGCCCGCCTGGGGGGACTGACCACCGCAGTCATCCGCGGCTTCGTGTCCCACTACCAGGTGAACATGGCGGAGGCGGCCAATCCGGACATCGCGGCCTATGCCTCGTTCAACGACTTCTTCACCAGGGCCCTGCAGCCCGGCGCGCGACCCCTGGCCGATGCCGACCTGGTCTGCCCCGTGGACGGTGCCATCAGCCAGTTCGGCCCCATCCAGAAGGACCAGATCTTCCAGGCCAAGGGCCATTCGTACTCCACCACGGCACTGGTGGGCGGCGATTCGTCGCTGGCTGCGCGCTTTGACGATGGCTACTTCGCCACCCTGTACCTGAGCCCGCGCGATTACCACCGCATCCACATGCCCTGCGCAGGCCAGCTCACGCGCATGGTGCATGTGCCCGGCGACCTGTTTTCGGTGAACCCGACCACGGCGCGCGGCGTGCCCGGCCTGTTCGCGCGCAACGAGCGCGTGGTGTGCTTCTTCGATTCGGCGCACGGGCCCTTCGTGCTGGTGCTGGTGGGCGCGACCATCGTGGGCAGCATGGCCACCGTCTGGCATGGCCAGGTGAACCCGCCGCGCACCGGCGTGCTGCGCCACTGGGACTACCCGGCCGGCCAGGTGTCGCTGCAAAAGGGCGAGGAAATGGGCCGTTTCCTGCTCGGCTCCACCGTGGTGATGCTGTTCCCCAAGGGGCCGTTCCAGTTCAACGCCGAATGGGCTCCGGCGCGTCCCGTGCGCCTGGGCGAGGCCATGGCGCAGTACCCAATGGAATAATGCCTCCGCGCAGGCGTGCCTGGCTTGCCCCCAGAGCTGCCGCCTCCTGCGGCTGCACCGGGACGCAAAGCAATCCGGGCAGTGCTTTTCAGATCCTGTCTGGAACGCGCGCGAGATGGAAGGCCGTGGGCGCCAGCCGAAGTGCATCGGGATGCACAGGCGATTCGTGCCCCACAAGGTAGACCATCATGGCGTCGCGGCGCACCACGATGTGGCTCACCGTCTCGCGGCTCAACCCCAGGTGCACGAAGGCGCCGGGCTTGAACAAGGGCATGTAGTAATAGGCCGCTGGGTCCACGAGGGTGCGGCTCCTTCCGCAATGGTGGCCACGGGGCGCACCTGCGGCCCTGCGAGGACCGCTCGGCCCATACTAGCACCGATAGCACCGATAGCCCCGGCCCAACGGCCGCAGCGACGGTAAAGCCTGTGCGGCCTCAGCCTTTGGCCCGCGCCTGGGCAAAGGCCAGAGCGGCTTCGAGCATGCGTTTCAGGTGCGGCTGCACGCCGGCCGCCACCTCGGGCAGGTAGTCGAAAGGCAGGGCTTCCTGCATGTAGCTGCACTGCGTCATCTCCAGCTGCACCGCATGCACGTTCTGCGCGGGCTGGCCGTAGTGGCGCGTGATGTGTCCGCCCTTGAAGCGGCCGTTGAGCACGGCGGCGTAGCCGGGTGCGGCCTGCGCAATGGCCAGCAGCTCCTGCGCCAGCGCTGGGTCGCAGCTCTCGCCATTGGCCGTGCCCAGGTTCAGGTCGGGCAGCTTGCCTTCGAAGAAGCGCGGCAGCACCGAGCGGATCGAATGCGCATCCCACAGCACGGCCACGCCATGGGCAGCACGGATGCGATCGAGTTCGGCGCGCAGCTGCGCGTGGTACGGCGCCCAGATGGCATCGCGGCGCGCCGCCACCTCGGTGTCGTCGGGCACGTCGCCCCGGGTGTAGATGGGCGTGTCGTCGAAGGTGTCCACCGGGCACAGGCCGGTGACGCTCTGGCCCGGGTAGAGGCTGGCGCCATCGGGCGGGCGGTTCAGGTCCACCACGTAGCGCGAATGCGTGGCCACGAGGATGGATGCGCCCATGTCCTTGGCAAAATCGTACAGGCGCTCCAGGTGCCAGTCGGTGTCGGGCACCTGGCGGCATTCGTCGGTGAAGCGCGCGGCGATGGCCGGTGGCACATAGGTGCCCACATGCGGCATGGAAATCAGCAGCGGCGCGGTGCCCTGGTGGAGGGTGAAGGCGGGTTGGGTGGTGACGGTCATGGCGGGGGTCTCAAGGGACGCTTTTCAAAATTCGTTCATTGTGGCGCGATGGTCGCTGCACGGGCTTGCGCAAAGGCGATGGCCGCACTCTCATGCAAGGCATGGCGGCCGGCGACGACCCGTTGCGCGCCGCCCACCCACAGGCCCTGCAGCGCGCTGGTGCGGTGGCTGCCGAACACATGGGCCGAGAGCATGGCCTCGACCGGCAACCCGGCCAGCGCGACGTGCGACGGATCCAGCACCGCGAAATCGGCCTGCTGGCCCACGGCCAGGCCCGCCACCGGGCGGCCCGATGCCTGCGCCCCGCCCTGCACGGACGCAAGCCACATGGCCGTGGCCACCTGGGGCTGCGCCGCGCTGGCCAGCACATTGCGCTGGCGCAGCGACAGGCGCTGGCTGTACTCCAGCATCAGCAATTCCTCGGCCGCGTTCACGCAGGCGTGGCTGTCCGAACCCACACCCCAGGCACCGCCATGGCCCTGCCAGCGCGGCATGTCGAAGATGCCGTCGCCCAGGTTGGCCTCGGTGGTCGGGCAAATGCCGGCCACGGCACCGCTGCGCGCGGCATCGGCATATTCCTGCGGTGTCATGTGCGTGGCATGCACCAGGCACCAGCGCGCGTCCACGGCCGCGTGCTCCAGCAGCCACTGCACAGGGCGCTGGCCGCTCCAGGCCAGGCAGTCATCCACCTCCTGGGTCTGCTCGGCAATGTGGATGTGGATGGGGGCGTGGGCATCGATGCCGGTGAGACCCTGCACGGCAGCAGCCAGGCTGTCGGGCGGCACGGCACGCAGCGAGTGTGGCGCCAGGCCCAGGCCCGCGCCCTGGGCCTTGGCCAGAGGAGACAGGCGCTCCAGCAACGCGAGCATGCTGTCGGTGCTGCGGATGAAGCGCGCCTGGTCCGCGCGCGGTGGCCTGGCACCAAAGCCGCTGGTCTGGTAGAGCACCGGCAGCAAGGTGATGCCGATGCCTGCATTGCGCGCCGCGCGCAGAAGCGCGAGCGACAGCGTGGCATCGTCGGCATAGGGACGGCCGTCCTGGTCGTGGTGCACGTAATGGAATTCGCAGACCGAGGTGTAGCCGGCCTCCAGCATCTCCACGTAGAGCCAGGTGGCAATGGCCTCCAGCGATTCGGGCGTGATCTGCGCCGCAAAGCGGTACATGAGGTTGCGCCAGCTCCAGAAGCTGTCCTGGCTTTCTCCGCGGTACTCGGTGAGGCCCGCGAAGGCGCGCTGGAAGGCGTGCGAATGCAGGTTGGGCATGCCTGGCACCACAGGCCCCAGCGCACGCGGTGCGGCGCCGGCCGCACTGCCCGGTGTCACGGACTGCAGCCGGCCCGTGGCGTCCCACTGCAGCAGCACGTCGCGGGCCCAGCCGCCGGGCAGCAGTGCGTGTTCGACAAACAGCGTATTAGTGCTCATGCAGCCGCCCCCAAAATGTCTGCCAGCGCCTGCGCAAAGCGCTCGTTCTCGGCCTCGGTGCCCACCGAGACGCGGATGAATGTCTCGAAACCCGGCTCCTTCCAGGGCTTGACGATGAGGCCCCGGGCCAGCAGAGCCTCGTTCACCGGGCCATTGGGCCGGCCGATGTCCAGGAACAGGAAGTTGGTGGCCGAAGGCGCAATGCGAACGCCCGCCAAGGCCTGCAGGCGCCCCAGCAACACTCCGCGCAGGCGCACGGTCTCGGCCACGCTCTGGCGCATGAAGGCCTGGTCGCCCCAGGCGGCCAGTGCCGCAGCCTGGGCCGCATGGTTCACGTTGAACGGGGTGCGCACGCGGTCGAGCAATTGCACCAGGGCCGCGTCGCTGGCCAAGCCATAGCCCACGCGCAGCCCCGCAAGGCCCCAGGCCTTGGAGAAGGTGCGCAGCACGATCCATGGCGCGGCGCGGGTGCGCAGCAGGGCCAGCACGTCGGGGTAGTCGGCCGCGTGGCAGGCGTACTCGTAGTAGGCCTCATCCACCACCAGCAGCGTGTGCGCGGGCGTGGCGGCAAGCAGGCGAGCGAACTCCTGCGCGGTGAACATGCAGCCCACGGGGTTGGAGGGGTTGGCGAGCATGGCGATCTTGGGGCCAAGCGCCAGTGCGGCGCACCAGGCATTCACGTCGAAGCCGAGCTCTGGCGTCAGTTCCAGCAGCTCGACCTGCGCGCCCATCATGCGCGGGTAGATCTCGTGCAGGCCGAAGGCCGGGCGTTGGGTCAGCACCCGGTCACCCTGCGACAGAAAGGCCTGGCACAGCATCTGCAGGATGTCCTCGGAGCCATTGCCGACGACGATGCGATCCGGCTCAATCCCGGTGCGCTCACCGATGGCCGCACGCAGCGCCGTGCAGTTCGCATCGGGATAGGTGCCCACGCGCGCGGCCAGGTCCACCAGCGCGCGCGCCACGGCGGGGCTGGCGCCATAGGGGTTCTCGTTGCTGGCCAGGCGCGCTATTTCGGTCACGCCGTAGCGCTGGCGCACGGCATCGGACGACAGGCCGGCGTTGTAGGCAGGCAGCGGGGACACCTCGGGGCGGGCCAGGGCCTGGATGGCGGATGCAGCAGCGTTCATAGGTCGAATACCTTGCCGGGGTTCATGAGATGGAGGGGGTCGAGCGCCTGCTTGATGGCGCGCATGGCGGCCAGCTCCGCCGGGGTGCGGCTGGCTTGGAGGTAGGGCTTCTTGTGCAGGCCGATGCCATGCTCGGCCGAGACGCTGCCGCCAAAGGCCGCCACCTGGGCGTACACCAGCTCTTCGACAGCGCCCTCCTCCCCGTTCACGGTGGAGGCATCGGTGGACAGGTGCAGGTTGCCGTCGCCGATATGGCCGAAGAACACCGTGAGATGCCCGGGCCAGCGAGCCGACAGCGCGGTGCGGCATTCCTGCGCAAACCGGCCGATGTCGGCCTGCGGCAGGCTCACGTCGAAGTTGATCGGGGGGTGCATGTGCGCGGGCAGCTCGGCCGTGGCCTCGCGGATCTTCCACAAGGCTTGCGCCTGGGCCTGCGACTGGGCGATGGCGGCATCGATGGCTTCACCGGCCTCCATGGCCTCGCCGAGCACTTCTTCCAGCGCATCGCGCAAACCCGCCTCGTCCTGGCCGCCCACGTCCACCAGTGCGGCAAAGGGGTGGGGTGCCTCGAAAGGTTCGCGCAGTGTCTGCCAGCGCAGCGAGGCCTCGACGAAATCGCGCCACATGAGTTCGAAGGCCGACAGCGCGCCCGGAAAGCGCCCTTGCAGCCGGGCCAGCAGCGCCAGCGCCGCATCGAAATCAGACAAGGCCACCAGCGCGGTCGCCTTGGCGCGCGGCAGTGGCCGCAGGCGCAGCAGCGCGCGCGTGACCACGCCCAGCGTGCCCTCGGCGCCGATGAACCACTGCTTGAGGTCGTAGCCCGTGTTGTTCTTGAGCATGGGCCGCAGCATGGGCAGCAGAGTGCCGTCGGCCAGCACCACCTCCAGGCCCAGCACCTGCTCGCGCACCATGCCGTACTGCAGCACGCCGTTGCCACCGGCATTGGTGGAGACGGCCCCGCCCACCTGGGCCGAACCGCGCGCACCGAAGTCCACGCCGAACTGCAGGCCCACGGCGAGCGCGGCCTCCTGCACCGCCTGCACGGTGGCACCGGCCTGCACGGTCAGCGTGGCCGAGCGTGCGTCCACCGCCTCGACGGCGTTCATGCGCTCCAGCGACAGCGCCACCCCGCCCGCGCAGGGCACGGCTGCCCCGGCCAGCCCCGTGAGGCCGCCCTGGGGCACCACGGGCACGCGGTGGGCATGGCACAGGCGCAGCAGGGCCGACACTTCTTCGGTGCTGCGCGGGCGCACCAGCGCCAGCGGTGGCACGGGGGCCGTGCCGCTCCAGTCGGTGTTGTGGCGCGGGGGCACGGCATCGCCCACCTGCACGCGGTCGGCGCCGAGCGCCTCGACCAGCGCCGCCAGGAATTCGCTGTGCGTGGCCATGGGCTCAGGCCCCTTTCGCGATGCGCCCCTGGCGCACGATGGTGCGCGCGGGCTTGTGGCCGAACCAGTAGGCCAGCTCCGCCGCATCGGCAAACGGCCAGAGCACGAAATTGGCCGGGCGGCCCGATGCGATGAGGCCATGCGTGTCCTGCAGGCCCAGCGCGCGCGCACCATGCGTGGTGATGCCGGCCAGCGCCTCGGGTACCGTCAGGCGGAACAGCGTGCAGGCCATGTTGGCCATGAGCAGCAGGCTCAGCGCGGGCGAAGTGCCGGGGTTGTGGTCGGTGGACACGGCCATGGGCACGCCGGCCTCGCGCAGCGCGGCGATGGGCGGCAGGTGCGTGTCGCGCAGGGTGTAGTACGCGCCGGGCAGCAGCACGGCCACGGTGCCCGCCTGCTTCATGGCATCGATCCCTGCCTGCGAGAGGTGCTCGATGTGGTCGCACGAGAGCGCACCGTAGCGCGCGGCCAGCGCGGCCCCGCCCATGTCCGAGAGCTGCTCGGCGTGCAGCTTGACCGGAATGCCCAGCGCGCGCGCGGCCTGAAAGACCTGCTCCGTCTCGGCCAGCGTGAAGGCGATGCGCTCGCAGAACACGTCCACCGCGTCCACCAGCCCCTCTGCCGCCAGTGCGGGGAGCATCTCGTTGCAGACCAGGTCGGTGTAGTCCTGGCTGCGGCCCGCGTACTCGGGCGGCAGCGCATGCGCGCCCAGGAAGGTGGTGCGCACGGTCACGCCCAGCGCCTCGCCCAGGCGGCGCGCCACGCGCAGCTGCTTGCGCTCGTGGTCCAGCGCCAGGCCATAGCCCGACTTGATCTCGATGGAGCATACGCCCTCGTCCAGCAGCGCCTGCAGGCGCGGCAGGGCCAGGGCGAAGAGTTCGTCCTCGCTGGCTTCGCGCGTGGCGCGCACCGACGAGACGATGCCGCCGCCGGCCCTGGCCACCTCTTCGTAGGTGGCGCCTGCCAGGCGCATGGCGAATTCGTTGGCACGCTGGCCGCCATAGACCAGGTGGGTATGGCAATCCACCAGGCCTGGTGTGGCCAGGGCGCCCCGCGCGTCAAAGCGCGGCAGGGCATTCCAGGCGGCGGGCCATGCGTCCTGCGGCCCCACCCATTGCACGGTTCCGCCCTGCACCACCACGCAGGTGGTGGCACCCTGGGGAACAGGCACATCGGCTATGCACAGGTCGGGGGCCGGGCGCATGCCGATCCAGATGCCATCGGCCGAAGGATGGCTTTGAAGGGTGGGGATGGTGGTGGGTGTCATGGGCAAAAGTCAGTCGGAGGGTTCCATATCCAGGTCGATCCAGGCCAATGCTGGATCGGCATCCAAAGGCTCGAGCGCATTTTCTGCGGTGCCATCGCTCCACCACAGCCCCTGGCCGGGCTCCAGCACCTCTTCACCGCAACGCCAGCGCCCGCGCAGCACCATGCACAGGCCGGCGCGTGCGCGCCCTGCCACCCGCGCATGGCCGGTCACCTGCAGGCCGCCGTGCCAGCGGCCCCGGCGCACCATGAGGTTGAAGTCGGTCGACGGCCCGCCCAGCATGGCGCAATCCACGGCAACATCGCCCTTGAAGGCCAGCGGCTGCCAGGGCTGATCGAGGTCGTGGTCCAGCTGGCCGTCGTTGGAGCGCAGGTGCACTCCGTCGCCGTCGAGCAGCATGATCTGCCGGTCCACCCCCGGAAAGGCCGAGAACGGGCCCGCTGCGGCAATCGTGGCCACGCTCACGCGCCACTCGAAGCCATCCATGCCCGCGCCCTGCGGCCAGCAGGCCAGCTCGCGGGTGCTGCCGCCACCGTTCTTCCAGGGCACGCTGGGGGTGGAAGCCAGGTCGAAGAACTGGACCATGGTCAGGCCTCTTGCCCAGGGACGGGGAACAGCAAGGCTACGGGGAGTGAGGCGGTCATCGGAAAAATCACTTGTCGTCGTTGTCAGTCAATGCAGAACCAGTTGGCGCGAGATGCGCGCCGCAGCCACGACGGCCATGCGGATCAGGGCTTCTTCCTGCCCGCTGGCGCGCACGATGGGTGCCATCAGCGTGATGGCACCCACAGACTGGCGCGAGGCGCCGAACAGGGGCACGCTGCAGCCCCAGACGCCAGGGTCCACCTCGCCGGCGGTCATGGCAAAGCCCGCCTTGCGGATGGCATCGCTCTCGCGCTGCGCGGCATCGCGCTCGGGCGTGCCTGCGCCCCATTGGCTATCGAGCACGGCAGCGCGCACCGACTCGGGCAGGTGGGCCAGCACGCACTTGGCCGAGGCCCCGGCGCGCAAGGGCACGCTGCGCCCCTTCTCGAAAGAGCAGCGCAGCGAATGCTGGCTCTCCACCATGTCCAGGCAGATGGCCTGGTCGTTCACGGCGACGATCAGGCCCACGCTCTCCTGCGATTGCTGGGCCAGCTCCACCATGTCGGGCCGGGCCTGGCGCACCAGGTGCGAGGCCAGGTCGAACCCCAGCGCCAGTTGCAGGCTCAGCGGCCCAGGGGCATAGCAGCCATCGCTTTCGAGCACGAAGCCCCAGCGCTTGAGCCGCGCGAGCTGGCGGTACAGCGTGCTGCGCGCCAGGCCCGTGCGCTCCATGAGCTCGGCCGCAGGCATGGACTTGCCCTGCTGGGCCAGCACGGCCAGCACCTGCAGCACACGGTCGGCCGTGGGCACGGCGGGAAGCATTGGCGCGTCCTTGGGCATGTCTCAGGGCCTTGGTGCGGATGCTGTATGGCCTGCGCTCAGCGCACCATGGGCAATTTGAGGCCCTGCTTCTTGGCAGTGGCCACGGCCAGGTCGTAGCCTGCATCGGCGTGGCGCATCACGCCGCTGCCGCTGTCGTTGACCAGCACGCGCGCCAGGCGCTCGGCCGCGGCATCGGTACCATCGGCGACGATGACCATGCCCGAATGCTGCGAGTAGCCCATGCCCACGCCGCCGCCGTGGTGCAGGCTGACCCAGGTGGCACCGCCCGCAGTGTTGAGCAGCGCGTTGAGCAGCGGCCAGTCGCTCACGGCGTCGGTGCCGTCCTTCATGCTCTCGGTCTCGCGGTTGGGGCTGGCCACCGAGCCGGTATCCAGGTGGTCGCGGCCGATCACGATGGGGGCCTTGAGCTCGCCGTTCTTCACCATCTCGTTGAAGGCCAGGCCGGCGATGTGGCGCTCGCCCAGGCCCAGCCAGCAGATGCGCGCTGGCAGGCCCTGGAAGCTGATGCGCTCGCGCGCCATGTCCAGCCAGCGGTGGGTGTGGGTGTTGTTCGGGAACAGCTCCTTGATCTTGGCGTCGGTCTTGTAGATGTCTTCCGGGTCGCCCGAAAGCGCGACCCAGCGGAACGGACCCTTGCCTTCGCAGAACAGGGGTCGGATGTAGGCCGGCACAAAGCCCGGGAAGTCGAAGGCGTTCTTCACGCCCTGATCGAACGCCACCTGGCGGATGTTGTTGCCGTAGTCCACCGTGGGCACGCCCATGGACTGGAAGTCGAGCATGGCCTGCACGTGCACGGCGCAGCTCTGGGCGGCAGCGGCAGTGAGGGCCGCGTGGCGCGCAGGGTCCTTCATGGCGGCCTGCCACTCGGGCACGGTCCAGCCGCTGGGCAGGTAGCCGTTGACCAGGTCGTGGGCCGAGGTCTGGTCGGTCACCAGGTCGGGCTTGATGCCGCCGGCCTGGGCGCGGCGCACCAGTTCGGGCAGCACGTCGGCGGCATTGCCCAGCAGCGCGATGGACACGGCTTCCTTGCGCTCGGTGTGGTGCTGGATGAGGGCGATGGCGTCGTCGATGTCCTTGGCCTGCTTGTCCACGTAGCGGGTGCGCAGGCGAAAGTCGATGCTGCTTTGCTGGCACTCGATGTTGAGCGACACGGCACCGGCCAGCGTGGCGGCCAACGGCTGCGCGCCACCCATGCCGCCCAGGCCGGCCGTGAGGATCCACTTGCCTGCCAGGCTGTTGCCGTAGTGCTGGCGGCCGGCCTCGACGAAGGTCTCGAACGTGCCCTGCACGATGCCCTGGCTGCCGATGTAGATCCAGCTGCCGGCGGTCATCTGGCCGTACATGAACAGGCCCTTCTGGTCGAGTTCGCTGAAATGCTCCCAGGTGGCCCACTTGGGCACCAGGTTGGAGTTGGCCAGCAGCACGCGCGGCGCGTTGGCATGGGTCTTGAACACGCCCACTGGCTTGCCCGACTGCACGAGCAGGGTCTCGTCATCGTTCAGGTCCTTGAGCGAGGCCAGGATCTGGTCGAAGCACTCCCAGTTGCGCGCCGCACGGCCGATGCCGCCATAGACCACCAGGTCCTGCGGGCGTTCGGCCACCTCGGGGTCCAGGTTGTTCTGGATCATGCGGTAGGCCGCTTCGATGAGCCAGTTCTTGCAGGTGAGTTCGGTGCCGCGCGGCGCGCGGATCACGCGCGTGGGATCGTGGCGAGGATCGGCGGAGGTGGCGGACAGGATGGCGTCGTTGGCGTTCATGGTGATCTCCTGGTCAACGTGGGTGCGAAGAAAACGGGTGAATGGACAAGCTCAGGCGTGGCTGGGCAGGCACTGGGTCAGGGGCGCAGGCCAGGCGGATTCGAGCGCCCACAGGCGCATGGCTTCGATGTCGGGTGCCAGGTAGCGGTCCTGCTCCAGGAAGGCCACGCGCTGGCGGATGGCGGCGAGTTGCGCTTCGATGAGCGCGGAACTCTTGAGCCAGGGGGCTGCTGCGGCGCCCGGTGCCGGCACGCGCTCGAAGTCGATGCCCTGCGCGGCGGCCATGGCCTCGATGCCGACGATGACGGCGGTGTTGCGCACCATGTCACCGAGGCGGCGTGCGCCGTAGGTGGCCATGGACACATGGTCCTCCTGGTTGGCCGAGGTGGGCAGGCTGGTGACGCTGCTCGGGTGGGCCAGGCACTGGTTCTCGGCCGCCAGCGCGGCGGCGGTGACCTGGGCGATCATGAAGCCCGAGTTCACGCCGCTGTCGCGGATCAAAAAGGCCGGCAGGCCGGACAGGCCGGTGTCCAGCAGCAGCGCCATGCGGCGCTCGGAGATAGCACCGATCTCGGACACGGCCAGCGCGATGATGTCTGCGGCGAAGGCCACCGGTTCGGCGTGGAAGTTGCCCCCCGAGATCACTTCGCCCGTGTCGGTGAACACCAGCGGGTTGTCGGACGCGGCATTCGCCTCGATGCGCAGCACGCGCGCGGCGTGGGTGAGGTTATCGAGGCACGCGCCCATCACCTGGGGCACGCAGCGGATGGAGTACGGGTCCTGCACCCGGCCGCAGTTCGGGTGCGAGGGATCGATCTCGCTGCCTTCGAGCAGCCCGCGCACGGCGGCCGCCACGGCGATCTGCCCGGCCTGGCCGCGCGCCTCGTGGATGCGCGCATCGAACGGCTTGACCGAACCCTTGATGGCTTCGAGCGACAGCGCGCCCGACACCAAGCCGCCGGCCAGCACGCTCTCGGCCCCGAACAGGCCGGCCAGCGCCAGCGCGGTGGACACCTGCGTGCCGTTGAGCAGCGCCAGGCCTTCCTTGGGGCCGAGCACGAAGGGATCGAGGCCCACGGCGGCCATGGCTTCGCGGCCGGAGACGACCTGGCCATTGACCTTGGCCTGGCCTTCGCCGATGAGCACGCAGGCCATGTGGGCCAGGGGTGCCAGGTCGCCCGAGGCGCCGACCGAGCCCTTGGCCGGGATCACGGGCAGCACGTCGGCATTGGCCAGCGCCAGCAAGGCATCGACCAGTGCCGGGCGCACGCCCGAGTGGCCGCGCGCCAGGCTCACGGCCTTGGTGGCCAGCACCATGCGCACCACCGGATCGGGCAGCGACTCGCCCGTACCCACGCTGTGCGAGAGCACCAGGTTGCGCTGCAGCTCGGCCAGGCGGTCATGGGCGATCTTGGTGCTGGCAAGCTTGCCGAAGCCGGTGTTGATGCCGTAGACCACCTGGTCTTCGTCCACGATGCGCTGCACGGTGGCTTCGGAGGCCTGCATGCCGGCCAGGGCCGCAGGGTCGAGCGCCAGGCGCAGGCCACCGGCGCTCAGGCGGCGCAGCTCGGCCAGGCTCACCTGTCCGGGGCGCAGCAGCAGGGTGCTTGGGGATACAGAGGTTGCAGTGGTCATTGGTTAATCCTGTATATACAAGTTGGCATGAGCGAAAAAAACGGGATGCCGCCGTCTGGCTGCGCCCTGGCTATCTATTCAAAAACCGGGTTGCCGTCCGCCCGGAAGCGGCTCCCCAGCCGGTAGCGCGACGACGGGTGCAGGCAGCGCACCATGGTCACGGGCACACCCCGGCTCCAGGTGCGCCGCGTGAGCAGCAGGCAGGGCTGGGCCGGGTCCATTTCGAGCAGCAGGGCCTGGTCGGCCGTGGGCAGCACGGCGTCCACCACATGCTCGACCTGGTCGAAAGGCACGTTGCGCACCAGGAATTCAGAAGGCTGCAGCAGCGTGAAATCCTGCTGCGCGAACTGCGGCACGACGCGCGGGTTCACGTAGCGGTCTTCGAGCTGCACGGGCAGCCCGTCCTCCAGGTGTACGCACACGGCGTGGAACACCGACTCGCCGGTGCGCATGTCCAGCGCCGCCGCCACTTCCATCGTGGCCGAGACGCGCTCCACGGTCAGCACCTTGCAGCGGTAGTCATGCCCGCGCTGGCGGATCTCGCTGGCCAGGTTGGCGATCTGCAGCAAGGTGGATTGGGGCTTGTCCTCGGCCACGAAGCTGCCCACGCCGGCCACGCGCACGATGCGGCCCTGCTCGGCCAGTTCGCGCAGGGCGCGGTTCACCGTCATGCGCGACATGCCGAACTGGGTCACCAGGTCGTTCTCGGACGGCAGGCGGTCGCCGGCCTTCCAGGATCCATCCTGGATCTTGCGCGCGATGTGGTCCTTGATCTGCTGGTACAGGGCCAGCGCAGACACCTCGGGCTGCGCAGCGGGCTGCGGCGTGGCCTTGGGGCGCAGTGCGCGGGCGGTGGAAGCGGTTGGCATGGTGGTGGTCAGCCCTGGCGGCTCAGTGCGCGTCCGCCGCCATGGATTCGGCGCGAATCTCTTCCGTCAGGCGCGCCTTGAGGTCCATGAACTCGGGCGAGGTCTTGATCGTGTAATGGCGCGGGTGCGGCAGGTCCACGGCCAGCTCGGTCTTGATGCGGCCGGGCCGGGCACTGAACACCGCCACGCGGTTGGCCATGAAGATGGCTTCGTCGATGTCGTGGGTCACGAACATCACGGTCTTGCGCTCGGCCTCCCAGATGCCCAGCAGCAGCTCCTGCATGAGCACGCGGGTCTGGTTGTCCAGGGCGCCGAAGGGCTCGTCCATCAGCAGGATCTTGGGGTCGTTGGCCAGCGCGCGGGCAATCGCCGTGCGCTGCTGCATGCCGCCCGAAAGCTGCTTGGGGAAATGCTGCTCAAAACCGCGCAGGCCCACCTTGGCGATGAAGTAGTCGGCGCGCTCCTTTTGCTGCGCCTCGGGCATGCCGCGCTCGCGCAGGCCGAAGCGGATGTTCTGCTCGATGGTGAGCCAGGGGAACAGCGTGTAGCTCTGGAACACCATGCCGCGGTCGGCGCCCGGGCCTTCCACGGGACGGCCACCCAGCAGCACGCGGCCCGAGGTGGGGTGGTCCAGGCCCGCCACGATGCGCAGCATGGTCGATTTGCCGCAGCCCGAGGGGCCGAGGATGGTCACGAAGTCGTTTTCCTGCACGTCGAAATCGACGGGCAGCAAGGCCTGGGTCACCTGCCCCTTGGGGCTGACGAAGGTGCGCGAAACACCTTGGATGGACAGCAGCGGGCTCATCGCAGGGCACTCCACGCAAACAGACGGCGGTTGACGAATTTGAAGAAGGAATCCGACACCAGCCCGATGAGGCCGATGACGATGATGCCGAAGATGATCTGGCCGGTGTTGAGCAGCGCCTGGCTGTCGGTGATCATGTGGCCGATGCCCGAGGACGAGCCGATCAGCTCGGCCACGATCACATAGGTCCAGGCCCAGCCCAGCACCAGGCGCAGGGTTTCGGCGATGTCAGGTGCGGCGCCCGGGATCAGCACGCGGCGCACGATGCCCGTGGGGCTGGAGCCCAGCGTGTAGGCCGCCTCCACCAGGTCCTTGCGGGCGTTGCCGACGATCACGGCCACCATCAGGATGATCTGGAACACCGAGCCGATGAAGATCACCAGCAGCTTCTGCATCTCGCCCAGCCCGGCCCACAGGATCAAGAGGGGAATAAAGGCCGAGGCCGGCAGGTAGCGGCAGAACGACACGAAGGGCTCGAGGAAGGCTTCCACCCCCTTGTGCGCGCCCATCGCGATGCCCAGGGGCACCGCCACGATGGCAGCCAGGATGAAGCCGCCGAGAACGCGCCACACGGTCATGCCGATGTCGTGCAGGAAGCCGAACTCGGTGAACAGCAGCCAGCCTTCCTTGGCCATGGTGACCGGGCTGGCCAGGAACGTGGGCGACACGAAGCCCCCCAGCGTGAACACCGACCAGACGGCGAAGAACAGAATGAAAAACGCCACTCCCAGGACCAGCCGCGTGCGGGTGCTCACAGGTTCTAGCGGGGCCAGGGCCCGGCGGCGAGGCCGCTCTGGCTCCAGCGCAGGTGCAACACCCATCACGCGACTCATGGTTCTATCCTTTGGTGGTTGCTTACTTGATGAAGCTGTCGTCGAACATCGCGGGGAAGTTCTCGGGCGCCTTGCGGATCACGCCGGCTTCGAGCAGGATCGCGCCGGCATCCTTCATGAAGGAAGTCAGCTCACCCGCGAAGAACTTCTGGTTCGCGGCCTTGTCCTGCCAGCGCAGGAAGGCCGAGGACTTGGCGAAGGCCTCGCCCGTCTGCTTGACGGCGGCGCCCATGATCTCGTTGGACTTGGTCGGGTCGGCCTTGATCATCTCCAGCGCATCGAAGTACGAATTGGCCAGCGCCTGTGCGGCCTTGGGGTTGGCCTTGAGCCACACGGGGTCGCAACCCACGGTGTCCATCACCATCGGGTATTCGATGGTGGTGGCCAGGATCTTGCCGGCTGCGGGGTTGGCGCGCACGGTGGACAGGTAGGGCTCATAGGTCATCGCAGCGTCGTTCTGGCCCGAGACAAAAGCCTGCGCGGCCGGCTGGGGCTCCAGCGAGACGATCTTCACGTCCTTGAGGCTCATGCCGTTCTTGGACAGCATCCAGGCCAGGCCGAAGTACGGGGCGGTGCCCGGTGCGCTCACGCCGATGGTCTTGCCCTTGAGGTCGGCAAAGCTTTTGACGTCGTTGCGCACGGCCAGGCCGTCGGCGCCGTAGGACTTGTCGAGCTGGAAGATCTGCACGATGGGCACACCGTTGGTGTTCCAGGCGACATGGGTCTCCACCGTGGTGGCCGCGCACTGGATGGCCTTGGAGGCCAGGGCCAGGTGGCGGTCCTTCTGGGGGATCATCTTCAGTTCCACGTCCAGGCCGTTCTTCTTGAAGATGCCGGCCTTGTCCGCCAGCGTCAGCGGGGCGAAGCCCGTCCAGCCGGACATGCCCAGAACCACCTTGGTCTCCTGGGCCTGGGCCGGTGCGGCCAGCCCCACCACACACGCAACCGCCGCTGCCAGCGACGCCATCTTCACAACCGTTCGGCTCATCATCAGCTCCTGTAGGGGAAAAAAGTACTTTTATGCATCCGGAGGAAAGCAGGCCTTGCTTCCTGGGTCCGATGATGGAGCTTCTATCGTACCTGTCTATACAGGGTAAACGCTAGGAAACCCGGCCCTCGGCCCCAAGAAACCGCCCCGCTTCCCGTCTCTTGGGACCGCCTTTCGGGCCATCCCATGGTCGGGCCCGCTCGGGGCGTTGGCCGGTGCTTTACCGGCACAGCGATTTAGCAAATTGCGGGCCAGTGCCAGGCGCCCTGATTGCACCAGAAAGGTGCAACCACCCGCACTCAGCCCAGCAGCGTGCGCGCAATGATGTTGCGCTGCACTTCGGAGGAGCCCTCGTAGATGCGCAGGATGCGGGCATCGCGCACATAGCGCTCCAGCGGCATTTCGCGCGTGTAGCCATAGCCGCCGTGGATCTGCAGCGCCGCATCGGCCACGACCCCGACCATCTCCGAGGCATGCAGCTTGGCCATGGCCGATTGCAGCGTGAAGGGCTGGCCGGCCTGGCGCAGTGCAAGCGCTTGCAGGGTCAGGCCCCAGGAGGCCTCCAGGCGCAGTTTCATGTCGGCCAGCATCCACTGCAGGCCCTGCTTGCCGGCAAGGGGGTCGCCGCCCACCAGGCGCTCCTTCATCCAGTGCGTGGTGCTTTCCAGCGCCGCCTCGGCAATGCCCAGGGCCGTGGCCGCCACGTCCAGGCGGCTGTTGTCCAGCACCTTCATCGCCGTCTTGAAGCCCGAACCCTCGGCCCCGAGGCGGTGGCTGGCCGGCACGCGCACGCCATCGAACGCGACCTCGAAGGCATGCGCGCCCTGGATGCCCATGAGTTTCTCGGGCGAGGAGATGCGGATGCCCGGGCTGTCCATCTCCACGATGAAGGCGCTGACACCGCGCGCACCGGCATCCGGGTCGGTCTTGGCGAAGACCACGAGGAACTGCGCCTCGCGCGCGTTGGAGATGAAGTGCTTGACGCCGTCGATGCGGTAGTGGTCGCCCCCGCGCACGGCCCGGGTGCGCAAATCCGCCGGGTGGGAGCCGCCACGCGGCTCGGTGAGCGCAAAGCCGGCAAGCCACTCACCGCTGGCTGCGCGCGGCAAGAAGCGCTGGTGCTGCTCGGCGCTGCCGCCGATGAGCACCGCATCGGTGCCCAGGTAGTGCGCGCCGATCATCGACGAGGTGGCCGCGCAGGCGCGCGAGATCTCCACCAACGACAGCAGCATGGCCGTGGGCGTAACGCCCGCGCCGCCCAGGTGCTCGGGCAGGTTCATGCCCATCACGCCCAGGGCGGCGAGCTGCGGCACATGGCAGGTGACGGACAAGGCCTGCTCGTCGATTTCGCGCGCGCGCGGCGCCAGCACCTCGGCGGCGAAACGGGCCACGGCATCGGCAACGCCCTGGTCATCGGGGGTCACACCCAGTCGGTTCATCGTGGTCATAAAAAGCTCCTTGCGGTGTCAATGGGAGGTGGCGGCAGCCTGCGCCGGGCCGAAGAGCCCGGCCTCGCGCAGCGCCGCGAGCCGCTCGCCGCTGCAGTGCAGCAGCGCGGCCATGAGTTCGTCGGTGTGCTCACCCAGCGCCGGTGCAGGCTCGGCGCGGTTGGGCGCGGCGCCACCGAACTTGACGGGCTGCGTGGGCACGCACAGGCCGGGCAAACGCGGGTCGTGTACCTCGCGCAACAGGCCGCGCGCCCTGCCCTGTTCGGATTCGAGCGCCTGGGCCGTGGTCCACAGCGGGCCCCCGGGCACGCCGGCTGCCTCCAGTGCGGCCACCACCTCGGACACCAGCAGTTGACCGGCCCAGGCCTCGATGGCGGCAGCAAGCACCGGCTCGTTGGCATGGCGCAGCTCGTCGCTGGCAAAGCGTGCCTCAGTGGTAAAGCCGGGTTCGCCAATGAGGACCGCGAGCGATGCGAACAGCTTGTGGTTGAGCACGGCCAGCGCAAAATGCCCGTCCCTGGCCCGGTACACGCCAAAGGGGGCCGAGAACGCATGCCGGTTGCCGCTGCGCTGCGGGCTCTGGCCGGTGAACAGGTAGCGCCCCACGCCCGTGACGAGAAAGCTCAAGGTGGCATCGAACATGGCCACGTCCACATGCTGGCCCTCGCCCGTGCGCCGCTGCTGCAGCAGTGCCGCCAGCGTGGCCCAGGAGGCGAACAGGCCGGCGATCACATCGGACACGGCCTCGCCGACCATGGTGGGCGCGCCTTCGGGGTCGCCCGTGGATTCCATCAGTCCGCTCATGGCCTGCACGATGATGTCGTAGGCCGGCAGGTGCGCCAGTGGGCCAGTCTGGCCGAAGCCCGAAACGCTCACGTAGACCAGCTTCGGGTTTACGCCGCGCAAGGCTACGGGGCCCACGCCCAGGCGCTCGGCCACGCCGGGACGGAAATTCTCGACCACCACATCGGCCGTGGCGGTCAGGGCCGCGATGGTCTGCGCGGCACCGGGGTGCTTGAGATCGAGCACCAGGCTCTTCTTGTTGCGGTTGAGCGCCGTGAACAGGCTGCTCATGCCTTCGCGCATGGGGCCGATGTGGCGGTAGTCGTCGCCCGTGGGCGGCTCGACCTTGATGACTTCGGCACCCAGGTCGGCCAGCAAGGCCGTGGACAGCGGGCCCGCGAGCACGCGGCTGAAGTCGAGGATGCGCACGCCATCGAGCGGGCGGGTGGTTGGGGTCATGGCGGGAATCTCCAGGCAATGGAAAGGAAGTGCCATGTTTGCCCATTCCTGCATCAAAATAAAATATTCAATCTTGATGCAATGGATCAACTATCTTGATCAATCTCAGCCTGCGACAGCTCGAATACTTTGTGGCCGCGGCCCAGCACGGCGGTGCGGCGCGGGCCGCGCATGCGCTGAGCGTATCGCAGCCCTCCATCTCCAAGGCGATTGCCGACCTGGAGGCGCTGTGGAACGAAGCCCTGTTCGTGCGCCGCCACGCGCGCGGCCTGGACCTGACGGCGGCAGGCCGTCTGCGCCAGCGCGAGGCACAGGTGCTGCTGGAGAAGGCCCGCGCCCTCGAAGGGCCGCGGCGTGAGGAAGAGGCAGGGCTGCTGCGCGTGGGCTGCCTGTCCACGCTGGCACCCCGCTATCTGCCGGAAATCCTGGTGCGCATGCGCGCGAAGCACCCGCAGGTGGAGATCGAGATGCATGAGGCCGACACCGAAACCCTGGTGCAGATGCTCGAGCGCGGCGCGCTCGACACCGCCCTGCTCTACGACCTGGGCTTGGCGCGCGCCGTGCGGCTGGAAGCAGTGACCTCCTTCGCGCCCTATGCGCTGCTGCCGGCCGGCCATGCGCTCGCCACCCGCAGCAGCCTTCAGTTGTCCACGCTGGCGCAGGAGCCCTTCATCCTGATCAACCTGCCGCACAGCCGCGAGTATTTTCTCTCGCTGTTCCGGCAGGCGGGCGTCACGCCGCGCATCGCGCATCAGACGCCCTCGATCGAGATGGTGCGCTCGCTGGTGGCCAACGGCCTGGGGGTGTCCGTACTCACCACGCGGCCGGTACGCGATTGGAGCTATGACGGCAAGCGCTTGGCCTGCCGCCGGCTGCGCGGGCCGCTGGCGGCGCAGTCCGTGGTGCTGGCCACCCCGGAACAGCAGGTCCACGGGAACCCGCGCTCGGCGCTGTTCGCGCGCATGGCCAAGGCGGCCTTCGCGCAGCAACGCGACGCGATGACCACTCCCGCGCCAGGCCAGCGGTAACGGCGGCCTCAGCCCTTGGTGGGCGTCACCTGCGCGGGCTCGCCTGGCAGCGTGATACGCACCGACAGGCCCGGTGAGGCATTGCGCAGCTCGAACTGCCCGCCATGGGCATGCGCCACCAGGCGGCACAGGTACAGCCCCAGCCCCACACCACCGGTGGCGCGCTGGCGTGCGACGTCGGGGCGGTAGAAAGCCTGGGCCATGCGCGCCAGGTGCTCGGGCGGCACGCCGGGGCCGTGGTCGCGCACCTCCAGCTCCACACCCGTGGGGGTGCTGCGCAGGTGCAGCTCGGGCGGTGATGCCGTGGGCTCGCAGTGGCGCAGGCTGTTGTCCAGCAGGTTGCGCAGCACCAGGCGCAGGCGCCCGCGGTCCAGCGCCAGCACGGGCAAGGCGGGGTCGGCGATGACCACGATGTCGTGGGCGCAATCGTGCCGCACCTCCAGCTCGGCGATTACCTCGCGCGCCAGCTCGGGCAGGTTGGTGGGCTCGCGGTGCAGGGCCGCATGCCGGCCAGCCAGGCGCTCGCTCTCCAGCAGGTCGGAGATCAGGTGGGCCATCTCGCCAAGGTCGCGCATCAGCGCCTCGCGCTGGGGCCCCACTTCTGGGCCTTCGGGCAACAGCTCGGTGTTCAGGCGCGCACGGGTCAGCGGGCTGCGCAGCTCGTGGCTCATGGCCAGCAGCAGGGCGCGCTTGGCCTCCAGCATCTGGTGGATGTCCTCGCCCATGGTGTTGATGGTCACGGCCAGCTGGCCCAGCTCATCGGGCCGGTGGGCATGGCGCACCGGGATGGGTTCGCCAAAGTCGCCCTCGCCAAAGCGCCGGGCGCCACGGCGGATGTCGTCGAGCGGGCGCAGCAGGTGGCGCACGTAGACATACGACAGGCCCGTGAGCAGCAGCAGCACCGACAGCGTGACCCAGGCCACGCGCGGCTTTTGCTCCCACGTCATCGCATTGAGGCCGAACTCGATGGAATGGCCATCGGCCGTGGTGCGCTGCAGCAGGCGATGGCCATCATCGCTGTCGCCCAGCCAGTGCCGTTCGGCCCGATCCTTGTCCTTGTCACGGCCCAGGCGGTCGCGCATCCAGTCGGGGCGCGGAATATCGGGGTGCGATACCCAGTTGACCACCGGCCCCTGGATGCGCAGGTGGATGGGCAGGCGCTGCACGATGGCCTGCGCACGCTCCACGCTGGGCGGGGTGCCGATCTCGCCGGCAAGGCGGTCCACATAGTCCATCAGCAGCGGCCGCGCCGCCTCGCGCCAGCCGACCGACAAGGCCTTCTGCACGCCCCCCACGAAGGTGATGGTGGTCATGCAGGCCAGCACCAGGAACAGCAGCACCAGGCGGATGCGCAGCGAGTGCCCGACGGCATCGCGCGCGCGCCGGTGCCACGGGCAGGGCTGGCCATCCTCGCCATGGCGATGGTGGTGGCGCCACCAGCCGCGCCGCTCAGTTTGCGGCGCCCCCCCGGGGAGCTGTGCCGCTGCGCTGCGGCCCCAGCGCCTCATGGTGCTGCCTTTCGCAGCGCCAGCGAGTAGCCGGCATTGCGCAGCGTCTTGATGCAGTCCAGCGGCTCGAGCTTCTTGCGCAGGCGGCTGACCACGATGTCCACCGCACGGGTGTAGAGCTCGGCCTCGTGGCCACGCAACTGGTTCAGGATGTCGTCGCGGCTGAACACCCGGCCCGGCTCGCGTGCCAGCAGGTGCAGGAGGTCGAACTCGGTACCGGTCAGCTCCACCGGCTCGCCCTGGCGCAGCACGCTGCGGCGGGCGGCATCGATGTGCAGGCCTTCGAATTCCAGCGGCCCATGGGCCTGCCCGTTGCCCGGCCCATCGCTGCGCCGCCGGCGCAGCACCGTCTGCAAGCGCGCGACCAATTCGCGCGGTTCAAACGGCTTGGGCAGGTAATCGTCGGCCCCCAGCTCCAGCCCCACCACCCGGTCCATCACATCGCCGCGCGCGGTGAGCATGACGATAGGCAGATCACCCTGCTTGCGGATGGTGCGGCACAGCTCGAAGCCATCCATCTCGGGGAGCATCACGTCGAGGATGGCGGCATCAAAGCCGCCCGCCGCGAGCTGCGCCAGCCCCTCGCTGGGCCTGAGCGCATGCGTGAGCTCCAGCTCGAAGCGCTGGAAATAGATCGCCAGCGGGGGGCCGAGCTGGGCGTCGTCATCGATGAGCAGGATCCGGTGCATGGGGCCGATTCTTACATTGACAGCGATTCGCCCAGGGCACGGTGCCGAACGATCAATTGGCGCAGGCGGTGCTTGGCGCCCGTGTGCAGGGCGTCGAAGCGGTCGGCCGCGTCCAGCAGCGCAGGCAGCGTCAGGGCGGCATGCTCGGGTTGCCGGGCCACCAGGCCCATGGCGTGCTCGCGGTCGAAGCGCGGCCCCCAGACCAGCGACATCAGCTCGTCATGGGGGTCCGGCACGCCCGCCAGGAGGCGGGGGCCATGCATGCGCATACGCTGGGTGAGCGTGTGGATGGGTTCCAGCGTGGGTGACATGCGTGGCTCCCTGCGCTCAGCCGTGGGACATCCAGCCGCCGCCGTGGCGGCCGCGCCTGTCCATCATGTCGCGCACCTTCTGCTGCTGCGCGGGGTTCAGGCTGTCGTAGAAGTCGGCCATGGCGGCGATCACCTCGGGGCTGGCGGTCTGCACGGCACGGGTCTTCTCTTCCATCAGGGCCTGGGCGCGGGCACGGTCGAAGGTGGCGCCTGCGACGATGGCCTGCAACTCGGCGCGCGGGTCGGGGGTCTTGCCCTTGAACGCAGCACGCTGGGCCTGCAGGGTGTCGGCCAGGGCGTTGAGCTTGAGCTTCTGCGCGTCATTGAGGTCCAGCTTGCTGCTCACGCGGTTGACGACCTTGCCACGGATTTCGGCGATCTTCTCGGGGCCCATCTCGCCATGGCGGTGGCCGCCTGCACAAGCGGTCAAACCGCCCAGGACGATGGTGGCGCCGAACACGCCGGCCAGGGTTTTCTTGATCCAGGGTTTCATGGTGCAGTCCTTTCATGGACGGTGTTGAACATGGGTCCTATGGTGCGCCTGGACGGCTTTTTGGGGGTCTCGGGGCAGTTTCGGTTTATTTCGGAATGTATCTACGAGAGGTTGCAGGGAATCGTTGACGCATTGGGGTCTATGCAGACGGCTTGCTTTTGCAGAGGGCGGAGGCCGGGGTGTGCGCCCGGCGGCGCACCTACCTTCTTTTGCTTCGTCAAAAGAAGGTAGGCCAAGAAAAGACGACCCCGCTGCCCGTGTCCCCCTCGCACTGCGTACGAGGGGGCAGCCTGCGATGCTCGGTCCTGGGGTGACGCCGAAGAACTCCCTGCGCTGCCTCTGCGAGGCAGCTCCGGTCAAACAGCTTCGGCGAGCCAGATGACGATGCGCGTGTCCTTCGGCACGCGCTCACCCCAGGCCCTGCGCTTCTCGGCACGGTCAGAAGGGGGTGGGAGCGGGCTCCACTCGGGCCATCGCCTCGCTCGGCCTGTGGTCCTTCGCTGCGCTCGGCTCGCCAGGGCGACTGCGTCCAGGACGTCGGCAGCGCGCAGCGCGTACCCGACCCCAGGCGCAGCTGCTAAAGCAGCAGCCGTGTGGTAACCGCTCCCCACCCCTGCTGGCTGCGCCGAGAAGCGCAGGGCCTGGGGTGGGTGCGTGTGCCGAAGGACACACGCACTTCGTGATCTGGCTTGCCGCAGCTGTTTGAGCGGAGTTCGAAGAACGCAGCGAGTTCTGCGGCACCACCCCAGGACCGAGCATCGCAGGTTGCCCGCAGCGAAGCGAAGGGACGCAGACTGGGGGTCGCCTTTTCTTGGCCCACCTTCTTTTGGCGACGCAAAAGAAGGTGGGTGCGCCGCCGGGCGCACATCCCGGCTCCCGCCCTTTGAACACAACAGACACCCCTACAGCCACCAGCAGCAGTGAACCCCAGTCGCGCTACGATCCACCCACTGACACCCCAGCGATCTACAGCGCATTCGCCCCGAATGAACCCACTCTCAAACCCATCCACCGCCCCTCGCTACGAAGCCGTCGACGCCCTTCGTGCGCTGGCCATGGTCTGGATGGCCGCCTTCCACTTCTGCTTCGACCTGGCCCATTTCGGCCTGTGGCCCCAGGATTTCCGCACCGACCCGGTCTGGACCACGCAACGCACCCTGATACTGAGCCTGTTCCTGTTCTGCGCGGGCCTGGGCCAGGCCATCGCGCTGCACCAGGGGCAGAGCCTGGAGCGCTTCGCACGCCGCTGGCTGCAGATTGTCGGCTGCGCCCTGCTGGTGAGCCTGGGCTCGTTCTTCATGTTCCCGCGCAGCTTCATCTACTTCGGCGTGCTGCACGGCATGGCGGTGATGCTGTTGATCGCCCGCTTCACGGCCGGCTGGGGCGCATGGCTGTGGCTGTGCGGCCTGGTGGCTCTGGCACTGCCCGTGGCGGCCACCCACCTGCTGACAGGGGCCTTCAGCGAGCTTGCGCCGGCCTTCAACGCCCGCACGCTCAACTGGCTGGGGCTGGTGGGGCGCAAGCCCTTCACCGAGGACTATGTGCCGCTCTTTCCCTGGCTGGGCGTGCTCTGGTGGGGGCTGGCCGCTGGCCAGTGGGCCCTGCACCGGCCAAGTGGGCCGCAGCTGCTGCAGGTGCGCCTGCCGACCGCCCTCCAACCCATGGCCGTGCTGGGCCGCTGGTCCCTGAGTTTCTACATGGTGCACCAGCCGGTGCTGATCGCAGTGGTGATGGCCTTGGCCTGGATGTTCAAACCCTGATCCGAACAGACCCCACCATGAAAAAACGCGGCCGAGGCCGCGTTTTTGCTGGCAGGCACACTGGGCGCGCCTGCAAGGAAGGGGACGATTACTCGACCTTGGCCTTGGAGCGCAGCTCTTCCTGGTACTTGGCCAGCTTTTGCTGTTGCAGTTGCTGGGCCACCTGGGGCTTCACGTCTTCGAGCTTGGGCAGCTCGGCCTGGCGCACGTCGTCCAGGCGGATGATGTGGTAGCCGAACTGGCTCTTGACGGGCGTCTGCGTCATCTTGCCCTTTTCGAGCTTGATCATGGCTTCGGTGAATTCCGAAACGTAGCTCGAAGGATTGGCCCAGTCCATGGCGCCGCCATTGGCGCCGGAGCCTGGATCCTTGGATTGCTTCTTGGCGATCTCTTCGAACTTGGCGCCCTTGTTGATGGCGGCAATGGCAGCCTTGGCGTCGGCTTCCTTTTCGATCAGGATGTGGCTGGCCTTGTATTCCTTGCCGCTGTTGGCGGCGACGAACTTGTCGTACTCGGCCTTGACTTCCTCGTCCGTCACGGGGTTGTTCTTCTGGAAATCCATGAACAGTTCACGGATCAGGATGGTCTGGCGCGCCAGTTCCATCTGGACCTTGAAGTCACCGGAGGTTTCCAGGCCGCGCTTCTGGGCTTCCTGCATGAACACTTCGCGGGTGACCAACTCGTCCTTGATCTGGCCTTCGACTTCTGGCGTCAGGGGACGGCCCGAACGCACCAGTTGCTGCTTGAGCACTTCAGCACGTTCCTTCGGAATGGCCTTGCCATTGACGATGGCGATGTTCTGGGCGGAAACGGGGAGGGCCATCGTGCCCAGCACGGCAGCGGCCACGAGGCCGGACAGGAGCTGTTTCTTCATGCGGAATCCAAAAAATGAGAAAGTAATTGCCAGCTGAAATCCGGCAGATGAGGACAATGGGGCCGGTTCAGAGGATTTCAATAGCGAGGGCGTGGACGCCCGCATCCAAAAATTCCTGCAGCGCATCATACACAAGGCGATGGCGCGCCACCCGGCTCTTGCCTGTAAGCAAAGGTGAGGCAATTCGCACCCGGAAATGGGTGCCAAAGCCCGTGCCATTGGCCCCCACATGCCCGGCGTGGTCGGCGCTTTCGTCGATCACTTCGAGCGCTGTGGGCGCCAGACGTTCGGCCAGGCGCTCGTGCATCTGCCGGGCCAGGCTGGGCACCGTGGTCGCTTCGGTCGTGTCCATGGTCATGCGGCAGGCTCGTCGTTCTTGAGGTGGGGGGCGATGTAGATGCCCTGCGCCACCAGGAAGACCAGCGGGAAGGCGTAGCCCCAGAGCTTGAACTCCACCCAGGCCTCGGTGCTGAAATTCAGCACCACGTAGGCGTTGATGGCCGACATGAAGGCGCAGTAGATCACCCAGGCCACGTTCAGGCGCATCCACACGCCATCGGGCAGCTCCATCTGGCTGCCCAGCAGCAGCTTGAGGTAGTTCTTCTTCAAGATCCACAGCGCCACGGCGAGCGCAATGGCCATGGCCCCATAGAGCACTGTCGGCTTCCACTTGATGAAACGGTCATCCTGCAGCACCAGCGTGAGCGTGCCGAACAGCAGGATCAGCGCCAGCGTCACCTTCTGCATGGTCTGCAGGCGCCGGTCGATCAGGTAGACCAGGGCCATCTGCACCACCGTGGCCGCCATCAGCACGCCGGTGGCCACATAGATGTTGTAGAACTTGTAGGCGGCAACGAACAGGACGATGGGAAGGAAGTCGAGCAGGATTTTCATGGGGCGGGGTCAGGGGGCCTTGTCGTCGAAGTCGAGCGAGGCCGAATTCATGCAGTAGCGCAGGCCGGTGGGCTGGGGGCCATCTTCGAACACATGGCCCAGGTGGGCCCCGCATTGTGCACAAACTGTCTCGGTGCGCGACATGCCATGGCTGTGGTCCACGATTTCCTGGATGGCACCGGGCACGGCTTCAGAGAAGCTGGGCCAGCCGCAGCCCGCGTCGAACTTGGTGTGCGAGTCGAACAGCTTGGCACCGCAGCAGATGCAGTGGTAGCTGCCATCGGCCCAATGGGCCTCGTACTTGCCGGTGAAGGGGCGTTCGGTGGCGGCAAAGCGCGTCACCTGCAGGGCGCCGGGCTCAGCGCCCTTTTCCTGCAGCACGGCCTGCCATTGGGCATCGGTCTTGTGGACGGGATAGGTCATGATGAACAGCTGATCTCGATGGAAGAAGCCCATGCGGGCGGGAAGGCAGCGTAGGACTCGTGCCCAGGATGCTCCTCAAATGGGCTCTCGAGCAGCTGCTGCAAGGTTTGGAGTGGCCCGAAGTCGCCAAGTTTCGCTGCGCGGATGGCTTCTTCGCACAAATGGTTGCGCAGCACGAACTTGGGGTTGGTGGCCAGCATGGCCTTCGACGCCTGCGTGCGATCCGCCAGCCGGGGCTGCGCCAGGTACCTGGCCAGCCATTCGTCCCAGGCCGCCTGGTCGGGCACCATGCCGCGCACGGGCTCGAATTCGCCCGTGCCCACGGCGTGGGAAAGGCGGCGCCAGAAGATCGGGTAGTCCACCCCGCCCTTGGCCAGCAGCACCAGCAGGCCATCGATCAGCTCGGCATCGCCCTCCTCGGCCACCTCCCCCAAACCCAGCTTGGCGCGCATGCGGGCCATGAACTCGGCGGGAAAGACGGTCTTGTACGACTCCAGCGCAGCCATGGCCAGCTCCTGCTCGCCGATCAGCGGCAGCAGCGCCTGCGCCAGGCAGAACACATTCCAGTAGGCCACGTTGGGCTGGCGGTTGTAGGCGTAGCGCCCCTGGGTGTCGCTGTGGTTGCAGACATGGCCGGGCACGAACGAGTCGAGGAACTGGAACGGCCCGTAATCGATGGTCAGGCCCAGGATGCTCATGTTGTCGGTGTTCATCACGCCGTGGCAAAAGCCCACGGCCTGCCACTGCGCCATGAGCACTGCCGTGCGCTCGCTCACCGCCTGCAGCAGCGCAGCGTAGGGGTTGCCGCCGAATTGGGCCGATCCCCGGCATTCCGGGTAGTAGCGGTCGATCACGTAGTCGGCCAGCGCCTTGAGTTCCTCGTCCATGTCGTTGGCCGAAAAGTGCTCGAAATGGCCGAAGCGCAGGAAGCTCGGCGCCACGCGGGTCACCACGGCCGCCGTCTCGATCTCTTCGCGGCGCACCGGCGCAGGCGAGCCGGTGATGCACAGCGCACGCGTGGTCGGCACGCCCAGGCCCTGCATGGCCTCGCTGCACAGGAACTCGCGGATGCTCGATCGCAGCACCGCCCGGCCATCGCCCATGCGCGAGTACGGCGTGCGGCCCGCGCCCTTGAGTTGGATTTCGAGCCCTGCTGCGGTCTCGCCAAGCAGAATGGCCCGGCCATCGCCCAGTTGGCCCGCCCAGATACCGAACTGGTGCCCGCTGTACACGCTGGCCAATGGGCGCGAGCCCGGGAGCAAGGCATTGCCCGTGAAGGCCTGCAACGCCGCATCGCTGCGCAGCCAGGCCTCATCGACCCCTACCAGGCGCGCCACGCTGGCGCTCGTACCCACCCAATGGGGGTCAGGCAACGGCGTGGGCTGCAGTTCGGTGAAGAAAGCCGGCCCCAGGGCGGCAAAGCCCTGTTGCCAGGCCAGTCCGGATGCGGCGACCGCCTCGCTGTCGGAAGACATGTTCATGCACGGATTGTCTCCCAGGGGTGATGCCCCGCTGGCAGGCGGGGCATGCCGCTCAGCAAGCCACATGCTTTGTGACCAGTCGTTTCAATCGTTGCAATGATGGAGCCTGATCGTTAGGCAGCGTCATCCCGGCTTCTCGGCATTGGAAACTGCCCTTAGTCCTTTAACAGTAGAGATTTTTTTGCTATCTTTTTTGAGCAATTGCAGTCGTATGAAATACGGGTAAACCCAGCCCTCTTACCTCATTTATTATTTCTAAAACTGGAACAGTTAGTTCGCGACTGAGTGGTTTTTCTTTGATCACCTGCGGCGTACAGTTCAACCCATCGATGAGCCGAACCCGCAAGGCGACTCACCGAACCCGGTTCAGAGTTGTTTTTGCTCCGGTTTTTTTGAGTCACTTTTTTCTTCCAAGGATTTCATCATGAACACGACCGCACGCTTCCTCTCCATCGCCGCTGTTGCCGCTTTCGCTTCTTTCGGTGCCCAAGCCGACGAAGCCGATGCTTCGCAATTCGCCACCAAGTTCGAAACCAACCGCACCCGCGCCGAAGTGGCCGCTGAAGCCGCTACCGTGGCACAGACCCGCAGCATCGAGCCCGCTGGTTCGCGTGTGGTGACCTACAAGTCCACCGCTGACCGCGCTGCCGTGCGTGCCCAGGCTGCCGATGCCGTGCGCACCGGCCAGATCTCTTCCGGCGAAATCGGCGCTCTGTAAGCCGCCCCGGATTGAACTGACCCCCTACCCCCAATCAAATCAAGAATCGAGATCATCATGAACAAGACCGCACGTTTCCTCTCCCTGGCCGCTGTTGCCGCTTTCGTTTCCTTCGGTGCACAGGCCGACGAAGCCGATGCTTCGCAGTTCGCCACCAAGTTCGAAACCCAACGCACCCGTGCCGAAGTGGCTGCTGAAGCCGCTACCGTGGCACAGACCCGCAGCCTGGAACCCGCTGGCTCGCGCGTCGTGACCTACAAGTCCACCGCTGACCGTGCTGCCGTGCGTGCCGCTGCTGCCGAAGCCGTGCGCACCGGCCAGATCCCTTCGGGCGAAATCAGCGCCATGTAAAGAATGCGGGCCTTCCCATGGTGGTGGTATCTCACGGTCGTGGGTGCCGCCACCATGTGGAAGTGTTTCCCCCTATCTGCCCGGAAACGGGCACCATTGAAAAGGGCTCCTGTGCAGGAGCCCTTTTTCTTTGGGATCGGCCCCGGGGGGCTTCACGTCGTGGTTTGCACGTGCAGGCGGCTGGACTTGCAGCGGTGCAAGGCGCTGTAGTACTCCAGGCGCCGGCCGTTGGCGCCATAGGCGATGGACTCGATGCGCAAGAGCGGCTCGGGGGTTGCCAGTTGCAGCAGTTCGCAGGTCTCGGCGTCGGGCAGCACGGCGTCGATCCAGCGCTCGGCGCGCACCAGCCGCACGCCGTACTGGCGGCGCAGCACGTCGTACAGTGAGCGGTCGTCCAGGCGCATGCGGTGCAGGCCGGGCGCCAGGTCGGCGGGCACCACGGTTTCCACCAGCAGGCGCAGCTCGCCGTCCACGCTGCGCAGCCGCTTGAGGGCCACCACCTGGGTGTCGTCGGTGAGGCCCAGCGCGCTGATCTCCTGCGGCGTGGGGTCGCGCAGCTGCTGCACCAGCACCTGGGTGCGCACCGAGCGGCCCTTGCGCTCCATCTCGTCGGAGAAGCCGAGCACGGTGGAGACGAAATCCTCGTCGCGCTCGCGCGCCGCGACGAAGGCGCCGCGGCCCTTGATCTTGTAGATCAGGTTGTTGCGCACCAGGTCGGCCAGCGCCTCGCGCACCACGATGCGCGAGATGCCGAACTGCTCGCCGAGTTCGGCCTCGGAGGGCAGCTTGGCGCCAATGGCCAGTTCGCCCTGCAGTATCTGCAGGCGCAGGGCATCGCGGAACTGCGCCCACAGGGGCGATTCGGAGTTGCGGTCGAGCAGGGGCTGGAGTTCGGTCGGTGCGTTCACGTCAGGACGGGCTCAGGGCCGAATGGATGGTCAATGGTGCATGGAAGGCCGGCGCTGCCGCATCGGTATCGGGCGCTGCCGTAGCCAGGCGCACACCATGGCGTTCGCGCAGCGCGCTGGCGCAATTGTGCAACTCCTGCCGTTCGCGCCCGGCATCCCAGCCCAATGCCTGCCCGGCAATGCCGGCCATTTCGGCCAGCGCCGCGTCCGTGACGAGACCGCGGATGGCCAGCAGCGTGCGGCGGATGACCAGGTCGTCGAGGTGGATCACGCCGGTTTCGGTGCACAGCCAGGCCACCTCAGCCACAGAATAATCGGGCGCATGCTGCAGCGGCTCATCCCCTGCTACCTTGAAATGCTGGGCCATGCGCAAGGCATGAGAGCCGTAGCGGCGCAGCAGCGCCTGGGCGCGGGCACGCGCCAGGCCTGCATCCTTGGCAATGCGTTCGATGAAGCGTTCGGTCGCCTGCGCGCCCTGTGGCATGTCGGTGCCGCCGCCAATGGGCAATTGCCGGGTCGAGGCGGTACGCGCTCGCCCCAGCAGGCGCAGCACCTCGTCGGTAGCCTCTTCGGCCAGCGCGCGGAAAGTGGTCCATTTGCCGCCCACCAGCCCCACCACCGGGATATCGCGCGATGAGGACGGCGCATCGATCACCACCGAATGGTCGCGCGAGATCTGCCCCGGCTTGTCGGCGTCCGAGCGTGCCAGCGGCCGTACCCCCACGTAGGTATAGACCACGTCACGCCGGTCGAAGGCCAGATTGGGGAACACCTCGCCCAGCACGTCGAGCAGGTAGTCCACCTCGGCCGGTTCGGTGGCGATCTGATCGGGGTCGTCCACAGGGATGTCGGTGGAGCCCACCAGCACCCGGTCCAGGAACGGGTAGACGATGCAGACGCGCCCGTCCAGCGCCTCAAAGTAAGCCATGCGCCCGCCCAGCGCGTCGCGCAGCAGGGGGTGGTCGAGCACCAGGTGCGAGCCCTTGGTGCCCATCACGCGCGGACCCGCGCCGCCCAGCAGCTCGGTGCTGCGGTCCAGCCAGGCGCCGCTGGCATTGACCACGGCGTCGGCCGTCACCTGCACCACCTCGCCCGTTACTTCGTCGCGCAGCGTGAGGGTCTTGCCCGCACAGCCCATCACGCGGCAGTGGTTGGCGGCCGCTGAGCGAGGCTGGTCGCGGCAGGCATCGCGCACCAGCTCCAGCACCAGCCATTCGGGGTGGCTGATCCAGGCGTCGAAGAAGGTCGCAGTCCAGCGCACCGCCGCGCGGAACAGCAGCCGGTCGGCCGGCTGCACGCGGCTGATGTGGTGGTTGGGCATCACCCGCTGGCGCCGGCCCAGCAGGTCGTACAGGCGCAGCCCTGCCGCCACGGCCAGCAGCCCGCGCGTGCGCTGGGGCGGCGTGCGGCCCAGGAACTTGAGCGCGCTGCTCATCAGCCCGCCGAAGAAGCTCGACAGCGGCACCACGGTCTTGAGCGGCTGCACCAGGTGCGCTGCGTTGCGCAACAGCAGGTTGCGCTCGCGCGTGGCCTCGGCCACCAGCGAGAAGCTGCCGCTCTCCAGGTAGCGCAGACCGCCGTGGATCATGCGCGAGGGCGCGCTGCTGGCACCGGCGCTGAAGTCGCCCTTGTCCACGATGAGGCAGTCCACGCCCTGCAGCGCGAGGTCGCGGAACACGCCCACGCCGTTGATGCCGGCGCCCACAATCACGGTCGAGAAATGGCGGCCTGCCACCGCGGCCGGGCGCACGAAAGGCAATGGGGAAAGCGGGCTCATGGCAAGGCCTCCACGCTCTGCGCGGGTGTGGTGGCAGGGGTGCAGGCAAGCGCTGGCAGTGGCGGGGCAGTGTCTGGCGATGTGCCCGCCAGATAGCCGAAGACAGGGTACATGGTGGCTATCAGTTCGTTGAAGGCGGCATTGAAGTCCGCGTGGGCCCGCGCCTGGCTGGCGTCGGGTTCGACCGTGTCGCAGGGCGCGCACAAGGGGTGGGTATCGATGCCCTGCGACATCGCGGCGTAGATCGCCGCACCGCGCGCACCGGTCTCGTCATCGGCGCAGCGCTCCACCGGATGCCCGAGCAGGCCCGCGAGCAAGCGCACCAGGCGCGAGTCGCTGGCACCGCCGCCCAGCACGGTGGAGGCCGACACCGGCAGCCCCCCAGCCGCCAGGCAGGCCGTATGGCGCGCATGCAATGCAGCCACCGCATCGACCACGGCACGCGCCATGTCGCCGCGTGTGTGGTGGCTTTGGAGGCCGACAAAGCCAGCCGACACGCCAGCGCCGCCATTCACAAACGGCAAAAAGCGCAGGCCCCCGGCACCGAACGGCACCGACATCGCCAGGTCGACCACGGCCCGCGCATCGGGCAGGCCCAGCACGCCGGCCAGCCAGGCGATGTTGGCCATCGACGAAGGGCTGTTCTCCATGTACAGGCGCCGCTCGCGCGGGCCGAAATTGACGACCGCCACCACGTCGGGCCGGGGCTCCACCGCCGGGCCGATGACGGCATTCACGCACCAGGTGCCCAGCACCGACACCGCGCGGCCACGCTCTTCGGCGCGGATGGCCGTCATCGACGCCAGCAGGTCGATGGCGCCCATGGCCACCGGGATGCCTGCGGGCAGGCCATGCGCCTGGGCGGCCGAGGGCTGCAGCCTGCCGATCACCTCGCCACTGGGCACCAGCGGCCCGAAGGCCTGCGGCGACAGGTCGGCGATGCCCGAGGCCGCAAAGGCCAGCGGCGACCAGGTGCCCGTGGCAACCGTGAGCAGGCCCGCCGTGCTGGCATCGCTGGCGTCGGTGGCGATCTCGCCCGTGAGCAGAAAGCCCACGTAGTCCTTGGCGAACATCAGGCGCCGCAGGGCACCGCTGTGCACCGCGCCGCTGCCCAGCAGTTCGGCCGCGATCACGGTGGGCTGGCCCGGCCAGGGCTGGCAGCCGACGTCGGCGCGCAATTGCGGGCCATGGCTCTTTGCCAGGGACTCTGCCCGCGCGCCAGCGCGCTGGTCGGTCGAGGCCACGGCGCGGCCGCCGGCCAGTTCATTGCGGGCATCCAGCGCATACAGGCCCGCACCGTGCCCGGTGCAGCCGATGGCGCGGACATCGGCCACCCGGTTGCCAAGCTGGTGCGCCACGTCGCGCAGCACGGTGGACAGGGCCGAGCGGATCACAGGCGCGCCCACCTCGCAGCCGCCACCGGGCAAGCGGTCGTGCTGCAAGGGCAGGCGGGACAAGGCCACGGTGCGACCACTCGCGGCCTCCAGGGCCAGGGCTTTGAGGCTGCTCGACCCGAGGTCGATGCCAATCAGTAGTTGGGTCTTCATGTCATAACAGCTTCCGCCGATCTAGCCGGCATATCCAGTAGTGTTTCCCCTAACTATCTGGCGATTCGATCCAAGATTACATTCTACCTGTCATAACAACTGTCGTGACAAAAAGCACCCCATCGCAGCCCTGGAGAAAGCAGCACCCCAGCTGCACCGTTCAACAAGAGGAGACAAAAAATGAGGCGTAATTTCCTGAAGTCCGCAGCCGCTGCTGGTATCGGCCTGGCTGGTACCAGCGCATTCGCGCAGCAACCGGCAGCAGCCCCCGCTGCAGCGGGCGGCCTGCGCGGCAACCCCAGCGACGTCTACGTGATGAACGTGATGGTCTCGGGCGTGGAGTACTGGTTTCCGGTCTACGAAATGATGAAGCAGCTGGGCCGTACGCTGGGCGTGCGCACCCGCTACACCGGCACGCCGGAGTACGACGTGAACAAGCAGCTGGCCTCGTTCGAGCAGGAGCTGGCACGCAAGCCCGCCGGCATCCTGCTGCACCCCATGAACCCCGATCCGTTCATCGAGCCCATCAACCGCGCAGCGGCCATGGGGATCCCGGTGGTCACCTTCGCGGCGGATTCGCCCAACTCCAAGCGCACTTCGTTCATCACCTCGGACAACGAGCGTGAAGGCGCGCAGGCCGCCGACGCCATTGCCGCATCGCTGAACGGCAAGGGCGAATTCGCCGTGCTGGAGAACCCCGGCCAGGACAACCACGACCGCCGCATCGCCGCCTTCATCAACCGCATGAAGACCAAGCACCCCGGCATGAAGCTGGTGGGCCGCGCCGCCAGCAACCAGGACCCGAACAAGGCCTACCAGGCGGTGCAGAGCCTGGCGCAGGCGAACCCCAACCTGGGCGCCCTGTTCATGCCCGAGGCCAACTCGGCCCTGGGCGCGGCACAGGCCAAGGTGGAGACCAAGAAGAACATCAAGGTGATGTGCTGCGACGTGAACGCCAAGATCCTGGACATGATCAAGTCCGGCGATGTGTTCGGCGCCATCAACCCCAACCAGGGCATGCAAGGCTACATGGGCATGATGATGCTGTTCCTGGCCAAGAACCCCGGCCTCATCGACCCGATGAACGACGCCAAGCGCAACGGCACCAACCCCATGGCCGTGCCCTTCCTGGACAACGGCCTGGCCGTGGTCAGCAAGGCCAATGCCGACGACTTCTACTGGGACAAGTACCTCGCGCGCCGCGGTACCAAGGGCATCAGCGAGTGAGCAGCAGCGCCATGGGTCCCACCTTGCTCGCGCTGCGCGGCATCAGCAAGCGCTTTGGCGCTTCGCATGCGCTCTCGGGCGTGGACTTCTCGCTGCAGGCGGGCGAGATCCACGCCCTGTGCGGCGAGAACGGCGCGGGCAAGTCCACGCTGATGAACATCATCGATGGCATCCACCAGCCGGACGCGGGCGAGATCGTGCTCGACGGCCGCCCGGTGGCCATCGATGGTCCGGCCCATGCCATGCGCCTGGGTATCGGCCTGGTGCACCAGGAGATCGCCCTGTGCGCCGACGCCACCGTGGCCGAGAACATCTTCATGCCGGAGATCAACGCGGGCCGGCAGACCTTTATGGACTACGCCGACATCAACGCACGCGCCGCCAAGGTGCTCCAGCGGCTGGGCCAGGACATCGACCCCGCCGTGCGCGTGGGCGAGCTCCCCATCTCCAGCCAGCAGCTGATCGAAATCGCCAAGGCGCTCACGCTCGACTGCAAGGTGCTGATCCTCGACGAGCCGACCGCCGCCCTCACCGACAACGAGTCGGCCGCCCTCTTTCAGGTGCTGCACGACCTCAAGGACCAGGGCATCGGCATCATCTACATCAGCCACCGCATGGCCGAGATCTTTGCGCACTGCACGCGCGTGACCGTGCTGCGCGACGGGCGCAACGTGCATTCGGGCCCGCTGGCCGAACTCGATGCCGATGGCCTGGTGCGGCGCATGGTCGGGCGCGACCTGGGCAACTACTACCCACCCAAGCAGCAGGATGCAGACTGCGGCGAACACGTGCTCGAAGTGGAGGGCCTGGCCGACGGCGAGCGCGTACATGGTGTCTCGTTCACCGTGCAGCGCGGCGAGATCCTGGGCATTGCCGGGCTCATGGGCGCGGGGCGCAGCGAACTGGCGCAGACCCTGTGCGGCCTGCGCCCCGCCACCGGCGGTAGCGTGCGCCTCAACGGCAAGCCGCTCTCGATCCGCAAGTACAGCGATGCGCTGCGCGAAGGCATCGCCTACCTCAGCGAAGACCGCAAGGCCGCAGGCGTGTACCTGGACCTGCCCATTGCGCAGAACATCGCCTCCATGGCGCTGGCACGCGTGAGTTCGCGCTTCGGCCTGCTGCAGCGTGCAGCCGAGCACCGGCTGGCGCAGGAGCTGGGCGCTCGCCTGAAGCTCAAGTCCGACGGCGTGCAGATCGAGGTGGCCAGCCTGTCGGGCGGCAACCAGCAGAAGGTGGCCATTGCCAAGCTGCTGGCCACCAACCCGGCAGTGCTGCTGATGGATGAGCCTACGCGCGGCGTGGACGTGGGCGCCAAGTCGGAGATCCACCACATCCTGCGCGACCTGGCCTGCCAGGGCGTGGGCGTGGTGGTGATCTCCTCGGAGCTGCCCGAGATCATCGGGCTGTGCGACCGGGCCCTCGTCATTCGCGATGGGCGTGTCGCGGGCGAGGTGCAAGGCAAGGACATGACGGAAGAGGCCCTGCTGCGGCTGGCCTCGGGACTGGAACGACGACAAGAGGAGACGGCATGAATCACCCCGCACAACTGAACGCCGGCAGCGTGGCCGGCCTGCATCCGCCGCGCCAGGCGCCGGGAGGGCCCGGCAAACCCGGTGGTATCAAGCTCACCAGCATGCGCGAGATGGGCCTGCTGGCCATCATCCTGGTGCTCTGCGTGGGCATGAGCTTCGCATCGCCCTACTTCCTGACCTGGGACAACATCCGCGCCATGCTGCTGTCGTTCTCCATCGAGGGCATCGTGGTGGTGGGCATGACCATCTTGCTCATCGTGGGCGGCATCGACCTGTCGGTGGGCTCGGTGGTGTGCTTTGCCATGGTGGTCACGGGCAAGCTGTTCCTGCTGGGCTTCGATCCCTGGACGGCCGGGCTCATCGCGATTGCTGCCAGCGCGCTGATCGGGGCCATGATCGGCGGCTGCGTGGTGCGCATCGGGCTGAACCACTTCATCGCCTCGCTGGCCTTCATGGTCATCGTGCGCGGGCTGTGCCTGGCGCTCACGCAGGGCACGCCGCAGTCGCTGTTCTCGCTGCCGGCCTCGTTCAAGTTCATCGGCCAGGGCACCCTGTTCGGCATCCCGGCGGTGATCCTGATCTTCCTGACCATCGTGGTGGTCAGCGACTTCGTGCTGCGCCGCGCGAGCCTGCTGCGCCGTGTGTTCTACACCGGCAGCAACGAGAAGGCGGCGCTGTACTCGGGCATCCGCGTGGGCCACGTGAAGTTCTGGGTAACCGTGCTGTGCGCCGCCTCCGCCGGCCTGGCCGGGGTGATCTACACCGCGCGCTTCGGTGCGGCCACGCCGACCTTCGGCGTGGGCATGGAGCTCAACGTGATTGCCGCCGCCGTGATCGGCGGCGCCAGCCTCAAGGGCGGCTCGGGCACGGTGCTCGGCGCCGTACTCGGCCTGGCCCTGCTCTCGGTGGTGACCAGCTCGCTGATCCTGCTGGACGTATCGCCTTACTGGCAAGACGTGATCAAGGGCCTGATCCTGCTCGCGGCCGTGACCATCGACCACCTCATGAACACCCGAAAGACCAAGCGATGAATGCCGTGATGAATGCAGCCATGAAGACCACCACCCTCGGCCCCTCGGGCATCGAGTGCTCGGCCATTGGCCTCGGTACCTGGGCCATGGGCGGCTGGATGTGGGGCGGCCAGGATAGCGCCGCCGCCACCGACGCCATTGCCGCCTCGCTCGACGCCGGGGTGACGCTGATCGACACCGCGCCGGCCTATGGCCTGGGCGCCTCCGAGAGCATCGTCGGCGCCGCCCTCAAGGGCCGCCGCCACGAGGCGGTGGTCGCCACCAAATGCGGGCTGGTGTGGCACACGCAAAAGGGCACGCACTTCTTCGACGAAGACGGCCACCCGGTGTACCGCTACCTGGGCCGCGAATCGATCTTCCATGAAGCGGAGGAAAGCCTCAAGCGCCTGCAGACCGACTACATCGACCTGTACATCACCCACTGGCAGGACAGCACCACGCCGGTCGAGGAGACCATGGATGCCCTGCTCACGCTCAAGCAGCAGGGCAAGATCCGCGCCATCGGTGTGAGCAACGCGAGCCCCGAGACGCTGGGCGAGTACCTGCAGTACGGCCCCGTGGACGCGGCGCAGGAGCGCTACAGCCTGATCGACCGCGAGATCGAGCAGACGCTGGTACCCCTGTGCACCCGCCACAACGTGGCCATGCTCGGCTACTCCTCGTTGGCGCTGGGCCTGCTGGCCGGCCCCATCGACCCGGCGCGCGAGTTCACGGGCGACGACCAGCGTGCCAGCAACCCGCGCTTCGGCACCGCCAACCGCGCCAGGCTCAAGGCCTTCTTCGACGAGCTCGAACCGGTGCGCCGGCAGCTCGGCTGCTCCTTCGGCCAACTGATGATTGCCTGGACGCTGGCCAGCGGCAATGTGTCGGTGGCGCTGTGCGGCGCGCGCGTGCGCGTGCAAGCCATCGAGAACGCCACGGCCGGGGCCTTGGACCTGCCCGAAGAGGCCGTACAGCGCATCGACGAGGCCGCAGCCCGCCACCTGCAGGCCCTGGCCTGACCCTCCTCCCCCACTTCACCCCCCCAACCAAGGACCTCTTCGTATGTCGAAGGACAAGACCGCACGCCTGAACCGCCTGCTCACCAACGGGCGCTGCCTGGACATCGCACTCGACCACGGTGTGTGCAACGAACCCTCGTTCCTCAACGGGCTGGAGGACATGCCCGGCGTGATGGACAGGCTCGTGGCCGCCGCGCCCGATGCCATCCAACTCAACTACGGCCAGGCCGACCTGCTGCAGGACCGCGCGGGCCGCAGCAAGCCGGCGCTGGTGATGCGCATCGACATGGGCAACCCCTACAACGCCACCGCCCACCGCGTGATGTGGGCCCTGCTGCAGAACGAGCACGACCCGGTGCTGCCGGCCGTGCAGCGCGATGCGGCCTGTGTGGTGGTCAACCTGTTCATGCTGCCCAATGAACCCGACCTGTTCCGCCAGTGCGTGCAGAACATCGCACGCGTGCGCGCCGAATGCGACCGCTACGGCATGCCGCTGATGATCGAGCCGCTGGTGATGCGCCCGCACAGCGAGCAAGGCGGCTACATGGTCGACGGCGACGCCGAGAAGATCGTCACCCTGGTGCGCCTGGCGCGCGAGATGGGGGCCGACATCGTGAAGGCCGACCCGACCACCGACCCCACCGACTTCCACCGCGTGGTGCAGGCCGCGCGCTGCCCAGTGCTGGTGCGCGGCGGCGGCCGCGAGGACCTGCAGCAGGTGTTCGCACGCTCGCGCGTTCTGCTCGACCAGGGGGCCGTGGGCATGGTCTACGGGCGCAACGTGTACCAGCACGCCAACCCTTCGGCGGTGGTCGATGCGCTGATGGCCATGATCCACCGCGACGCCAGCGCTGCGGCGGCTTGGGACATCTACGCGACCGCGCAAGCGCAGGCCTGATCCCGCCGACGCTGCAGAGGACAAGAAGACAGAGGGGAGAAGGAGAAAACGAGCCCTGCGGCCGGTGGCAGCTGTGCCACCGGCCGGCGCGCCTGCGCGCGCCTGTGGCAGCGCCGTCGGATGGATCGAAGAAGAGAGTTTTCCGAGAACTTCAAACAACCTGGAGGCGACGATGAAAATCCGGTATTACCTGATGGCGCTGCTGCTGCCGTTCGTCACATTGCTGACGCACGCAGCGATCACGGGCGTCAACCCGATGACCACCCTTACCACCATGGCGGCCGCAGTCACGCAGGCCGCCGAGGTCCCGCTCCCGCTGCAGGGGCCGGGCTTGGGCAACCTGACCTACACCTCGGCCGAGCTGTTCAAGCCGGTCTCCATGATCACACGCGCCTCGGGCGACGTGCCGGCCACCTACCCCGGCCGCAAGGACTACGGGCTGAACGTGGGCATCATGCTCAACGGCTATTTCCTGACCTCGTTCGCGCCCGACAGCGGCCTGGGCCCCGGCGGCTTTCTGCTGTACGACGTGTCCAACCCGCGCGCCATCGTGCTCGCCAAGAAGATCTACGAGCCCGAGGGGCGCACCAAGGAGTTCCGCGAGGCCCACGCCTTCGGTACTTCGAAGATCGGCGGCAAGCAGTATGTGGTGGTGCCCAGCATCAAGGGCATCGAGTTCTGGGACTTCACCGACATCAACAACATCCAGCAGGTCAAGAAGCTGGCGCTGCCCACGGTCAATGGCGGCGACTATGCCAACGTGGCCTGGCAGCTGTGGTGGCAGGCCCCTTATGTCTACGTGGCTTCGGCCAACGACGGTGTCTACATCGTGGATGCGAGCGACCCGGCCAATGCCGTGATCGCCAACCGCGGTGTGGGCAAGCCCAACCCCGTGCCCACCGGCGAGCTCGGGGGCTTTCGCGTGGGGCCCATCTTCACCATGGGCAACCACATGGTGCTCTCCTCGATGGACAACACCGATGGCTTTGCCAGCCTCGATATCTCCGACCCGCTCAACCCCAAGGTGCTGGACACCGTGGGCTCCAACCCCAACTACTATGCCACCTGCTTCGACGGCAGGAACCTGCACGCCTCGGCGCGCGGCGGTGGTGCCCGCATGTACAGCTACGACCTCGCGGACCGCACCCAGTTCGTTGCGGAAGATAACCGGCTGGTCATCGATGAGCAACTGTACTGCGGCACGCAGGACCACTACGTGTTCCAGGGCGCGCAGTTCAAGGTGCACAAGGTGGACGTGAGCAATCCGCTCAACCACGTCGAGGTGGGCCAGGGCAGCCTGTTCGCCACCAGCGACCCCGAGTACACACACTCCGACCATGGCCAGGTGGCGCCCATGGGCAACCTGCTGTTCATCGGCAACGACCACGGCTCGGGCAGCGGCTTCATCGTGCACCAGACCGCGCCCGACACCACGCCACCGGCCGTCAAGCAGACCTCGCCCACCAACGGCGCCAGGCAGCAGGCGCTGACATCGCGCATCGGCGTGGGCCTCACCGACAGCATCCGGCCCGAGAGCGTGAGCGCCAGCACCTTCATCGTGCGCCCGGTCAACGGCAACGCGCTGGCCGGCACCTACAGCGTGCAGCTGGGCATCATCAATTTCCACCCCACGCAGCCGCTGGCGGCCGGCACCAGCTATGAGATCGTGCTCACGGCCGGCGGCGTGAAGGACTATGCGGGCAATGGCATCGCAGACGAGTACAAGGCCATTTTCCACACCGGCAATGCCACCGACATCAGCCTCATGAACCACTGGCCGCTGTCGAGCACCCTGACCGACGAGATCGGCGCCAACAACGGCACGGCCTCGGCGGCCGACCAGTTCAGCAGCATTGGCCTGAACTTCGCGCAGCGCACGGGCGGTGTGCCGCTCAAGAACGACAGCGTGGCCACCGCCCTGGGCGGCACGGCTTCGCTGGCGTTCTACATGAAGACCACGCAGGCCGGCTCGGCCAACGCCTGGACGGCGCCCGGCCTCTTCGGGCGCGACCAGGCGGGCGGTGCGGACGACGTGTTCTGGGGCTGGATCGACAACACCGGGCGGCTCAACCTCTCGGTGGGCAACGTGGCGGCCAACAACCCCGGCACGCGCTCCACCGCGGCCGTGAACGACGGCAACTGGCACCATGTGGTGATGACGCGCGACGCGGCCTCGGGCGCGCAGACGCTGTACATCGACGGCACCAAGACCAGCTCTACCGGGCTCACGGGCACCAAGGGCCTGTCCAACAAGTTTGCGCTGCTCGGGCAGATCCAGGGGAACACCGACTTCTTTCGCGGCAGCCTGGCCGACGTGCGCGTCTACGGGCGCGTGCTCAGCGATGCCGACGTGACGCAACTGCGGGCCCAGGCCATCATCGGCGATGCAGGCGTGAGCGGCGGGCCGCAGCTGGTGAACGGGCAGTTGAGCTTCGACCCCACCCGCCTGGGTGGTGGCAGCGGCGTCACCTACCGCTGGAATTTCGGCAACGGCATGCAGACCGCCTTCTCGGCCCAGGCCAACACCACCTACAGCTACAACCGCCCCGGCCACTACACGGTGACCCTGACGGTGCGCAACGCGGCGGGCCAGGAGACCTTCTACACCTACAACGTGACCGTGACCTTCCCGGTGACGGCCACGGCGCCCACGCATTCGAGCAACATCGTGGGCGACGCCAACAGCATCTATGCGGTGAACCCGGACAGCGGCACGGTGGCGGCCATCGATGCGCAGGCCCTGACCAAGCGCTGGGAGACGCGCGTGGGCGACGAACCCAAGACCCTGGCGCGTGCCCCCGATGGCCGCATCTGGGTCACCGTGCAGGGCGAGGACAAGCTGGTGGCGCTGAACCCGGCCGATGGCAGCATCTCGGCCACGGTGGCCCTGCCCTACGGCAGCGGGCCCTACGGCGTGGCCTTCACGCCCAACGGCAGCAAGGGCCTCTTGACGCTGGAGAGCAAGTCCACGCTGATCGCCTTCGACCCGGCCAATGGCAGCACCACGGGCACCCTGGCGCTGGAGGGCGACCTGCGCGGCATCGCGGTGGCAGCCGACTCGCAGACGGTCTACGTCACGCGCTTCAAGTCGAAGATGACGGGCGGGCAACTGCACAAGGTGGGGCTGAGCACCATGGGCCTGTTGTCCACCATCGCCCTGCCGGTGGACACGAGCACGGTGGACACCGAGAACAGCGCACGCGGCGTGGCCAACTACCTGAGCCAGGTGGTGATCTCGCCCGACGGCAGCCGCGCGGTGCTGCCGGGCAAGAAGGACAACATCGTGCGCGGGCGCTTCCGTGACGGTGGCGACCTGCTGCACGACCAAACGGTGCGCTCCATCCTCTCGCAGGTCGACCTGGCGCAGGCCACGCACCTGCTGCCCGAGCAGATCGACTTCGACGACCGGGCACCGGCGCGCGCCGCCCTCTTCTCCCCTGCGGGCGACTATGTGTTCGTGGCGCAGATGGAGGGCAACAACATCGCCATCGTCGATGCCTACACCCGCGCCGTGCGCGGCGAGATCAACGCCAGCAGCGCGCCCCACGGCCTGTACCTGGACGCAGCGCGCAAGCGGTTGTACGTGAACAACTTCCTGGCGCGCTCGGTCACCGTGCACGATGTGGCCGACGTGCTGGCCTCGCGCAGCGCGGCGGCAGTCTTCCTGCAGAACGTGGCCACGGTGGCGCAGGAGCCCATGGCGGCTGCGGCTCTGCGCGGCAAGCTGGTGTTCTACAACGCGGCTGATCGGCGCATGAGCAAGGACAACTACATGTCCTGCGCAAGCTGCCACGCCGATGGCGGCGACGACGGCATGGTCTGGGACTTCACCCAGCGCGGCGAGGGCCTGCGCCGCACCATCAGCCTGCAGGGCCGGCGCGGCACCGGCCACGGCAAGCTGCACTGGAGCGCCAACTTCGACGAGGTGCAGGACTTCGAGAACGACATGCGCAGCGCTTTCGGCGGCACGGGCTTCCTGAGCGACGCGGACTTTGCCGCAACCAGCGATCCGCTGGGCGCGCCCAAGGCCGGCCGCAATGCGCAGCTCGATGACCTGGCGGCCTACCTCGCCTCGCTCAACAAGTACATGCGCAGCCCGGCGCGCGCCGCAGATGGCAGCCTGACGGTGGAGGCTGCACGCGGGCAGACCCTGTTCGCCAGTGCCAACTGCGCCAGTTGCCATGCGGGCGGCACCTTGCGCGACGGGCTCAGGCACGACGTGGGCACCATCCAGCCATCATCGGGCAAGGGCGCCAACCAGCCGCTTGCCGGCGTGGGCTTCGACACGCCCACGCTGATCGGCAGCTGGGCCGCCAAGGCCTACCTGCACAACGGCCAGAAGGCCAGCGTGCTGGACGTGATCGCGGGTGGCCACGGCAATGCCGCAGGCCTGCCGGCAGCGGACCGGCTGGCGCTGGCCGACTACGTGCGCTCGCTGGACACGGGCTCGGACATCACGGCACGGCTGCGGTCCAACCAGAGCACGATGTGCATCAACATCCGGGGGGCCTCGGCGGCCAGCGGGGCCGTGGCCATCCAGTGGCCCTGCGGCAGCGCGGACAACGAGACCTTCACCTTACGCAACATCACCGGGGGCTATGTGCAACTGGTCGCCAAACACAGCAACCTGTGCCTGGCGCAGGACAGCGCTGCAGCCAGCGGCGCCGGTGTGGTGCAACTGGCCTGCAGCATCGGCAACACGGCGCAGTGGAGCCTTGTGGGCTCGACCATCCGCAACCGGGCATCGGGCGCGTGCATCGACGTACCCAACAACTCGACGGTGCAGGACACGCCCCTGCTCACCTGGACCTGCAACGGCGGCAACAACCAGAACTGGACCCAGTTGCCCTGAGAGGCTGAGAACCTGAGCCCCTGAGCGGTTCTTCTTCGGCCCGCGGCTGCAATGCAGCCGCGGGCTTTTTTCATGCCTGCCGCTCGTGCAACTGTTTTCAAAACTGGAACAGTCAGTTCGCGACTGAGTGGTTTTTCTCTGAACACACCAGGCGTACAGTTCAACCCATCGATGAGCCGAACCCGCAAGGCGACTCACCGAATCCGGCCCGAAACAGTTTCGTACCGGTTTTCGAGACGCTTTTTATCTTTCAAGGATTTTCATCATGAACACGACTGCACGCTTTCTCTCCATCGCCGCTGTTGCCGCTTTTGCATCGTTCGGCGCCTATGCCGACGAGGCCGATGGCTCGCAATTCGCCCTCAAGTTCGAAACCAACCGCACCCGCGCCGAAGTGGCTGCCGAAGCGGCCGTGACGGCCCGCACGCACAGCATGGAACCCGCTGGTTCCCGCGTGGTGACCTACCAATCGACGGCCGACCGTGCCGCCGTGCGCGCCGAAGCTGCACAAGCCCTGCGCACCGGCCAGATCTCGTCGGGCGAAGCAGGTTACCTGTAATCCGCACCGCCCTGCAGCAAGCCCCCTACCCCCATTTGATCGGAGAATCACCATGAACAACACCGCACGTTTCCTGTCCATCGCCGCCGTTGCCGCTTTCGCTTCCTTCGGTGCCTACGCCGATGAAGCCGACAGCTCGCAGTTCGCCCTGAAGTTCGAAACCAACCGCACCCGCGCCGAAGTGGCTGCCGAAGCTGCCGTGGAGGCCCGCACGCACAGCATGGAGCCTGCCGGCTCCCGCGTGGTGACCTACCAATCGAAGGCCGACCGCGCCGCCGTGCGTGCCGCTGCTGCCGAAGCCGTGCGCTCCGGCCAGATCCCTTCGGGCGAGATCGGCGTTCTGTAATCCGCACCAGTGCAAGGCTGCAGACCGCAACTGCGGCCAGCATGCAAAAAAGGCCGGTGCCCCTCGCGGGGCCCCGGCCTTTTTCGTGTGGCCCATGGGGCCACGGCATGTGCCTTGCCTTATTGCAGCACGGTCACGCCGGTCTTGGCCTGCAGGGTCTCGAAGCTCACGCCAGGGGCCAGCTCGATGAGCTTCAGGCCTTCGGGCGTCACGTCCAGCACGGCCAGGTCGGTGATGATGCGGTCGACCACGCCCACGCCCGTGAGGGGCAGCGTGCACTGGGGCAGGATCTTGAGGTCTTCGGTGCCGTCCTTCTTCTTCGCCACATGCTCCATGAGCACGATCACGCGCTTGACGCCGGCCACCAGGTCCATCGCGCCGCCCATGCCCTTGACCATCTTGCCCGGGATCATCCAGTTGGCCAGGTCGCCCTTTTCGCTGACCTGCATGGCGCCCAGGATGGACAGGTTGATCTTGCCGCCGCGGATCATGGCGAACGACTGGTCGCTGCCGAAGATGGACGAGCCTTTGATCGTGGTCACGGTCTGCTTGCCGGCATTGATCAGGTCGGCGTCCACCGCGTCTTCGGTCGGGAAGGGGCCGATGCCCAGCATGCCATTTTCGGACTGCAGCCACACTTCCTTGTCACCCGTGAAATTGGCCACCAGCGTGGGGATGCCGATGCCCAGGTTCACGTAGAAACCGTCTTCGAGTTCTTGCGCCGCACGTGCGGCCATCTGGTCTTGGGTCCACGGCATGGTCAGGCTCCTGCTTTCTCTGTGATGGTGCGTTTTTCGATGCGTTTCTCGGGGTTGGCGTTGTGCACGATGCGGTGCACGTAGATGCCGGGCAGGTGGACCTGGTCGGGCTCCATGGCACCGGTTTCCACGATCTCTTCCACTTCGACGATGCAGACCTTGCCGGCCGTCGCGGCCGCAGGGTTGAAGTTGCGCGCCGTGAGGCGGAACTGCAGGTTGCCGGACTTGTCGGCACGCCAGGCCTTGACCAGCGACACGTCGGGCACCAGCGAGCGCTCCATCACATAGGTTTCGCCGTCGAACTCGCGCAACTCCTTGCCCTCGGCCACGATGGTGCCCACACCGGTCTTGGTGAAGAAGGCCGGGATGCCCGCGCCGCCGGCACGCAGCTTCTCGGCCAACGTGCCCTGGGGCGTGAATTCGAGCTCCAGCTCGCCCGCCAGGTACTGGCGCTCGAACTCCTTATTCTCGCCCACGTAGGACGAGATCATCTTCTTGATCTGGCGCGTCTCGAGCAGCTTGCCCAGGCCGAAACCATCGACGCCCGCATTGTTGGAGATCACGGTGAGGTTCTTCACGGCCGAATCACGCAGCGCGTCGATCAGGGCCTCAGGGATACCGCACAGCCCGAAACCGCCGACAGCCATCAACTGGCCATCTGCAACCACGCCTTCCAGCGCTTTGGCTGCGGAGGGAAATATCTTGTTCACCACGATCTCCTTGCGAATGTTGGATGCGCTACGATACTACGTACAGACATAAGTAGTACCCCGTAAAGATTTGCACTATGGACGCCACCGATGGACGTTGATTACAAACTCGCGTTTGACATGGCCCCCGTGGGATTGGTGCTCTCGCGCAACCGCACCATGGTGGACTGCAACCGGCAGGTCTGCGAGATGTTCGGCGCCTCGCGCGAGCTGCTGATCGGCCAGTCGTTCCAGGTACTCTATCCGAGCGCCGACGAGTACGAGCGCCTGGGCGCGCACATGGAGCCCATCCTCAACGCCAAGGGCCACTACGCCGACAACCGCATCATGAAGCGTGCCAACGGCGAGGTGTTCTGGTGCCATGTGTCAGGCCGCGCCCTGAACCGCGAAGACCCCCACGCCTCGGGCATCTGGAGCTTCGAGGACCTGAGCTCGCAGCGCCCCGTGAAGGCCGAGCTGACCGGCCGCGAACGCGAAGTGGCCGCGCGGCTGCTCGAAGGCCTGACCTCCAAGGAGATCGGGCGCACCCTGGACATCAGCCACCGCACGGTGGAGATCTACCGCGCGCGGCTCATGCGCAAGTACAACGCGTCCACAGCCGCCGACCTGGTGCACAAGCTGCTGGCGGGCTGACAGCCCTATTTTTTCGGCCCGTCGATCACCTCGGCGGCCGTGCGAAAGGCATCGACTGCTGCGGGAAGGCCGCAGTAGATGCTGGCGTGCAGCAGCACTTCCTGGATCTCGGCCGCCGTGGCGCCGTTGTTGAGCGCGCCGCGCACATGGCCCTTGAGCTCGTGCTGCTTGCCAAGCGCGGTGAGAAAGGCCACGGTGACCAGGCTGCGCGTCTTCAGGTCCAGCCCCGGGCGCTGCCAGACATCGCCCCAGGCATTGCGGGTGATGAACTCCTGGATGGGCTGGGTGAACTCGGTGGCGTTGCCGAAGGCATTGGCCACGAAGTCCTCGCCCATGACCTGCTTGCGCGTGGCCAGGCCTTTGTCGAAGTCTTTGGAGGATGGGGGTTGGGTCATGCGGGCGCTCCAATACGGTTGGGGCCGCCATGTTAGCCGGCTCGCCCCTGCGGAAAGCAGAACGCCACCGGCCCTGCCCCGCGAAGGGAAAGGACGGTGGCGTTGTCAGCTCACTCAGGCGTCGGCGGTTGCGCCAGCGAGGTCAAAACGGTCCAGGTTCATGACCTTGGTCCAGGCCTTCACGAAATCCTGCACGAACACCGCCTGCGCATCGCTGCTGCCATATACCTCGGCCAGCGCACGCAGCTGCGAGTTGGAGCCGAACACCAGGTCGGCCACGGTGCCCGTCCACTTCGCTGCACCGGTAGTGCGGTCCACCCCTTCAATGACACCGGCAGCCGAGCCGGATTTCTGCCACCGCGTGCGCATGTCCAGCAGGTTCACGAAAAAGTCATTGGTGAGCGCGCCGGGCTGCTGGGTGAACACGCCATGCGAGCCCTGGCCCGCATTGGCGCCCAGGACGCGCAAGCCGCCCACCAGCACCGTCATCTCGGGGCCCGTCAGGGTGAGCTGGTTGGCGCGATCGATCAGCAGCTCGGCCACGGCTTCCTCCAGGCCGGGGCGCACATAGTTGCGAAAGCCATCGGCCAGCGGCTCCATGACCTCGAACGAGGGCACGTCGGTCTGCTCTTGCGAGGCGTCCATGCGGCCCGGGGCGAAGGGTACGCTGACCTCCTGGCCGGCGCTGCGGGCAGCGGACTCGACGGCCGCAGCACCGCCCAGCACGATGAGGTCGGCGATGGAGATCTTCCTGCCGCCGGGCTGCGCGGCATTGAAGTCCTGCTGGATCGTTTCGAGCTTGCCCAGCACCTTGGCCAGTTGCGCCGGCTGGTTCACTTCCCAGTCCTTTTGCGGCGCCAGGCGGACGCGGGCACCGTTGGCCCCACCGCGCTTGTCGCCACCGCGGTAGGTGGAGGCCGACGCCCAGGCGGTGGACACCAGTTCCGCAACCGACAGGCCCGAGGCCAGGATCTTTGCCTTGAGCACCGTCACGTCCTGCGCATCCACCAGGGCGTGGTCCACCTCGGGAATCGGGTCCTGCCAGATCAGCACCTCGGCCGGCACCTCAGGGCCCAGGTAGCGCACGCGCGGACCCATGTCGCGGTGCGTGAGCTTGAACCAGGCGCGCGCAAAGGCGTCGGCGAACTGTTCGGGGTGCTCCAAAAAGCGGCGCGAAATCTTCTCGTAGGCCGGGTCCTGGCGCAGCGAGAGGTCGGTGGTGAGCATGGTGGGCACACGCTTCTTCGAGGGGTCGTGTGCATCGGGGATGGTCGCCTCGGCGCCCTTGGCGGTCCACTGGTGGGCGCCGGCCGGGCTTTTGGTCAGCTCCCATTCAAAGCCGAACAGGTTCTCGAAGAAGTTGTTGCTCCACTGCGTGGGGGTGGTGGTCCAGGTGACTTCCAGGCCGCTGGTGATGGCGTCGCCGCCAAAGCCGCTGCCATGCTTGCTGATCCAGCCAAAGCCCTGGTCCTCGATGCCGCCGCCTTCGGGCTCCTTGCCCACCAGGGCGGCGTCGCCCGCGCCGTGGGTTTTGCCGAAGGTGTGGCCGCCGGCGATCAGCGCCACGGTTTCCTCGTCGTCCATGGCCATGCGCGCGAAGGTGTCGCGGATGTCGCGCGCTGCAGCGATGGGGTCGGGATTGCCGTTGGGGCCTTCGGGGTTCACATAGATCAGACCCATCTGCACGGCGGCCAGGGGCTTGGCCAGGTCGCGCTCGCCGCTGTAGCGCTTGTCGCCGCCCAGCCAGGTGGTCTCTGCGCCCCAGTACACGTTTTCATCGGGTTCCCACACGTCGGGGCGGCCACCGCCAAAGCCGAAGGTCTTGAAGCCCATGGATTCGAGCGCCACGTTGCCGGTGAGGATCATCAGGTCAGCCCACGAGATCTTGCGGCCGTACTTCTGCTTGATGGGCCAGAGCAGGCGGCGCGCCTTGTCCAGGTTGGCGTTGTCGGGCCAGCTGTTCAGGGGCGCAAAGCGCTGCTGCCCGGCCCCCGCACCGCCGCGGCCATCGGCCAGGCGGTAGGTGCCGGCGCTGTGCCAGGCCATGCGGATGAACAGCGGGCCGTAGTGGCCGAAGTCGGCCGGCCACCAGTCCTGCGAGTCGGTCATCAACGCATGCAGGTCGGCCTTCACGGCGGCGAGATCGAGGCTCTTGAACTCCTCGGCGTAGTTGAAGCCGTCACCCATGGGGTCGACCAGTGGGGAGCTCTGGTTCAGCGGGCGCAGGTTGAGCTGGTTGGGCCACCAGTCGGCGTTGCCGCGGCCCTTGGGCGCGGCAGCCTTGCTGTGGTCGAAGGGGCACTTGGCTTCTGTTGTCATGGGTCTCTCCTTGTAAGTGGTTCAGGCACTTGGCAAGACCCATGGTAGAAAACAATCCATGGCGCGTAAATTGAATCGATTGAATTTCGTCGATAGTCAATATTTATCGAAATGCCACAACCATTGTCAAACAGCGTGCTAACTCAGAGACCGCGCGCCAGCGGCAGGCCTGGCGCTTCCATATGCGCCCGCAGGATGTGCCCATGGGTCGAGTCGGTCACGAACACCGTCTGCCCGCCCTCCCCGCCAAAGGCCAGGTTGGTCGTGGATGCGCCCGCTGGCCCGCGCAGCACCAGCTCGGGCTCGGCCCGGTGGTTGAGCACCCAGACATAGCCCAGGCCAGGATTGGCCACGAGCAGCCGGCCTTGGGCGTCCACGGCCAGCCCGTCCGGGCCGCTCGGGCCGTAGGAGGTGAAGAACTGCCCCACCTTGGCCACGCTGCCATCGGGCAGCAGCGGTACGCGCCAGACGCAGTTGCCGCGCGTCACGGCCAGGTAGAGCACGCGCCCGTCGGGCGACAAGGCCACGCCATTGGGGCTGGGCACATTGGCCAGCAGCAGATCGAGTTGGCCATTAGGGCGCAAGCGGTACAGGCGGCCGCTCGGGTCGTGCAGGCCGCTCTGCCCCTGGTCGGTGAAGTACAGGTTGCCCTCGGCATCGAACACCAGGTCGTTCACGCCCTTGAAGCGCTCGCTGTTGCGCCGCTCCAGATAGGGGGTGACCCGGCCGCTCGCCACGTCCAGTCGCATGAGGCCGTTCTTGTAGTCGGTGATGAGCAGCGTGCCGGCATCGAGGAACTTCATGCCGTTGGGCTCGCCGTCGTACTCCGCCACCAGGGTCCAGGCGCCTGCGGGGTCGATGCGTAGGATGCGGCCCCAGGGGATGTCGGTCACGTAGAGGTTGCCGGCAGCGTCGAACACCGGGCCTTCGAGGAAGGAGTCGGTGATGGCCCCTGCGCGGTTGGCATCGGCCCAGGCGCTGCGATCGCGCCGGCGCAGCGCATCGGGCATGGCGGTGAAGAGTTCGAGGTCGCGCACCTCTGGCAATTGCAGCAAAAACATCACAGGCTCCCCTGGCTCATTGTTTCTCGAACCCCGTCTTGGCCGCAATGGTGCCCCACATCGCGTTGCTGTCGTGCAGGATCTTGGCAAATGCCGTGGCATCCACCTGGCGCGCATCGGCGCCCATGCCTTCGGCAAAGGCCTTCATGTCGGGCGTGGCCATCGCCGTGGCGATCTCCTTTTGCAGCCGCTGCAGAACGGCAGCCGGTGTGCCCTTGGGCGCCCACAGCCCCGTCCAGTTGACCACGCCGAAGTCCTTGACGCCGGCTTCGGTAAAGGTCGGCACCTCGGGCAGCACCGCCAGACGCTTGTCGCCGCTTACGGCCAGAAGGCGCAGCTTGCCGCCGCGCACATTGCCCATCACCCCGGTGGTGGATGCGAACTGCATGTCGATGGTATTGCCCAGCACGGCCTGCGTGGCCTCGGCCGCGCCCTTGAAAGGCACGTGCATGAACTTCGCGCCCGCCGCCATGCCCAGCGCCTCGGCCGCAAAGTGCGGCGTGGTGCCCGCGCCGCCCGAGCCGTAGGTCACGGCGCCCGGTTCCTTGCGCGCCTTGCCCAGCAGGTCGGCCAGCGTCTTGTAGGGGCCACCCGCATTCACCACCAGGGCCATGGGCGCGAACACATAGGCGGCCACCGGCACCAGATCCTTCTCATGGTCGAAGGGCAGCTTCCTGAAGATGTGCGGCAGCAGCGAATAGGTGGTGTCGTTGGCCACCAGGGTGTAACCGTCGGCCTCGGCACGCACCACCTGGGTCACGCCGATGGTGCCCGTGGCGCCAGGTCGGTTTTCCACGATGAAGCTCTGGCCAGTCTGCTCGGTGAGCTTTTGCGCCATCTTGCGCGTGGCCACGTCCACGGCGCCACCGGGGCCGTAGGGCACGATCACACGCACCGGCTTGGCGGGCCATGTCTCTTGCGCCTGGCCCGCTCCGGCCATGCAGAGGACCAGGCAGGCCAGGGCGAAACCGCGGCGGTGGAACAGGGATGGGCTCATGAAGTCTCCTGATTATTGGAATGGCAAACCGATGGCTCAAGCGGTGGTGGCTGCCTGGCGTGCGAGCACGTCCAGCAGGTTGCGGGCCGCGCCCACGCCCATGTTCACGTAGGCATCGCTGGTCACGCCGCCGATGTGCGGCGAGAGGATGAAATTCGCCTCGCCCTGGAAGGGGTGGCCGGCGACCATGGGCTCGACTGCAAAGCTGTCCAGCCCCGCAGCCATCACCTGGCCGCTGCGCACGGCCGCAAGCAAGGCCGGCTCGTCGGTGAGGTCGCCACGCGCAGTGTTCACCACAATCACCCCGCGCTTGCACTGCGCCAGAGACGCTTCACCCAGCATGCCGCGGTTCTCGTCGGTCAGAGGGCAGTGCAGCGAGATCGCGTCCGAGTCACGCCAGATGGTCGCCAGGTCCACGCTCTCGACATACACCGGCAGGTCCTTCGCGAACGGGTCGAAGCCGAGCACGCGCATGCCCAGCGCGTCGGCCATCTTCGCAAAGCGCAGGCCGATGGCGCCCAGGCCGACCACGCCCACGGTGCGGCCACCGAGCTCCAGGCTCTTGTGCGTGGCCTTGTCCCAGTGGCCGGCATGCATGCGCGCATCGAGCGCCACCACCGACTTGGCGCAGGCCAGCAGCAAGGCCAGCGCCTGCTCGGCCACGGCCGCGGCATTGGCGCCCACGGCGGCCACCACCTCGATGCTGCGCGCCTTGGCAGCCACCTTGTCGATGGTGTCCGTGCCGCTGCCATGCTTGGAGATGACCTTGAGCGAGGGCGCGGCGTCCATCACCGCCGCACTGACCTTGCCGTAGCGCACGATGATGGCCACGGGGTCGTGCGTGCGGCACAGGGCCACCAGGTCGTCCTCGGTGGGCGCCTTGCCGGCATAGACGACCTCGAAGTCGTCGAGCAGCGCCAGGGCCTCCCCGGCCAGGTCGGCGCCCGTCACGATGAGGCTCGGGCGGCTCACAGCGATTCCCCTTCCTTGAGAACGCCGGCTGCGCGCAAGGCGGCGGGCAGCCACTTGGATGCCGTGTCGCCGCGGGCAATGGCTTCGATGCGGGCAGCCTCGTCGGCCACCTTCCTGTCGGCCAGGGCCATCATGGCGGGAGCCTTTTCGCGCTCGATCACCACCACGCCATCGGCATCGCCCACGACCAGGTCGCCCGGGTGGACGGTGGTGCCGCCGGCCGAGATGGGGTGGTTGATGCGGCCGGGCACGTACTTGGTGGGGCCGGCGGGGTTGAAGCCCGCACTGAACACCGGGAAGCCCAGGTCCAGCAATTCGAGCTTGTCACGGATCGCGCCATCGACGACCACGCCGGCCAGGCCCAGCTTCTTGCAGGCGCTGAGCATCAGCGTACCCATCAGCGCGGCGGTCTGGTCGCCCTTGCCGTCGATCACCAGCACGTCGCCAGGCTGGGCCAGGGCAATCGCGGCGTGGATCATGAGGTTGTCGCCGGGGCGCACCTCGACGGTGAAGGCCGGGCCTGCCACTTTCATGTCTTGGTGCACGGGCGCCACACGGCCGTGCATGGTGCCGCGGCGGCCCGCCACATCGGCGAGGATGGCCGCCTGGAAGGTGGCGGCTTTCTGGACGACGTCGGCGCTGACGCGTTCGATGCCACGGATGATTTCGGGAAGCTGGCTCATGGTGCGGTCCTTGTCTTGTTTCGGTATGCGGAGAAGAGGTGTGGTGCCTGTGTCGGTCCGAGGGATCACTCGGCGGTGATGTTTCCGTCCTTGATGACCTTGGCCCACTTGGCGGAGTCGGCCTTCTGCAGGTCGCCGAGCTGGCGCGGCGTGCCGCCCACCAGGGTCACGCCGAGCTTGTCGGCCAGGGCCACGACGGCAGGGTCCTTGAGGGCCTTGCCGATCTCATCGTTCAGGCGCTGCACAACGGGTGCGGGGGTTTTGGCGGGCGCGAACACGGCCTGCCACTGCTCGACGACGAAGTCCTTGAGCCCGGCCTCTCCCATGGTGGGCACGCTGGGCAGCGCCTTCAGGCGCTGGGCCGACGTGACCGCCAGCGCGCGCAGCTTGCCGGACTGCACATGGGGCAGCGCGGCGGCGGCCGGCGCAAACATGAACTGCACCTGTTCGGCCAGCGTGTCCTGCAGTGCCGGGGTGTCGCCCTTGTAGGGCACGTGGATGAAGCGCGTGCCGCTTTGCTGCTGCAGCAGCTCGCCCTGCATCTGCAGGATGGTGCCGTTGCCGCCCGAGGCGAAGGCGAGCTTGCCCGGCTGGGCACGGGCCGCCGCCAACAGGTCGGAGACCGACTGGAATGGCTGCTTGGCCCCCACCACCAGGATGTGCGGAATGGTGCCGATGGTGATCACGGGCTCGAAGCCCGCGATGGGGTCGTAGGGCAGCTTGCCCATGAGGTGAGGCGCAATCGCCTGCGGGCCGATGGACGTGCCCAGCAGGGTGTAGCCGTCGGGCGCGGCCTTGGCCACGAAGGCGGCACCGATGGTGCCCGTGGCACCGGCCTTGTTGTCCACGATGACGTTGGTGCCCAGAGAGGACGCCACGCGCAGCGCAAGGTTGCGGCCCAGCACGTCGGTGCTGCCGCCGGGCGGGTACGGCACGACCCAGGTGATGAGCTTGCCGGCGGGCCAGTCGCCCTGCGCGAACGCAGAGCCTGTGGCCAGCGTGGCAGCCAGGGCCGCAAGAACGCTGCGGCGGGAAGTGGAAATGGTCATGGCATGGGCCTCTTCAGGTCGTCGTCAGAAAGGGGGGATGCAGGAGTGGCTGCGGGCGCAGCGAAGCCGTAGAGCGCCTGCGGGTTGTCCACCAGCACGCCGCGCAGGGTCGCGCCGCTGTTCGGCGCCTGGTCGATCCATTGCGCCAGGCGGTCCATCTGGCGCGCGTCGTCGGGCAGGGGCTGCACGCCGGCCGTGGCGGTGGCATGGGGCCAGTCGCTGCCCCAGAGCACGCGGTCGGGCGCACAGCGCAGGTAGCCCTGGGCCAGCGCGTCGAGGGCGGGGTCGTCCACCGTGTGCAGCGGGCTGACGATGTAGCAGCCGGAGAGCTTGATCCAGGCCTTGCCATCTGCCAGCAGCTGCAGCAGCAATGCGTGGGCGGCATGCGTGCCGGCTTGCGCAGGTGCGATGCGCCCGAAGTGGTCGAACACCAGTGGCACCGGCAGGCACCGCAGCACAGGGGCCAGCGACGCCAGCAGGTCGGGCGCCATCAGCAGTTGCAGGTGCCAGCCCAGCGGCGCGATGCGCGCGGCCAGCGGCTCCAGCAGATCGGCGCTGCCCGACACACCCAGCGAGAGGTTCAGGCGCACACCGCGCACACCCTGGATACGGAGTTGCTGCAAGGCTTCGTCGCTCTCGCTGCCGTCGATCACCGCGACCCCACGCGCCTGCTCACCCAGTGCAGCAAGCCCTTCGAGCATGCAGCGGTTGTCAGTGCCATAGGTCGATGGCGTGACCAGCACGGTGCGCGTGGTGCCGATGCGCCGCTGCAATGGCCCATAGTCGCTGGCCGAGGCATCGGGCGGCAGCATCCGGGCACCGGGGGCCGGGGCAAAGCCGCTGTCGTAGACATGCACATGGCAGTCGCAGGCCCCGGCGGGTACGGCCACTGCGGGCTTTTCTGTGCCGGCCGAGAAAGGTACGGGCGTGACAAGGCAATCGCGGGTCATGGCGATGGTCCGGTGGGCGTGGGCTCAGCTGGGGGTCTGCAGGCTCAGTCGAGGCTTGCGCCGGAGTCCTTGACGATCTTTCCCCAGCGCGGCACCTCGGTGCGCAGCAACTGGCCGAACTGCTCGGACGTGCCGCCCATCACGTCGCCGCCTTCGCTGCGCAGCTTGTCGGCCACGTCGGGCTGCTGCAGGGCCTGGTTGATGGCCTTGTTGAGCTGGGCCACGATGGGCGCGGGCGTGCCGGCCGGCGCGAGGATACCGAACCAGGTCACGGCGTCGAAGCCCTTGTAGCCCGACTCGGCCAGCGTGGGCACGTCGGGCAGTTGGCCAGCGCGCTTGGCGGAGGTGATGGCGATGACCTTGAGCTTGCCATTGCGCACCTGGCCCAGCAATGTAGGCACGGAGGACATGTACAGGTCGATCTGCCCGCCCACCAGGTCGGTCATGGCCTGGGCCGCGCCCTTGTAGGGGATGTGGCGCAGCTGGATGCCGGCAGCGTTCTCGGCCAACTCGCCGGCCAGGTGGGCGACGGTGCCGTTGCCTGAGTAACCCAGGGTGAGCGCATCGGGCTTGCCCTTGGCGGCAGCCACCACGTCGGCAAAGCTCTTGTAGGGCGAGTTGACGGGCGCGGCCATCACGATGGGCGAGGACGACACCAGCGCCACGGGCACCAGGTCCTTGAGCGGGTCGTAGGGCAGCTTGGGGTAGAGCGTGGGGTTGATGGCCAGGTTGCTGGTCTGGCCCATGACCAGCGTGTAGCCGTCGGGTGCGGACTTGGCTGCGGCATCCACGCCCAGGTTGCCGCCGGCACCGGGGCGGTTGTCCACGATCACGTTCCACTTGTTCTGGTCGGTGAGCTTCTGGGCCACGGTGCGGGCGATCATGTCTGTGCCGCCGCCGGGCGGGAAGGGCACGATCAGGCGGATCGGCTTGCTGGGGTAGGCAGCTTGCGCCAGGGCCGCAGAGGCAGGCACGGCTGCGGCAGCCAGGCCCAGGACGGCGGCGCAAAGGGGACGCGAAAGCAAAGGGAAGGCAGGCATGGATTTGTCTCCGTTGTGGTGGTTCGTCACGCCGGCCTGCATGGCCCGGCGCCGTGGATGCGACTTTACGCAGACGTTTCAACCCATACAATGCAGTTGCACCGTATGAAACGAATTGCGCCATGAGCAACACCCCTGAAATGCCCCCGGCCCCTGCTGTACCGCCCGCCGCCGATACCCCCGGCGGTGTCATCGCCGTCACCCGCGCGCTGCAGGTGCTGGAGGCGTTTGCGCTGGGCGAATCGAGCCTGCCCCTGGCCGAGCTGAGCCGACGCTGCGGCCTGCACAAGACCACGGTGCTGCGCCTGGCGCGCACGCTGGCGCAGTCGGGCTTCATGGTGCAGCGCGAAGATGGCGACTGGCGCCTGGGCCCTGCCGCCGGCTGGCTGGGCGCGCGCTACCAGGCGGGCTTTGACGTGCAGAACGTGCTGGAGCCCGCGCTGCGCGAGCTCACCCATGCCACGGGCGAGAGCGCCGCCTTCTACGTGCGCGAAGGCCAGGTGCGCACCTGCCTCGTGCGCGTGGAGGGGCCGCAGGCACTGCGCCACCATGCGCGCATGGGCGAAGGCCTGCCGCTTGACAAGGGCTCGCCCGGCCGCGTGATCCTGGCCTTCTCGGGCGAGCCGGGCAAGGCCTACGAAGCCATCCGCCAGAAGGGCTACCACTGGTCCATCGGCGAGCGTGAACAGGGCGTGGCGACAGTGTCGGCGCCGGTGTTCGGCATGCACTGGCGGCTGATGGGCTCGGTGTGCATCTCGGGCCCGGCTTCGCGCCTGCCGGCAGAAAAGCTCGAAGCCCTCGCGCAGACCGTGATGGCCGCCGCCACACAGCTGTCCTATGCGCTGGCGGGCAACACCGCAGCGCCCTCGCACAGTCCGGTACGCGCCACCCATTGGCATCCTTGAATCCCCGATACTGGTGCCCATCAGAAAAAACAAGGAGACCGACGTGACCCGCTACCCCGCCCCATCGCTCGACAGCCTGCCCGAGGACATCCGCGCCCGCATCCTCGAAGTGCAGGAAAAGGCCGGCTTCGTGCCCAACGTGTTCCTGGGTTTTGCCCGCCGCCCGGCAGAATGGCGCGCTTTCTTCGCCTACCACGACGCGTTGATGCTCAAGGAGGAAGGCAGCCTGACCAAGGGCGAGCGCGAGATGATCGTCACCACCACCAGCGCGGCCAACCAGTGTCTGTACTGCGTGGTGGCGCACGGCGCCATCCTGCGCATCTACGAGAAAAAGCCGCTCGTGGCCGACCAGGTGGCGGTGAACTACCGCAAGGCCGAGATCAGCCCGCGCCAGCGCGCCATGCTCGACTTTGCGATGAAGGTCTGCGAGCACTCGCACGAGATCGAAGATGCCGACTTCATCGCGCTGCATGCGCACGGCTTCGACGATGAGGACATCTGGGACATCGCGGCCATCACCGCCTTCTTCGGGCTCAGCAACCGCATGGCCAGCTTTGCCGGCATGCAGCCCAACCCCGAGTTCTACCTGATGGGCCGCGTGCCCAAGGCAAAACCTTCGGCTTGAAGCACTCCATGCACACGGGCATGTCCAATCGTTCGATGGCAGCATGGTGGTGTGCGGCATTGGTTTACCTGGCTGGCACCCACGCCGTTGCCAGCGGCTTCGCACCGGGCAACGGCACGCTGGATGCACAACCCCTGGCAGTACAAGTCCCGTCGGGCACGCTCTCGCCCCTTTCGAGCACCCAGCCGCCCCTGTTGCTGCTGCGCCAGGATGTCACCGGACCGACGTACTACCTGGCGGTGGGCCTGGGTGTGCCGCGCTACGGCATTGCCGACCTGCCCGGTGCCGGCGCCTGGCGCGTGGAGCCCGATGCCGACTGCGCCCGCCTGGTGCCCGTGGCACTCGACGAGGTCAAGCAGCCGGCCGTGCAGCCCGTCACCGTGCAGCAGAACGCCCTGCCCCTGCACTGCGCCGCAGCGTTCGAGGGCAGCTGCACCAGCCGTGACCAGCGCTTGCGCGTGGGCACCGCGTTCCTGGGAACCCGGCGCACGGCGCGCACGGGCGGCGGCTTCTTCGGTACCGAAGGGCAGATCACCAGCACCTTCTACACCGGCGTGCGCACACTCACCATCGAGCACCTGCCCTCCGGCCGCTACTGGCGCATGGACGAGGCACTGCAGGACTCGGCCGGGTACAGCGCGCCGCAGACGGCTATCCGCTACCTGCCGCAGTTGCAGCGGGTGCTGTTGCTTGGGCTGGGCAATGGCCCGGAAGGCCCGCAGGGTCGCTGCATCGCCCTGCCACCGGGCTGAACCAAGCCGCGGCAGCGCTCAGGCGAAGTTGCCTTGCGTTTCGGTGGGGCTTGTGCGCTGCACGAGCAGCGCCGTCGCAGCCTCCACGGGCATCGGCCGGGCATACAGATAGCCCTGCACCTCATCGCAGCCATGGTCCTTGAGGAAATCGCGCTGCTCGGGGGTTTCCACGCCTTCGGCGATCACGCGCAGCTTCAGGCTCTTGGCCATGGCGATGACGGCCGAGGCGATGGCCTCGGCTTCCTCGTTGCCGTGCCTGCCCAGGTCCAGGATGAAGGAGCGGTCGATCTTGAGCTTGCTCACCGGAAAGCGGCGCAGGTAGCTCAGGCTGGAGTAGCCCGTGCCGAAGTCGTCGATGGCGATCTGGATGCCCATGTCCACCAGTTGGCGCAGGATATCCACCGCTGCGTCCATGTTGGCCATCAGCGTGCCTTCCGTCAGTTCCATCTCCAGCGCACCGGCGGGCAGGTCGAACTCCGAAAGGACACGGCCCACCTCGTGCAGGAAGTCAGGCGCCTGGAACTGCACCGCTGAGAGGTTCACGGCAATGGGCAGGGGCACCAGCCCCTCGCCGCGCCAGCGTGACCAGATGTGCGCAGCCTCGCGCAGCACCCAGGCGCCGATTTCCGCGATCATCCCCGAGGATTCGGCAATCGGGATGAAGCGCGCCGGGGACACCGGGCCCCGCGTCCGGTGCGTCCAGCGCAGCAAGGCCTCCATGCCCACGGGCTGGCCATGCGCCAGCGTGAACTGGGGCTGCAGGTGCAGCTCGAGGTCACCGACATCGATGGCCTGGCGCAGGTCCACCGCGAGCAGCATGTCATCGTAGGCCGAGGCGTTCATCTCGGGCGCATACAGGCGCCAGGTGTTGCGCCCCTGGGCCTTGGCGATGCGCATGGCGGCTTCGACGTTGTGCAGCAGCTCCTCCGCAGTGCGCGCATGCTCGGGGCTGCTCGCAATGCCAATGCTGGCGGTGGGGGACACCGGGTGCTCCTGCGCGCCAAGGCGGATGGGCGGTGCCAGCAGCGCACGCACCTGGCTGATCAGCAGTGCATGGGTGACGGGGTTGCCCGCCAGCACCAGCATGAATTCATCGCCCCCATAGCGGTACAGGCCCTTGAGGTCCGCGCTGAGCCCCCGCAGGCGCTCGGCCACCTCGACCAGGAAAACATCGCCCTGCGCGTAGCCAAACGATTCGTTGACGCTCTTGAACCGGTCCAGATTGACCAGGGCCAGCGACAGGCTGTTGTGGGGCGCTGCACTCTGGACATTCAGCGCAGCGATGTACTGCGGCAGGTCCTGCTCAAGCCTGGCGCGATTGGGCAGCCTGGTCACGGGGTCGTGCACCGCCAGGTACTCGGCCTGGCTTTCGGCCTGTTTGAGGCGGGTCAGGTCCGTGAACAGATCCACATGCTGCTCCACCTGGCCATCGGCACCGCGGTGCGCGCAGACCAGCAGGCGCGCCGGGAAGACCGTGCCGTCCTTGCGGCGGATATGCATCTCGCCCTCCCAGAAGCCCTCGGCCTTGAGGATGGCGCGCGCACGCTCGACCCCTGCGGGGTCGAGCCCGGCATTGAGCAGCACCGTGGGCTGCCCCTGCAGATCCTCGAGCGTGTAGCCGGTGATCTTGGTGAGGTGGGGGTTGATCGAGACGACGCGCTTGTCACGGTCGCCGACCACGATGGCAGCAGCGGAGCGGTCGAAGAAGCTCGCGGCCACACGCAGCTGCGTTTCCACTTCGGCTTGGCGAGTGATGTCGCGGCCCATGCCCACGTAGTAGCGCATGCCCTCCGATTCGAAGCAGCCGACGGTGCCCTCCAACAGGAAGGTGCTGCCATCGGCGCGCAGCCGGGGAATGCGCACCTGTTGCGACTCGCCAGGCTGCATGGCCTCCAGGATCTCGGCCTGCTCCGCCGCCTGTTCCGGCGGCCGCAGGCGCTGCGCATTCATGCCGATGAGCTGCTCGCGCGGGTAGCCATACACGTCGACGCCCGCCTGGCTCACATCGAGGATGATGCCGTCGTTGTCGGTCAGGAAAAAGATGTCCGTCGAGCCACGCATCACCTGCTCATAGTGCCGGCGCAGCCCGGCCTCGCGCGCAGCGTGGCGGTGGTGGTCGCCCCGGCGCCAGGCTGCGTAGAGCAGCGAGCCGAGGAGGAGGAGAACCGCCACCCCGAGAACCAGGAGCTTGCTGCGGTCCTGCACCGCCGCATACACCGCCTTCTCAGGCATCAGGCTGAGCACCATCCACGACGGCAGCAGGATGTTCTCGCGCCGCGCCATCACCGCCACACCATGGCGGTTAAACCCCTGCACCACGGAAACCCCGGGCTCGGTCAGCAGGGACTCGACCACGGGCCCGGGCCCGCCAAGGGGCTGCAGCCCGGGCCCGCCGGCCGGTGCAAGGATCTGCAGGCCCCGTGCATCGCGGTGCACCAGGATGGTTTCGCCACCCCAGTTCGGCAGCTTGGCCTTGGCCAGCGTATCCACCAGCCACTGGAGGTCCATTTCCATGTAAAGCACATGGCCCGTTCCCCGGGTGGTGTCGGCAATGCTGCGCGCCAGGGCCAGGCGCAGCCCTGCGCCATTCTCCGCAGGCAGCTCGATCCACCGCGGGTACGCACCCGTTCCAGCCTGCGCCACGCGGCTGCGTTGCTGCGCGTCCAGAGGGGCTCCGCTGCTGAACACCGCCCTGTCCGTACCCACATCGACGACCGCAATGCTCCGGTAGCCGTAGACGCGCCGGATGCCCTCGAGATGCTGCTGGATGAAGGGGGTGTACTCGGCGCGTTGCGCGTCGCCCTGCCACCAGTGGTCGAGCGCCTTGACCAGCAGGGGATTGGAGCCGATGGCCTCGGCATCGCCAGAGCGCTCCGTGAGCCAGGTGTCCAGCGAATGGGCCGACAGTTCGGAGGTGACCCGCAGGGTCTCGGATGCAATCTGTTCGGCAGCCCGCTGACCCTGCAAATGCAGGGCAATCCCCAGCGCAATGACGCCAGCCACAAAGGCCGCAAAGGCCAATGGCACCGCCCAGCCAGGCAGCCAGGCGCCAGGTTGCGCACCATCGCGCGCGGGACTGCTCTCTGTGGCCATGGCCGAAAACCCTCGTGACCGGGAAAAGCGGCGTGGCCAGGACGTCGCCAGCCTTCCCCCATTTCTTCAATGAACCCGTGCGACCCCCATCAGCCGCCCGAGCCCTGTGATCAGCCCATTTAGTCCGATTCACCCAGAGGTGTCAAGCGCCGCAAAATCAGTCCTGAACGATGGCCAGCATCCATTCCGGCAGGGCTATAGCCTTCTTCTGCGGGAAATCCACCCAGATCGTGGTGGCACCGCCAGCGGCATAAACCACGCCCGGCCGGTCCACCCGCTCCATGGTGCCCCAGGTCTCGAAGGTGGTGCGGCCCGGGTCGCTCACGTAGAGCCTGAGCAGCACGTCGGCCGGGTACTCGAGCTGCTGGTAGAAGTTGCAGAAGGCGTTGACGATGACCGGCCCCTGGCCTGTGGGGTCGGGGTTGCAGCCCACCGACACCAGCCAGTCGATGCGCGCCGTCTCCAGGTAACGAAAATACACGGTGTTGTTCACATGGCCCATGGCGTCCATGTCGCCCCAGCGCACGGGAAAGCGCATCTCGTGCACCAGCTTCTTCTTTTCGGGGATTTCAATCTTCATCGGTGTGCCTTGATGGAAGCGAGGATGCCCAGAGTGAACAGCCCCACGGCCGCCCACTGCGCGGGCGAGGGCCAGCGCCCCTCCCACGCGAACGAATATACGAGAGCGAACAAAGTCTCGCTCACGATGAGCTGCCCGCACAGGCTGGCAGACAGGCGCTGGCTGGCGATGTTCCACAAGATGGTGGCCAGCCAGCTCGAACCAAAACCGAGCGCCAGGCACACGGCCACCAAGACGCCGAACGCCGGTTGCGCCGCCAGGGCGGGCAGGCTGGAGCCGCCCACCAGCCACAGCAGCAGGCCGCCCAGCCCCGTGGCCACGCCCAGCCAGTTGGCCCAGTCGGTGGCGCGCACCTCGGGGTGGCGCTTGAGCCATGCGGAATTGAGGATGGCGAAGGCCGTCCAGAACACCAGCGCCACCAGCGCGATGGCGATGCCGCGCCAGTAGCTGCCGGCGCCGGATGCCGCTGCATCGCCGTGCGGAACCTCGGCCATCAGCGCGAGGCCGGCCACGGTGAGCACCAGCCCGGGCACCAGTGCGGCCCAGCGCAGGCCCTGGGGCTTGCCCAGCAGCATGACCCAGACCGGAATGGTGCCGATGATCAGCGCCGGCATCTCGGCCCCCGCATCGCGGATCGCCCAGACCAGCAGCAGGTAGTAGCCCGTGAATCCCAGCACGGACAGCCACAGCGCCGCCCAGGCCTGGGCGGGGGTGGGCCGGCGCGGCTTGCCCTTGAGGCCCCACAGCAGCATGCCCACGGCCACTGCGCCGTAGGCCACGAAGCGGCCCGCCGTCAGATCCACCGAGGCAAACGTGCCCGCCATGTAGGGCGCCACGAACACCAGCCCCCAGAGCGCGCCTGCAGCGAGCCCGGCCAGGATTCCGGTCAGCATCAGGGCAAGCGGCGCGGGCTACACCGCAAAGCCATCGTCCGCCGCAATCACGGCCCCGTTGATGAAGTGGCTCTGGTCGCTGGCCAGCATGATGATCAGCGCATCGAGGTCCTCGGGGCTGCCCACGCGCTTGCGCGGCAGCATGTCGATGAGCTTGCGGCCCTGTTCGGTCTGCCAGTGGCGGTGGTTGATTTCGGTGTCGATGTAGCCCGGGCAGATGGCATTGGTGTTGATGCCGAATCGGCCCCATTCCATGGCCATGGCCTTGGTCATCTGCACCACGGCGGCCTTGCTCATGCAGTAGGCGCCGATCTGCGGCAGCACCTTCAAGCCCGCCATGGAGGCGATGTTGATGATGCGCCCGCCGGTGAAGCTGCCCGGAGCCGCCCCGCGCGAGCGCGCCAGCATGCGCTTGCCCACCTCCTGTGCGACGAAGAAGGCGCCCTTGACGTTGGTGTCGAAGATGAAGTCATAGTCCTGGGGCGTCACATCCTGCAGGCGCTGGGTGGTGCTCACGCCCGAGTTGTTCACCAGGATGTCGATGGAGCCCATCTCGGTCTCGGCATGGGCCACCGCCGCCTTGATCGACATGTGGTCGGTCACGTCCAGTTCGATCACGTGGGCGTCACCGCCCTCCCCCTCGATGCGGGCACGCAGCTCCTTGAGCTTTTCAACGCGGCGGCTGGCCAGCACCACCCCGGCTCCTGCGCGCGCGAGGGTCCGCGCGAACTGGGCGCCCAGCCCGCTGGACGCTCCGGTGATGAACGCCACGCGGCCGGATAGATCGATGCTGTATGCCATTTAGAGAGCCTCCACTGCAGAAAAAAGAACGGTCGTTCGATTGTCCGAAATCCATGAATACAATCAGTCTCCAGGCAGACAGGAACCAGGGTCCTGTCCGAAGACAATCCACACGATATCAAACGCCCGACGAGAAACCCATGACGAACGAAGAAATCCTCGCCCAGTATGGTCCCCGTGAAGCAATGGAATACGACGTGGTCGTCGTGGGCGGCGGCCCCGGCGGCATGGCCACCGCCATCCGGCTCAAGCAGATGGCTGCCATCCATGGCAAGGACATCTCCGTCGTGGTGCTTGAAAAAGGCTCCGAACCCGGCGCGCACATCCTGTCGGGCGCCATCATGGACCCCAAGGCCCTGACCGAGCTGATCCCCGACTGGAAGGCCAAGGGCGCGCCCCTGAATCAGCCCGTGACCGACGACGCGATGGTCTTCCTGGGCGAGAAATCGTCCTTTCGCGTGCCCAACGTGTTTTTGCCGCACAACTTCCAGAACCACGGCAACTACGTGGTGCGCCTGGGCAACGTGGTCAAGTGGATGGGCGAGCAGGCCGAGGCCCTGGGCGTGGAGATCTTCCCGGGCTTTCCGGCCGCCGAAGTGCTCTACAACGACAACGGCTCCGTCAAGGGCGTGGCCACCGGCAACATGGGCATCGGCAAGGAAGGCGAGCCCACGGCCGACTTCCAGCTGGGCATGGAACTCCATGCCAAATACACCATCTTCGCCGAGGGCTCGCGCGGCCACCTGGGCAAGCAGCTGATCTCGCGCTTCAAGCTCGATGCGCACAGTGACCCGCAAAGCTACGCCATCGGCATCAAGGAGCTGTGGGAGATCGACCCGCAGCGCCACCAACCCGGCTTTGTCATGCACACCGCCGGCTGGCCGATGGAGAACGACACCTACGGTGGCGCTTTCCTGTACCACCTGGACGACAACAAGGTGACCCTGGGCTTCATCACCGGCCTGGGCTACTCCAACCCCTACCTGAGCCCGTTCGAGGAATTCCAGCGATGGAAGACGCATGCCAACATCCGCTGGTACCTGGAGGGCGACGAGTCCAAGGGCATCAAGCCGGCCAAGCGCATCAGCTACGGCGCGCGCGCCATCACGGCCGGCGGCCTCTTGAGCCTGCCCAAGACCATCTTCCCAGGGGGTGCGCTGATCGGCTGCGATGCGGGCTACCTCAACGTAGGCCGCATCAAGGGCAGCCATGCCGCCATCAAGTCCGGCATGCTGGCCGCCGAGGCTGCCTACGATGCCGTGGTGGCCGGGCGCCAGCACGATGAGCTCAGCGCCTACCCCGAGGCCTTCGAGAAGAGCTGGCTGCACACCGAGCTCAACAAGGACCGCAACTTCAAGAACTGGTTCAAGAAGGGCCTGGTCACCGCAACGATCATGAACGGCCTGGAGCAGTTTGTCCTCAAGGGCAACATCCCCTGGACGCTGCACCGCGACAAGCCCGACCACGTGCACCTCAAACCCGCGTCCGAGTGCAAGCCCATCATCTACCCCAAGCCCGATGGCAAGCTGACCTTTGATCGGCTCTCCAGCGTGTTCATCAGCAACACCAACCACGCCGAGAACCAGCCGGCCCACCTGACGCTCAAGGACGCCAGCGTGCCCGTGAACATCAACCTGGCCAAGTACGCCGGGCCCGAGGCGCGCTACTGCCCGGCCGCGGTGTACGAGTTCATCAAGACCGATGCGGGCGAGGACAAGCTGCAGATCAACGCGCAGAACTGCGTGCACTGCAAGACCTGCGACATCAAGGACCCCACGCAGAACATCGTCTGGGTGACGCCAGAAGGCGGCGGCGGCCCGAACTACTCGGGCATGTAAGAGCGGCCAACAAAACTCTTCTGGCGTCGTTGCCGCGTCTTGTCGTACTACTCGTACTGCCTGCAACGCTGCGCCTAGCCAGAACCGCTTCGCTGAGTTTTGTTATCCGCTCCAAGCACGGGGGCCTGCATTGCAGGCCCTTTTTCATGGCGCAGCGGATCGTAGTCACGCCATCGCGGCGCCTGCCGTCAACTGGAACTGCCCCATCGCACCCGCCAGGCGGTTGGCCTGGTCCTTGAGGCTCTGGGCCGCAGCGGCGCCTTCTTCCACCAGCGCGGCGTTCTGCTGGGTCATGTGGTCGAGCTGGTCCACGGCCTGGCTCACCTGGCCGATCTGGCTGCTCTGCTCGCTGCTGGCGGCGTTGATCTCGGACATCAGCGTGGTGACCTGCTGCACGCTGGTGACGATGTCCTGCATGGTCGAGCCGGCGGTGACCACCAGGCGCGCACCGTCACTCACCTTGTCGACACTGGTGGCGATCAGGGCCTTGATCTCCTTGGCGGCGTTGGCGCTGCGGCCCGCCAGGTTGCGCACCTCGCTGGCCACCACGGCAAAGCCCCGGCCCTGCTCGCCCGCACGGGCGGCCTCCACCGCGGCATTGAGTGCCAGGATATTGGTCTGGAAGGCAATGCCGTCGATGATGCCCACGATGTCGGCGATCTTCTTGCTGCTGGCGTTGATCTCGTCCATGGTCTTGACCACCTGGCCGACCACCTCGCCGCCCTTCTTCGCCACCTGGGCGGCGCTGTGGGCCAGGGTGTTGGCCTGGCGGGTGCTGTCGGCATTGGCGGCCACGGTCTGCGCCAGTTGGGCAATGCTGGCGGCCGTCTGCTGCAGGCTGCTGGCCGTGTGCTCGGTGCGTGCGCTCAGGTCGGTGTTGCCGGCCGCGACCTCGGAGCTGGCGACGTGGATGGATTCACCCGAATCGCGCACCTCGGTCACCACGTAGTGCAGCGATTCCACCATGCTGTTGAGCGCGGTGAGCAGCTCGCCGATCTCGTCGGTGCGGTCCGTGGCCATGCGCACCGTGAGGTCGCCCTGCGCCACCAGGGCCGCCGCGTCCGACGCCTGGCGCAGCGGCAGCACGATGGAGCGGCGCAGCAGCCAGCCGAACAGCGCCGACAGGCTCACCACGAAGGCCACGGCCAGCGCGCTGACCCACTGGGCACGCGAGGCATCGGCAATCATCGCATCGGCGGCCGCCACCGAGGACTTTTCGGATTCGGCCAGCAACTGGTCGATGGTTTGGAGGTACTGGGCCAGCGCTGCGGCATGCTCCTGCAGCTCCTTCTGGCTGATGACCTTGGATTCGAGTGCGTTCTGCACCAGGGTGTCGCGCAGGGCTGCGTACTGCTGGCGCTGCACCTGGGTCTGCTTCCACGCGAGCACGGTGCTTGCAGCCGCAGCCGAGGTGGCCAGCGCCGTGTCGATGCGCTTGCGCATGCCCTCCTCGGCGGCCAGTTGGGTGCGTATCTCGGCCACCAGGGGGAACACGTCGGTCGAGCTGGTGGCGCGCAGGGCGATCTGGCCGATGTGCACCGACTGGGTCTTCCACTCGCGCACCGAGCGCTCGATGGGCAACTGCTCCGCCGTAAGCAGCGTGGCCTGGCGCGTCGTGTCCTGGCCGGTGAGCCAGGTGGTGGAGCCCAGCAGCGCCACTGCCACGCCCAGCAGGCCAAAGGCCGCTGCCAGTTTCTGGCCCACGGTCAGGGTGCGCTTGCCGCGCGGGGACGGCGACGAAGACGGGTGGGATGCCGCCAGGGGTGCAGCAGCAGGAAAGGCCGTGACGGCAGGGGTGCGGGTGGCACCGGCCGTGGCGGGAAGGTAGTTCATGGCTTTCTCCGTGGTGTTGCGTGTCTTTCGACCCATCGGGCGCGATGGGTAGGTATGCCCTTGCAATGCAATCCCTGTGCCAAAACGCGGGGACTGCACCGCAAACGTCAGGTGAGGCTCAGCCTGCAGCCACGCATTCGCCAAAGCCCCCGCCGCCGGGCGTGGAAATCTCGAACACGTCGCCCGGCTCCATGAGCGCCGCGCCGATGTGCGCAAGGTCTTCCACCTGGCCGTTGGCACGCAGCACACGGTTGAGCCCGGTGCGCCCGGCCTGCCCGCCGGCCATGCCGAAGGCGGGCTTGACGCGGCCGTTGGACAGAATGCTCGCCGTCATCTGCTCCAGAAAGCGCACGCGGCGCACGCCCCCATTGCCCCCGGCCCAGCGGCCGCTGCCGCCCGAGCCCTCGCGGATCTCGTAGCTGTCGAGCACCACGGGGAATCGGAACTCCAGGATCTCGGGGTCCGTCAGGCGCGAGTTGGTCATGTGCGTCTGCACCACGCTCGTGCCGTTGAAGCCGCGCACCACCCGGCCCTCCCCATCGAGCACCGCGCCTGCACCACTGCCGCCCGCAATGGTCTCGTAGTACTGGTACTGGGCATTGCCGAAGGTGAAGTTGTTCATCGTCGGCTGGCTGCCTGCCATGACGCCGAGCGCACCGAACAGCGCATTCGTGATGCAGGTGGAGGTCTCCACATTGCCCGCCACCACCGAGGCCGGCGGGTTGGGGTTGAGCATGGAGCCCTGCGGGATGATCACCTGCAGGGGCTGGAGGCAGCCGGCATTGAGCGGGATGTCGTCGTCCACCAGGGTGCGGAACACGTAGAGCACCGCCGCCATGCACACCGCGCGCGGGGCGTTGAAATTGTTTACCTGCTGGGCGCTGGTGCCGGCGAAATCGATCACCGCGCTGCGCTCGGCCACATTGACCTTGACCGAGACGCTGATCTGCGCGCCATTGTCCAGCGGCAGGGTGAACTGGCCGTCCTTGAGGTGCGTGATCACGCGGCGCACCGATTCCTCGGCGTTGTCCTGCACGTGGCGCATATAGGCCTGCACGACATCGAGGCCGAACTGCTCCACCATCTTCGAGAGCTCCTGCACGCCCTTCTCGTTGGCGGCGATCTGGGCGCGCAGGTCGGCCAGGTTCTGGTGCGGGTTGCGGCTCGGGTACGGCGTGGTGCCGCCACCGGTGGCCAGCAGGTGGCGCACGGACTCCTCCTGCAACACACCGCGGTCCACCAGCTTGACGTTGTTGATCTGCACACCCTCTTCCTCGATGCGCGTCGAGAACGGGGGCATCGACCCTGGCGTGGTGCCGCCGATGTCCGCATGGTGGCCGCGCGAGCCCACGTAGAAGGTGGGCTCCTTGCCGCCCGCCACGTACACCGGTGTGATCACGGTGACGTCCGGCAGGTGGGTGCCACCGTGGTAGGGGTCGTTGAGCATGTACACGTCGCCCGGCTGCATGCTGCCGGTGTTTTCGCGGATCACGGTCTTGATGCTCTCGCCCATGGACCCGAGGTGCACCGGCATGTGCGGGGCATTGGCGATCAGGTTGCCGGTGGCATCGAACAGCGCGCAGCTGAAATCCAGGCGCTCCTTGATGTTGACCGAGTAGGCCGTGTTCTGCAGCTGCAGGCCCATCTGCTCGGCGATGTTCATGAACAGGTTGTTGAACACCTCCAGCAGCACCGGGTCCACCGTAGTGCCGGCGGCGTACTGCACGCTGCGCGCCGTGACACGGTCGAGCACCAGGTGGTCCAGGTCGGTCAGGCGGGCCAGCCAGCCGGGTTCGACCACGGTGGTGGTGTTCTTCTCGGCGATGATGGCAGGGCCGGGGATCACGTCGCCGGGTTGCAGGTCTTCGCGCACCACCAGGGCGGCATCGTGCCACTGGCTGCCCGAGTACATGCGCACGGTGTCGCGCCGCGGATGCACGCGCTCGGCATGCAGCGGCAGACGCGGCTCGTCCGGTGCGTCACCGGCGATCACGGCCTCGACCGATACCGCCTCGACCACCAGCGATTTGCCCACCATCAGGAAGGCGAAGCGCTGGCGATAGGCGGCCTCGAAGGCCGTCTGCACGGCCGCCATGTCGCCGAACGGCACCACGAGGGCCGAGTCCGTGCCCTCGTAGCGAACGTGCACGTTGTAGCGCACCTGCACCGGGTGCTGGCTGACCTGCTGGCGTTCCAGCTCGGCCTGGGCGGCTGCGCCCAGCGCATCCAGGCGCTCGGCGATCAGCGGCAGCGAGGCCTCGGCCAGCGGCAGCTCCACCGCCTGCTCTCGGATCACGGTCTGGTCGGCCAGGCCCATGCCGTAGGCGCTGAGCACACCGGCCAGCGGGTGCACGAACACGCGCGTCATGCCCAGGGCATCGGCCACCAGGCAGGCATGCTGGCCGCCTGCGCCGCCAAAGCACTGCAGGGTGTAGCGCGTCACGTCGTAGCCGCGCGCCACCGAGATCTTCTTGATCGCATTGGCCATCTGCTGCACGGCGATCTGGATGAAGCCCTCGGCCACCTCCTCGGGCTGGCGATTAGTCTGCAACGCCAGTTCCCCAAAGCGCGCACGTACGGCCTGCGCGTCCAGCGTCTCGTTGGCCGCAGGGCCGAACACGCTGGGGAAGTAGCCCGACTGCACCTTGCCGACCATCACGTTGGCATCGGTCACGGCCAGCGGGCCGCCGCGGCGGTAGCTCACCGGTCCCGGGTTGGCGCCAGCGCTCTCCGGCCCCACGCGAAAGCGCGCACCGTCGTAGCTCAGCACTGAGCCGCCGCCAGCGGCCACGGTGTGGATGCTCATCATCGGTGCGCGCATGCGCACGCCGGCCACATGGGTCTCGAACTCGCGCTCGAATGCACCGGCGTAGTGGCTCACGTCGGTGGACGTGCCGCCCATGTCGAAGCCGATCACGCGCTCCTGTCCGGCCAGGCCGGCCGTGCGCGCCATGCCCACGATGCCGCCGGCCGGGCCCGAGAGGATGGCGTCCTTGCCCTGGAAGGTGTTGGCATCGGTCAGGCCACCCGAGGACTGCATGAAGAACAGCTTGACGCCGGGCATCTCGCTGGCCACCTGCTCGACGTAGCGGCGCAGGATGGGCGAGAGGTAGGCGTCCACCACGGTGGTGTCGCCCCGGCTCACGAACTTCATCATGGGGCTGGTCTCGTGCGAGGTGCTGATCTGCGTGAAGCCCACCTCCTTCGCGATGCGCTGGGCCGCCTGCTCGTGCTCCGTGTAGCGGTAGCCGTGCATGAAGACGATGGCCACGCTGCGCAGGCCGCGCCCCCAAGCAGCCAGCAAGTCGACGCGCAGGGTGGCTTCGTCCAGCGGCTGCATCACGTTGCCGTGCGCACCGGTACGCTCGCGGGCTTCGATCACCTCGGTGTACAGCAGCTCGGGCAGCACGATGTGGCGGTCGAACAGGCGTGGACGGTTTTGGTAGGCGATGCGCAGCGCATCGCGAAAGCCGCGCGTGGTGACCAGCAGCGTGGGCTCGCCCTTGCGTTCGAGCAGCGCATTGGTGGCCACTGTGGTGCCCATCTTCACGCATTCCACCAGGGCCGGCGTCACCGCTTCACCGGGTGCCAGGCCCAGCAGGTGACGGATGCCGGCCACGGCCGCATCCTTGTACTGCTCGGGGTTCTCGGAAAGGAGCTTGTGCGTGACCAGCGTGCCGTCGGGGCGCTTGCCGACGATGTCGGTGAAGGTGCCGCCCCGGTCGATCCAGAACTGCCAGCGGGGAATCTGTACTTGGGGTGTCATTGAGGTCATGGTGGTTTCGATGGGATAGAAATGGGGTGAAAGCCGCGTCAGGCCAACGCTGCGCTGGCAGGGGCCAGGCGCTGCATCACCTGGCGCAGGGCGGGAATGGGCGGTGCGGTCGCCAGGGCCTGCTCCAGAGGGCACCAGGGCCCGCCAAGCGCCGTGGCCCAGGCCATCACGGGCAGGATGTCGGCGGGAGGAAGGGTCTGCATGGCTTCGATCACGATGCGCAGCTCCTGCGCCAGCCGGTTGCCGGGCGCAAAGCGCCAGTGGTACTGGCCGCAGCCCACGCGCACGGCGCGGCTGTCCTTCTCGGTCATGAGCACGAGCCAGTCGCAATGGAAGTCGGCACAGTCCGGCGGAGGTGGATCGGCCAGGCAGAAGGTGTAGACGTTTTCGTAGCTGCGTGCGAAGTTGCGCACCAGGGTCTCGGCAATCGCCTCGCGCCCCTGGGCCGAGGGCGGGAAGACCATGCCGCCTTGGCGCATCTCCATCTGCAGCAGCGCGCCGCCGGCAAAGGCCTGGGCGATCAGGTGCGGGCGGTTGCCGTCCTTGGCGCGCAGGTACATCTCGATGGTGTCGGTGGGGGTGTGCATGGTGCTTCTCCTGGAATGGGGTTGGGAAAGCTCAGCGCTGTGTGTAGTAAGGGATGAAGATCTGGTTGGCCTCGCCCCCTACGGAGCGCACCCACTCGCGCGAGAAGCGCTCACCCAGGCGCTTGAGCTCGGTGTCCAGCTCGGCGGAGGCGCGGTCCACCTTGATGCCCTTGCGCTGCAGCTCGCCCACCGACTCGTCGGCCACGGCCTGGCTCATGGCCCAGCCGCGCGCCTCGGCGTCGCCTGCGGCCTTCGTCACTGCCTGGCGCACCGCCGGCGGCAGCGCCTCGAAAGCCTGCAGGTTCACGAACACGATGTTCTTCGGGAACCAGGCGTTGATGCCGTAGTAGTACCGGATCTGGCCCCAGACCTGGTTCTCGACCCCCGTGAGGGCCGAGGTGATCATGGAGTCGAGCTGGCCCGCAGACAGGGCCTTGTTGACCTCGACCATGGGCACGTCCACCGTGGCGGCGCCCAGCATCTCGGCAATGCGCACGGTGGCCGGGTTGTAGGTGCGCATGCGCGTGCCCTTGAAATCGGCCGACGAGCGCACGGGTGCGATCGAGAACAGCCCCTGCGGCGGCCAGGGCACTGCATACAGGGCCTTGAGCCCCTTGCGTGCGAAGTGCCCTTCGATCAGGGGGCGCTGCAGGTCCCACATTCGCCGTGCGTCCGCGTAGCTGCGCACCACGAACGGGATCGCGTCGGCACCGGCGATCGGCATGCCCTTCACCATGCTGGTCATGATGGTCTCGCCCGCCTGGGCCTTACCCTCCTGCACCGCCTGGGGAATGTCGCCGAGCTTGAACAGGGCGTTGTTGGCATGCACCTCGATGCGCAGGGCGCCCGAGGAGGCACGCTCCACGTCCTGCGCAAACTGCACCACGTTGCGTGTGTGGAACGACTCGGCGCGGTAGCCGGTGGCCAGTTTCCACTGCGTCTGGGCGTGCACCATCGGGGCCACGGTGAACGCAGCCAGCAAGAAAGCTCTGATCATGATCTGCTCCAGCAAGGGAAATGGACGACAGGCGTTGCAGGCTCGTGCGCTTCAACCCTGCATTCGGTTGGGCAGCCAAAGGACGATGTCAGGCACGAAATACGTGGCAATGACCGCAGCGATCATCAGCATGAACAGCGGCAAGGCCGTGCGGGCGATCCACATGATTTCCCGCCGTGTGAGCCCCTGTATGACGAACAGGTTGAAGCCCACTGGCGGCGTGATCTGCGCCATCTCCACCACCAGCACGATGAAGATGCCGAACCAGATCAGATCGAAGCCCGCAGCCTCCACCGTGGGCAGCAGCACGGCGATGGTCAGCACCACCATCGAGATGCCATCCAGGAAGCAGCCCAGTGCGATGAAGAACACGATGAGCAGCAGCATCAGCGAGAACGGAGCCAGGTGCAGCGACCCGATGAACTCCGCCAAGTGCCGAGGCAGGCCGATGAAGCCCATCGCCAGCGTGAGGAACGCGGCGCCAGCGAGGATCAGGCCGATCATGCAGTACACGCGGCAGGCGGCCACCAGGCCTTCCTTGAACAGCGTCCAGTTCAGCGAACCCTCGATCCGGGCCAGGAGCAGTGCTCCGCCCACTCCCAATGCCGCAGCCTCAGTGGCGGTGGCGATGCCGCTGTAGATTGCACCCAGCACCAGGGCGATCAGGGAGACCACCGGAATCAGGTGGCGCGAGGCGTACACCATCTGCGGGAAACTCATCTTCACGTCGGGCGCGGGAACCTTGTCCTTGTTGAGCAGGCCCCAGACGATGATGTAGCCCATGAACAGCGCCGCCAGCATCAGCCCCGGAATCACGCCGGCCAGGAACAGCTTGGAGATGGACACGTTGGCAGCGACTCCATACACGATCATGATGATCGAAGGAGGAATCAGCAGCCCCAGCGTACCCGCACCGGCCAGGGTGCCCACCGAGATGTCGTCGGGGTAGCCCCGCTTCTTGAGCTCGGGCAGCGTCATCTTGCCGATGGTGGCGCAAGTGGCTGCGGACGACCCGGAGATGGCGGCGAAGATGGTGCAGCCCACCACGTTCACGTGCAACAGGCGGCCCGGCAGTCGCTCCAGCCAGGGAGCCAGGCCCTTGAACATGTCGCTGGACAGCTTGCTGCGAAACAGGATCTCGCCCATCCACAGAAAGAGCGGCAACGCGGTCAGCGTCCAGCTGGAGGTCGAGCCCCAGATGGTCAGCATCATGCTGTCGCCCACGGGGCGGCTCGTGAAGAACTCCATGCCCAGCAGCGCCACCGCCAGCAGTGACAGCCCGATCCACAGACCTGATCCAAGCACTGCGAACAGCACCACGATCAGTCCGAATGCAATGATGACATCCATGATTTTCTACTTTGATGGTTATTCGGACCGAGCGGTCTCGCTCACTGCGATGAGGTTCTCGCCGCGGGCCCTAAGGATGAGGGCATGGGCGAATGCGACGGCAAAGCCGATGCTGCCCACGGCCATGCTGATCTGGGGAATCCACAGCGGCGAGGCGTCAGCTGCGGGGGAAATATCGTGCGTAGCGTAGGAAATCCAGACAGAACGGGCTGCATACCAGGCCACATAGACCGTCAGCACGAGCGCGGCAATCAGGCAGAACCATTCAAAGGCCGAACGCCAGCGCGCTGGCAGGCGGTCGAGCAGCAAGGTGACACGGATGTGGTCGCCGTTTTGCAAGGTGCCGGGCAGTGCAAAGAACAAGGCTGCGGCAATCGCGTAGCCCGCATAGGCGTCCAGGCCCTGGATCTCGATGAACGACACCTGGCGTGACAGAACGCCCAGCATCACGATGAGGAACGCAGCCACCATCGATACGCAGGAAAGGCCGGTAAGCAAGCGGTAGAAATTTCGGACGAACTGGTCCATGGCGATCTCCCGGAGGTCGCTGACAAAAAAGAAGGGGATGGCAGGGTGGTGGCCGGGCCGCAGGGGTCGGCACCCTGGTAACCGCCCGCGAGTGGCCTCGCGGGCAGTTGCGCGAGCGCGCCTTACTTGCGGTAGGCGTCGATGATGGCCTTGCCTTCAGGCCCGGCGGACTTGATCCATTCTTCCGTCATCGTGTTCCCGATCGAGGCGAACTCCTTCTTGAGGGCATCCGATGGCTCGGCAATCGTCATGCCCTTGGCGCCCAGTTCCTTGAGGAACTCCTTATCCAGGCGCTCGCTGGCTTCCCAGCCGCGCTTTTCTGCCGCAGCAGCGGCCTTGAGCACGGCGTCCTGGGTGGCCTTGTCCAGGCTGTCAAAGGCCTTCTGGTTGACCACCGTGGCATTGCGCGGCTGCCATGCGGCCACGGGGTAGAAGTACTTGACCTGCTCATACAGCTTGCTCTCGACACCGCTGGCCGTGGAGGTGAGGAAGTTGTTCACCGTGTTGGTGGCCAGCGCCTGGCCGAGTTCCGTGAGCTGGATGGTGACCGGCTGGGCCTTGAGCAATTGCGCGATGCGCGTCGTTGCCGGGCTGAAGGAACGCATCTTCGTACCGGCCAGATCGGCAGGGCTCTGCACCGGCTTGGTGGAGTACAGCGACTGCCCAGGCCATGGCACACTGAACAGCAGCTTCATGCCCTGCGAAGCCAGCAGCTTTTCCTGCGCGGGCTTGGCCACCTGGTACAGCTTCAGGGACTCGGCGTACGACTTGGTCAGGAAGGGGATAGAGTCGACCCCGTACAAGGGGTTTTCGTTGGCCGCACCCGAAAGGATGAACTCCGCTGAAGGCACCTGCCCGGTTTGCACGGCGCGCTTGAGTTCGTTGGCCTTGTAGAGCGATCCGCCGGGGTGCAGCGTGATCTTCAGCTTGCCAGCGGTCAGCTCATCCACCTCCTTGGCAAACTGCTGGACGTTGACCGTCTGGAAGGTGTTGGCGCTGTAGCCGGTTGGCAGGTCCCATTTGACTTGCGCATGGGCACCTGCAGCACAGACGGTGATGGCGGCGAGGGCGATGGCGATGCGTTTCATGGTGGAGGCTCCTTGAGGTTAAAAGCTGGCGAGTTGGTGGTTCAAGAGGTCGGAAATCAGCATGCAGCCCGGGGCATGCGTGATGCAGAACGCCGGCTGGGCGTGCAGGATGGCGGACTGGGGCGTGACACCGCAGGCCCAGAAGACGGGGATCTCGCCGGGCATCAGCGCCACGGCGTCGCCGTAGTCGGGCCGGGCCAGATCGGCGATGCCGATCAGGGAGGGATCGCCGATGTGCACCGGTGCACCGTGCACATTGGGGAAACGCGAGGTCACCTGCACGGCGCGGATCACGTCGACCGCGGGCATGGGGCGCATGGTCACCACCATAGGCCCGCCAAAGGGGCCGGCCGTTTCGGTCTGCACATTGGTGCGGAACATGGCGACGTTCTTGCCCTCGTCGATGTGCCGCAGCCGGATGCCGGCCTCGATCAGTGCGGATTCAAACGAGAACGAGCAACCCAGGATGAAGGTCACCAGGTCGGGGCGCCAGAACGCAGCAATGTCCGTCACCTCTTCGGCCATCTCGCCATGGCGCCATACGCGGTACAGCGGCACGTCGCTGCGGATGTCGATGCCCTCGCCCAGCGAGGGCAACGCGAACTGGCCGGGCTCGCTCACTGCCAGCACCGGGCAGGGCTTGGGGTTGCGCTGGCAAAAGCGCAGGAAGTCGCCCGCCTGCACCTCGGGCAGGATGACCAGATTGCCCTGCACATGGCCATCGGCCAGGCCGCTGGTGTGCGAGGTCCACAGGCCCTGGCGAATCACGCTGCGTACATGCGCGGCGTTACTGCTGCCTGCTGAACCAAAGACCTCGGGAGTGTTGTTGTGTGTGGAGTCCACCGTGGCTTCCTTGCGTTGCGAAATGTCAGATGCATGACGATGGATGGATTGTGTTGGCGGTCCACTGCCACTGGCAAATTCAAAAAATTTCTCTTAGTTCATCGATTTTTTCGATGCACTACGCTGGAGCACACTTCACCCAACTTGGTGCTAAGTGGAAACCCTAGGGATTGAGAAGACCAGCCATTCGGCCACGTCGGCACGAGAAAACGCCACGTGCAGACAGCGCTCCACAGCGGGGATGGAGGGGAACAGCGACGGGCGCGCGGATGCGCTTTCGCACCTCCATGGCGCAGGTCCGCAGGCTTGCATGCGGTGGCCGGGCTGCACCAACAACAGGCATGCCCGGACCGCAGCGGCTGCCGGGGGCCTGTCTGACGCCTGCAAATGGGTGGCCAACTGCCACGCAGCAGCCATACAGGCCTGCAAAGGCGCAGCGCCCGGCACACTCCGTCAGCCAGATTTCAGCTTTTAGCGCGGCCCTTGGTGCGCTCGGCCTGCAGCTCGACGAAGGCCAGCGCCGAGCGCACGACACCGTCCACAGCGGGCGAGGAAGGGTCTTCGCGGTAGCTCAGGTGGATGGGCAGCGGCCGCAGCTCGGCCTCGCAGGCCAGCGGGCGCAGGTCGGGAAAGGCCAGCAGCCGCTGCACGGCCTGGCGCGGCAGCGTGGCCACGCCAAAGCCGCCCTGCACCAGTTGCACCATGGCCGAGATGGAGGAGATGGTGTGCACGCAGCGTGGCTCCACCTGCGCCTGGCGCAGCACATCCAGCAGGGTCACGTGCGGCTGCGAGCCGCGCTGAAAGGTCAGGATGTCCGTCTCGGCGAAATCCGCGAGCGCATAGCGCCGCTTGCGGTGCAGGGTGCTGTTGCCCACGAAGACCATCTCCATCGGCGTGAGCGCCTGGGTGCGTATGCCCTCGGCCGAGGCGGGCAGCGCGGCGAACACGGTGTCCAGCGCGCCGCGGCGGATCTGGTCGAGCAGCACGGGGGTCGTCTCCACCGTGAGTTCAAGCTCCAGCAGCGGGTTGTCCTTGCGCAGTTGCTCGATCCACGGGATCAGCCAGGAGTGCAGCACCGATTCGATGGCACCCAGGCGGATCGAGACCTCCATGGGCCCGCCCGACCCCATCTCGGCCTTGAGCTGGCGCTGCAGTTCCAGCATGCGCTTGGCGTAGGTCAGAAAGCGCGTGCCCGCCACCGTGAGCTTGAAGCGCTTGTCGCTGCGGTCGAGCAGCAGCACGCCGAGCTCCTCCTCCAACGCGGCCACGCGGCTGGACATGGCCGACTGGGTGAGGAACAGCTTTTCGGCCGCGCGCGTCACGCTGCGCAGGGAGGCTACCCAGTAGAAGGCTTCGACGAAACGCAGATTCATGGTTTTTCCGTGGGGCGGCGCCGCCAGGATTGTGCGCCTGCCAGCGGGCTGCGGAGCACCAGACGTGCCAGCGGCGCAGCGGCCGGCCCTATTCCGCGAACAACGGCAGGTCTGCCTTCTTGAGCGTGCGCAGCACAAAGCTCGAACGGCTGTGGCGTATGCCCTTGATCTTGTAGAGCTTCTCGCGCAGCAGGCGCTCGTAGTCGCGCGTGTCCTTGACCACCACGCGCAGCAGGTAGTCGTAGTCGCCCGAGACCAGGTGCGCCTCGATCACCTCGGGGATGCTGGCCAGCGTCTCGCCGAATTTTTCGAGCGTGTTGTCCGAGTGGCTGTCGAGCGTGACCTGCACCAGAACCGTGTCGGACAGGCCCAGAGCCTGCGGATTGAGCCGCACGGTGTAGCCCTGGATGACCCCGGCCTCCTCCATCTTCTTGATGCGGCCCCAGCACGGCGAGGGGCTCAGGCCCACCGCCTGGCCGATTTCCTGCAGGCTGGCGCGCGCATCACCCTGCAGCACAGCGAGAATTTTTCTGTCGAGGCGATCCATGGCTGCAATTATTCATGCAATTCGCCATTTGCAGAAAATTTTTCTTCAATACATCAATTCACTGCAAAATTCAGAAAGAACTGCTGCGCCCCGCAGCGCATACTTTGGACATCAAGGCGCTCTTACCGGAGCGCACAAACTGACAGGGCCCCGGACTGGTTACCGCCAGACCGGGGCACTTGGCAAGCAGGGGCGCAACCAGCCCCGCCCCCCCTGCACCCCTCCCCTTTTGCGCACCCTTTGCCACTCCCTGTCGCCCTGGCGACCAGGCACGGGCATTGTCTGTTCGTACGCACACTTACCAGCACAAACCCCGATGCCCCCAGCCATGCTGCAACGCCATAATTTGGCACTGGCGTGGAGCGAACGCTCCATTGCTTGCGAGGGGACATGGCACCCCGGCAGCCAGCCCAAAAATCAACAGGAGACACCATGCAATTGACCAGACTCGTCGTCGGCCTGAGCCTCGCGCTCGGCTTTGTGGCCACCGCTGCTGCGCAGACCACCATGCGCATCAGCATTTCGACGGCGCAGAACTCCCACCAGGGCGTGGCCATCGATACGTTTGCCAAGGAAGTCGAAAAGCGCACGGGCGGCCGCTACAAGGTGCAGACCTTCTACAACGGTGCACTGGGCGGCGAGCGCGAGTCGATCGAGGCGGTGCAATTGGGCACGCAGGAGCTGGCCTTCAGCTCCACCGGCCCCATTCCGAATTTCGTGCCCGAAACCAAGATCCTGGACGTGCCCTTCCTGTTCCGCGACAAGGCCCATGCCCGCGCCGTGCTCGATGGTCCCATCGGCCAGGAGATGCTGACCAAGTTCGACAGCAAGGGCTTCAAGGCCCTGGCCTGGGCAGAGAACGGCTTTCGCCACATGACCAACAGCAAGCGCGATGTGAAGGAGCCCGGCGACCTGAAGGGCCTGAAGATGCGCACCATGGAGAACCCCGTGCACATCGCCGCCTACAAGGGCTTTGGCATCATCACCACGCCCATGGCCTTCCCGGAAGTCTTCACTGCCCTGCAACAGGGCACCGTGGACGGCCAGGAGAATCCCCTGCCGGTCATCATCTCGGCCAAGTTCGACCAGGTGCAAAAGCACCTGACGCTGACGGGCCACGTCTACTCGCCCTGCATCTTCGTGATGAACAAGGCCTCGTTCGACAAGCTCAGCGCTGCCGATAAGCAGGCCTTCCTCGACGCCGCCAAGGAAGGCACCAAGGCCAACCGCGCCCGCGTCGATGAAGACGATGCCAAGGGTGTGGCCGACCTGCGTGCCAAGGGCATGACGGTGATCGACAACGTGGACAAGGCCAAGTTCGTCGCCGCACTGGCCCCGGTGAATGCCGAGTTCGAAAAGCAGTTTGGCAAGGCCACGCTCGACAAGATCCGCGACGTGAAGTAATCCTGCGCGCTGCGCACCCCGGAACCAAACGCCCGTAGCACCCTTGCTACCGGGCGTTTGGTTCTTGCCTTTTACCGACCCACTATTTCCTGTGGTTGGCCCTGCCCCATGAAAAATGCTTTTCTGACTTTTGAGCGCTGGACGACCTCCATCGCGATGCTGGCCGCCTGCGCCATGCTGGCCGTGGCCTCGTCGCTCGGCATGTTCCAGATCATCACGCGGTTCGTGCTGGAGCAGCCTGCCGAATGGACCGAGGTGCTGATCCGCTTCAGCCTGATCTGGATGGTGTTCCTGGCCATCCCTGCCGCCTTTCGCCAGGGGGCGATGGTGAGTGTGGACGTGCTGTATCGCTGGAGCCCGCCCAAAATGCGGCGCGTGCTCGACTGGGTGGTGTCGCTCGCAGCCCTCGCGCTCATCGGCGTGATCATCTGGTGGGGTTGGGACTATTCGGTGCGCGGCGGAGTGCAGAGCATGGCCGGGCTGGAGTCGGTATCGATGTTCTGGGCCTACCTGGCCATGCCTGTCGGCGGCCTGTTCTGCGTGGTCGGCATCATCGGCAACCTGATCGATCCCCTGCGCATGGAACTGGAGACGGCCCAATGAGCCTGGTCATGATTTCAACGATGGTGCTGTGCTTTGCACTGACCATCTCGGTAGCGGTTTCCATCGGCCTGGCGTCCATCCTGGGCATCCAGGCCTCCAATGCCAACATGCTCATTTCCGTCAAGGAGATGTTCGCCTCGATCAACAAGTTTCCGCTGGCGGCCATCCCCTTCTTCATCCTGGCGGGCAACCTGATGGAAACCGGCGGGATCTCGCGCCGCCTGGTCGAGTTTGCCAAGAGCATCGTGGGCGGCGTGCAGGGCGGCCTGCCCATGACCTGCGTGCTCACTTGCATGATCTTTGCCGCGGTGTCGGGCTCGTCGGTGGCCACCACCTTCGCCATCGGCGCCATCCTGATCCCGGCCCTCATCAAGCACGGCTACCCCACGAGCTATGCCGCAGCGCTGCAGGCCACCAGCGCCGAACTGGGCGTGATCATTCCGCCCTCCATCCCGATGATCCTCTACGGCGTGAGCGCCGAGGTGTCGATCGGCGAGCTGTTCATCGCCGGTTTCGGCCCCGGGCTGCTTATCAGCTGTGCGCTGATGCTCTTCGTCTGGGCGTACTGCAAGTGGAAGGGCTGGGGCAAGACCGATGGCGAAGGCCGCATGCCCTTCGGCAAGGCCACGCTGCAGGCCGGCTGGGCGCTGCTGATGCCGGTGATCATCCTGGGCGGCATCTATGGCGGCGTGTTCACCCCCACCGAGGCATCGGCCGTGGCAGTGTTCTACGCCCTCGTCGTGGGCGTGGTGATCTACTGCGAGATCCGCATCAAGGATCTGTTCGCCATCCTGCGCAAGTCGGCCATCTCCTCGGCGGTGATCATGTTCATCATCGCCAACGCCGGGCTGTTCGCCTTCCTGATCACCCGCGCGGGCGTGCCCGATGCAATCGGCCGCTGGCTGGAGTCGGTGCTGCAATCGCCCACCCTCTTCCTGCTGGGCGTGAATGCGGCCCTGTTCGTGATCGGCATGTTCATCGAAACCAGTGCCGCCATCATCGTGCTGGCCCCCATCCTCGCGCCGGTGGCCATGCACTTCGGGGTGGATCCCGTGCATTTTGGGCTGATCATGGTGGTGAACCTGGCGCTGGGCATGATCACCCCGCCCTTCGGCGTGAACCTGTTTGCGGCCTGCACGGTAGCGCGCATCTCGCTGGACCGGATCATCAAGCACCTGCTGCCCTTCGTCGGCGTGATCCTGGTGTGCTTGATGCTCATCACCTATATCCCAGGCATTTCGCTCGCGCTGCGCGATCTGGTGTATTCAAAGTAGTTAGAATTCACACGGTCAGGAGAGAGCCTTCCTTCGAGAAGGCCGCCGAAGGCGCAGGGACACCCCGAACGCTCAGGCAAAAGGACTGGCAACCGCCTGCAGGGATGCAGGCGTTCCCTTGCTGGAGAGAGGTGGCCGCGCAGCACAGCGCGCAGGCCATCCACCGAAGGAGCAAGCCGCAGCCGCCAGCCAGGGCGGTGCGGTGAATCTCTCAGGTAAAGCGGACAGCAGGGCAAATCCCGCGACCTCATTGAGGGTCGCGGCCCCCATTTGCCCGGAGTCCGCCCCATGTCTGCCCCTGCCGCCCCCCTGCTCACCACGCCCCTGAACGCCCTGCACCTGGAGCTGGGCGCCCGCATGGTGCCGTTCGCCGGCTACTCCATGCCCGTGCAGTACCCTGCCGGCCTGATGGCCGAGCACCTGCACACACGCCAGGCCGCCGGCCTGTTCGACGTCTCGCACATGGGCCAGCTCCAACTCATCGGCCCGGATGCCGCCGCCGCCTTCGAGACCCTGGTGCCCGTGGACGTGGTCGACCTGCCCGTGGGCAAGCAGCGCTACGGCCTGCTGCTGACCGACGAGGGCACCATCATCGACGACCTGATGTTCTTCAACCAGGGCAACGACACGCTGTTCGTGATCGTCAACGGTGCCTGCAAGGTGGAAGACATCGCGCATATCCAGGCGCGCATCGGCCAGCGCTGCGAAGTTGCACCCATGCCCGACCACGCCCTGCTGGCGCTGCAGGGCCCGCAGGCCGTGACCGCCCTGGCCCGCCTGGCCCCGGGCATCGAAAAACTGGTGTTCATGACCGGTGGCAGCTACACCATTGCCGGCTGCGACTGTTTCGTGACGCGCAGCGGCTACACGGGCGAAGACGGCTTCGAGATATCGGTGCCGGCCGCCCAGGCCGACACCCTGGCCCGCGCCCTGCTGGCGCAGCCCGAGGTCAAGCCCATCGGCCTGGGCGCGCGCAACTCGCTGCGCCTGGAAGCCGGCCTGTGCCTGTACGGCAACGACATCGACACCACCACCACCCCGCCCGAGGCGGCGCTCAACTGGGCGATCCAGAAGGTGCGCCGCACCGGCGGTGCGCGCGCGGGCGGCTTTCCCGGTGCCGACAAGGTGCTGACGCAGATCGACAACCCCGCCAGCCTGCCGCGCAAGCGCGTGGGCCTGGTGGCGCTGGAGCGCGTGCCCGTGCGTGACCATACCGAACTGCAGAGCCCTGATGGCCAGAAGATCGGCGAAGTCACCAGCGGCCTGCTCGGGCCCACGGTGAACGAACCCGTGGCCATGGGCTACGTCACGCCCGCATTTGCCGCCATCGGCACCCGCGTGAACGCCATCGTGCGCGGCAAGGCCGTGCCCATGGAGGTGCGCGCCATGCCGTTCGTGCCCGCCAACTATTTCCGCGGCTGAATTAATTCACGCCGCCAGCGGGCTGGGCCCGCTACATTGCAGATTCCTTCATTTTCAAGAGCCACAGGAGCTTTCCCCATGACCGTCAAATTCTCCAAAGACCACGAATGGATCAACGCCGCCGACGCCGCTGCTGCCGTGGTGGGCATCACCGTGCACGCCCAGGACGCCCTGGGTGACGTGGTGTTCGTGGACCTGCCCGAGGTCGGCAAGAGCTTCGCACAGGGCGAAGTGGCCGGCGTGGTCGAGTCTGTCAAGGCCGCAGCCGACGTGTACATGCCCGTCTCGGGCGAGATCGTCGAGGTCAACGAAGCCCTGCGCGCCGACCCCTCGCTGGCCAATTCCGATCCCCTGAACGCCGGCTGGTTCTTCAAGGTCAAGCTCAGCGATGCCGGCCAGCTCGACGCCCTCCTGAGCGAGACCGACTACACCGAGTTCGCGAAAAACGCATAACTGCAACCGCCCCTGCCTGAGACCTGCCCCATGTTGATGCAATCCGCCCTGCCGCTCGGCGCGCTCGAAAACGCCACCGAATTCCTGCCCCGCCATATCGGCATCGATGCGGCCGACGAAGCGCACATGCTGTCGGTGATCGGCGAGGCCTCGCGCCGCGCCCTCATCGAAAGCATCGTGCCGCGCTCGATTGCACGCAGCACGGCCATGGACCTGCCGCTGCCCGTGACGGAAGCAGCGGCCCTGGCGGAGCTCAAGGCCATGGCAGGCAAGAACCAGGTCCTGAGGAGCTTCATCGGGCAGGGCTACTACGGCACGCACACGCCGGGCGTGATCCTGCGCAACGTGCTCGAGAACCCGGCCTGGTACACGGCCTACACGCCCTACCAGGCCGAGATCTCGCAGGGCCGCATGGAGGCCCTGGTCAACTTCCAGACCATGGTCTGCGACCTGACCGGCATGCCCATCGCCAACGCCTCCATGCTCGACGAGGCCACGGCCGCGGCCGAGGCCATGACCTTGGCCAAGCGCTCCGTCAAATCCAAGAGCAATCGCTTCATCGTGGCCGGTGACGCGCACCCGCAGACCATCGAGGTCATCCAGACCCGTGCCAAGCCGCTGAACATCGAGGTGGTGCTGGCCAATTCCGCGTCCGAATGGGATGCCGCGCTCGAAGGCGAGTACTTCGCCGTGCTGGCCCAGTACCCCGCGACCAGCGGCCGCATCGACGACCTGCGCGCCGACGTGGCCAAGGTCCACGCCAAGCAGGCCGCCTTCATCGCCGCCGCAGACCTGCTGGCCCTGACCCTGATCACCGCCCCCGGCGAATGGGGCGCCGACATCGTCGTGGGCACCACGCAGCGCTTTGGCATGCCCATGGGCGCGGGCGGCCCGCACGCCGCCTACATGGCCTGCCGCGACGAGTTCAAGCGCTCCCTGCCCGGCCGCCTGGTCGGCGTGAGCGTGGACGTGCACGGCAAGCCGGCCTACCGCCTGGCGCTGCAGACGCGCGAACAGCACATCCGCCGCGAAAAGGCCACCTCCAACATCTGCACCGCCCAGGTGCTGCCGGCCGTGGTGGCCAGCATGTACGCCGTGTACCACGGCCCCGAGGGCTTGAAGCGCATCGCCCAGCGCGTGGCCAGCTACACCGCCATCCTGGCCAAGGGCCTGGAGCAACTGGGCGCCCCCGTGCGCCCGCAGGCCACGTTCGACACCCTGAGCCTCAAGACCGATGGCGCCACCGCCGCCATCGCAGCGCGCGCCGTGCAACTGGGTGCCAACCTGCGCGTGTACTTCGAGCACTACCTGTGCATCTCGCTCGACGAGACCACCACGCGCGCCGACATCTCGCTGTTGTGGAAGATCTTCGCCAAGGACGGCCAGGCCCTGCCCACCTTCGACGCCTTCGAGAAGGGCGTGGAGCCGCTGATCCCCGCCGAATTGCGCCGTACCAGCGCCTACCTCACGCACCCGGTGTTCAACACCCACCACAGCGAAACCGGCATGCTGCGCTATATCCGCCAGCTGTCCGACAAGGACCTGGCGCTGGACCGCAGCATGATCCCGCTAGGCAGCTGCACCATGAAGCTCAATGCCACGAGTGAGATGATCCCCATCACCTGGCCCGAATTCGCCCAGGTGCACCCCTTTGCCCCGGCCGACCAGCTCGAAGGCTACCGCGAGCTTGACGAGCAGTTGCGCGCCTGGCTGTGCCAGGCCACGGGCTACGCCGGCATCAGCCTGCAGCCCAATGCAGGCTCGCAGGGCGAGTATGCGGGCCTCTTGGCCATCAAGGCCTACCATGAGGCCCAGGGCCATGGCCACCGCAACATCTGCCTGATCCCCAGCAGCGCGCACGGCACCAACCCCGCCAGCGCGCAGATGGTGGGCATGCAGGTGGTGGTGACGGCCTGCGACGCCAACGGCAACGTGGACATGGCGGACCTGCAGGCCAAGTGCGAGCAGCACAGCGACAACCTGGCCGCGGTGATGATCACCTACCCCAGCACGCACGGCGTGTTCGAGACCCAGGTCAAGGAGCTGTGCGCCCTGGTGCACCAGCATGGCGGCCGGGTCTACGTGGACGGTGCCAACATGAACGCCCTGGTGGGCGTGGCCGCCCCCGGCGAGTTCGGCGGCGACGTGAGCCACTTGAACCTGCACAAGACCTTCTGCATCCCCCACGGCGGTGGCGGCCCTGGCGTGGGCCCCGTGTGCGTGGTGGCCGACCTCGTGCCCTACCTGCCCGGCCATGCCACGGCCGGCGTACCCGGCGGCGTGGGCGCCGTATCGGCCGCGCCCCTGGGCAATGCCGCCGTGCTGCCCATCAGCTGGATGTACTGCCGCATGATGGGCGCCGAGGGACTGCAGGCCGCGACCGAAACCGCCATCCTCTCGGCCAACTACATCAGCGCGCGCCTGAAGGACCACTACCCCACGCTGTACGCGAGCGCCAATGGCCATGTGGCGCACGAGTGCATCCTGGACCTGCGCCAGTTGAAGGACACCAGCGGCGTGATGGCCGAGGACGTCGCCAAGCGCCTGATCGACTACGGCTTTCACGCGCCTACGCTGAGCTTCCCGGTGCCCAACACGCTGATGGTGGAGCCCACCGAGAGCGAGACGCTGTTCGAGATCGACCGCTTCATCGACGCGATGATCGCCATCCGCGAAGAGATCCGCCAGATCGAGGCGGGTGCCTGGCCGCAGGACAACAATCCATTGAAGAACGCACCGCACACGGCGGAGAGCCTGCTCACCGGCGAGTGGACACGTCCGTACTCGCGTGAGACGGTGGCCTATCCTGTGGCTGCTCTGCGCAGTGCCAAATACTGGTCGCCTGTGGGGCGGGTGGACAATGTGTGGGGGGATCGCAATCTGTCTTGCAGTTGCATTCCGGTCAGCGATTACGCTTGATCTTTCGCGGCAGGGGCCTTCTGTTGCTTCCTTGCCTGTGTTGAGGGCGGAGGCCGGGATGTGCGCCCGGCGGCGCACCTACCTTCTTTTGCTTCGTCAAAAGAAGGTAGGCCAAGAAAAGACGACCCCGCTGCCCGTGTCCCCACTCGCCCGGTGGGCGAGTGGGGCAGCCTGCGATGCTCGGTCCTGGGGTGACGCCGAAGAACTCCCTGCGCTGCCTCTGCGAGGCAGCTCCGGTCAAACAGCTTCGGCGAGCCAGATGACGATGCGCGTGTCCTTCGGCACGCGCTCACCCCAGGCCCTGCGCTTCTCGGCACGGTCAGAAGGGGGTGGGAGCGGGCTCCACACGGGCCATTGCTTCGCTCGGCCCCGTGGCCCTTCGCTGCGCTCGGCTCGCCAGAGTGATCGTGCCCGAAACGTCGGCAGCGCACAGCGCGACCCGACCCCAGGCGCAGCTGCGAAGCAGCAGCCGTTCGGACCCCGCTCCCCACCCCTGCTGGCTGCGCCGAGAAGCGCAGGGCCTGGGGTGGGTGCGTGTGCCGAAGGACACACGCACTTCGTCATCTGGCTTGCCGCAGCTGTTTGAACGGAGTTCACCCGCAGGGAGAACGCAGTGAGTTCTGCGGCACCACCCCAGGCCCGAGCATCGCAGGTTGCCCCCGTTCGCCCGACAGGGCGAACGGGGGACGCAGACTGGGGGTCGTCTTCTCTTTGGTGACTTTCTCTTGACGACTCAAGAGAAAGTTACTGCGCCGCCGGGCGCACATCCCGGCCTCCGCCCTTCGCGCAATAACAGAAGCAGCCACCGCAACAGAAGCAAACCAGCACCCACAAGAACACGACTAAGATCGCGCCTGTCCAAAATATTCCATCCTCACAAGGAGAACCCTTTGCGCAATACCCTGTGCCTGCTGCTCGCCAGCCTCGTGATCGCCCCCGCCGCCATGGCCCAGCAAGCCGCCAAGCCCGTCACCACGGCCAGCGGCCTGGTATATGAATCACTCAAGGACGGCACAGGCGAGTCGCCCAAGGCCACCGACACCGTCAAGGTGCATTACAAGGGCACCTTCCTCGACGGCAAGGAATTCGACAGCTCCTACAAGCGAGGCGAGCCTACGTCGTTCCCGCTGAACCGCGTGATCCCCTGCTGGACCGAAGGCGTGCAGCGCATGAAGCCCGGCGGCAAGGCCAAGCTGACCTGCCCGCCCGCCATCGCCTACGGTGCCAACGGTGCCGGCGGCTTGATACCGCCCAACGCCACGCTGAACTTCGAGATCGAACTGATCTCCGTCGGCAAGTAAGTGACCGGCGCACGGGCACCTGCCACATGCTGCTGAAGGTCGGTGAACTGGCCCGGCGCACCGGCCTCACGGTGCGCACGCTGCACCACTACGACGAGATCGGGCTGCTGGCGCCCTCGGGCCGCTCCGAGGCCGGCTACCGCCTGTACAGCCAGGCCGACGTGCAACGGCTGCATGGCATACAGACCATGCGCCAGATGGGGCTGGCGCTCAGCGACATTGGCGAGCTGCTGGCCGGCGAAGGGATGGCGCCCGAGCGCATCATCGGCCAGCAGATCCGCGCGCTCGACCAGCAGATCACGCAGGCCACCGAACTGCGCGGGCGGCTGGCCATGCTGCGCGACGGTCTGATGGCAGGGGCCGAGCCCGACATGGGCAACTGGCTCGAAGCGCTGGCGCTGATGACCACCTACGGCAAGTACTTCAGCTCGGCAGAGCTCAAGCAGATCTTCACCAACTGGAGCCTGATCGAGGCAGACTGGCTGGTGGTCAAGGACCTGGTGCGCAGCGCCATGGACCGCCAGCTGCCACCCGACAACCCCGAAGTCCAGGCACTGGCCTACCGCTGGATGGCGCTCATGCTGCACTGGATGGGTGGCGACATCGACCTGCTGGACCGCTGGGGCCACATGTTCCGCACCGAGCCCAGCACCCAGGGGCGCAACCATGCGCCGCCCGGCGACATGATCGAGTTCGTCGAAACGGCCATCAAGCTGCGCATGGCCCTGCTCGAAAAGTACGTGACCCGTGATGATCTGCGCGGCTTGGGTCACGTGCCCCATGCGCAGTGGGCCGAACTGGAGGCACAGGTGCAGCAACTGCTGGCCCAGGGCATACCCACGCAGCACCCGGATGCCATCGCCGCCGCCTGGCGCTGGGACCAGCTGTTCGGCCAGTTGACATGCGGCAGCCCCGCGCTGCGCGAGAAACTGATCGCGGCGTCCGAACAGGAACCCCTGCTGCAGGCGGGCTCGCCCCTGAGTGCGCCTGTGCGCGCTTACCTGAAGGCGGCGCTGCTGCTCCCTGCCGCGGCAGCCTCCCCTGCCACGCACGCCGCTGAAAAATCGCCGAAAAAAGTGTTCCAGAAGGCTTGACCCTCACGCAACGTGAGGCCTCACAGTCGGACCCGACACGCTGCCAACAGCAGCCAACGGACCGACACATGAGCCCCCTGCCACACCTATCGCCCCACACTCCCACCCCCTGGCGGGCACTGCTTCTTCACCCGGCAAGCCACTGGCCGCTGTACGCGCTGGCGGGCACGGCCTGCCTGCTGGTGGCCTGCGTCCTGGCCGAAGCACTCACGCACCCTGAAGCGCTCGCGCTCGCCATTTTCCTGTTCACTGGCGTGGTGGTCGACGCCTTGCTGGCCCCTGGGGGCCCTGGCCGCTGGCTGCCCACGGCCCTGGCGCTCGCTGGGCACGCGGCGGCGCTGCTGTGGAGCCTGGCGCTGGCCAGCAGCCTGCTGCGGCTGCTGACGCCCCGGCATGCACTGCAGGCTCAGCCGCTGCGACCCCAGGCACCGCCAGCGCGCACTGCCTGATGCGGATTTGCATTTGATCGTATAGCTAGGCGGGAGCCGCAGACAGTGCTGTAGCACGGCAAGGCGAACCAACGACGCTATGCGGTTAAAGGCAAATCCGTATGAACAGGCATTCCCCATCCACGCACGGGAGCAGGTCCAGCCAGCGCCTGCCTGCGACCGATTTCAGCCGTTCCATTTTTTCTCGAAGGAAGACCATGCCATCCACCCACGACAACCCGGCCCCGCCGAGAGCCGACCCGCGCGCAGCGCTGTTGCGCGACCCCAACTTCCGCTGGCTGACCAGCGGCTCCGCGCTCACCATGCTGGGCGACCAGTTCACGCTGATCGCCCTGCCCTGGCTGGTGCTGCAGATGACCGGCGACACGCTGGTGCTGGGCACCGTGCTGGCGCTCATGAGCGTGCCGCGCGCGCTGTTCATCCTGATCGGCGGCGCGCTGGTGGACCGCTACTCCCCCAAAGAGGTGTTGATGCTCACCAAGTACATCAACCTGGTATTGCTGGCGCTGCTCAGCGGCCTGGTGCTCACGGGTACGCTCACGCTGTGGATGGTCTACGCGCTGTCGCTGGCGATTGGCCTGGCCACGGCCTTCAGCATCCCGGCGGGCACATCGCTGATGCCGCACGTGGTGCCGCGCGCACAACTGCAGGCGGCCAACGGCATCAGCCTGGGCCTGCGCCAGCTCACCATGTTCCTCGGGCCGCTGCTCGCCGGCCTGCTGATCGTCTTGTTCGGTGACGGCAGCGCAGGCACCGCCAGCGCCACGGGCATTGGCATTGCCTTCGCGCTCGACGCGCTGAGCTTCGGCGTCTCGGCCTGGACACTGGCCAAGGTGCGAACGCTCGCGGCCGCCGCACCAGCGGCTGCCAGCAGCGCCGCGCCGCAGGCTGTGCTGGCCTCGGTGGCGCAGGGCCTGGCGCACTTCTGGCGCGATGCCGAGCTGCGCACCTGCTTCCTCTACTGGAGCGCCATTGCGCTGTTCATCATGGGGCCCATCCACATCGCCGTGCCGGTGCTGGCCAGCAGCACGCCCACGCTGGGCGCCGCCGCCTTTGGCACCATGCTCGGCGCCCACGGCGCGGGCACGCTGGCGGGCATGGTGGCCTCGGGCATGTTCCCGCGCCTGCGCGTGGGCAGCCTGGGGCTGACCATCCTGGTGTTCGACGCCATCATCGGCCTCTTGTTCATCCCCATGGGCATGATCAACGCGGTGTGGCAGGGCGCTGCGCTGATGCTGGCCATCGGCCTGCTGGGCGGCTTCATGCAGGTGCGCGTGTTCACCTGGATCCAGCAGCGCGTGCCGCCCATGCTGATCGGCCGGGCCATGAGCCTGTTCATGTTCATCTTCATGGGCCTGGCGCCCATCTCGGCGGCGGTGACCGGCTGGCTGATGAAGAGCATCACGCTCACCCAGCTGTTTGCGGCCAGCGGCGGCACGCTGGTGGTGCTGGTGGCGCTGGCCTTCGTGCTAACGCCGCTGCGCCAGGTGACCGATGCGCCCGCTGCGGCACGTTGATCCACCGCAAAAAAAACCGCCCACCACGGTATGTGGCGGGCGGATCAACGTCAAGGAGACGGCGGAGGAGAGAAATGCAACCGGGGAGAGGCCGGCCCATGGTGGGCAGGCGCGGGACTTACACCTCGGTGATGAACTGTTCGCGGGGACGGCGCACCTTCTTGAGGTTCACCAGCCAGTCGCCTTCGTCGGCACGGTAGCCCAGCGGCAAGATGGCCACGCTGCGCAGGTTGCGCGCACCCAGGTCCAGGATTTCGTCCAGGGCCTTGGGGTCGAAACCTTCCATGGGCGTGGAGTCCACGCCCTCGAAGGCGGCGGCGATCAGGGCAGCGCTCAGGCCGATGTAGGCCTGGCGGGCGGCGTGCTGGAAGTTCACTTCGGCATCCCGCTGGGGGTACATGCCCAGCAGCATCTGGCGGTAATTTTCCCAGCCTTCGTTCTTGAAGCCGCGCTGCTCGTTGGTCAGGTCGAACATCATGTTGATGCGATCAGCCGTGTAGTTGTCCCAGGCAGCGAACACCAGCAGGTGCGAGCCGTCGGTGATCTGGGCCTGGTTCCAGGCGATGGGCTGGATGCGGGCGCGCACTGCGGGGTCGGTCACCACGATGATCTCGAACGGCTGCAGGCCGCTGGAGGTGGGCGCCAGGCGGGCGGCTTCGAGGATGCGCTCGACCTTGTCCTCAGGCACCTTCTTGTCGGCGTTCATCTTCTTGGCCGCATAGCGCCATTGCAGTTTGTCGAGCAGTTCGTTGGCTGCGGGGGTGTGGGTGGCTGTGGTCATGACAAAGGCTCCTTGGTGTCATAGGTGGATTGGCGGCACCGAAATGCCAGTGGATGAACTGTAGGTACTGACCGCTTGTTCAGTAAGCCCTGCATGGGAAAAGGATTGTTCCTATTCGGTCAACAATCGCCCCCCATCCATGCGCGGCATGGGGGTTCCGGGGAGGCTTACACTTGTTTGCTCCACCCCCTGCCCGGCATGGCACACGCCCCTTGCGTGCGCCGGCCTTGTTGATCGCTTTTTGTCCATGAGTGAACCGGACCTGTCTTTCCTGGACCCCTCCCGGCGTTCGCCCGCACCTGGTGTGGCCGCGGACGATGCGCTGGCGTCCCCCGACAGCCCCGCCGGGGGCCTGGTGGCCGACCTGCGCGCCTACCAGGCCGAGCTGGAGAGCCAGAACAAGGTGCTGCGCTACAGCCAGGCCGTGGCCGAGAGCGCCTCGGAGCGCTTCGAGACCCTGTTCGCCAGCATGCCGCTGGCGCTGATGGTGATCGACGAGCACGACATGGTGGTGCAGGCCAATTCCATGGCGCACCGCTCGTTCCAACCCACGGAGCGCGACCGCCCTCTCAGCGCACTGATGCCCTTTGTGAGCGCGGGCGACGTGGACCGCGTGCACAACGCCTTCGCGCAGGCCGAGAACCTGGGGCGCAGCGAGGTGAACGAGGTGGTCTTCGACATCGGGGAGGAGCTGCGCATCAAGGGCGACCTGCACATCGCCCACATCGAGGCACCGCAGGCCGGCGGCGGCCCGCCGGTGTCGCAGTACCTGTGCGCGGTGATCGACCAGGGCCCGCTGCTCACCGAGCGCCGGGCGCTGCAGCACAGCGCGCAGGCCCTGCAGCAGCGCAACGAGCAGCTGTACGCCAGCGAGAAGCGGCTGGAGGCGGTGATCAACTCGGCGCTCGACGCCATCATCTGCGTGGACCAGCACCAGCACATCACCGTATTCAACCCCACGGCGGCGGCGCTGTTCCAGTGCAGCGCCAGCGATGCGCTGGGCAGCCCGCTCGAACGCTTTCTGCCCGGCGCGGCCCAGGGCCTGTCGTTTGCGCAGCTCACCACGCAGGCCATGCTGGGCGAAATGACGGCGCTCACGGCCAGCGGCAAGGAGCTCGCGGTGGAGGTGAGCGTATCGTTCGAGCGCCATGCAGAGGGCGAGACCACCACCGTGTTCGCCCGCGACCTCACGGGCCGCAAGAAGGCCGAGGCGCACCGCACCGAGCTGGAGGCGCAGCTGCGCGAATCGCACAAGATGCAGGCCGTGGGCACCATGGCCGGAGGCATCGCACACGATTTCAACAACATCCTGGGCGCCATCCTGGGCAATGTGGAGCTGGCCAAGGCCGACAGCGCGCCGGGCTCGCCCGCGCTGGAGAGCCTGCGCGAGATCGACAAGGCCGGGCGCCGCGCGCGCGACCTGGTGCGCCAGATCCTGACCTTCAGCCGCAACGAGCCGCCGCAGCGCACCGCCGTGCCGCTGGGCGAGGTGGTGCACGACACCGAGCGCCTGCTGCGCGTGACCCTGCCCCCGGCGATCGAGCTGCACATGCAGCTGCCGCTGGACCTGCCCCCGGTGCTGGCCGACGCCACCCAGGTCGAGCAGGCCCTGCTCAACCTGTGCACCAATGCCGTCCACGCCATCGGCAATGCGCGCGGCAGCATCCACGTGGAAGCCGCCGCCGTGCAGCCCGACAAGCGCCTGAGCGAGCGCCTGGGCCTGGCGGAAGGCCACTACGTGGCCCTCGCAGTGCGCGACAACGGGCCCGGCATCGAGGCGGCCACGCTGCAGCGCATCTTCGAGCCCTTCTTCACCACCAAGCCCGTGGGCCAGGGCACGGGCCTGGGCCTGGCCGTGGTGCATGGGGTGATGCGTACGCACGAAGGCGCGGTGGACGTGAGCAGCATCCCGGGCCACGGCAGCCGCTTCACGCTGTACTTCCCTGTGGCACCCGGCAGCGCCCAGGCGGCGCCCCCACTGGTACCGCCGCCTGCGCCCGCGCCACAGGCCACGGCGCAGATCGACCAGCGCAAGCCCCATGTGATGTACGTGGACGACGACCAGGCCCTGGTCTTTCTGGTGCAGCGCCTGCTGCGCCGCCGCGGCTACGAGGTGAGCGGCTACACCGACCCGCACGAAGCCAGCGCAGCACTGCGGGCCGACCCCCAGCGCTACGACCTGCTGGTGACCGACTACAACATGCCCGGCTTTGTCGGTACCGACCTGGTGCGCGAGGCACGCCAGATACGCCCCGACCTGCCGGTGGCCCTGGCCTCGGGCTACGTGACCACCGAGATCGAGCAGGCCGCCATGGCCGAAGGCGCCAACGCGCTGATCCACAAGCCCAACGATGTGGAAGAACTGGTGGCCACCGTGCACCGGCTCATCCATGGCCATGGCACCGGCTGATGACAGCGCACTGCCCGTGCACGCAGTGCACGAGGACGCGGACATCCTGGTGCTGCACAAGCCTGCGGGCCTGCTGTGCGTGCCCGGCCGCGGGCCGGACAAGCAGGACTGCCTGAGCGCCCGTGCGCAGCAGCGCTGGCCCGGCGCGCTCATCGTGCACCGGCTGGACCAGGCCACTTCGGGCCTGGTGCTCATGGCGCGCCACATCGAGGCACAGCGCCGGCTGGGCCTGGCCTTCGAGCAGCGCCAGGTGCACAAACGCTACGTGGCGGTGGTGCAAGGGCACATGGGGCAAGCCGGTGACGGCACCTGGGCCGAGATCGATCTGCCGATCGCTGCCGACTGGGAGCGCCGCCCCTTGCGGGTGATCGATGCGGCTCTGGGCAAGCCCAGCCTCACGCGCTGGTGCGCCGATGCCCATGATGCCGCGGCCAACACCACGCGTGTTCTGCTCGAGCCCGTGACCGGCCGCACCCACCAGCTGCGCGTGCACCTGGCCGCCGTGGGGCATGCCATCCTGGGCGATGCGCTGTACGCCGATGCCGCCACGCAGGCCCTGGCGCCGCGCCTGCTGCTGCATGCGAGCGACCTGGCACTGGCGCACCCGGCCACCAGCGAACCGCTGCAGTTCCATCTGGCGCCCGATTTCTAAGCCGCCGGGGCGACCGGGGCCTGCCGCGCCATGGCCCACTGCACGGCCAGGATGCTGGCCAGCACCACCACCACGCCCACCAGAGACGTACCGCGCAGGGCCTGCCCGAGCAGCGCCCAACCCAGCAGCACGGCCGCCACGGGGCTCAGCAAACCCAGCGACGACACCGCCACCGACGGCAGCCGCGCCACGCCGCGGAACCACAGTGCATAGGCCAGCAGCGCGCCGGCGATGCTCAGGTAGGCGTAGCCCGCCACCTGCATGGCCGTGAGTGCGGGCAGCGGCGGGTCCACCGCCCAGGCCACGGGCAGCAGCATGGCGCCGCCGGCCAGCAATTGCCAACCCGTGAAGGCCAGCACCGGCAGGCCACCCGACTGCCAGCGCCGCGCGAGAAAGGTTCCGAAAGCCATGCACACCGTGCCTGTGAGCGCGGCCACCACACCCACCATGTCCCACGCGGCGCCGGGTGACAGCAGCAGCGCCGCCATGCCGGCCACGCCAAGCGCCCCGGCCGCCATGGCCAGCGCGGGCGGGCGCCGATGGTCGACCGCCCAGGTGAGCCCCATCATGAGCAGCGGCCCGATGGCGCCCACCACAGCGGCCACGCCACCGGGCAACCGGTAGGCCGCCACGAACAGCAGCGCCTGGAAAAAGCCGATGTTGAGCGCGGCCAGCAGCAGCAGGCGCGCCCAGCCGGCCCCATCCCGCAAGGCCGGCGCCTGGCGGCACCACAGCACCAGCAACAGGCCGGCAGGCAGGGTGCGCAGCAGCGCGGCCGTGAAGGGCCGGTCCGGCGGCAGCAGCTCGGTGGTGACGATGTAGGTGGAGCCCCAGATGGTGGGCGCCAGCGCGGTCAGGAGCACATCGCCCCAGGCTATGCGGTGGGTTGTCTCAGGCATTTTTTATCTTCAAATCAAGATAAATGACTCTAACATAAAATCTTGAAATCAAGACAACTCAAGCTGCCATGCCCGCACCCCAACGCACACCCGATGCCGTGGACGCCATCCTGGCGCAGTGGCACCGCGAGCGCCCCGACCTGGATGTGGCACCCATGGGCCCCATCGGCCGCATCAAGCGCTGCGCGGCCCTGTTGCAGCGCCGGCTGGACGAGACCTTTGTCGAGTTCGGCCTGAGCTATTGGGAGTTCGACATGCTGGCCACGCTGCGTCGCTCGGGCGCGCCCTATTGCCTGGCGCCGACCACCCTGTTCTCCACGCTCATGGTCACCTCGGGCACCATGACGCACCGCATGCACAAGCTCGAGGCCAGCGGCTTCGTGGTGCGCCTGCCCAACCCCGACGATGCGCGCAGCATGCTGGTGCAGCTCACGCCCGCAGGGCTGGCCCTGATCGACCGCGCGGTGGAGGCCCATGTGGCCAACGAACACCGCATCCTGGCGCCGCTCAAGGCCGCCGACCTGGCGGCGCTGGATGGCAAGCTGACCCTGCTGTTGGCGGCGCTGGAATCCCCGACTGCGCCATAGAACCAGGCGCGGCGCAGTACGATGGCGGGATGTCCCAACCCCAACACCTCTTCATCCTCACTGGCGCCTCGCGCGGCATGGGCCTGGCCATGGCCGGGCAATTGCTGCAAGGCCCAGCCAACACCCTCGTCTGCCTGGCCCGCAACACCCAGGATGCGCTGACCGCCGCCGCCCAGGCCTCCGGCGCCACGCTCGAACAGTGGCAGCAAGACCTGTCGCAGGGCGAGCAGGCCGCCGCCCGCCTGAAGGACTGGCTGGCGGCGCAGACTCCGGGCCGCTTTGCCAGCGCCACGCTGATCAACAATGCCGGCACCATCCCGCGCATCGCCCCGCTGTCGGAGAGCGACCCCGCCGACCTGGCCAACGCGCTGCGCGTGGGCCTGGAGTCGCCCATGCAGCTCACAGCCGCCTTCCTCCACGCCACCGAGGGCTGGACCGCCACGACCCGCAAGGTGCTCAATATTTCCTCGGGCCTGGGCCGGCGCGCCATGGCCTCGCAGGCGGCCTATTGCGCGGCCAAGGCCGGCATGGACCATTTCACGCGCTGCTTGGCGCTGGACGAGGCCCACAAGCCCCATGGCGCCAAGGTCTGCTCACTGGCACCCGGTGTGATCGACACCGACATGCAGGTGCAACTGCGTGGTGCCGCCCCCGAGGCGTTCCCGGACCGCGAGAATTTCGCCAACCTCAAGGCCGGTGGCCAGCTCACGTCACCTGCCGATGCCGCTACCCGCGTGCTCGCCTGGCTGGACCGCGCAGACTTCGGCACCAACCCGGTGGCCGATGTAAGAGAAGCATGACCCCCCTGAGCTGCTTCGCGTCTTCCCCCCAGGGGGACGCCGCCAGTGGCCTGGCAAAGCCAGTTCCACGGCGGCACTGGCCTGTCGCGCGCCAGTTTCAGCCGCCCTTGTTTTCATAGCTGCCAGCGTCTGCCATCCAGGCGTTGCAAGCCCATAGCATTCCATTTTTCCAAGGAGACTCCCATGACCCGTGAAGTCGTCGTCGTCAGCGCAGTGCGCACCGCCATTGGCACCTTTGGCGGCAGCCTCAAGGACATTCCGCCCACCGAACTGGGTGGCCTCGTGGTGCGAGAATCGCTCGCGCGCGCCCATGTGGAAGGCAAGGACGTGGGCCACGTAGTGTTCGGCCATGTGGTGAACACCGAGCCCAAGGACATGTACCTCTCGCGCGTGGCCGCCATCAACGGCGGCTGCGGTGAAGGCACGCCCGCCTACAACGTCAACCGCCTGTGCGGCTCGGGCCTGCAGGCCATCGTGAACGCCAGCCAGTCCATCCTGCTGGGCGACACGGACGTGGCCATCGGCGCCGGCGCCGAGAACATGAGCCGTGCCCCCTTTGCCAGCCTGAACATGCGCTGGGGCGCGCGCATGGGCGACACGAAGATGGTGGACATGATGATGGGCGCACTGCACGACCCGTTCCACAACATCCACATGGGGGTGACGGCCGAGAACATCGCCGCCAAGTGGGGCATCAGCCGCGAAGACCAGGACCAGCTCGCCGTGGAAAGCCACAACCGCGCCGAGCGCGCGACCGAAGCCGGTCTGTTCAAGGACCAGATCGTGCCCGTCACCTTGAAGAGCAAGAAGGGCGACGTGCAGTACGCGACCGATGAGCACTTTCGCCCCGGTGCCACGCTGGCCGACATGGCCAAGCTCAAGCCCGTGTTCCTCAAGGAGAACGGCACGGTGACGGCCGGCAACGCATCGGGCATCAACGACGCCGCGGCCGCCCTGGTGCTGATGGAAGCCGGCGCCGCCAAGGCGCGCGGCGCCAAGCCGCTGGCGCGCCTGGTGGCGTACGCCCATGCCGGCGTGGACCCGAAGTACATGGGCATCGGCCCGGTGCCGGCCACGCAGCTGGCGCTCAAGAAGGCCGGCCTCACGGTGAACGACCTGGACGTGATCGAGGCCAACGAGGCCTTTGCCGCCCAGGCCTGCGCCGTGACCAAGGACCTGGGGCTGGACCCGGCCAAGGTCAACCCCAATGGCTCGGGCATCTCGCTGGGCCACCCGATCGGCGCCACCGGCGCGCTGATCACCGTGAAGGCGCTGCACGAGCTGCAGCGCGTGCAGGGCCGTTATGCGCTGGTGACGATGTGCATTGGCGGCGGCCAGGGCATTGCGGCGATTTTCGAACGCCTCTGACACCTGCCATCGCGGGTGGCGATGCTGCCACCCCGTATTGGCAAGGCCGGCCCTGTGGAGGATCAGCGATCATCCACAAGTGCTGGCCCAGATCAGCAGAGTGGAGCGCGACTGAAGCGGCCGCCCCAACCATTGAACCGACGGAGACATCTTTCACCATGATTCGCACCCTGATTTCCTTCAGCGCGCTGGCCCTTGCCCTGGGTGCCACCGCGCATGCGCAGGCACCCGCCCCTGCCGCCGCCTACCCCAACAAGCCCATCCGCCTGATCGTGCCCTTCCCGCCCGGTGGCGGCACCGACATCCTCTCGCGCCTGGTGGCCACCAAGCTCACCGAAAGCGCCAAGTGGACGGTGGTGGCCGACAACAAGGCCGGTGCCGGCGGCACCATCGGCATCGGCGAGGCCGTGAAGGCGGCGCCCACGGGCTATGACATCGTGATGGGCCAGAAGGACAACCTGGTCATCGGCCCCTGGCTCTACAAGAACCTGCCCTGGGACCCCACCAAGGACCTGACCGCCGTGGCCCACGTGGCCTACACACCGGTGGTCATCGCCACCAGCGCCAACTCCAAGTACAAGACCCTGGCCGACGTGATCGCCGCCGCCAAGGCAGCGCCCGGCACCGTCACCTATGGCTCGCCCGGCAACGGCACCTCCATCCACCTGGCGGGCGACCTGTTCGAGAAGGCCGCGGGCGTGAAGCTCAGCCACATCCCCTACAAGGGATCGAACCCGGCCCTCATGGATGCAATGGCCGGCAACGTGGATTTGCTGATGTCCTCCGTGCCCTCGGCCATGGGCCAGCTCAAGTCGGGCAAGTTGCGTGCTCTGGCCGTGACCTCAGCCAAGCGCAGCTCGTCCCTGCCCGACGTGCCCACTGTGGCCGAATCGGGCTTCAAGGGCTTTGACGTGAGCACCTGGTACGGCGTGTTCGCACCCGCCGGCACGCCGGCCAGCGTGGTCACGGCCCTGAACGCCGAGATCAACAAGCTGCTGGCCACTGCCGACATGAAGGCCGCCATCCAGGCCCAGGGCGCCGAGCCCGAAGCCATGTCCGCCGCGCAGTTCGGTACCTTGATGAAAAACGATTACGCCAAATGGAAGGGCATAGTGGAAGCCTCCGGCGCCAAGATCGAGTAACGGGGTAGGAGCCGCTAAAAGCTCTCCTGGCGTCGTTGTTCCGTCTTGCCGTACTTTCAGTACTGTCTGCGACGAAACGCCTAGCCAGGACCGCTGCGCTGAGCTTGTAGCGACTCCCGAAGCTCTGTATCAAAGAAAAAATGGCTCCTTCTTGGAGCCATTTTTTTTGTTCCAGCGCAGTGCCAGGGGCGCAGCACAAATTCAAAACCGGGATTCAGGTCCGCACGACCAGCACCGGCACGTGCACCGCGCCCAGCACGCGCTGCGTGACGCTGCCCAGCACCAGTTTTTCAAGGCCGCGGCGGCCGTGGGAGCCCATGACGATGAGGTCGGCACCGGTGCTCAGCACAGCGCTCACGATCCCGTCGTGCACGGTGTGGCCCTCGCCCACGACCGTGGTCACCTGCACGCCAGCCGCCGCGAGGGCAGTGCGAGCGGCGTCCAGTGCCGTATTCGCCTCGGCTGTGGCAGCGCTCAGGTACTGGGCCTGGCCATAGGCGAAATCGGCACCGACGCCGGTGAACGGATACGGGTCCACCACGTACAGGGCGGTTACGGCGCTGCCAAAGGTCTTGGCCAGCTCTGCCGCCTTGGACACCGCCAGCGCGGCGATGTCGGAGCCATCGATGGGAACCAGAATGTGCTTGAACATGGTGTCTTCTCCTTGTGTTGAATGCACCTTCGGCGAGGCCCTGATACGGATTTTCCTTCAAGCGTCCAACTTCGTGGGTCCGCCTTGCCGTGCTACAGCACTGTCTGCGGCTTCCCGCCTAGTTATACGATTGAATGCAAATCCGTATGAACCACCAATCCCCCGGTCCCGGGTGCCGCCTGCGATGCGATGAAGGACAGTGTGAACCCACACCATACATCGCATCTTGATGCGCATCAAACGGCGGGCGGTCGATCCAGCGATTTCTGCAGCAAGACGACGCCTTGTCCTACGCCGCGCCCCCCACCGACAAGGATGGTGACCCCTATCCCACCACGTCCGCCCCCTGGAACGCGCCGCGCCGGCAGGTGACCACCAGCGTGTCGCGGTAGCCACCGGGGGCCACGGGCTGGATGGGGGTGGATTCGTGGATCATGCGCGCATCGTCCAGCAGCAGCAGGGACCAGGGCTCGGTGAGCGTGAAGCGCTGGCCGCCCGGGCCGTTGGCCTCGAACACCCGGGTCTCACCGCCCTTGATGCCCTCGCGCCCCACAAGAAATACCGCCACCAGGTCCACACCGTCGCGGTGCGCGCCTTCGGGCGTGGGCCGGCCGATGCCACCTTCGGTGTCGATGCGGAACTGGTGCGCCTCCACGAACCAGGGCTGTGGCGCCTTGCCCTGTGCGGCAAACACGGCGTCGGAGACGCGGGCCAGCGCAGCCAGCAGCTGCGACCAGACGGGCAGCGCCACCGTGGCCGGCTCCATGGGCGCAAACCAGCGTTCCATGCCGCCGTGCAGGGCGTTGTATTCCACCGGCTGCCAGTGCGCGCGGTGCGGCACCTGCTGCGCCTGCCCATCCTGCACCATGAAGCAGGCGTGGCGCCGGCGGCGGTAGCGCCCGCCGTCCTTCAGGAAATCGTCGGGCGGCAAGGCCGCCCAGTCGGCATTGAGTGCCAGCAGGTCAGAGAGCGGGCAACCCATCCAGGCCGCCACATCGGCGGGCGACAGCACGGCAAAGCCGGCGCTGCGCAGTTGATTCGCAGTCTCGGAGGGCGCGGTAAAAGGAGGTGAGAAAGTGACTTGTGCCATGGCCGCCGAGCATAAGGCTTAACGCAAGGGGCTGCCGAGCCCAGGCCACGCGCCGCAGTGCCGTGCAACCAAGGGGTGATGCAGGTCAAACGGCGCCAGCCCCGGCTGAAGGCCTGCCCTGACTCCCCAGGCGCTTTCACGGCTGCAAGGCCACCTGCTCCGCGATGCGCAGCAAGGCACTGGCCGGCGCCGGCCGACCGAACAGGTAGCCCTGCCAGTGCAGGCAGCCCACGCTGGCCAGCATGTCGCGCTGCTCGGGGGTTTCTACCCCTTCGGCAATCACGCCCAGGTCCAGGCTGTGGGCCAGGTTGACAATGGTGCGGGCGATGGCGGCGTCGTTGGGGTCGGTGAGCAGGTCGCGCACAAAGCTCTGGTCGATCTTGAGCTGGTCCAGCGGCAGGCGCTTGAGGTAGCTGAGCGACGAATAGCCCGTGCCGAAGTCGTCGAGCGAAAAGCGCACGCCCAGGGCGCGCAACGTGGTCATGCGGCGGATGATGTCTTCCACATCATCGAGCAGCAGCGACTCGGTCAGCTCCAGCTTCAGGCGCACCGGGTTGGCGCCCGTGCTCTTGAGGACCTCCACCACATCTTCCACGAAGTGCGGGTGCCTGAACTGCAGCGCGCTCACGTTCACGGCCAGCGTCCAGTGGGCCGAGGCCGGGTTGCGCGCCCATTCCACCAACTGCAGGCAGGCTGCGCGCAGGATCCAGGCGCCCAGGGGCACGATGAGGCCGCAGGCCTCGGCCACGGGGATGAACTCGGCCGGCGACACCAGCCCGCGCTGCGGGTGCTCCCAGCGCAGCAGGGCCTCGGCCCCCACCAGGCCCTCCAACTGGCCGATCTGCGGCTGGTAGTGCAGCAGGAACTGGCCCTCGCGCAGCGCCTCGCGCAAGCCCGCCTCGAGCGCGGTGCGCGCCGTGACGGCGGCCTGGGTGCGGGGGTCGAAGAAGCGCAGGGTGTTGCGCCCCGCCCCCTTGGCCTGGTACATGGCCATGTCGCCGCGCTTGAGCAACTCGTCCACCGTGGTGTGCGGGTCGGCATACAAGGTCACGCCGATGCTGCACGAGCTGTGGTGCGCATGGCCGCCCAACTGGTAGCTTTGACCCAGCGCATGCAGCACCTTGCGGCCCACCATCTCGGCCTGCGAGGCCGCCTCGTGCGGCAGCGCGCTCAGGCCCTCCAGCAGCAGCACGAACTCGTCGCCACCCAGGCGCGCCACCGTGTCGCCGTTGCGCACGCAGCCACCCAGGCGCGCCGCCACCTGGCACAGCAGCTGGTCGCCGATCTCATGGCCCTGGGTGTCGTTCAGGTCCTTGAAGTTGTCCATGTCCACGAACAGCAGGGCGCCACCGGTGCCCGTGCGGGCGCTGGCCGCCAGGCTGTGCTGCAGCCGGTCGGCCATCAGCCGCCGGTTGGGCAGGCCGGTGAGCGGGTCGTAGAAAGCCAGCAGGCGGATCTCCTCCTCGGCCGCCTTGCGGCTGGAGATGTCGGTCTGCGTGCCCACGTAGTGTGTGATGGCGCCCTGCGCCGAACGCACCACGGTGACGGTGATCCAGGCCGGGTACACCTCGCCATCCTTGCGCCGGTTCCAGACCTCGCCCTGCCAGGAGCCCACCGACTGCAGCGTCTCCTGCATCGTCCGGTAAAAGGTCTGGTCGTGCCGGCCGGACTGCAGCAGCGCCGGGGTCTTGCCCACCAGTTCCTCCACCGGGTAGCCCGTGAGCCGCGCGTAGGAAGTGTTGGCCTGGATGATGCGCTGGTCGGGCCCGGTGACCACCATGCCCTCGAACGACTCGAACACGATGGCCGCGATCTGCAGCGATTCTTCGACCCCCCGGTGGTCGGTGATGTCGGTGGAAATGCCGCACAGCGCATGGATGCGGCCGTCGCTGTCGCGCAGCGGCATCTTCAACGACAGGTAGGTGCGCACCGAACCATCGTGGAAGGTGTTGGTTTCCTCCACCTCGATGCGCTCGCCGCGCTCCAGCACCAGGCGGTCATTGGCCGTCAGCTGGCGCACAGTCGCCTCGTCGAAGATTGCGCTGTCGTCCTGCCCGATCAGGCCGCCTGCGGCATCGGGAAGCAACGCCAGCATGTGCTGGTTGGCGTACTGGTAGCGGTGCTCGGCGTCCTTGATATAGATGAAGGCGCCCACGCTGTCGAGGATGGTGCGCAGCTTGTGCCCGCTGGTCCACGGGTGCCGGCTGCGCTCGCGCACACGGCGGCGGCGCAGGAAGACCACCAGCAGCCCCAGCGCAACCGCCAGCAGCAATGCGCCAACGGTCCACAGCACCGGGCGCCCCAAGGTGTTGGCGGATGGCCGGCTGACCCAGCGACGCATCACCTGCCCATACGCTGCGTCGGACCCATCGCGCCACTGCGCGGCCCGCTTGTCGATGGCGGCCAGCAGGTCGGGGTTGCGGTCCTTGCCGCTGGCGATGTACAGCCCCCCTGGCTGCAGCACGATACCTGAATCGACCAGACCGTGGCCCGGCGCACGGGCACTGCCGAACAGGTGGCTGGTGATGGCCGCCTCGGCGTTCTTGCTGCCTACGGCGCTGAAGGCCTGGTCGGGCGAGTCCACCTCCACCACCATGACCTGCAGCCCATAGCGGCGAGTGAGGGCCATGAAATGGTCCTTCTGCACCGTGCCGCGCTGCACGGCCACGCGCTTGCCATCCAGGTCCAGCACCGACTGGATCGGCGAGGACGACTGGCGGTACACCTCGGACCAGGTGTCCACGATGGGTTGCGCGGTGAAATCGAACTGCGCCTCGCGTGCCGGCGTGCGCGGCACGTCGGGCACCAGGTCCAGGCGGCCGTTGTGCAGGTCATCCAGGCATGCACGCAACTCGCACGGCACATAGCGCACGGACCAGCGCTCGCGCTCGGCCACCAGGTTGAGCAGGTCCACAAAGATGCCCGCAGGCCGGCCATGCTGGTTCATGAACACGGTGGGCTCGTTGGCATACACCCCCACCCGCACCTCGCGCGCAGGCGCAGCAGTGCTGGCGCTCACCGGCAGCAGGCACCAAAAGGCACCCACCAGCCAGCCCGCCCATCGGCAATGCCACCGGAAAATGCGTGAACTCACGATCGGGAATCCCCACAGTGGCCAAAAGCACCATGTTAACCAAAGGTTGCTTGTTTATCAAAACGTAACCAAAACAACGCGTGCCGCCGAAAGCCTGCCCGATATCTTTTTTTTGCACAGGCCTGCAGACCTTGGGTTAGCATGCGTCAAACTCCTCGGAGACAGCCATGCCCCACGAACGCCGCCACTACGTCCGTGTCCAATTCGATGCCCCTGCGCTGCTCACCCTGGCAAGCAACGCCTTCAGTGTGCATGTGCAGGACCTGTCGCTCAAGGGAGCGCTGATTTCACTGCCTGCGCAGGCGGACGTGCGCGCCGGCATGCTGTGCCAGCTCACCATCCCGCTGCACGACACGGGCAACCACATCGGCATGTCCTGCGAGGTGGCGCACCTGGAGGGGCTGCACACCGGCTTGCTGTGCCGCTCCATCGACCTCGACAGCGTGACCCACCTGCGGCGCCTGATCGAGTTGCAACTGGGCGACCCGGCGCTGCTGGAGCGAGACCTGGCCGAGCTGACGCACACGGCGCATTGAGGGATCCTCAATGATTTTTCTTTTCTCACACCGTATTCAAGACCGGGCCTGCATCGCCTCAATCACCGCCGCATCGATGGCATCGGGCATCTCGGCCTGCCTTTGCTGCAGGTAGGCCAGCACGGACATGCCCTCCAGCCAAGGGGCATGCAGTTCCGGCCAGTTGCCCCACCCCCAGATCCGCCCGCGCGCCCATAGGTGGATGCCACGTCTGCAGGGCACATGGGGGTCTGCACCGTTCTCCAGCAGTAGCGTTACCAGCGGCAGGCACAACGGCCGCAGCATGCTGCCGCGTACGCACAGCAGGCCTGCCACTGTCCCGAGCAGGCTCCCCGCGTAGCAGGCCGAGGGCGGTGATTCACCCTCGTGCCGAGTCTCCAGGTCGTCCACCTGCAGCGACACCTCCATGGCCGCACTCACCCCACGATCCAGCACCCGGCGCAGCGTGTCGATCACAATCTGGCAGGCATTCGCATCCAGGCGCGAGGCGAGCTTGCCACTGGCATTGCTGGGCTCATACCAGTACACGGTCAGCAGCGGCTCCACTACTTCCTCCTGGAAGGCCTCGGGATTTTTCCAGTAGTCCACCCCAGCGCCAGCATCAAGCAGGTCATTCGCCAGGCGCAAATCCACCAGCGCTCCCGTGTAGTTGCGCATCACCATGCGCAGCGCAGGATATTCCCGCCAGAGCGGTGTTTCCAGATCCACCCCGGCCGCAGCCAACTGCGCCGGGGTCTGCGCATCCCGGTATCCCCTGCACATGCGGGTGAGCCGCTCCACGTCGCTCATCTGAGCAGGCGGAACCGAGCGCGCACCACTGGTGGTCAGCACCTTGAGAACATCGGCCCGGTCTTCAAAGAACTCCACGCTGTGGAACAGCAGGCTGCCGGTTTCCTGCCCGGAGTGGTCGTCGACCAGCAGGGCATTCACGTCCACACCGGGTTGCGCCAATAGCCATTGGAGTAGTTTGGCATGCGTGCTCACCGGCCGCATCACGCGCTCCAGGCGCGACAGCTTGGGCAGATCCGCGCCAGATGCATGTAACAGGCCCGAGAGCATGGCTTCGCGCTGATTGCCGCCGCAGGCACCGATCAGATCGGCGACCTCGGCCGCCCAGGGCAGGCAGGCAGACCAGTCGACCTTGGCGTCGTGCAGGGCGCGCACCGATTTCACCAGGCCCGCGCGCAGGGCAAGCACCATGATGGGCACGCCATCGGCCGTGGCGTTGGGCGATGCACCGGCCTTGACCTCCTTGGCGAGTGCGCTGTCCTTGGCCTCCAGTACCAGCTCGTACAGGCGCTCGCCTTCGGACAGCACCGGCTTGGGAAACGCCTTGGCCGGGATGCGCTTGCCGGCGTGGTAGTACGTGGTGGACGATTCCCCGACCTGGCTATTGAACACATGCACCCGAAGGTAGTCGGCGCCTGCGGCATGCCAGGCCTGGATCTGCGGTTTCTCGAGCGGATCGTGCGCGGATGTGTCGACCGTGCAGCGCAGCGTGGTGCCCAGCAGGGACGCACTCATCACCACGGGACCGTCCCAGTACTGGAAAATGCGCTCCAAAGGCTCGTGCAAGGCGCAACCAGGGGCTTGCATGGCAGCTTTCAGCAGGGCATGCAGCTGGGCCAGCGCAGCGGCGTCAGAGCCGATGCAGGTGAAGCTATAGGTGTTGGCAGACATGGAACGGCGGGCGCACGATGGCGCCAGGAAGGCGGTGCACCAAGCCTACCAGCGCTTTGTGCCGCGATTGCGGTCTCTGGACGGCACTGGACAAATTGGCAAGTGCCAAGGCCTGCCAATGCCCAATGTTCAGTGAGCAATGGTCAAGTTGCCAGCGCCGTGCAGGCCTCAGGCCGCCTCCGCCTCCGCCTCCTGCAGATGCCGCCACATCACCTTGCCGCTGCCGCTCTTGGGCAAGGCATTCACGAACTGCACGATGCGCGGCACCTTGTACACCGCCATGTTCTCGCGGCACCAGTCGATGATCTGCTGCTCGGTCGTGTCCTGGTGCGAGGGGCGCAGCACCACCACGGCCTTGACGGTCTCGCCCCGGTAGGCGTCGCGTGCCGAGATGATGCAGGCCTCCTGGATGGCCGGGTGGCGGAACATCAGCGCCTCCACCTCGGCCGGCCAGACCTTGAAGCCGCTGGCATTGATCATGCGTTTGAGGCGGTCGGTGAGGAAGAAGTAGCCCTCCTCGTCCATGCGCCCCAGGTCGCCCGAGCGGAAGAAGCGCTTGCCCTCGAACTCGACGAAGGCGCTGGCCGTGGCGTCGGGCCGCTTCCAGTAGCCCTCGAACACCTCGGGGCCGTGCATGATGATCTCGCCCTGCTCGCCCACGGCCACCTCCTGCAGCGTGTCGGGGTCTACCACGCGCGCATCGGTGCCCATGAAGGGGATGCCCAGGCACTGTTGCTTGGGGTGGTCGGGCGGGTTCGAATGCGATGGCGCGGCCGTCTCCGTCAGGCCATAGCCTTCGGTATAGCGCAGGCCATATTGCTCAAGCAGGCGCTGGGCCACGGCCTGCGGCATGGCCGCCCCGCCGCCGCCGATGTAGACCAGGCTGGAGAGGTCATAGCTGGCGAAGTTGGGGCTGTTGAGCAGGTCGATGACCATGGTCGGGATGTTGGTCCAGTTGGTCACCTTGTAGCGCGAGATCAGGCGCCCGGCCAGGTCCCGGTCCCAGCGGGGCATGACCACGATGGTGGCCGCGCAGTAGATGGAGGTGTGCAGCACGCTCACCATGCCGGTAATGTGGAACATGGGCACCACCGACAGGGTGACGTTGTCCGCCGAGCCAGAACCCCACAGCGCGCTGGCCACGGCGTTGTGCATGATGCTCTTGTGCAGGTGCATGCAGCCCTTGGGCAGGCCCGTGGTGCCGCTGGTGTAGGGCAGCAGCGCCAAGTCAGCGGGGCCCACCACCAGCGCAGGTGGCGCATCGCTGCAGGCCAGCGCCTCGGCAAAGGCGTGCACTGTGCCACCGTCGAGCGCAGGCAGCGCATGCTGCGTGCACAGCCACTCCTTCCATGCGTCGGGCGGGGCGTCGGCCCCCTGCACGTCGGCATCGAAGGCATCGGTGAAGTGCGTCACCACCAGGTGCGCCAAGCGCTCATTCGGTGCCAGGGCGTTGCTGGCCTTGGCCAGCTCGGGCGCCAGGTCGGCCGTAGTGAACGCCACCTTGGTATCGGGGTCGGTGATGTAGTGCTTGAGCTCCTCGGCCCGGTTCATGGGGTTGACCGGCACAACCACGGCATTGGCGCGCAGGATGGCGAAATGCGCCATCACCAGTTGCGGGCAGTTCTGCATGCACAGCACCACGCGGTCGCCGCGCTGCACACCCAGTTGCGCCAGCCGCGCGGCCAGCCGCTCGGCGCCCTCCACCAGGGCCCGATAGCTGAGCTGGCGGCCAAAGAACACCAGCGCCGTCTTGTCGGGGTAGCGCTGTGCGCTGATGGCCAGGTTGTCCCACAGCGACGTGGCGGGCAAGGTGATCGAATGGGGCAGCCGGCGGGGCCAGAAAGCGTAGTGGGGGCGTGTGGACATGGATGGAATGGGGAGAATGGTTTCTTTCCTTCAACGCCAGAGCCTAGGGGCCAGCCCCATCCGTGGCATTGGGGATGCCACTTAGGCGGGGTCGCGCAGGTGACGGCGCCGTCGACCATTTCCCTTGCCGAAGCCACTCCATGCGCCGACGCGGCTGCGGCAGGGAAATGCCTTCCGAGCTAGGCCGGCATTCCTTCAATGGCCCGAACAGATATCGTGACATTGTGTTTTTCGTCACAGCGCAGCGGTCGCCTCGGTGATAAATTCTGTTTCGTGCTTGCAAATGCACGGGATATGCCCTTGCACCTGCAACCGCGGCCCGAAGGCAACCCCGCCGGGGCGGTGTGCCACTTCGGCGAGGCATTGTCCAAGGGCACTGGGCAGCCAGTTGCCACCATCCAACCGCCGAGACATTCGACACCACCATGGCCACCGTTTCCGACCTCCAGAACATCCGCTTCTCGGGCAACTACAAGGCCGATTCCCTGCTGGAAAACCCAGCCCCGTGGAATTTCATCCCCGATGGCCGCAAGGTGCTGTACTACACCTTCGACGTGAGCACGGGCAGCGTGGCCGATCGGGATTCGAGCACCACCCTGACCTCATTCAATTCCTCGCAGATGCAGGCAGCGCGCCAGATCATGGCGTATTCCAGCCAGGTCACGGGTATCACCTTCACCGAAGTGGGCAGTTCGTCCCAGGCAGACATCCACTTCGCGGCGACCAACCTGCAGGGCCGCACGACGGCGGGGCTGAACTCCTCGTTCTACAACTACAGCTTCACGGGGCCCGAACAGACGCTGACGTCGCTCAATGCCGAATCGGTGGTCTACCTGGATAACGTGGAGTTCGCGAGCATCAACAACACCCCCACGGCCGGCGGCCTGGGCTATGAGGTGCTGCTGCACGAGGTGGGCCATGCATTGGGTCTGGCGCACCCATTCGACTCCCCCCGCCCCCTGCCCACGGCCGAGGACAATACCAACAACACGGTGATGTCGTACACCGATGCTGGCCAGTACAAGACCACCTTCCAGGCCTATGACCTGTTGGCGCTGGACTGGATCTACGGCCGGGACGGCCTGGGCGGCACCTACGGGTTCAACTCGACCAGTGGCCCGACGCTGACCTTCCCCACGACGCCGACCACGCCCACGACACCCACCACCCCAACGACCCCGACCACACCCACGACGCCAACGGGCACAGCCGGTGCAGACACGTTCACCAGCACCAATGCCAATGAGACGTTCAACGGCCTGGGCGGCCTGGACACCCTGGTTGCCCGGGGCAACCGCGGCGACTACTCGCTGCAGCCCAAGAACGGTGGCGGCTGGACGCTGGGCGACGGGGTCCCCAGCCGCGACGGGGTGGATACCCTGCTGCAGATCGAGCGGGTCAAGTTCACGGATGGTTTTGTGGCGCTGGACCTGGACGGTGCTGCGGGCACGGCCGCACGCATGGTCGGTGCGCTGCTCGGCCCTGCCGGCCTGAACAACCGCAGCGTGGTCGGCATCGTGCTCAAGGCGGTGGACGCCGGCTCGACCCCCTTGCAGGTCGCGCAATTTGGCATCAGTACACTGCTGGGGGCCTCGGCCACGCCAGAGCAGGTGGTGAGCCTGCTGTACGCCAATCTGGTGGGCGTCGCGGCCGATGCCAATACGGTCCAGTCGCTGGCGGCCGTCATCAAGTCGGGCGCCTACACCAATGCATCGTTCGCGGTTGCTGCGGCCAACCTGGACCTGAATGCCGCGCACATCAATCTGGTCGGGCTCAGCAGCCAGGGGCTGGAATACATCTGAAGCAGCTCGGCCCGGCCCGGTTCAGGCAGAACCGGGCCGTGACCGACGGGCCACCCCTCATTGGCACTGCGCCAGGCGCGACAGCGAGGACAGATAGTCCAGACGCTGCAGCAGCGGGTTGGCCTGGGCCTGGTAGGCATAGACGCTGGGCTGGTCAGGCGTGGGCACGGCGGTGTCGGCACCGACGCAGATCGCCCCCTGGGCATAGCAGCGCACATGGAAAGCCGAGGCGGTGGACGTCATGGTCGGGGCGGTCAGCAGCTGTGGAAAGGTTTTTTCCGCCCAGTCGAGCACACAGTCCAGCGGCTGCGAGACGCCTGTGCCACCCAACCCGCGCAGAACATAAGCTGCATTCGGCATGAAAACGTTCAGTTGGGATCCGCGCGACCCTGGGCCCGACGGCACAAAGCGCACCAGCGCCGAGCAAACCGCCCCCGGCTGGAGCAAGGTGTTGCTGCAGCCATCCGATTCCGGGGGGATGGTGAAGTCGCTTGCAATGACCATTGCGCAACCGATCCCGGTACAGAGCGGTGACACGGCTGCGATGCTTGATATCACCTTGCCCAATTGCACGGGAGATGGGCCGCGGTTGGCCACCCGCAGGGTTTGCGTGGCGGATGAATGCACAGCAACCTTGCCAAACTGGAAGTCCCCCACGGGTTCGATGATCTCCACCTGGGCATGGGCCGGCAGGCACGCCAGGCAGATCGCGCCCAGAGCAGCCAGAGAATTGCGGGAAAACAGGGTCCGTGTCACGTTGGTTCCTTGTGAGTGGGAATCGATGGAAGCGCCCGGTATGAGAACGTGTTGACGCTCGAAGCGTGGGCACAAGTATTCATGGCCATGCAAATTACCCGCGAACCTTTCGACGCGCCCCACCCCGATGGGATGGGGTGTTGCAGGCAGCCCGCAGGCTGCGTTGACCGGGTGCCGGGCGGGTTCTAGATTGGCGGCCTTCCGTTTTTGTTTTCATCGCCATGCCCACCCCCTTCCGACCCGACCGCCACGCCCTTGCGCGCCTGCACCGCATGGCCAGCCTGGAGGCGGGTGGCATGCAGCTCATCGAGCCATTGCTGCAGGAGCTGCGCCGGGTGGTGGGCTTTGACTTCGGCTGCATGCTGTACCCCGGCAGCGATGGCGAGCTGATGAACTATGCGCAGGAGCCCATGCAGTCGGTGGCGCGGGATTACTTCGATGCACGCATCCTGCGCAGCGAGCGCCAGGTGCTGGTGCGCAGTCCACGCGATTTCGGCGAGGTAGTGCGCCACGAGCATGGCCCCAGGCTGATGCGCGAGCAGATGGCGGTGCCTCTCACAGAGCTGCTGCGCAGTGACTATTACGACGCGGTGATGCGGCCCACCGGCGCCAAGGACTACATGAGCCTGGTGCTGCGCACCGCGCAGGGTGTGGGCCTGGCTGTGATCCACCTTTTCCGCGATGCCTCGGCCCCGGACTTTACGCCGCAGGACGCGGCCCTGCTGGCCCGACTGGAGGCCCATCTGGCACGTGCGCTGCAGCAGGGCGAGCGCGATGCACAGGGCAGCGAGGTGCACAGCCAGGGGGTGCTGGTCGCCACGCCGCAGGGGCGGCTGATGTGGATCTCGCCCGAGGCCGAGGCGCTGATGCCCCTGGCTTTTGGCTGGCACTGGCGCCGTGGCGCCCAACTGCCTCCCGCGCTGCAGGAACTGCTGCGGCGGCTCACCGCACAGCAGCCCGGCGAGATGGCCCTGCCCGCGATGGAGCTGTTCACAGCGCAGGGCTGGTTCTCGCTGCGCGCCACACACCTGACCCCAGCATCCCAGGAGCGGCAAGACCGCCAGGCGGTGGCCCTGCACATCACGCGGCGCGTGGCGCGCGGGGTGCGGCTGCTGTCGGCACTGCAGACGCTGGGCCTGCCGCAGCGCCAGCACGAGCTGGCCTGGTGGCTGGCGCGGGGCCTGCCCGAATCACAGATCGCCCAGCGCATGGGCATCAGCCTCAACACGGCCGTGTACCACCGCCGCCAGCTCTACAACCGGCTGGGTGTGATGGGACGCGACGAGCTGCTGGCGCAGATTGGCGGGAAAACGTGAATTCATTCACGAATGGGTGCCAAATAACTCCGCCCACAAAAAAGCCCCCGGTGCCAGACAGCAACGGGGGCTTTTGTATTGCAGGCAGTGCGCAGCCCCTCCTGGGCCGGCATCCGCTTGATGGCCGGGTCATTCCTCGTGAGTTGCGCAGGCTAGCGGCCTGTGGCCCTGCGCACCCTACCCCCGACAGATAGGGTGTTGCAGGGCGGTGCACCGGGGTATTGACCCAGCGCGGCACGGCTCCTAGATTCGGGTTCTCGTCTCCACCACCGCTCCACCGGATCGCACAACATGCCCTCGCCCAGCTCCACCGGGCAAGCCATTGCACGCTTGCAGCACATGACCCGCATGGAGGTGAGCGGGCCATCCATGATCAGGCCGCTGCTGCAGGCGCTGCACGGGGTGATCGGCTTTGACTCCAGCGCGTACATGCACCCTGCGGACACGGGCGAACTGGCGGTGCACATGGAAGTGCCGACCGACCAGGCAGTGGTGGCCGACTACTTTGATCCGCGCATCCTGCGCAGCGAGCGCCAGGTACTGGTGCGCAGCTCGCGCGACTTTGACGAGGCAGTGCGGTACGAGCAAGGGCCCCAGTTGCTCGGGCAATTGGTGCGGGTGCCCATGTCCGAGTTGGAGCGCAGCGATTTCTACAACGTGGTGATGCGGCCCATGGGGGCCACAGACTGCATGAGCCTGGTGCTGCGCACGCCGCGAGGGCAAGGAATAGGTGCGCTCAAGTTCTACCGCGAGGCGGGATCGCCAGCTTTCGGGCCCGACGAGGCTGCGGCGCTCTCGCGGCTGGAGCCCTGCCTGGCGCGCATCCTGCAGGATGATGCCCAAGCCAGCGCCAACGACAGCGAGGTGCACAGCCAGGGCATGCTCATCACCACACCCCAGGGGCGGCTGCTGTGGCTGTCGCCCGAGGCCGAGGCCCTGCTGCCCCTGGCCTTCGGCTGGCGCTGGCGGCGTGGTGCGGGGCTGCCCCAGGAATTGCAGGAACTGCTGCAACACATGCGCGCACAGCAACCCATAGGGCTGCCCACCAGGGAGGTGCGCACCGTGCATGGCGATTTTTCGGTGCGCGCCGCTCCCATGAAGGCGGCCACCGGCATGGGCCAGGCCGTCGGGATTCACATCATGCAGCGCGTCCCGCGCGAGGCGCGCCTGCAAGCGTTTCTGCAGACCCAGAGTCTTTCGCAGCGCCAGCAGGAACTCGCGTACTGGCTCGCGCTCGACCTGCCGGAGTCGCAGATCGCCGTGCGCATGCACATCAGCGCCAACACCGTGGTCTACCACCGCCGCCAGCTCTACAACAGCCTGGGCCTGCAGGACCGGGGAGAATTGATGAGATGGCTGTCAGCGCAAGGCAGTGGCTGGCCCACGGAGTCAGCCCCGGCAGCGCTGCAGCAGAACGCAGGCCAGCAAGCCTGTGGGTAGGGGCTGGGCTGAATTCCCAATGTGGGAACAAAAAGCAAAAAGCGCTACAGCCTTGAGAGCTGTAGCGCCTTGCGTATCCTGGTGGGACGTGCGGGGGTCGAACCCACGACAAACGGATTAAAAGTCCGCTGCTCTACCAACTGAGCTAACGTCCCATCATTGCAACTGCCGCATGCCCATCGCTGAACCTTGGCTGCTGCAAAGCCTAAGATTATAGCTTGATTTTTAGGGGTTTCAGCGGACCTTGGGCCAGACGGTCGATCACCCAGCCCGCCGCGCACTGGCCGAAGGTCGCCGTCACAGCCACCACCGAGCCGTAGCCGTGGCAGTTGAGCGAGCCGTCGCCGCCCTCGATGGCGCACGAGGCGTCGGGCTGCGCCACGGCTTCGCGGCTGAAGACGCAGGTAATGCCGATCTTGCGGCCCTCGCGCGGGGCGCCATGGTGCTTGCGCAACTGGTAGCGCAGCTGGGCCAGCAAGGGGTCGTGCGTGGTGGCCGACAGGTCGTCGATGTCCACCTTGTGCGCCTGGCGCTTGCCGCCGGCCGCGCCCACACTGATGAACGCCTGGCCCGTGGCGCGGGCCCACACGGCCATGGCGGTCTTGGCCTTGATCTGGTCGCAGGCGTCGATCACCGCGTCCACCGGGTCGCTGCCCAGCAACTGGGGCCAGTTGCCAGGCTCCACGAACTCGTCAATGCAGCGCACATCGCATTCAGGGTTGATCAGCGCGATGCGGTCGCGCATGGCTTCGATCTTGGCCTGCCCCACCGTGGTGGACAGGGCGTGGATCTGGCGATTGATGTTGGACTCGGAGACGTGGTCCAGGTCCACCAGCGTGAGGCGCGAGACCCCGCTGCGGGCCAGCGCTTCAGCAGACCAGGAGCCCACGCCGCCGATGCCCACCACCACCACATGCGAGGCGCGAATGCGCCTGGCACCCTCCACCCCATACAGGCGCTCAAGGCCGCCAAAGCGCCGCTGCGTAACCTCGTCGGTCGCATCATCGGCAAAAGGAACCATGGGCACGGGAGCGGTTTCGCTCCCGACCAGCAGTTCCTTGACCTCGGGCGTTGGGTCCGCGGTGCTCACTTCATCCGCGCCAGGCGTTCCTTGGCTGCCATGGCTGCTTCGGACTGGGGATAGGCCCGGGCCAGATCTTCCAGCGTCTTGCGCGCGGCCTTGGCGTCCTTCAATTCCACCTGGCAGTTGGCGATCGACAGGGCAGCCTCCGGCGCACGCGCGTGCGTGGGCGCCTCGGCCAGCAGGGCCTTGAAGTTGTTGATGGCCTCCTTGTAGTCGCGCGCGGCGTACTGGCCATTGCCCAGCCAGAAGCGGGCCGACGGCACATAGCCGCTGCGCGGGTACTGGCGGATCAGGTTGCCGAAGGCCTGGTTGGACTCGGGAAACTTGCCGGCGCGGAAAATGGCCAGCGCAGCTTCGAAGTCCTTCTTCTCGGCGGCGTCGGCCTGGAACTCCAGGCCATCCACCGTGACCTTGATGGGCTCGAACTGGCGCAGGCGCTCGTCCACCCCTTGGGCGATGTCCTTCTGGCGGCGCTGCAGCTCGGACACTTCGCGTGTCAACTGCTCGTTCTGACCCTGCAGGCGGGCGTTCTCGCTGCGCAGGGTCTCGATCTGGGTCTGCAGCTCCAGCAGGCCTCGGCGCAACTGGGCGGTGTCCTCGTTGGCACGGCGCTGTTCGTCGGCTGTGCGCTGCTGGGCTTGCTGCATGGCGTCCACGCGCTGGCGCACTTCGAGGATGGCGCGGCGCGCCTCCCCGTCCTCGAAGATGGCTGCGTGCGCACCTGGCAGCGCCACACAGGCCAGCGCAAAGCCTGCGGCCACGGACCGCAGGGGTTGGGAAAGGCTGAATCCGGGCATCAACGGTACGACAGCTCGGCGCGGCGGTTCTGCGCGTGCGCGTCTTCACTGTTGCCAGGGGCGGCAGGCTTTTCCTTGCCGAAGCTCACGGCTTCGACCTGGGAATCCGGCACGCCCAGAAGGCCCAGCGAACGGCGCACGGCTTCGGCGCGCTTCTGGCCCAGGGCCAGGTTGTACTCGCGGCCACCGCGGTCATCGGTGTGGCCTTCAATCATGACCTTGCGGCCGGAGTTGGCCTTGATGAAGCGCGAATGGGCTTCGAGCAGCGACTGGAACTCGGACTTGATGACGTAGCTGTCGTAGTCGAAGTAGACGATGCGTGCCACGCCCACAGGGCCTTGCGCATTGGCGCCAGAGCCGGTCAGGTCCAGGGGGGCGACGGTGCTCTGGCCGGTGTTGCCCGTGTTGGCACCGCCTGGGTTGGTACCCATGGTCGAGCTGGCGCCCTTGTCTTCCACCGGCACATCGTCGAGCTTGACGCCAGAGCTGCAGCCGGCCACGAGGGCGGTGACGGTAAGGGCAAGGGTAAAACGCTTGAGTTTGCTGCTGATCATCCAAAATTCTCCTGGAAACTAGATTGTGAAAAGTGCTGAAAAGTTCATTGCTTCTGGAACGGGCCCCAATCGGGCTCGCGGATGTCTCCAGGCTGGCCAGCCAGGCGTGCCTTGATTTTTCCGTCCAACGTGGTGGTCATGAGCGCCTCGCGGCCCTGCTGCTGCGTGGCATACACGATGAGGCGGCTGTTGGGCGCAAAGCTGGGGTTCTCGTCGGCCGAGGTATCGGTGATGGCGGTGACGGTGCCTGAGGCCAAGTCCATCACGTGCAGTTTGAAGGCCCCGCCCACGCGGGAAATGTAGGCCAACCACTTGCCATCGGGGCTGATGCTGGGCGAGATGTTGTAGGACCCCGTGAAGGTCACGCGTTCGGCACTGCCGCCGCCCGAGGGCACGCGGTAGACCTGGGGCGCACCGCCCCGGTCGCTCACGAAGTAGATGCTGCGGCCGTCGGCAGAGAACATGGGTTCGGTGTCGATGCCGGGGCTTTGCATCAGGCGCTTGGGCTCGCCGCCATTGGCGTCGATCAGGTACAGCTGCGAGCCGCCATCGCGGCTCAGCGTCACGGCCAGATTGCGGCCGTCGGGTGACCAGGCCGGCGCGCTGTTGGAGCCGCGAAAGTTGGCCACCAGCCGGCGCTGGGCCGAGGCGACCTGGTGGACATACACCACGGGCTTGCGCGACTCGAACGACACGTAAGCGATCTGCCCGCCCGAGGGCGACCAGGCCGGCGAGATGATGGGCTCAGGGCTCGACAGGGCCGATTGCGCATTTTCGCCGTCGGCATCGGCCACCCACAGGCTGTAGCGGCTACCGGTCTTGGTGACGTAGACGATGCGGGTGGAGAAGACCCCCCGCTCGCCCGTGAGCTTTTCGTAGACGAAGTCGGCAATGCGGTGCGCCACCAGCCGCAGGTCGGCCTGTGACACGGCGAAGCTCTGGCCGCCCAGGTCCTGGCCCTTGACCACGTCCCACAGCCGAAAGCGCACATCGTAGCGGCCGTCGGGTGTGCGCGTCACGCTGCCGGTCACCAGCGAATCGGCCGTCTTCTGGCGCCACAGGGCCACATCGGGGCGCGAGGTCTCGTCGAGCACCACGCCCGCAGTGTCTACCGCGCGGAACTGGCCGCTGCGCTCCAAATCGGCCTGCACGATGGCGCCGATCTTCTGCGGGGCCTGCGCTTCGCCACGGAAGGGGGCGATGGCAATCGGCAGTTGGGTCAGGCCCACGCCCGTGACTTCCACGCGGAACTGCGCGAGGGCGGGCAAGGAGGCAGTGGAGGCAAGCGCGGCCAGAACCTGGCGGCGCATGGGACGCGGCAGGGCCGCTTGGAGGGAGGTGTTGGAGTTGGTGTTGTGATCTGTGGTCATTGGCAGCCGCAGTAGCCGAACAAATGCCGGTTGGCAGCGCCAATGTTACACACTGGAGAAGATGCGCTGTGACAAACTGTGCAGGGGCTCATGGTCAATTGCCGCACTGCAGCACGAACATGCGCGAGAGATGCCCTCTCGCGTGCCAGGGGACATCCCGCAGGGGCGCCTTAGAATCCGCTGCACATGCAAGCCACTGATCCGAGCGCCACGGGCCCCGCTGCGCCGCCCGCCCCCCCTGCCCCCACCCTCACCGCCCGCCTGGCGCGGCTTTCCGTGTATTTCGGCAACCAGCGGCTGGCCTGGGGCCTGGCCATCGCGGCGACCCTGGTGGGTGCCGCCACGGAGCCGCTGATCCCCGCGCTGCTGCAGCCCCTGCTGGACCGCGGCTTCACCCAGGGCAACCTGCCGCTGTGGGCAGTGCCCCTGGCCATCATGGGGGTGTTCCTGGTGCGCGGCCTGGCGCAATTCGTGGGCCAGTACGCGCTGGCGCGCATCGCCAACGAAGGCATGCTGCTGCTGCGCCGTGCGCTGTTCGACCGGGTGCTGGCGGCCGAGATGGGGCTGTTCTCGCGCCAGTCGGCCAGCGCGCTGTCGAATACCGTGGTGTACGAGGTGCAGACCGGCGCCACGCTGCTGGTGCAGGCCCTGCTGGGCCTATCGCGCGACGGCTTCACGCTGCTGGCGCTGCTGGGCTACCTGCTGTACCTGAACTGGCAGCTCACGCTGATCGTGGCCGTGGTGGTGCCCGGCGTCGCGTGGATCATGAAGACCCTGTCCAAGCGCCTGTACACCCTGACCAAAAGCAGCCAGCAGGCCACCGACGAGCTGGCCTATGTGGTCGAGGAGAACGTGCTGGCCCACCGCATGGTGCGCCTGCACGGCGCGCAAGAGGGCCAATCGAAGCGCTTCGCAGGCCTGAGCCAGAGCCTGCGCGGCCTGGCCATCAAGTCCACCATCGCCTCGGCCGCGATGACGCCACTCACGCAGCTGCTGGCCGCCGCCGCGCTGTCGGTGGTGATCTGCATTGCGCTGTGGCAAAGCCGCGGCACGCTGAACGCCAAGGACGTGACCGTGGGCGGCTTCGTCTCGTTCATCACCGCCATGCTGATGCTGATTGCCCCCATCCGCCGCCTGGCGGACGTGGCCAACCCCATTACGCGCGGCGTGGCGGCGCTGGAGCGCGGCCTGGCCCTGCTGGGCGACACAGGGGCAGAGCAAGGGGGCAGCTACCGCGCGGAGCGGGCCCAGGGCGCGCTGGAGCTGCGCGATGTGTCCGTATCGTTCGGCCCCGACAACGCGCCGGCCCTGGACGGCGTAAGCCTCAGCGTGGCACCCGGCGAGATCGTGGCGCTGGTCGGCCCCTCGGGTGCGGGCAAGACCACGCTGGTGAACCTGCTGCCGCGCTTTATCGCCACCTCGTCGGGCGCCGTGCTGCTCGATGGCCACCCCGTGCAGGAATGGGACCTCGCCGCGCTTCGCACCCAGATCGCCATGGTCAGCCAGGACGTGGTGATGTTCAACGACACCATTGCCGCCAACGTGGCGCTGGGCCATGCGGTGGACGATGGCAAGGTGCTGGCCTGCCTGGCCGCCGCCAACCTGGCGGACCACGTGGCATCGCTCGCGCAGGGCATCCACACCGTGGTGGGGCACAACGCCACCCAGCTCTCGGGCGGGCAACGCCAGCGCCTGGCGATTGCACGCGCGCTCTACAAGGACGCGCCCATCCTCATCCTGGACGAGGCCACCTCGGCGCTGGACACGGAATCCGAACGCCTGGTTCAGGACGCGCTGAACCGGCTGATGCAGGGGCGCACCACGCTGGTGATCGCCCACCGCCTGTCCACCATCGAGCATGCGGACCGCGTGGTGGTGATGGAGCAGGGCCGCATCGCCGAGCAAGGCACGCACGCCCAACTCGTGGCCGCAGGCGGCCTGTATGCGCGCTTGCAGAGCCGGCCTGCCACGGCCGCAAGGCCCACCTTAGCCGAAGCGCCAGCGGCGGACTGACGACCGACGGCCGGCCCTGGCTTCAGGCCAGAGGCCGTGTCCTGCGCATCACCACTTGCCCGCGTTGGGCTGGCGGCGGCGCATGGCCGTGGCGATCTTCTCGGCCGCTTCGGTGCGGCTCACGCGCATCGCGAAGTCCACGGCCGTCAGGCCCAGCTGGTTCTTGAGCGTGGGGTCGGCCCCCTCGTTGAGCAGCAGTTGCACGGCATCGTTGGAGCCGTACTGCGCGGCCATCATCAGCGGCGTGGTGCCGTTGGGCGACGTCGCGTCGATGTAGGCATGATTCTCCAGCAGCATGCCGATGATGCGCACGTGCTCCTGCTTGATGCCCGAGGCGGCATAGTGCAGCGGCGCCCAGCCTTCCTTGTTCACATCGGCATCGCGCGCCATGAGGGCCTTGACGGCGTCGACGTTGCCCTTGAGCGCGGCCATCATCAACGGGCTTTCGTCCTGCTGGTTGCGGGTCTCCACCTTCAGGCGCCGGTTGGCGATGAGGGCGGCAAACACCTTGAGCGACTCGGCCTGGATCGCCAGTGTCAGCCCCACCTGCCCCTTCGGGTCGCGGATGTTGGGGTCGAACCCGCGGCGCAGCAGGTTGTTGACGGTGTCGGCGTCGTCGCGCTCCACGGCAGAAAAGAAGTCCTCGTAGGCACCCGCCCAGGCGGTAGCGGCACCGGTGGCCAGTGCCAGGGCGCCCAACAGCGCCGTGCGGCGGCGCAGCGTGTGGCTCGTCATGCGTTCACTCCCTTGAACAAGGTCTCGAAATTGCGGCTGGTGGCCTCGGCCACTTCCTCCACGGCAATGCCGCGGGTTTGCGCCACCTGCCTGGCCACATGGGGCACATAGGCAGGGCTATTGGTCTTGCCCCGGTAGGGCACGGGGGCCAGGTAGGGGCTGTCGGTCTCGATCAGCATGCGGTCCAGTGGCACGAAGGCCACCACGTCGCGCAGCTCCTGCGCCGTCTTGAAGGTGATGATGCCCGAGAAGGAAATGTAGTACCCGAGGTCCAGCGCCGCCCGCGCCACCTGCATGGACTCGGTGAAGCAGTGGAACACGCCGCCCGCCAGGTTGCCCGCGCCGTCCTCGCCCTCTTCCTTGAGGATGGCCAGCGTGTCGTCCGACGCGCTGCGGGTGTGGATCACCAGCGGCTTGGCGCAGCCGCGCGCGGCGCGGATGTGGGTGCGAAAGCGCTCGCGCTGCCACTCCAGGTCGGCAATGCTGCGCCCGCCCTTGCGATCTTCCATGCCGTAGTAGTCGAGGCCCGTCTCGCCGATGGCCACCACGCGCGGCAGGGCGGCGCGGTCGAGCAGGTCCTGCACCGAGGGCTCGGTCACGCCCTCATTGTCGGGGTGCACGCCCACCGTGCTCCAGAAGTTGCTGTGCGCCAGCGCCAAGGCATGCACGTCGCCGAACTCCTCCATGGTGGTGCAGATGCACAGGGCCCGGTCCACCGAGGCCTCGGCCATGGCCTGGCGGATGGCCGGGAGCTGGTCAACCAGGCCGGGATAGGTGAGGTGGCAATGCGAATCAACGAACATGTGGTTTCAAAATGGAAAAAGCCGACCAGCCTGCGCGGGTCGGCATAGGGTGCGACAAGCTTTCAGATCGTCTGGGTGGGACGGTCCGAACCCAGCGAAGTTCCCAGCAGCTCCTCGATCTTGAGCTTGAGCTGGCGCGACTTCTCGTCCTTGGGGAACTGGATGCCCACGCCCTGCGTGCGGTTGCCGGCAGCACGGGCGGGGGTCACCCAGGCCACGCGGCCGGCCACGGGGTAGCGCTGGGTGTCGTCGGGCAAGGTCAGCAGCACATACACATCGTCGCCGAGCTTGTAGTCGCGCTGGGTGGGCACAAAAATGCCCCCTTCGACGAAAAAGGGAATATAGGCCGCATACAAGGCCGCCTTTTCCTTGATGGCCAGCTGCATGACGCTGGGGCGGGGGGCGGTGGATGGACTGCTCATGGTGGGTTGGACGGCTTCAGTGCCTGGAGTGTAGGGTGTTTCGCGCCTGGGCGACAAGCGCCTCCAGCATGAGTCCGGCATTGAAGGGGTGGTCGGCCGTGCGCGCCGCCTTGGCCAGCGCCTTGGACCAGCGCGTCAACGGGCCCAGCGGCGGTGGCTTGGGCAGGTCGGCCGGGGCAAAGTAGCGCGGCGCGGCACCCACGCTGGCGGCCAGCAGGTCATGGCAGAGCTTTTGCAGCGCGTCGATCACCTGTGCGGGCGACCAGTCACCCAGCGCCGTGGCATCACCGCGTGCCACGGCCTGCGGCAGCAGGGCCCAGGCCTGCGGGCTGCGGCCCGAGCGGGCCAGGGCCAGCGCATCGTCGGGCCGCCCGCCTGCGGCACGCAGAAAGGCCGGCGCCGCATCGGCGGCAATGCCCTGCCCCTTGAGCCAGGCCAGCATGTCGGCCTCGGCCGGCCAGACCATGGTGTGGCCGAGGCAGCGGCTGCGGATGGTGGGCAGCAACTGGTGCGCGGCCTCGCTGGCCAGCACGAAACGCACGTCGCCCGGCGGCTCCTCCAGCGTCTTGAGCAGGGCATTGGCCGTGATGTGGTTCATCTGCTCGGCCGGGTACACCAGCACCGCCTTGCCACGCCCGCGCGCCGAGGTGCGCTGCGAGAACTCCACCGCATCGCGCATGGCCTCCACGCGGATCTCGCGGCTGGCCTTGCGCTTCTTGTCGTCGATGTCGGCCTGCGCCTTCTCCGACAGCGGCCAGCCCAGGGCCATCATCTGCACCTCGGGCATCAGCACGCACAGGTCGGCATGCGTGCGCACCTCGATGGCATGGCAGCTGCCGCACTGGCCGCAGGCGCCATCGGCCGTGGGCCGGTCGCACAGCCAGGCACGCACCATCTCCAGGCCCAGGGCGTACTGGCCCAGGCCCGAGGGGCCCTGCAGCAGCCAGGCATGGCCGCGCTGGCCGAGCAAGGTGCTGCGCTGCGCGGCGATCCAGGGTGCCAGCGGGGTGGTGGTGGCGTCGCTCATGCCAGGTCCTTCGGCGTGGGCACCATGATGGACAGCCAGCCCTTGCGCACGAACACGCTGGTCAGCTGCTGCCAGACGCGGTGGCGGTCCAGCGCGGCATCAAGCCGGGCAAAGCGCGCGGGCTCCACGGCGGCCCGGTCGGCATAGCCCTGTGCCACGCGGCGAAAGAACTCCACGGGCTGCGCCTCGAAGCGGTCGGGCACGCGGGCGCCGGCCAACCGCTCGGCCGCCACCTCGGGCGCCAGATCAAACCAGACGGTCAGGTCCGGGTTGCGCAAGGTGCCTGCACCCGCGCCCGGCACCAGGCCGCCCTGGGCCATGCGCTCCAGCGTGGAAAGGGTCATGAGGTCGAACCCGCGCCCTGCCCCTTGGTAGGCGAAGGTGGCATCGGTGAAGCGGTCGCACAGCACCACGTCGCCACGGGCCAGCGCCGGTTCGATCACATTGCACAGGTGGTCGCGGCGGGCGGCGAAGATCAGCAGCGACTCGGTCAGCGGGTCCATGGCGTCGTTCAGCACCATCTCGCGCAGCTTTTCGGCCAGCGGCGTGCCGCCGGGCTCGCGGCTCACCGTCACCGTGCGGCCTTGCGAGCGGAATGCCGAGGCCAGCCCTTCGATGTGCGAGGACTTGCCGGCACCGTCGATGCCTTCAAAGGTGATGAAGAGGCCGGGTCGTGACATGAAAACCTTTGTCCAGAGTATGCAGGCGGGAGAGCATGGCGCGCTGAGGCAGCCTACTGCTGCCCGCGCTGGTAGCGGTTGACGGCACGGTTGTGCTCGTCCAGCGAGGCGCTGAAGTGGCTGGTGCCGTCGCCCTTGGCCACGAAGTACAGCGCCTTGGTGCGCTCGGGCTGCACGGCGGCCAGCAGCGAGGCCTTGCCGGGCATGGCAATCGGGGTCGGGGGCAGGCCGCCTCGGGTGTAGGTGTTCCAGGGCGTATCGGCCAGCAGGTCGCGCCGGCGCAGGTTGCCATCGAACTTCTCGCCCAGGCCGTAGATCACCGTGGGGTCGGTCTGCAGCAGCATGCCGGTGCGCAGGCGATTCACGAACACGCCGGCGATCTGTGCGCGGTCGCTGGCGCGGCCGGTTTCCTTCTCGACGATGCTGGCCAGGACCAGCGCCTCATCGGCGGACTTGAGCGGTGTGTCGGCCGAGCGCTGGCTCCAGGCGGCTTCGAGCTTGCGGTCCATGGCGTGCAGGGCGCGGCGCAGCACCGCCAGGTCGCTCGATCCCTTGGCGTAGGTGTAGGTGTCCGGGAAGAAGCGGCCCTCGGGCGCCACGCCGGGGCGGCCCAGCTGCGCCATCAGAGCCTCGTCGGTCAGCCCCTTGGAGTCGGGCTTGATCTGGTCGTCATTGGCCAGGGCCTGGCGCACCTGGCGGAAGTTCCAGCCCTCCACCAGCGTCAGCGCGCGCAGCGCCTCCTCGCCACGCACCAGCTTGGCCAGCAGGCTGCGCGGCGTGGTGCCGGGCGGGATCTCGTAGTTGCCGGCCTTGATCATGCGGTCCTGCCCCGAAAAGCGGAACCAGGCATAGAGCAGTTGCGCATCGGTGCGCACACCGGCGGCCACCACGTCGCGGGCCACGCCGCGCGGCGTGGTGCCGGGCTCGATGGCCAGCTCCAGCGGCTCATTGCCAACCATGGGCAGGGGCTGGTGCAGCCACCAGAAGGCAACTCCACCCGCGGCGATCACGATCACCAAGACAAAAACCAGTAAGCGTCGCACAACCCTGCTGCCTGTAGATAAAGGGAGCGGGCATCATAATTCAGCCATGACCCAGCTTCCCCTGAATGGCATTGCCCCTCTGTCGCACCTTGGCGTGATCCGCGTGGAAGGCGAAGACGCCGCCAAGTTCCTCCACGGCCAGCTCACGCAGGACTATGCCCTGCTGGGCCTGGGCGAGGCGCGGCTGTCGGCTTTTCTCTCGGCCAAGGGCCGCATGCAGGCCAGCATGATCGGCCTCAAGCGCAGCCCTGTCGAGGTGCTGCTCGTGATCAGCCAGGACCTGCTGGCCACCACGCTCAAGCGCCTGTCGATGTTCGTGATGCGCGCCAAGGCCAAACTGACCGATGCGTCCGCGGACTTCGCCCTGTATGGCCTGGCGGGCGACACCGTCGTCGCCGTGGCCGGCAGCACGGCCCCGGCCTGGACCAAGGCAGACTTTGGCTCCGCCAGCGTGATCCACCTCTACCCTGCTGCCGGTCAGCCGCGCGCCCTGTGGGTGGCGCCCTCCTCCGAACCCGCTCCGGCAGGTCCTGCGCTCGACCCTGCCCTGTGGCAGTGGAGCGAGGTGCAAAGCGGCGTACCTACCTTGACCCAGCCGTTGTTCGAGGCGTTCGTGCCGCAGATGCTCAATTACGAGTCGGTCGGTGGCGTGAACTTCAAGAAGGGCTGCTACCCCGGCCAGGAGGTGGTGGCGCGCAGCCAGTTCCGCGGCACGCTCAAGCGGCGGGGGTACATCGCGCATGCCGGCAGTGCGGTGGCGGTGGGGGCGGAGGTGTTTGCGGCTAGTGATCTGGAGCAACCTTGCGGGACGGTGGTGCAGGTGGCTGCTGCACCTGGTGGGGGTTTTGACCTGATTCTCTCGATGCAGATTTCTGCGGCTGACAGACCACTGCAGGTGGGTGCTCCGGAAGGGGTGGCGCTCACACTGCAGCCGTTGCCTTACGCTTTGCTTGACGATATCTGATCAGTTTGTAGGGAGGCATGCCGCATGCCTTGCTTAAGGGCGGAGGCCGGGTCTCGGCCCGGCGGCCGAGGCACTTGTTCTTTGCTTCGCCAAAGAAAAGTACCCAAAAGAAAGGCGACCCCGCTGCCCGTGTCCCCCTCGCCCGGGGGCGAGGGGGCAGCCTGCGATGCTCGGGCCTGGGGTGACGCCGAAGAACTCCCTGCGCTCCCTCTTCGAGGGAGCTCCGGTCAAGCAGCTTCGGCGAGTCAGATGACGATGCACGTGTCCTTCGGCACGCGCTCACCCCAGGCCCTGCGCTTCTCGGCACGGTCAGAAGGGGGTGGGAGCGGGCTCCACTCGGGCCATTGCTTCGCTCGGCCCGGTGCGCCGTCGCTGCGCTCGGCCTGGGCGGGGCGATCACGCTCAGCGCGTCGGCAGCGCGCACCGCGCGCGTCACCGATCCCAGGCGCAGCTGCGAAGCAGCAGCCGGGTTTGCCCCCGTTCCCCGCCCCTGCTGGCTGCGCCGAGAAGCGCAGGGGCTGGGGTGGGTGCGTGTGCCGAAGGACACACGCACTTCGTGATCTGGCTTGCCGCAGCTGTTTGAGCGGAGTTCGAAGAACGCAGCGAGTTCTGCGGCACCACCCCAGCTCCGAGCATCGCAGGCTGCCCCCGCTCGCCCGACAGGGCGAGCGGGGGACGCAGACTGGGGGTCGCCTTTTCTTGGCCCACCTTCTTTTGGCGACGCAAAAGAAGGTGGGTGCGCCGCCGGGCGCACATCCCGGCCTCCGCCCTCAACAAAGGCACGCCTCATCAAAGCGAAGCGACACCCAAAGCCAAATAATCAAAAAACCCGCACCATCACCACATGCGCAATCCCCGCCTCCTCATAAGGCTCCCCCACCACAGCAAACCCCGCCCTCCGATAAAACCCCTCCGCATTGCCCTGCGCATGCAACTGCACCTCCCGGTCCCCACGAGTACGTGAAGCATCCACCAAGGCATCCAGCACCTTGCGCCCCCACCGCGTCCCCCGCACCGACCGGTCCACCGCCAACCGCCCGATGCGCCCCACACCCGGTGCCTCCTGCAACAGCCGCCCCGCCGCAATCGGCTGCCCCAGCCGGTTGTAGACCACCGCATGGCGCGCAGTGGCATCGAGCGCATCGGCCTCGATCTCGGCGGGAATGCCCTGCTCCGTGACGAACACGGCAGTGCGCAAGCGGCCCGCATCACGGCCCAGCGCATTCCAGTCGCCGGTCCTGACCTCGGCCGTGTCCTCACCGGCCTCGAAGGCCGTGATGGTGTCGCGCAGCGCTTGGGGCACAGGGCGCGACTTCTGCGCCACCGGGTCGGCGAACACATAGACCAGCTCACCCGAGACCAGCAGCCGGTCGCCACTGAAGATACCCGCCTCGAACAGGCATGACGAATTGCCCACGCGCGCGCAGCGCATGCCCACATCCAGCGTATCGTCCATGCGCGCCGAGGCGTGGTATTCGAGGCTCGCCTTCTTCACGAACATCTCGCCCTGCAGCGCGTGCATGCTGGCCTCGTAGGGCAAGGCCAGGGCGCGCCAGTATTCGGACATGGCGTTGTCGATGTACATCAGGTAGTGGCCGTTGAACACGATCTTCTGCATGTCCACTTCGGCCCAGCGCACCCTCAGGCGGTGGAAACAACGGAAATCACGGCGTTGCATAGCTTGTGTCTTACTCCAATTGAAAAGCGTTGCGCAGAGCGCGCGCCGCGTCGGCATGGGCCTGGCGCGCCTCGGGTACGGCGCGGCCCATCTTGATGAATTCGTGCGTCACGCCGCGGTAGATCTCCAGGTCCACCGCCACACCGGCGGCGCGCAGCTTGTCGGCATAGTCCACGCCCTCGTCCACCAGCGGATCGCACTCGGCCAGTCCCATCCACACCGGGGCCACGCCGTCCACATCATCGGCATGCAAGGGCGCAAAACGCCAGTCCTCGCGCTGCCCGCGGGTGGTGACGTACTGGCCGAAGAACCAGGTGATGGCCGGCTCGTCCAGCACCAGGCCACTCGCAAAGCGGGTGTGCGAGGGTGTGTCCTGGTGCGCCGCGCAGCCCGGGTAGATCAGCAGCTGCAGTGCCAGCGGCAGGCCCGCATCGCGCGCCAGGATGGCGCTCACCGTGGCCAGCGTGCCGCCGGCGCTGTCACCACCCACGGCGATGCGCGCCGGGTCGGCACCCAGGCCAGCCGCATTCGCGTGCAGCCAGGCCAGCGCGTCCCAGGCGTCGTTGGTGGCCGTCGGAAAGCGGTGCTCGGGTGCCAGCCGGTAATCAAGCGACACCACCATGCAGCCCGCCAGCCGCGCCAGTTCCCGGCACAGGATGTCGTGCGTAGCGATGCTGCCGATGGTGAAACCGCCGCCATGGGTGTACAACAGCACGGGCAGCGGGCCCGCGTCCTGCGGCGAGGGGGCGTACAGGCGCGCAGGCAGCGGATGGCCGTCGCGTGCAGGGATGGAGAAGTCCTCCACGCGGGGCAGAACGGGCTTGGGTATCTCCAGCACGTCGGCACCGGCCGCATAGGCGGTGCGCGCGTCCTGCGGGGTGCGGGTGTACAGCGGCGGGTGGCCCGCACGCGCAATGCGTTCGAGCACGCTGCGCATCTGGGGGGTCAGGCGGTTGGCGTGGATGTGCAGATCGGTCAAAGGGCAAACTCGCTCATTTTCAAAACAGGCAGGGACGAATCTACCCGAACGCCCTGCACCGTGCCGCAGCGCCCTGAAAAGCCGGCCACGCCGTTGTCACGGAGGTGACGAAAAAAGCGGCATCCATGAGGGTTTGCTTCAGGGCCATGCCGCCCCCTGGGTTGTAAAGTCGATAGCCATCCTCCACGCAATTTCCCGCAACGCCATGGCTTTCATCTACTACGTCACCCAGATCCAGTTCGAGTTCGGCGCCGTGAAGCTGCTCCAGCAGGAATGCGAGCGCGTGGGCATCACCCGCCCGCTGGTCGTGACGGACCCTGGTGTCAAGGCTGCGGGCGTGTTGCAGAAGGCGCTGGATGCACTGGCCGGGCTGCCCGTGGCGGTGTTCGACCAGACGCCCTCCAATCCCACCGAAGCGGCCGTGCGCGCCGCCGTGGAGATGTACAAACGCGAGGGCTGCGATGGCCTGATCGCCGTGGGCGGCGGCTCGGCCATCGACTGCGCCAAGGGCATCGCGATCGCTGCCACGCACGAAGGCCCGCTCACGCACTACGCCACCATCGAAGGCGGCTCGCCGCGCATCACCGAGCGCGCCGCGCCGCTGATCGCCGTGCCCACCACCAGCGGCACCGGCAGCGAGGTGGCACGTGGCGCCATCATCATCGTCGACGACCACCGCAAGCTCGGCTTTCACTCCTGGAACCTGGTGCCCCGAACCGCCATCTGCGACCCCGAACTCACCCTGGGCCTGCCGCCCGCGCTCACTGCGGCCACCGGCATGGATGCCATCGCGCACTGCATGGAGACTTTCATGTCGGCCGCCTTCAACCCGCCGGCCGACGGCATTGCCCTGGACGGCCTCACGCGCGGCTGGGCGAACATCGAGCCGGCTACGCGCAACGGCAGCGACCGCGATGCGCGCCTGCACATGATGAGCGCCAGCATGCAGGGCGCCATGGCCTTCCAGAAGGGCCTGGGTGCCGTGCATTCGCTGAGCCACAGCCTGGGCGGCGTGAACCCGCGCCTGCACCATGGCACGCTCAACGCCATGTTCCTGCCCGCCGTGGTGCGCTTCAATGCCGGGGCCGAATCCGTGCAGAAGGACAAGCGCCTGGAACGCATGGCCCATGCCATGGGCCTGGCCAGCGCAGGCGACATCCCCGAAGCCATCCGCGACATGAACGCCCGCCTGGGCCTGCCCACGGGCCTGGCGGCCATGGGCGTGACCGAAAGCATGTTCGACGACATCATCAAGGGTGCGATGGCCGACCACTGCCACAAGACCAACCCGCGCATCGCCACGCCCGAGGAATACCGGGACATGCTCACGCAGTCGCTCTGACGCCTTCAGCAGCCCGCCCGGCGGCCGGCAAACCAGGTCCGCAGCCGCCTGCCAGCCCCACGGCGGCCTCCCCCATACGGGCGGGGCACACACAGCGCCCGTGCAGCTAAACTGCGAGCTGTCAAACAATAATTAACAAAGTAATTAACGGACCGGCGCCGCAGGGCGCCGTGGGCCGTTGCCACTGCTGAGCGAGGCGGCATGCATGGTGGAGTGCATGGCCGGCACGCGGGCCGGGCTGTCGGCTGTGCCACCGGAAACGGGCGGGCGCTCGCCGCTGGCGATCCCGCGCGCTCTTTCATCCAATCCATGAAATGACCGGCTGATCCATCCATGCGCGCAGAAAAATTCAGGGCCTGGCTGACACAGGGAACCATTCCCCGGCTGTATCTCGCGATCCTGGTGATCATCGTGGCGGTCGTGGCCGTGCGCTACCAGCAACTGGTGTCGCTGGAGGAGGAGGAAGCCAACGACCGCGCCGTGGCCGAACTGGCGCGTGTGGGCGACAGCCTGCTGCCCACCCTGGTGGCCCTGGACCCAGCGAACCGCGAGTCGGCCGCCCGCGTGCTGCAGGCCACACCCACGCGCTTCGGCCCGGCCGTGCAGTCGCTGCTGTGGCAGGTCCCAGGCCAGGCGCCCCTGCAATGGACCGCGCCCCCCGTGGCCATGCAGGCCCCTGCGTGGTTTGCCCAGGTCCTGGACATCACCCCGCCCACGCAGCGCTTCGGCCAGGCGTTTGCGGACGGTCGCACCGGCGTGCTCACGGTCACCGCCGATCCCGGCATCCTGGTGGACCGGGTCTGGAAGACGGTGGTGGTGCAGGCCCGCATCTCGGCGCTGAACATCTTCACCATCCTGTTCCTGCTGACCCTGATCCTGCGCGCCAACGCCCGCATGCTGCGCCGCCTGACCGAGGCCACGGACCGCTTCCGCCAAGGGCACCTGGACACGCGCATGGACATCAAGGGCACCCTGGAATCGCGGGCGGTGGCCAACACTTTCAACGACATGGCGGGCAAGGTGCAGTCGCTGGTGCACTCGCTGCGCGAGACGCAGCAACTGCAGAGCGAGCAACTGCACTTCACGCGCCAGCTCATCGACGCCCTGCCCCTGCCGGTGTTCGTGCGCGAGGCGGACGGCACCTTCGTCGATGCCAACCGCGCCTGGCAACGGCTGTTCCAGAACGGCGACCCCGGCCTGCCGGGCCAGGGCATGTTCCCGGGCCTCACGGCGCCGCACCTGCTCTCACCCGCACAGTCCCGGCAACTGGCCATGTCGCAGGACAACGAGGTGCTGGTGCAGCCCCCCGGCCAACTGGCACGCACCATGGCCTACTATGAAGCGCCCTTCACCAGCACGAACGGCGCCGTGGCCGGCACCGTGGGCACGCTGGTGGACATCACCGAGCGCAAACGCGCCGAGCAGGCACTGCGCAACGAGAAGGACCGCGCCGAAGTCACGCTGGCCTCCATCGGCGATGGCGTGATCACCACCGACCTGGCCGGTTGCATCGAGACCATCAACGAGGCGGCCCAGCTCATGACCGGCTACACCGCCGATCAGGCTGTGGGTGAACTGCTGGACGACGTTTTCCGGCTGTACGAGGAGCCCGCGAGCCAGGCGGCCGGCCGTGCCACCGGGGAACAGGTCCATGCCAACGCCCATCGCCCGGCCATGCAGGAAGTGCTGCTGCACCGCTCGGGCGAGCGCTACGCCATCGAGTACACCGCATCGGCCATCCGCCAGGGCAGCGGGCGCGCATCGGGCTGCGTGCTGGTGTTCCGCGATGTGACCGAGGCCAGCCACCTGCGCCACCAGATCTCCTGGCATGCGCGGCACGATGGCCTGACCGGCCTGCTCAACCGCGCCGCCCTGGCCGAGCGGCTCACGCACGCCCTGTTCGTGACGGGCCGCAGCCCCACCCTGCTGGCCGTGTGCATGCTGGACCTGGACCATTTCCAGGCCATCAACGACGCCCACGGCCACCGCATGGGCGACCGCCTGCTCAAGGAGGTGGCCCAACGCCTGAACGCCTTTGCCACCGGCAGCAATGCCGCGGCGCGCCTGGGGGGTGACGAGTTCGTGCTGCTGCTCAACCACCAGACCGACGTGCCCGCCATCGAAGAGCATGTGCACCAGCTCATGCAACAGCTTGCCGCGCCCTATGCCATCGACGACCGCATGCTGCACACCACGGCCAGCATCGGGGTGGCCGTGTTCCCGCAGGACGACGTGAACCCCGACACCCTGCTGCGCCAGGCCGACCAGGCCATGTGCCAGGCCAAGCGCTCGGGCCGCAACCGCATGCACCTGTTCGACGTGCAGCTCGACCACGCGGTGCAGACCCAGCATTCGCAGCAGACCCGGGTGGCCCAGGGGCTGCAGGCCGGCGAGATGCGCCTGTACTACCAGCCCAAGGTGAACCTGCGCACCGGCGAGGTGCTGGGCATGGAAGCACTGCTGCGCTGGCAGCACCCGGAGCAGGGCCTGCTCGGACCCCAGCATGTGCTCCCCCTGCTGGAAGATGTGGAGGTGGTGGCCGAACTCGGCGAATGGGTGCTCAAGGAAGCGCTGGCTCAGATGCGGCAGTGGAGCCTGGCGGGTGTGCAGTGGGAGGTCAGCGTGAACATCGCTGCACAGCACTTTCACCGCCCCGACTTCGTGGACCGGCTCAAGGACCTGCTGCTGACCTGCCCGGAAGTGTCCCCCGCCCGGCTGGAACTCGAGATCCTGGAATCCGCCGCGCTGCAGGACATGCAGTACATGCGCAGCATGATGCACAGCTGCCAGGCACTGGGCGTGCGCTTCGCGCTCGACGACTTCGGCACGGGCTTCTCGTCGCTGTCCTACCTCAAACGCCTGCCGGCGGAAACCATCAAGATCGACCAGTCTTTCGTGCACGGCATCCTGCACGACGAGGACGACCTGACCCTGGTCAACGCCATCATCACCCTGGCCCGGGCCTTCAACCGCCACGTGATCGCCGAGGGCGTGGAAACACCGGCCCACGGCGAGAAACTGCTGGCGCTGGGCTGCGAACGGGCCCAGGGCTTCGGGATCGCGCCCCCCATGCCCGCGCACGAGGTGCTGGCCTGGACACGGGCCTACGAGCAACGCCACCTCCAGCAGACTGCAGCGGCCCGGCCGGCCAGCATGGTCACGCCTTCTACCCCCACACCTGCCCGTTGAGCAGACCCGAGGCAGGGCTGGCTACAGTGCCTGCACGGCACCCATATCGGGCCGGTGCAACCACTCGGCCAGCTCATCGGCCAGTTGCTGGCTGGCCCCCGTGGCGGCCAGCCAGGCTTTGGCGCGGCCCGTGCTGTCGGTGCCGTAGTGCGTGAAGTCGTTGCGGTCAGGCAGCTTGCCGTGTGGCAGCGTTCGCACCCATTCGGGGTGCGGCGACAGCACCACCATGGAGTCGAGCGCCGCAGTGGAGCCGTGCCGCCACTTGAGCCCCTTGTCCAGCCAGCCGGGCACCACCTGGTGCTGGAAATGGGGGTACAGCACCAGGCCCCCGGCCCCTGCGGGTGCCTGGTGGTAGCCCATGTGCAGGTGGTAGTCGGTGATGCCGCCATCCCAATAGGCGCCGCGCGGGGCGCCAGGAATGTCGTGCACGGCCTGCAGCACGAAGGGGATCGAACAACTGGCCTGCAGCGCGGGCATGAAGTTCTGCGCCGTGAGCTGTACCTGGCGTGTGCGGAAATCCGCCGTGCCGAATGGCAGCGCCGCGCCACCCGGGGCGGGGGCCGCGGCATCAGGGGACGAGAACACCACACGCTCCAGCCACGCGCCCAGGGCCTTGCGATGCACCGTATTGGTCAGAAAGGCGCCCAGGTAACCCAGCGGCGTGCCCACCCTGTGCTCGCGTGCCAGCACATGCCGGCCGCGCGAGGTGACGATGTGCAGGTGAAAGCGTGGGTGGCTCAGCACCTCGGCCACCCGCCCACCATAAAAGGCCTGCAGGTTCTGGCCAAAGCGTTCGCTCACATGGGACGCCGGGGGGCGCTTCTTGCCCGGGGGCAGCTCATAGCTCTGGTGGATGTAGTCGTGCTCCAGCCGCTCGAAGGCGGCCACCGACGACCCCAGGCAGGCCGTGGCCATGCGCCATGCGCCGATGGAGGCGCCCACCAGGTGCACCGGCTGGCTGGAACCGGTCAGCCAATCGCCGAAAAGGAAGCGGTCCAGCGGCCCCAGGATCAGCCCCTTGGGGCCGCCGGCCGCAGCCGGGATCACGCGCACGTCGCCCGGTTGCAGGCCATGTTGTTCGAGGTGCTGGCGGGCGCGCGGGCCCGCATGGATGCGCAGTGCTTTCATGCCCGGCATTGTCCCAGAGCGAAGGCTCAGACCACGTAATCTGCGGCGGCCTCGGGGCGCACGTTCCAGTCGATGGGGTCCTGTTGCAGCACCATGTCGATATCGAGGCCCAGCACCAGCCCCACTTCGCCCGGGAAGGAGACAGCCAGTTCGTTCTCGTTGAGCCCCGCCTCGCGCGCGCGGGCGCGCCAAGAGGCCAGATGGATCACGCCCGCCAGCGGCTCGTAGGCCTTGTTCTCGAAAGGCGCGTCCTGGTACTGCAGGGCGTCCACCACCACCTCGGGCAATTGCCAGCGCCGGGCCAGCCCCGCGGACACATTGGCGTAGCAGTAACCGAAGATGCGCTGCTCCACCTTGCTGCGGCGCATGTCCAGGGGCGGCACCAGGGTGTTGACCGAATGGGCCTTCTCAGGGTCGGCCAGGTGGATCACGAGCTCGCCCAGGCCGTGCAGCAGGCCGGCTGTGTAGGCCGCGATCTGGTCATGGTGCACCAGGCCCGCGAGCGAGCGCGAGAGCTTGGCGGTGTTCAGGCTGTAGCGCCAGAACTGCTGCATGTTGATCCCGGGCACGGAGCGCGAGGTGGTGCCCAGGGGCGCCGAGGTGACCAGCGTGCGCAACTGGCCGGTGCCCAGCAAGGCCAGGGCCTGGGGGATGCCCGCGATCTGGCGCGGCATCTGGAAGGCGGGGGAGTTGGCGAGTTCGAGCAGACGCGCGGCCAGGGCCGGGTCGGTGCCGAAGAGCTGGTTCATGCGCCGCAGGCTGGGCTCGGGCTGGGCCAGCTCGCTCATCAGCAGCGCAACGGTGCGCGGCAGGCTGGGCAGGGCCGCCGGCTGGGCCAGCAGGGCATTCAACTCCATGGGTGATCGGGCGTCTGGTGGGACAAGCGGCGATTATGGCGCTGCCCGTACCAACAGCCCATCACCCATTTTGTCCATGCAGTCTTACCTGCACGGGCGGTTGCGGTGGCCGCATCAACGGTCAGCGGCCCTTGGCCTGCTGCAGCTTGGCAAAGGCCGAGGCCATGGCCGACTGCTGCGCCGGTTCGGGACCCCGGCGCTGGGGCTGCTGCTGGTAGCCGCGCCCGGCCCCTTCGAAGCGGTTGTCGCGCGCACCGCCCCGGTCGCCGCCCTGGCGCGGGGGCGCATCGCCGAGCTTCATCGACAGGCCGATGCGCTTGCGCTCCACGTCCACCTCCATGACCTTGACCTTGACGATGTCGCCAGTCTTGACCACTTCGCGCGCATCGTTCACGAACTTGTGCGCCAGCTGGCTCACGTGCACCAGGCCGTCCTGGTGCACCCCGAGGTCGATGAAGGCGCCGAACTGCGCCACGTTGCTCACCGTGCCCTCCAGGATCATGCCTTCCTTGAGGTCCTTGATGTCTTCCACGCCATCGTTGAAGCGCGCCACCTTGAAGTCCGGTCGCGGGTCGCGGCCGGGCTTTTCGAGCTCGCCCAGGATGTCCTTGACGGTGATCACACCGAACTTTTCGTTGGCGAACAGCTCCGGCTTCAGCGTCTTGAGCATGTCGCTGCGGCCCATGATCTCGACCACGGGCTTGCCCGTCTTTTCCATGATCTGCTCGACCACGGGGTAGGTCTCGGGATGCACACCCGTCATGTCCAGCGGGTTGTCGCCACCGCGGATGCGCAGAAAGCCCGCGCTCTGCTCGAAGGTCTTGGCGCCCAGGCCCGACACGTCCATGAGCTGCTTGCGGCTCTTGAAGGCGCCATTGGCCTCGCGCCAGCGCACCACCGCCTTGGCCACGCTGGGCGACAGGCCCGAGACACGGCTGAGCAGCGGCACGCTGGCCGTGTTCAGGTCCACGCCCACGGAGTTCACGCAGTCTTCCACCACCGTGCCCAGGGTGCGGGCCAGCTCGCTCTGGTTCACGTCGTGCTGGTACTGGCCCACGCCGATGCTCTTGGGGTCGATCTTGACCAGTTCGGCCAGCGGGTCCTGCAGGCGGCGCGCAATGCTGGCGGCACCGCGCAGGCTCACGTCCACGTCGGGCATCTCCTGAGAGGCGTATTCGCTGGCAGAGTAGACCGAAGCACCGGCCTCGCTCACCACCACCTTCTCGATGGCGCGCTCGGCCTTGGCGGCCAGCTTGATCAGATCGGCCGCCAGCTTGTCGGTCTCGCGGCTGGCCGTGCCGTTGCCGATGGCGATCAGGTTCACGCCGTGCTTTTCAGCCAGCTTGGCCAGCGTGTGCAGCGAGCCTTCCCAGTCGCGGCGCGGCTCGTGCGGGAACACCGTGGCGGTCTCCACCAGCTTGCCCGTGGCGTCCACCACGGCCACCTTCACACCGGTGCGGATACCCGGATCCAGCCCCATCACCACGCGCGGGCCGGCGGGCGCCGCCAGCAGCAGATCGCGCAGGTTGTCGGCAAACACCTTGATGGCGACCTTCTCGGCATCGTCGCGCAGGCGGGCGAACAGGTCGCGCTCGGTCGACAGGCTCAGCTTCACGCGCCAGGTCCAGCTCACGCACTTGCGCAGCAGGTCATCCGCCGGGCGGCCGGCGTGGCTCCAGCCCAGGTGCAGGGCGATCTTGCCCTCGGCCAGGCTGGGCTTGCCCGGCTCGGGCTCGACCGGCAGCACCAGCTTGCCTTCGAGGATTTCGAGCGCGCGGCCACGGAACACCGCCAGCGCACGGTGCGATGGCACACGGCCGATGGGCTCGTCGTATTCGAAATAGTCGCGGAACTTGGAGACCTCGGGGTCGTTCTCGTTCTTGCCGTCCACCTTCTTGCTGCGCAAGAGGCCTTCGGACCAGAGCCACTCGCGCAGCGACTGCACCAGCACCGCATCCTCGGCCCAGCGCTCCGAGAGGATGTCGCGCACGCCATCAAGCACGGCCGGCACGGTGGAGAAGTCGGCGCCGGTCTTGCCGTCGTCCAGCACCTCGGGCGGTTTGGTAAAGGCGGCGGCCTCGGCTGCGGGGTCCAACGTGGGGTCGGCAAACAGCTTGTCGGCCAGCGGCTCGATGCCGAACTCGCGCGCCATCTGGCCCTTGGTGCGGCGCTTTTGCTTGAAGGGCAGGTAGATGTCCTCCAGCTCCTGCTTGGTAGGGGCGCTGGCAATGGCCACGCGCAGGGCGTCGGTCAGCTTGCCCTGCTCGTCGATGCTCTTGAGCACGGTGGCGCGGCGGTCTTCGAGCTCGCGCAGGTAGGACAGGCGCGCTTCCAGCTCACGCAGCTGGATGTCGTCGAGCCCGCCGGTCACTTCCTTGCGGTAGCGGGCGATGAAGGGCACCGTGGCCCCCCCGTCGAGCAGCTCCACCGCTGCACGCACCTGGGATTCACTGACTTTGATTTCTGCGGCCAACTGCCGGACGATCTGCTGCATGGGTGGGCAAACTCTCTGAAACTCGAAAAAATACGCGAAGCGCGGGAGTTTGCCACAGCCACTTTTGGTAACAGCCGGGGCAACGCCCTGGCTTACCCTCGGAAATGCCGGAGCTTCTTAGAATGCAGGGAGCCCGCCGCTCGCCAGATCCGCACTCCCTCTCCCTCCATGAAGCCTGTCCCCTTCCCCGTCCGCACGGAGTGCCCGCCCGGCGCCTGTGTCTGTGACCGGGACGCCCTGCTCCAGGCCCCCGATGGCGACACGCGCATCCTGCAGCTGACCCAGACCGAGGAAAAGAAGCTGCTCACCCGGCTGGAAAACATCACCAGCCTGTCTGACCTGCGCCGCATGCAGGAGCGCATGGAGCAGCAGCTTGGCATCCGCATCACCGTCACACCGAGCCCCAACGAAGTGCGCACCCTGCGCGGCATCGCCATCCTGGTGCAGGAGCAGCCTGGACTGTGCCGCAAGACGCGCCAGTCCATTCCGGCCGCGATCAAGAAGGGCATGGACCAGCGCCCCGAGATTGCCTACGAGTTGCTGGACGAGGGCGGCCTGTTCTCCAGCCCGTGAGGGGCCTTCCCCAGGCCTTGCAGGGCGCTGGATGACGCTACCATCTCCTTACCCCGCGTTTCGTTCCCCCTTGTTGTTGTCCCGGAGTCCCCATGGCCGCTGCTGAATCAGGCACCGAACTCGTCAAAGTCGTCGTGCTGCTGGCCGCTGGCGTCATTGCCGTGCCCCTGTTCAAGCGCCTGGGCCTGGGCTCGGTGCTGGGCTACCTGGCGGCGGGCCTGGCCATCGGCCCGTTCGGGCTGGGCTTCTTCAGCGATGCGCAGACCATCCTGCACGTGGCCGAGCTCGGGGTGGTGATGTTCCTCTTCGTCATCGGCCTGGAGATGCAGCCCACCCGGCTGTGGAACCTCAGGCGCCAGATCTTCGGCCTGGGCCTGGCCCAGGTGCTGGTGTGCATCGCCCTGCTCACCGCCACGGGCGTGCTGGCAGGGCTGTCGGCCTCGGTGGCCTTCATCGCGGCCTCGGGCTTCGTGCTGTCGTCCACCGCCATCGTGATGCAGCTGCTCGACGAAAGCGGCGACACCTCCACCCCGCGCGGCCAGCGCATCGTCTCCATCCTGCTGCTTGAAGACCTGGCCATCGTGCCCTTGCTGGCCATCGTCGCCTTCCTTTCGCCCGCCCCGACCGGGGAGGCCGTCTCGCGCTGGGTCACCGTGGGCGTGGCGCTGGCGGCCGTGGTGGGGCTGGTGGCGGTCAGCCGCTGGCTGCTCAACCCGCTGTTCAGCGTGCTGGCCCGCTCCAAGGCGCGCGAAGTGATGACCGCCGCCGCCCTGCTGGTGGTGCTGGGCGCCGCATTGGCCATGCAATGGGGCGGGCTGTCGATGGCCATGGGCGCCTTCGCGGCGGGGGTGATGCTCTCCGAATCCACCTTCCGCCACCAACTCGAGGCCGATGTGGAGCCCTTCAGGGGCATCCTGCTGGGCCTGTTCTTCATGGGCGTGGGCATGGCGCTCGACATCCCGCTGGTGCTGCAGAACTGGCCGCTGCTGCTGGGCGGCGTGGTGGCCTGCATGGCCGTCAAGGGCATCGGCGTGTACGCTGTGGCACGCTTCACCAAGGCTGCGCACGGCGAGGCCCTGCAGCGCACCATGCTCATGGCCCAGGGCGGTGAGTTCGCCTTCGTGCTCTATTCGGCTGCGGCTGCTGCGGGCATCGTGGAGGCACAGATGAATGCCGTGCTCACCGCTGCCGTGATCATCTCCATGGCGCTCACGCCCCTGGCCGTGCTCTCGCTGCGCTGGCTCATGCCGCCCGAGCCCGCGCAGGACATGGCGGGCATCGACGCGGCCGATGGCCTCAAGGGCACGGTGCTGATCATCGGCTTTGGCCGCTTTGCGCAGATCGCCAGCCAGCTGCTGCTGGCGCGGGGCGTCGACATCGCCATCATCGAGAACGACACCGACATGATCCGCGCGGCCGCGAAGTTCGGCTTCAAGGTCTACTACGGCGACGGCACGCGCCTTGATGTGCTGCACGCCAGCGGCGCACACCACGCCAAATCCATTCTGGTCTGCGTGGACGATGCCAGGACCACCACGCGCATCGTCGAGCTGCTCAAGCACGAATGCCCGCTGATCCCGGTGCTGGCGCGCGCCTACGACCGCCAGCATGCCATCGAGCTGCTGCAGCTGGGCGTGGACTACCAGATGCGCGAGACCTTCGAGTCGGCCATGGGCTTTGGCATGCAGGCGCTGCAGACCCTGGGTGTGGACGCCGAAGAGGTGGCCGAAGTGGCTGAAAGCATTCGCCACCGCGATGCCGAGCGCCTGCAGCGGGAGCTGGCCGGGGACAAGGACGGCGCGCGCAACTTCTTCCAGGGCAACAAGTGGATTGCCACCCCGCTCACGCAACCCCAGCGCGAAGCCAGGGCACTCAACGAAGAAGCGGCCGATGCACTGGAGCAGCAGCCGCAGCCCGCAGTGGCTCCACAGGCCTGAACGCGAGAGGCGCCATGGGCATGCAGGACGATCTGTTCGGTGGCCCGCCTGTGCCACCGCCGCCACCACCCGCAGCGCCCGCCGCCGTGCAGGATGAGAAGTCCCCTGCCCCGCCCGCACGCAAGAAAGGCCTGGGCGTCAGCGCACAGCCGCAGGACGACGCCACGCACGCCCTGGCCGCCAGCCTGTCGACCCACCTGCGCCTGGGTACCTCCACCTGGACCTACCCGGGCTGGAAGGGCCTGGTCTGGGAGGGCGAGCATTCACCGGCGCAGCTCTCCAAGAACGGCCTGCCCATCTATGCCCAACACCCGCTGCTGCGCACGGTGAGCATCGACCGCAGTTTCTACCGCCCGCTCACGGTGAGCCAGTACGAGCGCTACGCCAGCCAGGTGCCCGACGACTTCCGCTTCGTGGTCAAGGCCCCGAGCCTGGTGACCGATGCATTGGTGCGCAGCGAAGATGGCCGGGGCCGCGAGCCCAACCCCGCCTTTCTGAACGCCGACCTGGCACGCACCGAGTTCGTGGAGCCGGCGCTGCAGGGCCTGGGCCACAAGATCGGGGCGCTGGTGTTCCAGCTCAGCCCCCTGCCAATGGACCAGCTCGACCGCCTGCCCGAGGTGCTGCAGCGCCTGCGCGCCATGCTGCTGGCGCAGCCCAAGCTGGCGCCCATCGCGCCCGACGGCATCCTGGCGGTGGAGGTACGCGACCCCGAATGGATCAGCTCGCACTGGATGGCCCTCGACTTCGCGGCCGTGCTGCGCGAGGCGGGCGCGACCTACTGCATCGACCTGCACCCCAAGATGCCGCCGCTGGCCGATCAGTTGCACATGCTGCGCGCGCTGTGGCCCGGCCCGCTGGTCTGCCGCTGGATGCTGAACCCCGTGCACGGCCCCTATGGCTACGAAGAGGCCGAAAAGCTCTACGAGCCGTTCGACAGGCTGCACCACCCCGACCTGCAGAACCGCGAGGATCTGGCGCGCCTGATCGCTGGGGTCACCGGCGCCGGGCAGAACGCCTACATCTGCATCAGCAACCACGCCGAGGGCTCGGCCCCCATCACCATCCGCGCCCTGGCCGAACGGGTGGCGGCGCAGCCCCCGGTCCAAAAGAAAACCTGAAGGATCAGGCGCTCGCTGCGGCCACCGACTGGTCGCTGTGGCCCGCCAAGGTGATCCAGGCCAGCGCCACGCCCACCAGCGCGCCCGTGGCCATGCCGATCACCATGGGCAGCGGCTTGCCGTTGGCGAACAGGCCCACGATGCCCATGGCGGCAGCGCCCGTGAGCATCTGCAGCGTGCCGAGCAGGGCCGAGGCCGTGCCCGCAATGGCGCCGTGCTTTTCCAGCGCCAGCACCGAGGTGGTGGGAATCACCAGCCCCATCAGCGCGCTGGCCACGAAGTACAGGCCGATCAGCACAGCGAGTTCATCACCGCCGAGCAGGTAGTAGCTGAGCATCGCCACCATGACCACGCCCGAGCCCGTGGCGGCGGCCTTGACCAGGCGCACCAGGCCAAAGCGCTCGCCCAGCGTGGCCGTGAACTGCGAGGTGCCGATGAAGGCTGCCGCATTCACCGAGAACGCCAGGCTGTACTGCGTAGGCGTCAGGCCATAGTGGTTGATGAGCACGAAGGGCGAGCCTGCCAGGTACACGAAGAAGCCCGCCATGGCGCAACCGCCGATGAACACCAGGCCCAGGTAGTGCCAGTCGCGCAGCAGCAATCCGTAAGCACCCAGGGCCCCGCCCAGGCTGCTCTCCACGCGGTCCGATGCAGGACGTGTTTCGCCCAGGCTGCCGTACACCAGCGCCAGGCCGGCCACGGCCGCCACCGCCACCACCCAGAACACGCCACGCCAGCCGGCCAGGGCGATCACGCCGCTGCCCGCCAGGGGTGCCAGGATGGGCGAGACGCTGAACACCAGCATCAACAGCGACATCAGCCGCGCCGCATCGGTGCCCGTGTGCAGGTCGCGCACCACGGCGCGCGGAATGGCCATGCCCGCCGCAGCACCCAGGCCCTGCACGAAGCGCAGGGCGATCAGGGTCTCGATGCCGGTGGCCAGCGCGCAGCCCACGCTGGCCAGGGTGAACAAGGCCAGGCCGAAGTACAGCGGCGGCTTGCGCCCCACCATGTCCGACACGGGGCCGTAGAGCAGCTGGCCAGCCCCCAGCGAGAGGAAGAAGGCCGTGAGGCTCCATTGCACGGCCCCCACCGAGGCACCCAGGCTGGCCCCGATCTCGGGCAGCGCGGGCAAATACATGTCGATGGCGAACGGGCCGATGGCCGAGAGCAGGCCCAGGATCAGGGCCATCTTGAAGAAGCGGGAAAAATGCATAGCCTGCCATTGTCGCGGGCACCCGGAAAAACCCTTGTCGGCAGACTGGACCGTTTCGAGGTAAGAGAACTGTTCAGTCGACCTGTGGCTCGACCCGGTTGCCGCCGGCCTGCCGTGCCCGGGCCAGGGCGCTGCTGGCGGCGCGCACCAGTTCGTCGGCGCGCTGGTCGCGCACAGGCACCAGCGCGGCCACCCCACCACCCAGGCTGAGCCGGCCCAGGGCCGAGCCCTCGTGGGGCAGTGCCAGCGAGCGCACCGCGACCACGGCGCCCTGCGCCAGGCTGTGGGCCTCATCGAAAGTCGCGCCGGGCAGCAGCAGGGCAAAGGCATCGCCCGCGAACCGCGCCACCAGGCCGCCTGGGCGCTCCTGCACGATCTGGGTGAGCGTGACGGCCAGGGTCTGCAGGCAGGCATCGCCCGCCAGGTGGCCATGGCGGTCCATGAAGTGGCGCAGCGCATCCACCTCCAGCAGCACCAGCGCCAGCGGGGTGGCGGCGCGCTGCGCGCGCTCCCAGGCCTGCTGCAGCACGTGGTCGAACTGGCGCCGGTTGCCCAGGCCGGTGAGGCTGTCGGTGCGGTCCATGGCGTCGATGCGCTGCTGCGCCTCGGCCAGGGCCCGGGAACTCTCCTGCAACTGGGCCTGCAGCACGCGGTGGTCGTTCTGCAGGCGCACCATGGCGGCAGAGCTCCCCTGCGGCAAGGGGCCCGAGGGCACCGAGGTGCCGCTGTGCACGATCTTCCACTCCGCGCCTTCCAGGCGGAACACCAGCACCAGGCGCGCCACAGGCACCTGGCCGGCCGGGGTCTCGCCCGCATCGGGGCCACGCACGTGCACCAGCGCCGTGGCCGAGACCACGTCCTCGGCCAGGTCCTGCAGGCACAGGTCGAGCACCTCGATGCGCATGTGCTGCGGCACCAGGGCAAAGTCCTGCAGGATGGCGGCCACCCACTCGCTGCGGGTGTGCACCAGGCGGTCGCTGCGGCTGGCGTAGCCGCTGAACTGGGTGCTCAGGCGCCCGATCAGGCGCTCGTCGCGTGTGGAGTACAGCGCGATGTAGTCGTCGAACAATTGGCGGATGAGGGGCTGGCGATCCGGTCGCATGCGTGCGGGTTCCTCGTCAGGGCATCCTGAAAAAACATGCGGTGCGCCGCCATGCGGGTCCGCGCGGCCCCCGGTCCATGTTCCGGGTGGCGCGCGGTGCACTTTAGCACCCCGCACCCAGGGCGGCCATGCATACTGCACGCACTCCCATGCGAACATTGCCGGTATGACGCACATCCCCAACACACGAACGGGCCGCACCGCATCGCTGGTGCTGGCCTGCCTGATCGCCCCCCTGCCCAGCCTGGCGCAGGCACCGAACACCGAGCCTGCCGCTGCCCTGGTGCTCTCGGCTGATGGCAGCCTCGTGATCGACACGCGCGCCAGGCTGGCCTGGCCGCGCTGCGTCGAGGGCATGCAGTGGACCGGCACCACCTGCACCGGCACGCCGCTGGAGATCGACCACGCGCAGGCCCTGGCCCATGCCAATGCCCGCTGGAAGGCCGAGGGCCTGCCCTGGCGGCTGCCGCGCGCCGCCGAACTGCGCCGGCTGGTGGACAAGTCGGGCCCCACGCCGGGGCTCGATGCGCGGCTGTTCCCGGTCGCGCCCTCGGGCTGGTACTGGGCGGTCAACGCCAACGTCAAGGGGGGCCTGGCGGGCAACCAGTACAACTACGGCAACGTGGAAAAGGCCCAGCGCCAGGGCCAGGGCGGCGAGAGCCTGGACACCACGCGCGTGAACCAGCGCTTTGCCGTGGACCTGGCGACCGGCGACATCCGCAGCGACGCGGCCAAGTTCAGCAAACTCCACATCCGCCTGGTGCGCACGCACACCGACTGACGGCACGGCGGGCACCGCCCGGCGCCACGCCGAGCCTTCTCTTTACGCTTTTTTTACGGCACGGCCCGCAGTCTGTGCCCTGTTTTTACGCGCGGATCCCGAGACTTCTCCCATTGCCCAAATGGAGAAGCAAACCATGGATTTCGTCTATATCGCGGCAGCCGCCGGCCTGTGGGGCCTGGTCCTGCTGCTCGTGCGCGGCTGCAGCCGCCTGGAACAAAAACCCGCAGGAGAGCGCGCATGATCGCCGTTGAACTGCTGTATGGGCTCAGCGGCCTGATCGCGGTGCTGCTGCTCGCGTACCTGGTGTACGCCCTGATCTGCGCGGAGCAATTCTGATGACCGCCGCTGCGTGGGCCTTGCTGGGCTCTTTTCTCGTACTGCTGGTGCTCATGGCCTGGCCGCTGGGCCGCTGGGTGGCCGTGCTCGCCACCGGTGCCCCCCCGGCCTGGATGCAGAAGGCCGAATCAGGCCTCTATCGCCTGGCGGGCGTGGACCCGCAACAAGGTATGGGCTGGTCGCGCTATGCCCTGTGCCTGCTGGTGTTCAATGGTACCGGCCTGCTCTTCGTTTACGCCGTGCAGCGCCTGCAGGGCCTGCTGCCCCTGAACCCGCAGGCCATGCCCGCCGTGTCGGCCGATTCGTCGTTCAACACCGCGATCAGCTTCGTGTCCAACACCAACTGGCAGGGCTACGGGGGTGAAGCCACCATGAGCTACCTCACGCAGATGGTGGCGCTGGCCGGCCAGAACTTCTTCTCGGCCGCCACCGGCATCGCCGTGGCGTTCGCGCTGATCCGGGGCTTTACCGCCCGCTCCAGCGCCGTGTTGGGCAACTTCTGGGTGGACATCACGCGCATCACCGTGTGGCTGCTGCTGCCGCTGTCACTGGTGCTGGCCCTGTTCCTCGCCGGCAGCGGCGTGGTGCAGAATTTCAATGCCTACACCGACGTGGCCACCCTCGAATCCACCAGCTACCAGCAGCCGGCCTTGGAAGGCCAGGGTGCGCCGCTGCTCAATGCCCAGGGCCAGCCCGTGCTGCAGGCGCTGACCACACCCACGCAGACCCTGGCCATGGGCCCGGTGGCCTCGCAAGAGGCGATCAAGATGCTGGGTACCAATGGTGGCGGCTTCTTCAACGCCAACTCGGCCCACCCGTTCGAGAACCCCACGGCCTGGACCAACCTGGCGCAGATGCTGGCCATCTTCCTGATCCCGGCCGCGCTGTGCTTCGCCTTTGGCCGCAGCGTGGGCGACCAGCGCCAGGGCCTGGCGGTGCTGGGGGCCATGACCGTGCTGTTCGTGGCTGCGGTGCTGGCCATCATGCCGGCAGAGCAGGCGGGCAACCCGCTGTTCGCGCAGCTGGGCGTGGACCAGGCGGCCAGCGTGGCGCAGGCCGGCGGCAACATGGAAGGCAAAGAGACACGCTTTGGCATCACCGCCTCGGGCCTGTTCGCCGTGGTCACGACAGCCGCTTCGTGCGGTGCCGTGGTCGCGATGCATGACTCCCTCACGCCGCTGGGCGGCATGGTGCCCATGGTGCTCATGCAATTGGGCGAAGTGGTGTTTGGCGGCGTCGGCTCCGGCCTGTACGGTATGCTGGTCTTCGCCATCCTGGCGGTGTTCATCGCCGGGTTGATGATCGGCCGCACGCCCGAGTACCTGGGCAAGAAGATCGAGGCGCACGAGATGAAGCTGGCCTCGCTGGCCATCCTGGCGACTCCGCTGCTGGTGCTGCTGGGCACGGCCATCGCGGTGTCCACCACCTCCGGCACCGCCGGCATGGTGCAGGCCGGCCCGCACGGCTTCAGCGAGGTGCTGTATGCGCTGAGCTCGGCGGCCAACAACAACGGCAGCGCCTTCGCGGGCCTGTCGGCCAACACGCCGTTCTACAACATGCTGCTGGGCGTGGCCATGTGGCTGGGCCGGTTCGCGGTGATCGTGCCGGTGCTGGCGATTGCCGGCGCCCTGGCGCGCAAGAAGCGCCTGCCGGTGACGGCAGGCACCATGCCCACCCACGGCCCGCTGTTCGTGGTGCTGCTGATCGGCACCGTGCTGCTGGTGGGCCTGCTCAACTATGTGCCGGCATTGGCCCTGGGGCCCGTGGTCGAGCACCTGATGCTGGGAGTGGCCCCATGAACGCCCCGCGCAACCCCGCCCCTTCCACCCCCATTGGTACCCCTGCCATGCAAGCAACCCCTGCCCTGGCCTTGATGGACAAGGCCCTCGTGCTGCCCGCCCTGCGTGCCGCCTTCACCAAGCTCAACCCGCGCGTGCAATGGCGCAACCCGGTGATGTTCGTGGTCTACATCGGCAGCATCCTGACCACGCTGCTGTGGCTCAACGCCCTGGGTGGCCAGGGTGACCAGGGCGCCGGCTTCGTGCTCGCGGTGGCCGTGTGGCTGTGGTTCACCGTGCTCTTCGCCAACTTCGCCGAGGCCCTGGCCGAAGGCCGCAGCAAGGCTCAGGCCGCATCGCTGCGCACCTTGAAGAAGAGCAACTGGGCCAAGAAGCTCAAGGAGCCCCGCCACGGCGGCACCTGGCTGCCCGAGCAGGCCGAGAACCTGCGCAAGGGCGACGTGGTGCTGGTCGAGGCCGGCGACATGGTGCCCATGGACGGCGAGGTCATCGAAGGCGTGGCCTCAGTGGACGAATCGGCCATCACCGGCGAATCGGCCCCCGTGGTGCGCGAATCGGGCGGCGACTTCTCCTCGGTCACCGGCGGCACGCGCGTGCTGTCGGACTGGCTGGTGGTGCGTGTGGCCGTGAACCCCGGCGATTCGTTCCTGGACCGCATGATCAGCATGGTCGAAGGCGCCAAGCGCCAGAAGACGCCCAACGAGATCGCGCTCAACATCCTGCTGGTGGCGCTGACCATCGTCTTCCTGGTGGTCACGGTCACCCTGCTGCCCTACTCGCTCTACAGCGTGCAGGCCGCGCAGGCCGGCACCGTGGTCAGCCTCACGGCCCTGGTGTCGCTGCTGGTGTGCCTGATCCCGACCACCATCGGCGGCCTGCTGTCGGCCGTGGGCGTGGCCGGCATGAGCCGCATGATGCAGGCCAACGTGATCGCCACCTCGGGCCGCGCGGTGGAGGCCGCCGGCGACGTGGACGTGCTGCTGCTGGACAAGACCGGCACCATCACCCACGGCAACCGCCAGGCCAGTGCCCTGCTGCCCGCACCGGGCGTCACGCAGGCCCAATTGGGCACCTGCGCGGCCCAGGCATCCGCCGCTGACGAAACGCCCGAGGGCCGCAGCATCGTGGCGCTGGTGCAGGCCAGCGGCACGGTGGATGCGCCGGCCGGCAGTGTCACCCCGGTTGCCTTCACGGCCCAGACGCGCATGAGCGGGGTGGACGTCGCCCAGGTGGACGGCAGCGTGCGCCAGCTGCGCAAGGGCGCGGTGGACGCCGTGCGCCGCCATGTGGAGGCCCTGGGCGCCCACATGCCCGCCGAGATGCTGCGCGCCGCCGACGAGGTGGCACGCCGCGGCAGCACACCGCTGGCCGTGGCCGACGGCAGCCGGGTGCTGGGCGTGGTGGAACTCAAGGACATCGTCAAGACCGGCATCCGCGAGCGCTTTGCGCAGCTGCGCCGCATGGGCATCAAGACCGTGATGGTGACCGGCGACAACAAGCTCACGGCCGCCGCCATTGCCGCCGAGGCCGGCGTGGACGACTTCCTCGCCGAGGCCACGCCCGAGGCCAAGCTGGCGCTGATCCGCCAGTACCAGGCCGAAGGCCGGCTGGTGGCCATGACCGGCGACGGCACCAACGACGCACCCGCCCTGGCCCAGGCCGACGTGGCCGTGGCCATGGGCTCGGGCACGCAGGCCGCGAAGGAGGCCGGCAACATGGTGGACCTGGACTCCAACCCCACCAAGCTCTTGGAAGTGGTGGAGACCGGCAAGGCACTGCTCATGACGCGCGGCTCGCTCACCACCTTCTCCATCGCCAACGACGTGGCCAAGTACTTCGCCATCATCCCGGCGATCTTCGTGAGCACCTACCCACAACTGGCGGCGCTCAACGTGATGCAGCTGACCAGCCCGCAGTCGGCCATCCTGGCCGCCGTGATCTTCAACGCCCTGGTCATCGTGTTTCTGATTCCGCTGGCGCTCAAGGGTGTGCGCTACCGCGCCGTGGGGGCCGCTGCCTTGCTGCGCCGCAACCTGGCCATCTACGGGCTGGGCGGGCTCATCGTGCCCTTCATCGGCATCAAGGCCATCGACCTGCTGCTCTCGGCCATGGGCCTGGTCTGAACACCCAAGGACATTTCTCCATGAACAATATTCTTCGCCCCACTCTGGTCCTGTTCGCCGCGCTCACGCTGGCGACGGGCGTGATCTACCCGATGGTCGTCACCGGCATTGCGCAAGCCGCCTTCCCGCACCAGGCCAATGGCAGCCTGGTAGTGAAAAATGGCGCGGCCGTGGGTTCCGAGCTCATCGGCCAGAACTTCACCGCACCCGGGCATTTCTGGGGCCGGCCCTCGGCCACCGCGCCCATGCCCTACAACGCCAGTGCCTCGGGTGGCTCCAACCAGGGGCCGCTGAACCCGGCGCTCAAGGACGCCGTCAGCGCCCGCATCGCCGCCCTGCGCGAAGCCGACCCCGGCAACACCGCGCCGGTGCCCGTGGACCTGGTCACCGCCTCGGCCAGCGGGCTCGATCCTCACATCAGCCCCGCCGCCGCACGCTACCAGGTGGCACGCGTGGCTACGGCCAAGGGCGTGAGCGCCGACAAGGTGGCGGCCCTCGTGGAATCACAGGTAGAGCTACCATGGCTGGGTTTCGTGGGCGAAGCGCGCATCAACGTGCTGCAGTTGAACCTGGCGCTGGACGCATTGCGCTGAGCCATGGCAGGCAATGATGTGCTCGCTGCGCTGTGCGCAGTGGCCGTGCTGCTGGTCCCGCTGGCGCTGGCCTGGCTGCTGGTGGCACGCCGGCCACGCGGCAGGCGGCCGCCCACAAACACATCCCAGGAACCTTGATGGCCTTGCACAGCGACAGCCGACCCGACCCCGACGAACTCCTGGAAAGTATCCAGCGCGACGCCCAGCAGGCGGCGAGCGGCCGGCTGCGCGTGTACTTTGGCGCCAATGCCGGCGTGGGCAAGACCTACGCCATGCTCAGCGCCGCCCAGCGCGCCCACCGCGCAGGCACCCAGGTGCTGGCCGGTGTGGTGGAAACGCATGGCCGCAGCGAGACAGCCGAGCTGCTCCAAGGCCTGCCGCGCCTGCCACCGCGCGAAGTGCCGTACCGGGACCGCACCCTGCCCGAGTTCGACCTGGATGCCGCGCTGGCAGCAAAGCCTGCGGTGCTGCTGGTGGACGAACTCGCCCACTCCAATGTGGAAGGCTCACGCCACCCCAAGCGCTGGCAGGACGTGCGCGAGCTGCTGGACGCCGGCATCGACGTCTGGACCACGCTCAACGTGCAGCACCTCGAAAGCCTGAACGGCGTGGTGGGCGCCATCACCGGCATCCGCGTGCACGAGACCGTGCCCGACACCGTGCTCGACAGCGCCGACGAGGTGGTGCTGGTGGACGTGACGCCCGACGAGCTGCTGCTGCGCCTGAAGGCCGGCAAGGTCTACCTGGCGCCCCAGGCTGAGCGCGCGGCGCAGAACTTCTTTCGCAAGGGCAACCTGATCGCGCTGCGCGAGATGGCGCTGCGGCGCACGGCCGAGCATGTCGAGGACGATGTGCGCAGCTACCGCATCGAGCAGTCCATCACCCCGGCATGGAACACCGATGGCGCCATCCTCGCCTGCATCGGTCCGCAGGCGGGCGCCGAGCAGACGGTGCGCACGGCCGCGCGGCTGGCGGGCCAGCTCAACGTGCGCTGGCATGCGGCCTATGTGGAAACGCCGCGCCTGCAGCGCCTGGCTGCGGCCGAGCGCGACCGCATCCTGGCCGTGCTGCAGCTCGCAGGCGACCTGGGCGCGCAGACCGCCGTGCTCACCGGGCATGACCTGCCCGCAGCCCTGGTGGCGCATGCCCAGGCGCTCAACTGCGCGACCCTGATCGTGGGCCGCCGCGCCGAAGCGCGCCGCCGCTGGCCGTGGCAGGTGGGCATGACCCAGAAGCTGGCCACCCTGGCGCCGGCCCTGGACGTGATGGAGGTGGGCCACACCCCGAGCACCCGGCGCCTTGCCCAGACCCTGCGCCAGGCAGACGGCGAAGAGCCTGACGCCGGCCTGCAGCCAGGCTGGCGACGCTATGCCTGGGCCGTGGCCGCCAGTGTGATGGCCACGGCACTGGCAGCGCCTTTGCATGGCTATTTCGAGCTGGCCAACATCGTCATGCTGTTCCTCATGGGGGTGGTGCTGGTCGCCGTGCGCCAGGGGCGCGGGCCGGCCGCACTCTCGGCCGTGCTCAACGTGGCGGCGTTCGACCTGTTCTTCGTGCCGCCGCGGTTTTCGTTCGCCGTGAGCGATGTGCAGTATTTCTTCACCTTCGCCGTCATGCTGGCCGTGGGCCTGCTCATCGGGCAGCTCACGGCGGGGCTGCGCTTCCAGGCGCGCATCGCGGCCAGCCGCGAGCAGCGTGCGCAATCGCTGTTTGAGCTCACGCGCGACCTGTCGGCCGCGCTCATGGCCTCGCAGGTGGTGGAGCTGGGCCGCACCGCCACCGAACGCAACTTCGGCGGTCAGGCCGTGGTGCTGCCCACCGATGCACGCGACCAGTTGGTGCTGCCCGACCCCGCGCCCGAAGGCTTCGATGCCTCCGTCGCGGACTGGTGCATGCGCAATGCCCAGCCCGCGGGCCTGGCCACGACCACGCTGGCCGCGCACAGCTGGCACTACGTTCCGCTGCAGGCACCGATGCGCGTGCGCGGCGTGCTGGCGCTCCAACCCGCCCAGCCGCGCTGGCTGCTGATCCCCGAACAGGCCAAGCAGCTCGATACCCTGGCGCGCCAGATCGCGATTGCGCTGGAGCGCGTGCACTACGTGGAGGTGGCGCAGGGCGCCGTGGTGGAGATGGAGTCCGAGCGGCTGCGCAATGCCCTGCTCGCGGCGATATCGCACGACGTGCGCACGCCGTTGACCAGCCTGATCGGCCTGGCCGAGTCGCTGCGCGACGCCATGCCGCCCCTGCCCGCGCACCAGGCCAGCGCCGCCGCCGCCATGGTGGCGCAGTCGCGCGAGCTCAACACCCTGGTCAACAACCTCCTGGAGATGGCACGCCTGCAAAGCGGTGCCGTGCACCTGCGCATGGACTGGCAGTCCACGGAAGAAGTGGTGGGCAGCGCCATCCGTGCCTCCGGCCCGGCCCTCGCAGGGCGCGAGGTGCAGGCACGCATCCCGGCCGACCTGCCCCTGGTGGAGTTCGACGCCGTGCTGATCGAGCGCGTGCTCGTGAACCTGCTGGAGAACGCGGCCAAATACGGTGCCCCACCCATCAGCGTACAGGCCCATGCGCAACCCGAGGCCCTGGTGCTGAGCGTGCGCGACCACGGCCCCGGCCTGCCGCAGGGCATGCAGGGCGATGCCGCCATGCTGTTCGAGAAGTTCACGCGCGGGCAGGCCGAATCGGCCACGCCAGGCGTGGGCCTGGGCCTGGCCATCTGCAAGGCCATCGTGGATGCCCACCAGGGCCAGATCGAAGCCCGCAATGCCGATGGCGGTGGGGCAGAATTCATGCTGCGCCTGCCCCGCAGGCCTCCTCCACCCCTGAAAGAAGCCCCCGCATGGCCAGCCTAGCCCCCGTTGCCGTCGTGATCGAAGACGAGCCCCAGATCCGCCGCTTCGTGCGCGGTGCGCTCGAAGCCGAGGGCTGGCAGGTGCACGAGGCCGACACCCTGCAGCGCGGCCTGACCGAGGCCGGCACGCGCAAGCCCGACCTGCTGGTGCTGGACCTGGGCCTGCCGGACGGCGACGGCCTCACGCTGATCCGCGACGTGCGCCAGTGGTCCACCGTGGCGGTGATCGTGCTGTCGGCGCGCATCGACGAGGCCGACAAGATCGCCGCGCTGGACGCCGGTGCCGACGACTACCTGACCAAGCCCTTCGGCGTGGGCGAGCTCATGGCGCGCGTGCGCGCCAACCTGCGCCGGCCACGCGCCACGGGGACGTCCGAAGAGGAGGACACCACCTTCAGCTTCGGCGAGGTGGCCGTGGACCGCAAGGCGCGCCTGGTACGGCGTGCCGGGCAGGAGGTACACCTCACGCCCATCGAGTACCGGCTGCTGTCGGTGCTGGTGGCCAACGCCGGGCGCGTGCTCACCCACCGCCAGTTGCTGCGCGAGGTGTGGGGCCCTTCGCACACCGAGCAGAGCCACTACCTGCGCATCTACATGGGCCACCTGCGCCAGAAGCTCGAACCCGACCCGGCCCAGCCGCGCCACCTGCTGACCGAAACAGCCGTGGGCTACCGATTGATGACTTGAAGATCACCCGTGGAAGAACTTGGCAGGCCAGGTCACCAGCCACGGGAAGATCACCATGAGGAACATGACGGCGAACTCGGCGATCATGAAGGGCACCACGCCCTTGGTCACGTCGTCCATCGACATCCTGCCCACCCCCGCGACCACGTTGAGCACCGTGCCCACGGGCGGCGTCACGAGCCCGATGGAGTTGTTGATGATGAACATCACGCCGAAGTAGACCGGGTCGATCCCCGCCGCATTCACCACCGGCATCAGCACCGGGGTGAGGATCAGGATGGTGGGCGTCATGTCCATCGCGGTCCCCACCGCCATCACCAGCACCATGATGGCCGCCATCAGCAAAATCTTGTTGTCCATGAAGGGCTGCAGCAGCCCCACCACCTTGGACGGCAGGTCGGCCACGGTGATGAGCCAGGCGCTCACCATGGCGGCCGCGATCAGGAACATCACGATGGCGCTGGTCTTGGCCGCAGCGACGAAGATGCCGTACAGGTCGCGCCAGCTTATCTCGCGGTAGATCACCGCCGAGACGAAGAGCGCGTACACCGCCGCCACCACGGCCGCCTCGGTGGGCGTGAACACCCCCATGCGCAGGCCCACCAGAATGATCACCGGCAGCATCAACGCCCAGAGGGCCTTGCGCAGGGCCGTGAGGATCTCTGCGGCCGACTTGCGCGGCGGCGGCACGATCTTCTCGCGCCGCACCAGGAAGGCCCAGGTCAGCCACAGCGCGGCACCGATCAGGATGCCCGGCACGATGGCCGCCAGGAACAGCTTGGAGATGGACACGTTGGCCGCAACCCCGAAGATCACCAGGCCGATGCTCGGCGGGATCACCGGGCCGATGACGCCGGTGGCCGCGATCAGCCCGCCGGCGCGCGACTTGTCGTGCCCGGCCTTGACCATCATGGGCAGGAGAAGCGCCGTGAGTGCCGCCGCATCGGCCACGGCCGACCCCGACAGGGCCGACAGCAGGCAGCCGGCCATGATGGTCACGTAGCCCAGGCCGCCCTTGACGTGGCCCACCAGGGCCAGGGCGAAGTCCACGATGCGGCGCGACAGCCCGCCGACGTTCATGATCTCGCCCGCCAACATGAAGAAGGGCACGGCCAGCAGCGGAAAGCTGTCGGCCCCGCCGATCAGGTTCTGCGCGAGGATCTGCGCGTCGAACAGGTCCAGGTGCCACATCAGCGCGACGCCGCTGGCCAGCAGCGAGAACGCGATCGGAATGCCCATGGCCATGGCGAGCAGCAGCGCGCCGACAAAGACGACGATGGTCATGGCTTCGCACCTCCGTGGCCCGAGGGCGCACTGCCGGCTGGCGCCTGGGCAGAAGAGCCGAGGATCTGCTGCAGTTGCACGGCTTCTTCCGATTCCTGCACCATCACCAGGTCCTCGTCGGCGATCTGGCCGCTGAGCAGCTTGTACAGGTCGATGGCCAGGATCAGCGCCGCGCACACCGCGAACACCAGGCCCGCGCTGTAGACGATCGCCATGGACGCGCCCGTGGTCGGAGCCGTCACGTCCCAGTTGATGCGCGCCTGCGCCAGGCTGCCCTGGAACAGCAGCCAGACGATGTAGAGCATCACCATGTGGCCCAGCGCCAGGCAGATCTTCTTGCCCAGCGCGGGCAGGCGCTGCACCACCATGTCCACCCCCAGGTGGCCATGCTCACGCAGTGCGACGATGGCCCCGAGGAAGGTCATCCAGATGAAAAGCCAGCGCGACACTTCTTCCGACACGGTGATGCCGGAATTGAAGCCATAGCGCAGCACCACGTTGCCGAACACCAGCACCACCATCAGCGCCAGCATGGCGGCAATCACCGCCTCCAGCACGCGGCAGGCGCGGTCCATCCATCGATTCATGTTGTATTTCCTGTGATGGCGGAACGGGACTCAGGCCGTCTGGGCGGCTTCGCGCAGGCTTTCCACCAGCGAGCGCAGCGCTGCCAGGTAGGAATGCGGGCCAAAGCCCTGCACCGTGGCCTTGACCGCTGGCGAGATGATCGAATGCGCGCGCCAGGCCTCGCGCGCGGCGATGTTGGACATGTGCACCTCGATCACCGGGAAGGGCATGGCCTTGATCGCGTCGTGCAGCGGCACACCATGCTGTGTGAGGCCCGCAGGGTTCACGAGCGCGCCCTGCGCCGCGTCGATGTGCTCGTGCAGGAAGTCGATCAACGCGCCTTCGTGGTTGGACTGCAGGATGTCGAGTTCCACGCCGAGCTCGGTTGCGAGCTTCTGCAGGCGCTCATTGATCTGCGCCAGCGTGGTGGTGCCGTAGATGTGGGGTTCGCGGCGCCCGAACAGGTTCAGGTTGGGGCCGTGGAGGACGAGGATTTTCATGGGTGTTCGCGCCGAATGTCTTACTTGCGGATGCGGGCCAGTTCGTCGTTGTAGAGCTTCACGATGGCCGGGTCGTAGGTGGCCGCGAACTTCTCGATCACCGGCTTGGCGATCTGCTGCATGCGCGCCAGTTCAGCGGGTGCGATCTCGTTGTAGGCCATGCCCTTGGCCTGCAGGTCGCCCACCGACTTCTGGGCCGCGGCGCGGCTCACCTGGCGCTGGTAGCCACGCGCCTCGTTGGCGGCGTCGTTCATCATCTTCTGTTCGGCGGGCGTGAGCTGGTCCCAGAACTTCTTGCTCACCAGCACGATGTTGGCGGCATAGACGTGGTTGGTGGCGCTCACGTACTTCTGCACCTCGAACATCTTGTTCGACAGGATCACCGCATAGGGGTTCTCCTGGCCATCGACCGCCTTGGCTTCCAGCGCGCCATAGAGCTCGGCAAACGGCATGGGCACGGGGTTGGCCTTGAAGGCCTTGAAGGTCTCCAGGAACACGGGGTTTGGGATCACGCGCAATTTGAGGCCGTCGAAGTCATCGGCCTTGGTGATGGCACGCTTGCTGTTCGTCACGTTGCGAAAGCCCAGGTCCCAGTAACCCAGGGCGACCAGGCCCTTTTCGGGCAGCTTGGCGATCAGCGCCTGGCCCAGCGGGCCGTCGAGCAGCGCATCGGCCTGGGCGAAGCTGGCCACGGCGAACGGAAAGTCCACCAGCCCGAATTCCTTGACGATGCCGGCCAGCGAGGTGGTGGCCGGTGCCGACATCTGCTGCACGCCGCCCTGCAGGGCCGACTGTTGCTGCATCTCGTTGCCCAGTTGCGAAGCCGGGAACTCCATGACCTTCATCTTGCCGCCGCTCTTGGCGGCCAGCAGCTCGCCAAAGCGCTTGACGCCAAAGCTCACGGGATGGTCGGCGTTGTTCAAGTGGCCGAAGCGGATCACGCGCTCCTGCTGAGCGGCGGCGGGCAGCGCCATCAACAGGGACAGGCCGGCGGCCGCCAGGATGCAAGCAGTTTTTTTCACGGGACATCTCCATCAAAAGTCGAACCAGGGACATGCAGCCGGAAGACCGGTTGCGCCATGGGGATTGATGGTAGTTAAAAAGTGGAAACACTTTCCATAGTAGAAACCCTTTAACAATTTTTGGTACATTGACGACAGTACAAAGACGATCACCGAAAGAGACCCGCCATGAGCAGCATCCTCGAGCGCAGTTTCAAAGTCCTGGAGCACCTGGCCCCGCACCCCGAGGGCAAGGCCCTGTCGAGCCTGGCCTCGGAGCTCGACATGCCGCTGAGCGCCACCCACCGCCTGCTGGCCGAGCTGGTGCGCTGTGGCTACGTGCGCCAGGACCACAGCCAGGGCAACTACATGCTGACCATCAAGCTGGTGTCGCTGGGCCTGGGCTTTCTGAGCGCCACGGGCGTGGTGGACATCGCCCAGCCGCTGCTGGACCGGCTGGCCGCCGAATCCGGGGAGCTGGTGCGCCTGGCGGTGGTCGATGGGGACGAACTGACCTTCGTGGCCAAGGCGCAGGGGGCCATGCGCGGCCTGCGCTACGACCCGGACATGGGCCTGTCGGTCAACCTCTCATGCAGCTCGGCCGGCCATGCCTGGCTGTCCACCATGAGCGACGAGGAGGCGCTGGCCCTGGTTGCGCGCCAGGGCTTTGGCCAGCCCGAGGACTACGGCCCGAACGCGCCCACCACGGTGAAGGCGCTGCAGGCCTACCTGCGAACGGCGCGCCAGCAGGGTTTCAGCACCATCGTGGAGGTGTTTGCGCCGGCCATGACGGCCATGGCCGCGCCCATCCGCCGGGGCAACGGCACGGTGATCGGGGTGGTGACGATTGCCGGCCCGCTGGTGCGCCTGACGCCTGAGCGCATGCAGGCCCTGGGCCCGGCCCTCTTGAACACCACGCACGAGCTGGCCATGGCGAGCGGCGGGTCGGCTCTGTTGAAGAAACGGGGTTAGTGGCGCGGCGCGAACAAAGCCAGCGTGTCGTGGGCAAACGCGCCCTCGATCTCCAGCATGCGCATCTTGGTGGCGGCACCCCCGCCAGCCGAGAAGCCGCCGGTCTTGCCGCCTGCGGCGAGGATGCGGTGGCAGGGCACCACCGGCGCAAACGGGTTGTGGCCCAGCGCCTGGCCCACGGCGCGTGCGGCGCCGGGTTCGCCCAGCGCGGCGGCCATTTCGCCATAGGTCATGGTCTTGCCGGGCGGTATGCGCCGGGCCAGTTCGTACACGCGCGCATTGAAGGGCGGTACGCCCTCGGTGGCCAAGGGCACGTCGAGCAGATCGTCGTGCGCGCCTGCGAGCAAAGCCACCACGCGGGCCGCCCAGGTGGCCACTTCGGGTGGCATGGCCGACTCGGGCGCGCCCGGAAAGCGCCGCTGCATGCGCGCACGGGTGTGCGCCTCGCCCGCGTCCTCGGGCAGTTGCACACCGACCAGCAGGGGGCCATTCCAGGCCAGGCCGCAGTGCCCCACCGCGGTGGCAAACAGCGCGAAGCCCTGGGCCACTGCAGGCCCGCGTTTTTCAGTCTGCACGCAAGGCAGCCTTGAGTTGCTCGCCGATCTCGGGCTTGCCCGCGAAGGGATCGGTGGGGTTGCGCCCCAGCATGATGTCTTCCATGCGCGTCTGCACCGAGGCAATCGCCTTGGGGTGGCTGTAGATGTAGAACTGGCCGGCCGCAGCCGCGTCGAACACCTTTTGCGCCACTTCGGCCGCCGTCACCTTGCCGCTGCCCACGGCCTTGTCGCTCATGGCCTGGCCAATGAGCTGGCTGCGGGTGGGCTTGCCGGCCGGCAGTTCGCCGGGGCGGTTGCGGTGGCTCTGGGCGATGCCGGTGGGCACGAAGAAGGGGCACAGCACGCTGGCGCTGACCTGGTCGGTCACCAGGGCCAGGTCCTGGTACAGGGTTTCGGACAGGCTCACCACCGCGTGCTTGCTCACGTTGTAGATGCCCATGTTGGGCGCATCGAGCAGGCCGGCCATGCTGGCCGTGTTGACGATGTGGCCGCGCCAGGCCGGGTCTTTCTTGGCGGCGGCGAGCATCATGGGGGTGAACAGGCGCACACCGTGCACCACACCCCAGAGGTTCACGCCCAGCACCCATTCCCAGTCCTTCAGGGAGTTCTCCCACACCAGACCGCCCGCGCCCACGCCGGCGTTGTTGAACACCAGGTGCGGCGCGCCGAAGCGCTGCTCCACATCCACCGCCAGTTGCTCCATCTGCGCGGCGTCGGACACGTCCACCTTGCGCGCCAGCACCTGGGCTCCAGCATCTTGCGCCTCGGCAGAGGCTGCGTCGAGGGCGTCCTGCTGCACGTCCACCAGCACCAAATTCATGCCCAGGCGCGCGCCGATGCGCGCGCATTCGAGGCCGAAGCCCGAGCCCGCGCCGGTGAGAACGGCCGTCTTGCCTTTGAAGTCGTCGATCATGTGGGTTTCTCGGCCTTTCGCAATGTGTAGCCAATCCGGGGGAAGTGCACGTGCAGCGTGCCGGCACGCGGGTCGGTGCGGCGCAGGGTGTAGCGGGTGCGGGTGGCGGCGATCAGCTCGCCCTCCGTGGGTTCGGTGCCGAAGCTTTCGGCGGCAATCGTCACCAGGCTGCCCAGGGCAATGACGTGGTCGTCCTGGAACAGGTCGTCGGCCAGCGGCAGCGGGTCCAGCCCCGCAGCCACGGTGATGGCGTCTTCGGACGTGAGCTTTTCCATGCGGCCGTGGCCCAGCGCCGCCACGCGGTCCATCCATTCGAGCACGGCGGGCGTGGCGCTGAAGATGTCGGCCATCACCGGCACGCACTGGCGCGTGAACCACAGCGGGTGGTAGGCGGCAAAGTCGGCCAGGCAGGGCTCGGCGCCGAACAGAAAGTCATGCTCTTCGGCCATGTGCGCGATGCGCCGCAGGTACGAGCGGTAGGCTCCCGTGGCATCGGCCGGGCGCAGCCGCTGCATGCCCGCGCTCATCTCGCGGCGGTCTTCGCCAAAGGCCTGGGCTGCGGCAGGGGGCAGGTTGGCGAACATGGCCGACGCGCCCTTGGGCTGCAGGTTGTAGGCCATGGCGGCCCAGAACAGCGTGGTGTCGGCCCACTGCGCGAACACGCGCGCCACGCCCTTGAGGTGCGGCGGGTAGAGCACCGGCTCGGGCTGCACATGCTCGAGCACGTCGCAGATCAGGGCCGAGTCGCAGTAGATGTCGGCGCCGATCTGCAGGAACGGCGTCTTGCGGTAGCCGCCCGTGAGGGCCACCACGTCGGGCTTGGGCGCGATGCTGGGAATGATCACGGACTTCCAGGCCAGCTGCTTGTAGCCCAGAGCCAGACGGATCTTTTCCGAGAAGGGGGACGATGGGTAATGGTGCAGGATCAGGGGCGTGGTCATCGGGGGTTCTCCAGCAATGCAAGGGTTGTTTGGTGAGGGTCAGGCGGGCAGCGCGCGGTCGAGCAATGCATCGAAATCCACGCCCGCGCCCAGGGTGCCGAAGCTGTAGCCCCAGTCGCCGCCCAGGCGCGATTCGCAGAAGGCACCGAACACGCTGGCGGGCGCACTGCGGTACAGCAATGCCGCCTGCACGGCCAGGGCCACATCCTGCGCCAGGCGCCGGGCCTCGGCCTCGGTGGTCATGGCGTCCACGCGCAGCGGCAGCGCGCTGGCCATGCGGTCCAGCGCCGGGTGGGCGCCGCGTGCAGGGGCCAGCTCGTCGGCCAGGGCGGCAGCGGTGTCGGCGCGGCGCACGGCGCGCAGCAGGTCCAGCGCCATGATGTTGCCCGCGCCTTCCCAGATGGAGTTGAGCGGCATCTCGCGGTAGATGCGGGCCATGGTGCCTTCGCCGCCCTCCTCCACGTAGCCATTGCCGCCCAGGCATTCCATGGTCTCCTGCGCAAAGGCGCTGCCACGCTTGCAGACCCAGAACTTGGCCACAGGCGTGAGCAGGCGCGCCATCACGGCCTCGTGCGGATCGGTGTCCTTTTTATCGAAGGCGCTGGCCAGGCGGATGGCCAGGGCCGTGGCGGCCTCGCTCTCCAGCGCCAAGTCAGCCAGCACGTTGCGCATCAGCGGCTGGTCGATGAGTTTCTTGCCGAAGGCCATGCGCTGGCGCGTGTGGTGCAGCGCCAGCGACAGCGCCTGGCGCATGAGGCCGCTGGTGCCCAGCGCGCAGTCCAGGCGCGTCATGGTGCCCATCTCGAGGATCTGGGCCACGCCGCGCCCCTCCTCGCCCACGCGCCAGGCCAGGGCATCGACGAACTCGACTTCGGAACTGGCATTGGCGTGGTTGCCGAGCTTGTCCTTGAGGCGCTGGATGCGGATGGCGTTGAGGGTTCCGTTCTCGCCCTCGCCTGGCAGCACGCGCGGCAGGAAAAAGCAGGTCAGCCCGCCCGGCGCCTGCGCCAGCACCAGGAAGGCATCGCACATGGGGGCCGAGAAGAACCACTTGTGGCCCGTGAGCCGGTAGCGCGCACCCCAGGCGTCGCTGCCGTCGGCCACGGCCTGGGTGGTGTTGGCGCGCACGTCGGAGCCGCCCTGCTTCTCGGTCATGCCCATGCCCATGGTGAGCGCGGACTTGCGCGAGAACAGCGCCAGGCGCGGGTCGTAGCGGGTGCTGGCCAGGCCGGCGCTCCAGTCGGCCCACACCGCGGGGTTGCCGCGCAGCGCCGGGGTGACGGCATAGCTCATCGAGACGGGGCACAGCACCGAGGGCTCGGTCTCGGTGAAGAGCATGAAGCCCGCTGCGCGTTCCACGTGCGCATGCGCCGCCCCCGCATCCGTGCGCGACCAGGGCGTGGCGTGCAGGCCGTGGCGCAGCGCCGCGCCGATCAGGGCGTGGTAGCTCGGGTGGAACTCCACCGCATCGGTGCGGCGGCCCACGCGGTCGTGCGTGTGCAATTCGGGCTTGTGGGTGTTGGCCAGGCGCGCGTGCTCCTGCATCGTGGCCGAGCCCATCTCGGCGCCCAGGGCCGTGAGCGCGCTGCGGTCCAGCGCCGGGGCATGCAAGGCCACGGCATCCTGCAGCGGCCGGTTGCTGGTGAACAGGTTCACATCCGAGAGCGGTGCACTCTGGTTGAAGACCGTGTGCGTGGTGGAAACCGTGGCGGACAGAGGGGTCATGGTGCACTCCACAGCATTTCGATATGGGGGATGTCGTCCTCAAGGTACTCGTCCGACACCGCCACGAAACCCAGGCTGCCATAAAAGCGCTGCAGGTGCGCCTGGGCACTGATGCGCACGCTGTGGCCCGGCCAGGCCTGCGCACAGCGGGCCAGGCCCTCCTGCATCAGCAGCCGGCCCGTGCCGCCTCCACGCGACTCCTGGGAGGTCACCACGCGGCCGATGGAGGGCTCGGGGTAGTTCACGCCCGGGTCCACCACGCGCAGGCAGGCATGAAGTGCACCGGCACCATCGTAGCCCAGCAGGTGCCAGGATTGCTTGTCGGCCCCGTCCGGGTCCTGGTAGGGGCCCTGCTCCAGGATGAAGACCTTGCAGCGCAGAGCCAGCGCGTCGTGCAGCGCATGCACGCCGAGGTCATCGAAGCGGGCCCAGGTCCAGTGCAGGTTCAACGCCATAGGTGCACATTCCTCATGTCAACTACCCATACCACTTGCACCACCCGCAGCCCATGAAACAGGCGCGCCGAAGCCAGCGCCCCCGCGCAAGGGCCGCCCCGCCGCGCTGGGGGCGTCCCCCTCCCGCATTGCGCAGCAATGCGAGAGAGGGGGGAAGGCGTGAAGCGACTCAGGGGGTGCTTCATTTCAGATGAGTTTGACCAGTTGCTTGCCGAAGTTCTTGCCCTTGAGCAGGCCCAGGAAGGCTTCGGGGGCGGCGGCAATGCCCTCCGCCACCGTCTCGCGCGGGCGCAGCTTGCCGGTGCCCACCAGCGTGCCCAACTCCTTCAGGGCATCGGGCCAGACTTCCATGTGCTCGCTGACGATGAAGCCTTCGATCTTCATGCGGTTGATCAGCATCAGCGCCGGGTTGGCCATGGGCAGGGGCTGGCCATCGTAGCCGGCGATCATGCCGCACAGGGCCACGCGGCTGAAGGCGTTCATGCGCAGCATCACGGCGTCCATGATCCAGCCGCCCACGTTCTCAAAGTAGCCGTCGATGCCCTTGGGGCAGGCTTCCTTGAGCGCCTTGGACATCGCCTTCACGTCGCTGTGTTCCTTGTAGTCGATGCAGGCGTCGAAGCCCAGTTCTTCGACCGCGTAGCGGCACTTCTCGGCACCACCGGCAATGCCCACGGCACGGCAACCGCGGGCTTTAGCCAGCGCGGCAAAGGCGCTGCCCACGGCGCCGGTGGCGGCGCTCACCACCACGGTGTCACCTTCCTTGGGCGCGATGATTTTCACCAAGCCATACCAGGCCGTCACGCCGGGCATGCCCACGGCGCCCAGGTAGTGCGACAGGGGTACATGCGTGGTGTCCACCTTGCGCAGGGCACCGGGCGTGTTGGCATCGACCACGCTGTACTCCTGCCAACCGCCCATGCCCACGACCTTGTCGCCCACGGCGTACTTGGGGTTCTGGCTCTCGGCCACCTCGCCCACGGTGCCGCCGATCATGACCTCGCCCAGGCCTTGCGATGCCGCGTAGCTCTTGCTCTCGTTCATGCGGCCGCGCATGTAGGGGTCCAGGCTCAGGAAATGGTGGCGCACCAGCACCTGGCCGTCCTGCAGCGCGGGCGTGTCGGTGGCCACGAGCTTGAAGTTGCCGGCCACGGCTTCGCCCTGCGGGCGGTTGTCGAGCACGATCTGTTGGTTGCTGGCCATGGGGAACTCCTGGGAAAAATGGGGCTTGTGGTTAAAGGCCTGGGCCTTCGGATGCGAAAACTCCGCGCGCTCAGTCGCTGGAGATGTTTTTGAGGGGTTGACCAGTAGCGGGGTCTACCGCCGGCCGGCGCACGTACTTGAAGGTACCCGTCGCATGGCTGCACAGGCGCCCCTCGCCGTCATAGACCGAGGCCTCGGTAAAGGCCATCGAGGCCGTGCGGTGCAGCAGGCGCCCCTTGGCCACCAGCGGGCCGCGGGCAGCCTGCATGAAGCTGGTCTTCATCTCGATGGTGACCACGCCGTGGTCCGGCGTCTCGCTGCGCGCTGCCGTGGCCATGGTCACGTCGAGCAAGGTCATGGTGGCGCCGCCGTGCGTGACCTCGAAGGAATTGAGGTGCTCGGGCGCCGCCTCGTAGTGCAGCTCCGATTCACCCTGTTCCATGCGGTGCAGCGTAAAGCCGAGATGGCTGACAAAGGGGATGGGAACACCGAAATTCAGCACAGGCAACTCCAGAATGCAAAGGGAAAGCTGCAAGCATAGACCCTGCGGCTGCCCCTGAATGGCAGGCCCGCGCGCCACCGGCGCGCAAGCCTTGGCCGGCCTCAGCCGCCCGTGACGATGCTCACGCCGCCATCGACAGCCAGCCATTGGCCAGTAATGTGCTTGCCGGCGTCCGACGCGTAAAGCGCGCACAGGCCCTTGAGGTCTTCGTCATCGCCCAGGCGGCCCAGCGGGGCGTGGGCGGCCAGGGCTTCCTCGCCCATCGCCTTGAGCGTGCCCACCGTCATCTTGCTCGGGAAAAAACCCGGGCAGATGGCGTTGACGCGGATGTTGTACTGGCCCCATTCGGCCGCCAGCGCACGCGTGAAGTTGATCACCGCACCCTTGGAGGTGTTGTAAGCAATGGTGTTCATGCCCTTGGGGTTGCCGCCCAGGCCGGCGATGGACGCCACGTTGATGATGCTGCCGCTGCGCCGGCCGATCATGCTGTGCTTGGCAATGTGCTGCGACAGGATGAAGTAGCCCCGCACGTTGAGGTTCATGACCTTGTCCCAGGCTTCCACGGGGTGGTCTTCGGCCGGTGCGCCCCAGGCGGCGCCAGCGTTGTTGAGCAGGATGTCCACATGGCCCAGGCGCGCCAGAGTCTCATCGCCCAGGCGGCGGATGTCGGCTTCGTTGGAGCAGTCGGCGGCGATCCACTGCGCGTCGATGCCGGCGGCCTTCAGCTCTGCAGCGGCCTCTTCCAGGTCGGACGCCTTGCGCGAGCTCAGCAGCACCTTGGCGCCGGCCTCGCCCAGCGCCTGCGCCAGCTGCAGGCCCAGGCCGCGCGAGCCGCCGGTCACCAAGGCGGTCTTGCCGGTCAGGTCGAACAGTTGTTGGATGGTGCGGGTGGTCATGTTGTCTCCTTGGATGGTCGTTGGTGGCTGCGCATGGCGTGGTCGCCATGCACACGTGAAATGGCGGTTGCGCAGTCATTGTGCGGCGCAACCAAACAGGGCCGTGTCGCCTGCGCGATTGGCGCCCCGCAATTCTCAGGCGCCGGGCTGCATGCGCGAGCGCACGCCGATCAACACCACGCCCACGGCCGCCAGCACACCGCCGGTGAGCCCCAGGGCCCAGCCCAGCGGCTCGTCCGCCGGGGCCGTGGCAATGCCCAGCACCAGCGTGAGCAGGCCGCCATAGATCAGCGCCCAGATGAGCTGGTGCATGCGCTGCAGTGTCTGCGGTGCGGTCATCAAAAGGCGTCCTCAGGGAACACCGCGCAGGTCGCGTCGCGCGTGCTGACGACCTGCAGCCAGGCGCCGATCTTGGGCAGCTCGTAGTGGAAGAAAAAGCGCATGGCGCCCATTCTGCCCACACTCGCGGGCTGCTCCAGCGCAGGGTCGGCCTGCAGCGTGGCCAGGGCCACGTCCAGCCAGACCCAGGCCAGCACCATGTGGCCAAAGGCCTGCATGTAGGGCACGGCATTGGCCAGCGCATCGGCCGGCTGACCTGTGGACCAGGCGGCCTTGGTGGCGGCGCCCACCTGCTGCAGCGCGCTGCCCAGGGCATTGGCGTGGGCAGCCATGGCAGGCACCTGGATGGCGCGCTCGATAGTGCCGTTGATGCGCGCGGCCAGCAACTGCAGGCCCCGGCCGTTTTCCATCAGCACCTTGCGGCCCAAGAGGTCCATGGCCTGGATGCCGTGCGTGCCTTCGTGGATCATGTTCAGGCGGTTGTCGCGCCAGTACTGCTCCACCGGGAAGTCGCGCGTGTAGCCGTAGCCGCCGTGGATCTGGATGGCCAGGCTGTTGGCCTCCAGGCACCACTCGCTGGGCCAGCTCTTGGCGATGGGAGTGAGCACTTCCAGCAGCAGGCGGGCCTCGTCGGCGGCCGCCGAATCGCCGGTGGCCTGCTCGTCCACCAGGCGCGCGCAGAACAGGTTCAGCGCCAGCGCGCCCTCGCCGTACGACTTTTGCGCCAGCAGCATGCGCTTGACGTCGGCGTGCTCGATGATGCGCACCTGGGGCTGCGCCACGTCCTTGACCACGGCGGCAGCCGCAGCGTCCTTGTCCTTGGGGCCCTGCACCGGGCGGCCCTGGGGGCGGTTCTTCGCGTAGTCGAGGCTGGCGTAGTAGCCCGCCAGCCCGAGCATGGTGGCCGCCATGCCGATGCCGATGCGCGCCTCGTTCATCATGTGGAACATGCAGTGCAGGCCCTTGCCGGCCTGGCCCACGAGGTAGCCCACGGCGCCCGCCTGGCCATCGACCGGGTACTTGCCCTCGCCGAAGTTGAGCAGCGTGTTGGTGGTGCCGCGCCAGCCGAGCTTGTGGTTCAGGCCCGCCAGCGCCACGTCGTTGCGCACGCCGGTCAGTTGGCCATCGGTGTCCACCATCTTCTTGGGCACGATGAACAGCGAGATGCCCTTGGTGCCGGGCACCAGCTTGCCGTCGGGGCCGGGGATCTTGGCCAGCACCAGGTGGATGATGTTCTCGGTGAGCTCATGCTCGCCGGCCGAGATCCACATCTTGTTGCCCTTGAGGCGATAGCGCGGGCCCAGCGGGTCGCTCTCGAAGCCATCGCCATCGGGCACGGCGCGCGTGGCCACATCGCTCAGGCTGGAGCCGGCCTGCGGCTCCGACAGGCACATGGTGCCCGAGAAGCGGCCCGAGAATTCATTGAGCGCGAACACCGTCTTCTGCGCCTCGGTGCCATGCACCATCAAGAGGTTGGCATTGCCCACCGTGAGCAGGCCCGAGCCCATGCTGATCGATGCCACGGCAAAGAAGCTGTTGGCCGCCGCCTCCACCGTGTAGGGCAGCTGCATGCCGCCGATGTCGTAATCCTGTGCGGCGCTGAGCATGCCCGAAGCCGCATAGGCCCGGTTTGCGTCATGCGTGCACTGGGGCAGCGTGACCTTCTCGCCGTCGAAGTGCGGCTCCTGTGTGTCCACCGTGCGGTTGAAGGGCGCGTACTTCTCGCGCGCGATGCGCTCGCAGGTGTCGAGCACCGCGTCGAAGGTGTCGCGCGAATGGTCGGCAAAGCGCTCGCGCTCGGGCAGGGTCTGCGCGTGCAGCCACTGGTAGAGAAGGAATTCGACGGTGGGGCGAAGGCTCATGTGTGAAAACCCTGGAGAAAACGCGCGCAGGGCGCAGGAATGAACCACCGGGCCGCACCGCCGCCGCACGGGGCGGCGGTCACATGCCTGGCGGCTGCTACTTCTTGTTGGTCAGCACGACTTCGGCAAAGCACCAGTAGTCCATGTCGTCGTCGGGCTTGGGCTGGCAGTTGTTCTCACCCAGCTGCAGGCGCCGTGCCGTGGCGGGCAGGCCGGGAAACTCGATCTTCAAGGTCTTGCGCGCACCCGGCTTGATGGTGTCCATGCCCTGGTCGCAGGCCTTGAGGCCCGTGGAGCCCAACTGCTTGACGACCTTGCCGGTATCGAGGTCCTTGATCGAGAAGGACTCGGGCCGCGCGCTGGCATGGGCACAGGCCTCGATGGTTTCCTTGCTGGTGTTGCGCAGCAGGATGGTCGCGGTGACGCGGTTGGCCGCGATGGTGATTTCCTGCAGGATGGTGTCCCGGTCTTCCGGCAAGGCTTGGTTGAGCTTGTAGCTCTGTGCGTGGGCAGTGCCCGCAACGCCCAGGGTCGAGGCGACCAGGACGGCCAGTGCTGAGCAAACCTTCGTGAACATAGGTGGATCTCTCTTGATGGATGGTGATTGTTGTAGACCCGGGACGGGGCACGGCACTTGCCGCGCCTCGTCTGCAGGCCGGCCGCCGAAGCAGCCGGCCCGCATTGTCCCAAAGCTCCCTGTGAGCAAACGTAAGCACCACAACGCTTACGCCCCCACACACATCACCGGCGCATCAGAGCACTTCGAAGATGCCCGCAGCACCCATGCCGCCGCCGATGCACATGGTCACCGCCACGCGCTTGGCGCCGCGGCGCTTGCCTTCGATCAGGGCGTGGCCCGTCAGGCGCTGGCCCGACACGCCATAGGGGTGGCCCACGGCGATGGCACCGCCGTTGACGTTCAGGCGGTCGGCCGGAATCCCGAGCTTGTCGCGGCAGTACAGCACCTGCACGGCGAAGGCTTCGTTCAGCTCCCACAGGTCGATGTCGTTGACCGTGAGGCCCAGCTTCTTGAGCACCTTGGGCACGGCGAACACCGGGCCGATGCCCATTTCGTCGGGCTCGCAGCCGGCCACGGCAAAGCCGAGGAAACGGCCCAGGGGTTTGAGGCCCTTCTTGCTGGCGTACTCTTCGCTCACCACCACGCAGGCACCGGCGCCGTCGGAGAACTGGCTGGCGTTGCCGGCCGTGATCAGGCCGCCGGGCAGTGCCGAGCGCAGGCCGCTGATGGACTCGACCGTCGTGCCTTCGCGCGTGCCTTCATCCTTGCTCAGGGTGACCTGCTTGGTGATCAGGCCCAGGTTCTTGTCGGCCACGCCGGCCGTCACGGTGATGGGGGCGATCTCGGCGTCGAACAGGCCGGCGGCCTGGGCCGCGCAGGCCTTTTGCTGGCTGGCGGCGCCGTACTCGTCCATGGCTTCACGGCTGATGTTGTAGCGCTTGGCCACCTGCTCGGCGGTCTGCAGCATGCTCCAGTAGATCTCGGGCTTGACCTTGTCCAGGGCCAGGTCGCGCAGCATGTGGATGTTCATTTCCTGCTGCACGCAGGAGATGCTTTCCACACCGCCGGCCACATACACGTCTGCTTCGCCAGCGATGATGCGCTGGGCCGCCAGGGCGATGGTCTGCAGGCCCGAGGAGCAGAAACGGTTGACCGTGACACCCGATGCCGTGACCGGCAGGCCGGCGGCCAGCGCGATCTGGCGGGCGATGTTGGCGCCGGTGGCACCTTCGGGGTTGGCACAGCCCATGATGACGTCTTCGACGTCGGCGCCGTCGATGCCGGCGCGCTCGATGGCGTGCTTGACGGCATGGCCGCCCAGCGTGGCGCCATGGGTCATGTTGAGGGCACCCTTCCAGCTCTTGGCGAGCGGGGTACGGGCGGTGGAAACGATCACTGCGGAGGTCATGGGGAAAATCCTTTCAGGGGTGGAACGCACCGATGGCCGCCAGGGGCGTACGCATCCGGTGCGGCTTCACTGCATCAATCAGTAGTTCGCTCAGGCGAACGCCTTGCCTTCGGCGGCCAGCTTGGCCAGCAGCGGCGCTGGCTTCCAGAACTCCGCATCGTCGTTGGGGTTCTTGGCAAAGCGGTCCATGGCCTGCACCACGTTGAACAGGCCCACTTCGCTGGCGTAGTGCATGGGGCCGCCGCGGTAGATGGGGAAGCCATAGCCCGTGAGGTAGACCATGTCGATGTCGCCGGACTTGCTGGCGATGCCGTCTTCCAGGATGTGTGCGCCTTCGTTGACCAGTGCGAACACCAGGCGCTGCACGATTTCCTCGTCGGAGATCTTGCGCGGCGTGATGCCCAACTCCTTGCGGTGGTCTTCGATCATCTTGTTGACCAGCTCGCTCGGAATCGCATCTCGCTTGCCGGCCTGGTAGTCGTACCAGCCTGCGCCGGTCTTCTGGCCGAAGCGGCCCAGCTCGCACAGCTTGTCGGCGGTGCGGCTGTACTTCATGTCGGCGCGCTCGACGGAGCGGCGCTTGCGGATCGCCCAGCCGATGTCGTTGCCGGCCAGGTCACCCATGCGGAACGGGCCCATGGCAAAGCCGAACTTCTCGACGGCCTTGCGGCTGTACTGCTCGATCATGCGGTTGCCGATGAAGCCATCGCACACGCCCGAGACCACCGAGGTCTTCTTGATCTTCTTGCCGATGGCCATCACGGTGGCCAGCACGTCCTTGCTGGTCTTGGCGCCGCGCACCACTTCCAGGAGCTTCATCACGTTGGCGGGGCTGAAGAAGTGCATGCCCACCACGTCTTCTGGGCGCTTGGTGAAGGCAGCGATCTTGTCCACATCCAGCGTGGAGGTGTTGGAGGCCAGGATGGCGCCGGGCTTCATCACGGCGTCAAGCTGCTTGAACACGGTTTCCTTGACGCCCAGCTCCTCGAACACAGCCTCGATCACGAGGTCGGCGTCCTTGAGGTCGGCGTAGTCGAGCGTGGTCGTCAACAGGGCCATGCGCTGCGCGTACTTGTCTTCCTTGAGCTTGCCCTTCTTGACCTGCGCTTCGTAGTTCTTCTTGATCGTGGCCACGCCGCGGTCCAGGGCTTCCTGCTTGGTCTCCAGGATCTTCACGGGGATGCCCGCGTTCAGGAAGTTCATGGAGATGCCGCCACCCATGGTGCCGGCGCCGATCACGGCCACGGACTTGATCTCGCGCTTCGGGGTGTCGGAGGGCACGTCGGGGATCTTGGAGGCGGCGCGCTCGGCCATGAACAGGTGGCGCAGGGCGCGCGACTCGGGCGTCCACATCAGGTTGATGAAGACCTCGCGCTCGAACAGCATGCCGTCGGCGAACTTGCGCTTGGTGGCGGCTTCGACCGCGTCCACGCACTTGGCGGGCGCGGGGTAGTTCTTGGCCATGCCCTTGACCATGTTGCGCGCGAACTGGAAGTACGCATCGCCTTCGGGGTGCTTGCAGGGCAGGTTGCGCACCAGCGGCAGCGGACGCACGTCGGCCACGCTCTGGGCAAAGGCCAGGGCTTCGGCGGCAAGCGCCTCGGCGGATGCGGCCATCTTGTCGAACAGCTTCTGGCCGGGCACAGCGGCGATCAGCTCGCTCTTGACGGGCTCGCCGCTGACGATCAGGTTCAGGGCGGCTTCCACGCCCAGCACGCGCGGCAGGCGCTGCGTGCCGCCGGCACCGGGGATCAGGCCCAGCTTGACTTCGGGCAGCGCAAGGCTGCAGCCAGGCGCGGCGATGCGGTAGTGGCAACCCAGGGCCAGCTCCAGGCCACCGCCCATGGCAACCGTGTGCACGGCGGCCACGACGGGCTTGGACGAATTCTCGATGGCGGCGATCACCGACAGCAGATTGGGTTCCTGCAGGGACTTGTCGGTGCCGAACTCCTTGATGTCTGCGCCGCCGGAAAACGCACCGCCAGCGCCAGTGACGACGATGGACGTGACCGCTGCATCGGCATTGGCGCGGCCGAGGCCGTCCACGATGCCTTGGCGGGTTGCCAGGCCCAGTCCGTTGACGGGGGGGTTGGCCAGGGTGATCACGGCAACGGAGCCGTGGACTTTGTATTCAGCGGTCATGCTGTTGTTCCTTGGAGAGTGAAAAAGAACGATCGTGCGTTTTTATTGTAGAGACTTCGCGCGGCCCTGGCGTGTCAATTTGTCCCGGTGGGGACATGGCTCTGGGCCACCAAACCGTCTCCTTGGGCAAAAAAAGAGGCGCCATGAGCTGTTGTCAGGCGCCTCTTTGTCATGCTTTGGCCGGAAGTCGTCAGACTTCAAGCCATTCCTTGCGGATGTAGTTATCGGCCCGCAGGCTGTCGGGCGTGCCCTGGAAGACGATGGAGCCATGGCCCATCACCAGTGCGCGGTCGGAGATCTTCATGGCGATGGTGAGCTTCTGCTCGATCAGCAGCACCGAGATGCCGCGCGCCTTGATGGTCTGCAGGTACTGCCCCACCAGCTCGACGATCTTGGGCGCCAGGCCTTCGGTAGGCTCGTCGATGATGATCAGGTCGGGGTCGCCCATCAGCGTGCGGCACAGTGTGAGCATCTGCTGCTCGCCACCGGACATCACGCCCGCCTCGGTGTGCTGGCGCTCCTTGAGGCGCGGGAACATCTCGTACATGTCGTCGAACGACCAGCGGCTGCCCTTGCCGCTGCCCTTCTGGCCCAGCAGCAGGTTCTGGTGCACGGTGAGGTTGGGAAACACGTCGCGGCTCTCGGGCACGTAGCCCAGGCCCAGGTGGGCGATCTCATAGGCCTTCTTGCCCGTGAGACTCTGACCCTTGAACTCGAGCGTGCCCTCCCAGTCCACCAGGCCCATGATGGCCTTGGCGGTGGTGGAGCGGCCCGAACCATTGCGCCCGAGCAGCGCCACGATCTCACCGGGCTGCACGTCGAAGCTCACGCCATGCAGCACATGGCTCTTGCCGTAGTAGGCGTGGAGGTTGTCAATTTTCAGCATAAATCAGTGTCCCGCGCCCTGCTCGTCGGCCACGGCCGAGCCCAGATAGGCCTCCTGCACACGCGCATTGGCGCGCACCTTGTCGGGGGTGTCGAAGGCGATCACCTCGCCGTACACCACCACGGCGATCTTGTCGGCCAGGCCGAACACCACGCCCATGTCGTGCTCCACGGTCAGCAGGGTGCGGCCCTCGGTCACCTCCTTGATGAGGCCGATGAAGCGGGTGGTCTCGCTCTTGCTCATGCCGGCCGTGGGCTCGTCCAGCAGGATCACGTTGGCGCCACCGGCGATGGTGATGCCGATCTCCAGGGCGCGCTGCTCGGCATAGGTCAGGTTCATGGCCAGCGTGTCGCGCTTCTTGTCGAGCTTGATCATCTCCATGAGCTCCCTGGCGCGCTGGTTGGCATCGTGCAGGTTCGACAGGAAGCGCAGGAAGGTGTACTTGTAGCCCATGCTCCACAGCACGCCGCAGCGCAGGTTCTCGAACACGCTCAGCTTGGGGAAGATGTTCGTGATCTGGAAGCTGCGCGACAGCCCCATGCGGTTGATCTCGTACGGGGCCAGGCCGTTGATGCGCTGGCCGTTCAGGATCACGTCGCCGCTGGTGGGGGCGAAGCGCCCGCTGATGAGGTTGAACAGGGTGGACTTGCCGGCGCCGTTGGGGCCGATGATGGCCACGCGCTCGCCGGGTGCCACCACCAGGTTGGCACCGCGGATGATTTCGGTCTTGCCGAAGCTCTTGCGCAGGTCACGCAGTTCGAGCGCGCAGGACGCTTGAGGGGTCATGGTATTGCTCACTGTGCCTCCCCCCGCTTGATGGCATGTTCGATCTCTTCCTGGATGGTGCTCCACTGGCGCAGGAACTGGCGCCGGCACATCTCGAAGAGCGCCAGGCCGGTGAGGAACACGAAGCCCGCACCGAACCAGGCCGTGAGGCCCTTGGCATCGATCATGGCGCCCATGAACTTGAGCTCGGATCCCAGGGCCGCGTTGAGCTGCAGGTGGTAGGTCATCTCCACCATGCATGCAGCACCCAGCACGGCCACCAGGCCGGTACCGGCCAGGCCCATGTACGACACCCAGAGCTGGCGCAGCTTGCCGTACTTGGCCAGGCGCAGGTTCATCATGATCAGGCTGGCGATGCCGCCAGGGGCGTACATCACCATGAACAGGAACACCAGGCCCAGGTACAGCAGCCAGGCCTTGGAGATCTCGGACAGCAGCACCGAGGCCAGCACCAGCAGCACGGCGCCGATGATGGGCCCGAAGAAGAACGTGGCCCCGCCCAGGAAGGTGAACAGCAGGTAGCCGCCCGAACGCAGCACGTTCACGCTGTCGGCACCGGTCACGATCTCGAAGTTGATGGTGGCCAGCCCGCCGCCGATGCCGGCGAAGAATCCCGCGATGATGAACGCGAAATAGCGCACGCGCTGCGTGTTGTAGCCGATGAACTCCACGCGCTCCGGGTTGTCGCGCACGGCATTCAGAATGCGGCCGAGCGGCGTGCCCGTGAAGGCGAACATGGCCGCCGTGCAGACGAAGCAGTAGGCGGCAATCAGGTAGTACACCTGCATGCCAGAACCGAAGTTCAAGCCGAAGAAGGGCTTGCCGTAGACGCGGTCGGTGGTGATGCCGCCCTCGCCGCCGAAGAACTCGGGGAACATCAGCGCCATGGAGGCCACCAGTTCACCAATGCCCAGCGTGATCATGGCAAACGTGGTGCCCGACTTCTTGGTGGTCACGAAGCCCAGCAGGATGGCGAAGAACATGCCTGCCAGCCCGCCGACCAGGGGAATCAGCACCAGCGGGATGGGCAGCCCCCCCTTGGTCGCCATATTCATGGCGTGGATGGCGATGAACGAGCCCAGGCCCGTGTAAACCGCGTGCCCGAAGCTGAGCATGCCGCCCTGCCCCAGCAGGATGTTGTAGGACAGGCAGATGATGATCAGGTAGCCGATCTGCGAGAGCATGGTCAGCGCCAGGCCGCTGCGGAACACGTGGGGGGCCACGATCAGCATCGCGGCGAACAGCGACCAGACGACGAAGCGGCCCACGTTCCACGGCTTGAACCGGTAGTGGGAGGTGCCCTGTGGGGCGCTGGCCTGTGGCGCAGCGCCGGAAACGGTGGTGGTGGATGAGGTCATGGCATCAGTCCTCGCGGGTGCCCAGCAGGCCCTTGGGACGGAAGATCAGGATGAGCACCAGGAACAGGTACGGAAGAATGGGCGCCACCTGGGAGATGGTGAGCTTGAGCAAGGGGTAGCCGAAGGTCTGGTCGGTCACCGCCACGCCCAGCGGGCGCAGCACGTGGATCATCGAATAGTCGAGCGCCACCGCGAAGGTCTGCACCAGGCCGATCAGCAGCGAAGCCAGGAAGGCACCCGCCAGCGAACCCATGCCGCCGACCACCACCACCACGAAGATGATGGAGCCGACCGAGCCCGCCATGGCCGGCTCGGTGACGTAGGTGTTGCCGCCGATCACGCCGGCCAGGCCGGCCAGGGCCGCGCCGCCGCCAAACACCAGCATGAACACACGCGGCACGTTGTGGCCCAGCGCCTCGACCATCTCGGGGTACTTGAGCGCCGCCTGGATCACCAGGCCGATGCGTGTGCGGGTGAGCAGCAGCCACACCGACACCAGCATCAGCAATGCGATCAGCATCACGAAGGAGCGCGACCTGGGGAACTGCGTGCCGTACAGGCTGAACAGCGGGCCCTGCAGTTGCGTGGGCAGACCGTAGGGCACCGTGGCACGGCCCCAGACGAGCTGCACCAGCTCGAGGATCAGGTAGGACAGGCCGAAGGTCACGAGCAGCTCAGGCACGTGGCCGAACTTGTGCACGCGGCGCAGGCAGTAACGCTCGAACGCAGCACCGAGCGCGAAAACGAGGAGCGGCGCCAGCACCAGCGCCGGCCAGAAACCGATGACGCCCGAGATGCTGTAGGCAAAGTAGGCACCCAGCATGTAGAAGCTGGTGTGTGCAAAGTTGAGCACACCCATCATGCTGAAAATCAGTGTGAGTCCCGAGCTCAGCATGAACAGCAGCAGCCCGTAGCTCACGCCATTGAGCAGGGAGATCACGAAAAACTCAGGATTCATTGGAATTTTTCAGGTCAAGGGTAAAAAAAGAGGCCCGAGCCAGGTCGGGCCTCGATACGCAGCAAAGGCCTGGTCAGGCCCCTGTGGGCGCTTATGGGCGCTTCATCTGGCACGAGGTGGGCGTGCTGGCCACGAAGGGCTCGTAGTACTTCACGGGCACAAAGGTGTAGCCGGTGCTTTCCGAGTCGAGCGGGAACTTGCCGCCGGCCTTCTCCCACTTGGAGATGAACAGGCCCTGCTGCAGCTGGTGGTCGGTCTTTCGCATCTCGACTTCGCCATTGAAGCTCTTGAACTTCATGCCTTCCAGGGCCGCCGCCACCTTCACAGGGTCGGTGGACTTGGTCTTCACGAAGGCTTCGGTGAGCATGGAGAAGGCGTGGTACACGGCTCCGGTGTACATGTCGTCGTTGAACTTCTTCTTGTAGTCCACCACGATCTTGTTGATTTCGCCCGGCAGGTTGATGTGCGCGTAGGCCACCATGTACACACGGCCAGCGGCGGCCGAGCCCATTGCGGTCGGGCTGCCGGTGACGGAGCCGTAGTAGGTGTAGAAGTTGACGTTGTTCAGGCCCGCGTCGTTGGCGGCCTTGATCAGGAGCGCCAGGTCGGAACCCCAGTTGCCGGTGATCACGCTGTCGGCGCCCGACTGCTTGATCTTGGCGATGTAGGGCGAGAAGTCGCGCACCTGGGCCAGGGGGTGCAGGTCGTCGCCGACGAATTGCACGTCAGGGCGCTTGCGGGCCATCATTTCCTTGGCGTACTTGGAGACCTGGTGGCCGTGCGCGTAGTTCTGGTTGATCAGGTAGACCTTCTTGACTTCGGGCATGTCCTTCATGAAGGTGGTCAGCGCTTCCATCTTCATGGAGGTGTCAGCGTCCAGGCGGAAGTGCCAGTAGCTGCACTTGCTGTTGGTCAGGTCCGGGTCCACGGCGGCGTAGTTCAGATACACGACTTCCTTGCCGGGATTGCGTGCGTTGTGCTTTTCCAGCGCATCCATGATCGCCAGGGCCGGGCCCGAGCCGTTGCCCTGCACCACGTAGCGCGCGCCCTGGTCCATGGCCGAGCGCAGTGCGCTGGTGGTCTCTTGCGGGCTGAGCTTGTTGTCGATGCCGATGATCTCGAACTTCACTCCGGCAGCGTTCTTCTTGTTGAACTCTTCGGAGATGAACTGGAAGCTCTTGAGCTGGTTGGTTCCCACGGCCGCCATCAGGCCCGAAAGCGGGTCGAGCCAGGCGATCTTGACGGTCTCACCTTTTTGAGCGAATGCGGCGCCAGCGCTCGCCAGCAGGACGGTGGCTGCTACAGCCTTCATAGCGAATTTCATGGTTTTGTCTCCTTGTAAATCGACACGACGCAGCGTACCGCGTTGCAACACGACGCCCCTCAGGGATTGCCCCTACCGGCGTCGCCCACGTGACTGGCGGGCACTCCCCCGAGCGCCGCACCAGCCTGGGGCAGCGCTGACAACAGCCCTGGCGACCCTCGCGAAGACCTGTCCAGCGCAGCCCCGGATCACAGGCCCGGAAGCCTGTAATCCTTGAGTTGCTCACGCAACTTTGTCTTGAGCATCTTGCCCGTGGCACCGATCGGAATCGCCTCCACGAACACCACGTCATCCGGGATCTGCCACTTGGCCGTCTTGCCCTCGAAGAAGGCCAGCAGCTCCTCGCGCGTGACCTCGGTGCCCGGGCGCTTGACCACGGCCACGATGGGGCGCTCATCCCACTTGGGGTGCGGCATGCCCACGCACGCGGCCATGGCGATGGCCGGGTGGGCCATGGCGATGTTCTCGATGTCGATGGAGCTGATCCACTCGCCGCCGGACTTGATCACATCCTTGCTGCGGTCGGTGATCTGCATGAAGCCGTCGGCATCGATGGTGGCCACGTCGCCGGTCGGGAACCAGCCGCGGCCCTGCGCATCCTTGACCAGCGGGTGGCCGCCCTCGCCCTTGAAGTAGCTGTCCACGATCCACGGGCCCTTGACCAGCAGGTCGCCGTAGGTCTTGCCATCCCACGGCAACTCTTCACCGTCGGCGCCGACGATCTTCATGTCCACGCCATAAATGGCGCGGCCCTGCTTGAGCAGCACCTTCATCTGCTCTTCCTTGGGCAGCGCCAGGTGCTTGTTCTTCAGGGTGCACAGGGTGCCCAGCGGGCTCATCTCGGTCATGCCCCAGGCGTGCAGCACTTCGACGCCGAAGTCTTCCTTGAAGGCGTGGATCATCGCGGGCGGGCAGGCCGAGCCGCCGATGACGGTGCGCTTGAGGGTGGAGAACTTCAGGCCCGCAGGCTTCATGTGGCCGAGCATCATCTGCCACACCGTGGGCACACCGGCGGCGTAGGTGACCTTCTCGGACTCGATGAGTTCGTAGATCGACTTGCCATCCATGGCCGGGCCGGGGAACACCAGCTTGCAGCCCGTGAGCGCGGCCGAATACGGGATGCCCCAGGCGTTGACGTGGAACATGGGCACCACCGGCAGCACCGAGTCGCGGGCCGACAGGCACATCACGTCGGGCAGCGCTGCCGCATAGGCATGCAGCGTGGTGGAGCGGTGGCTGTAGAGCGCGGCCTTGGGGTTGCCCGTGGTGCCGCTGGTGTAGCACATGCTCGATGCAGAGTTCTCGTCGAACTCGGGCCAGGCGTAGTCGGGCGAGTGGGCACCGATCCAGGCCTCGTAGCTCGTGAGGCCGGGGATGCCCGAATCCGCAGGCAGCTTGTCGGCGTCGCACAGCGCCACCCATTTCTTCACCGTGGGGCACTTGGCGTGCACCGCCTGCACCAGGGGCAGGAAGGTCATGTCAAAGCACAGCACCTGGTCTTCGGCATGGTTGGCGATCCAGGCGATCTGCTCGGGGTGCAGGCGCGGGTTGATGGTGTGCAGCACGCGGCCCGAGCCGGAGACGCCGAAGTACATCTCCATGTGGCGATAGCCATTCCAGGCCAGCGTGGCCACGCGGTCGCTGAACTGCAGGCCCAACCCGTCGAGCGCATTGGCCAGGCGGCGCGCGCGCTGACCCAGGTCCTTGTAGGTATAGCGGTGGATGTCGCCCTCCACGCGCCGCGAGACGATTTCGGCGTCGCCATGGTGGCGTTCGGCGAACTCGATCAGCGACGAGATCAACAGGGGTTGGCTCTGCATCAGGCCCAGCATGTGTGCTCCTTGAATGTTGTGGTGAAGTGGGCAATCATCGTAACGCGCGCTGGCCTGCTGCGGGGTCTCCGAAGCGCCCCTTTCGGCTGCGTGCCACGCGGGCTTCCTGGCTGCGCAGTGTGCGGCGTGGGCCGCTTGGCGCCAACACCTGTCGCCCGCCCGACAAAGGCCAAGGGATTACCCTGCATGCCGCTGTGCGCTGCGAGAATTGGCCGCATGCTCTGCCTCGCCCCGCACGCCCAGCGCTTCATCACCGCCCAGCCCTGGTTCGCCGGTCTGCCGGCGGCCATGCAGGAGCGCGTGCGCACCGAGGTGTGCGAGCACAGCGGCGACAAGGGCGAGGTGATGATGCCCGCCGGCAGCGCCGTGCAGGGCTGGCATGCCGTGCTCTCGGGCCTGGTGATGCTGCAGAGCCCCGCCAGCCGCGGCCGCGCGTCGGCCTTCATCGGCGTGCCTGATGGCGAGTGGTTCGGCGAGGGCTCGGCCATGAAGCCCGAGCCCCGCAGGTACCACGTGGTGGCCTTGCGCCCTACCCGCCTCATGTGCCTGCCGCTACCGGTCTTTGCCGCATTGCGCGAGACCAGCCTGGCCTTCAACCAGTTCCTGGTGCTGCACCTGAACATGCGGCTCGGACAGGCCATGACCATCATCGAGGCCGGGCGCACGCAGACCACCGAGCACCGCGTGGCGCTGTACCTGAGCCGCCTGTTCTGGCCCAGCACGCGCCGGCTGAACCTCACGCAGGACGAGCTGGGCCAGCTCGTGGGCCTGTCGCGCCAGACGGTCAACCGCGTGCTGCGCTCGCTCGAAGGCATGGGCATCGTGTCGCTGGATTTCGGCAAGGTGGCCATCGTGGACGACGATGCGCTCGGCGCATACCTCGCCGCCACGGCGGCTGCATGAAAGGACATGGGAAAGGACATCAAGGCCTTGGGCTTTACTGGAGGCTCAGGCGCGTGGCCTTCTGGTCGGCGTCGAAGATGAACTTGCGCGGCCACGGCTGCCAATCCTGGCCCAGGCCCGCATGGTTGGGATTGCCGGTGTGCACGAAGGCACGCACGCTGTCCATCATCACGCCCGAGAGCGCCAGCCGGCCCGGCTGGTTGGCCGTGCTGTTGGCTGCCTTGGCCAGCAGCGAAGGGCCGAAGTTGCCGAACACGAAGGGCAGGTCAAAGCCATGGGCCGCTCCGTACACGTCGTTCCAGGGCGCGGGCTGCTGGGCCCAGTTGAACTGGTAGCTCCAGACGTTGGTCTGCTGCGTGCGCAGGGTATTGAGCAGGCTGTCGCGGCTCGGCTCGATGAATACGCTGCCCAGCAGCTTCATGCGCGCGTTGTAGCCCGTGGCAGGGGCTGTGACCGGCAGGTAGGAGGCATCGACGATGTCCGCCACCGTGAGCATGGTGGGCGCATCGGGGTTGAAGGCCTGCGTCATCGCGAAGCGCTCGGCGTCGCTGATCTTCATGCCCGGCTTGCCGCCCAGGAGGGTGAGGAACGGGGCGAAGAGCTTGGCCTCGTCGGCCGTGTAACCCGAGAGCACCGGCACCTTGTGGTAGCGGCCGGCCGCCATCTCAGCGATCGGGTCCACCGGCAGCACCACGCCATCGGGGATGGGGCCCGAGCCCGTGAGCCCGCTTTTCAGCACCGTCTGCAGCACCACGCGGCCGTCCTTGCCACGCAGGTAGCCGGCGGTCTGTGCAGGTGTCCAGCCAGCCACCAGCGCCGCAGCGGCTGCAGCATCGGGCGCCAGGCCATCGGCCAGCGCCAGGGCCGCCAGCAGCGCAGCCGACTGGCCCGCGTATTTGGAGGCCGGGTTCAGCGTGGGGATGGAGCCTGCAGGCAACTGGCTCGCCAGCGAGGTGCCACCGCTGATCGGCAGGGCCTTGTGGAACAGGCCCGCCGCCTGGGGCGAGGTGAGCAGCGCCAGCACGTTGCCGGCACCGGCCGACTGCCCCATCAGCGTGACGTTGCCCGCATTGCCGCCAAAGTTGCCGATGTTGCGCTGGATGAACGACAGGGCCTGCACGTTGTCGAGCAGCGCGTAGTTGCCGGTATAGGCCTGCGTACCGGTATGCAGCTGCGGCATCTGGAAGAAGCCCAGCACGTCGAGCCGGTAGTTGGCCGTGACCACCACCGCGTTGGCCGAGCGGGCCAGAGCCGCCCCGTCATAGACCGGGTCGGCCGTGTAGCCCGAGATGGCGCTGCCGCCGTGCAGGAACAGCAGCACGGGCAGGTTGTCCTGCGTGGTCGCAGGGCGCCAGATGTTCAGCGTCAGGCAGTCCTCGTTGCCCACGGGCGTGCCCAGGGTCTGGCCGATGCTGTCGTCGAAGCGGTTGTTGGCCCCGGGGCCATACAGGCGCCCCATCTGCAGGCAGGCATTGCCAAAGCGTGTGGCATCGCGCTCGCCGCTCCAGGCCACGGGCGCCACGGGGGGCTGCCAGCGCAGCTCGCCAACAGGGGGCCGGGCAAAGGGGATGCCCTTCCACGAATAGGTGCCCGTGGTGGCGCTGGCATCCACGCCGCGCACTGAGCCGTACGCGGTCTCACGCACCTCGGGCGCAGTGCCCGAACCACCGCCACAGCCGGCCACCGCCAGCACGGAAAGGACTACTCCCAGGCATTGCATACGCCAGCGCACATCGACCATGTCTTGTCTCCTTTGGGGTTTTCTCAAAACGGGTCGGGCCTCTGTGTACAGTAATGTGGCGCCAGGGCACAACCTCGACGCCGATTGTGGAAAGGAGCAGGCCTTTCGCTACTATCGCAACCTTGCCAAAACACTGACTTCAGCTCCCACCTCGCGTAAACCCTGAGCCCACCGTGACCTTGATCGCAACCCGATGACCCCCCGCACAAGTTCCGCCGCCTGGGTGCGCGGCACCACCGACATGATGGCCGCCGAGGGCCTGCCCGTGGCCGAGCTGTGCAGCGAGGCCGGCATCGACCTGGCGGCGCTGCAGCAGCCCCATGCGCGCGTGGATGTGGACCGGATCAGCCAGCTGTGGGAGCTGGCCGTGGCGCGCTCCGGCAAGCTGGACCTGGGGCTGTGCCCCCAGCTCACCGCGCGCTATGGCAACGTGGACGTGGTGGGCTACGCGCTTGCATCGGGCCCGAACCTCATGGTCGGCTTTCAGCACCTCACGCGCCACATGGCGGTGATATCCGACTGCACCGCGTTCGAGCTGGAGCGCGAAGCGCGCGGCTACTGGTTCTCCATCGCGCACATCGGCGGTACGCGCCCGGTTCCGCGCCAGCGGGTCGAATACGCGCTGCTCACCCTGTTCACGCTGTGCGGCTGGCTCACGCGCCGCGAGCTCAAGCCCATCGCCGTGGAACTGACCACACCGCAGCCGGCGCCTTGCAGCGAGGCACGCTACGAAAAAGCCTTCGGCCTGCTGCCCCGCTTCGCGCAGCCGGCCAGCCGCATCCTGCTGGCCGAAGCCGACATGCTGGCCGACATCCCCACGCACAACCCCAGCCTGTGGGCCATGCACGAGCGGCTGGTGGAAACCGAGCTTGACCACCTGGGCCACTCGCTGGCGAGCACGCGCGTGCGCGCCGAGGTGGCGCGCATCCTGCACAAGGGCGAGCCGCGCCGCGACGACATCGCCGCGCGCCTGAACATGACCGACCGCACCCTGCAGCGCCGGCTGCAGGCCGAATCGGCCACCTACCAGCAACTGCTGGACGACACGCGCTGCGAACTCGCACGCCAGTACCTGGCCGACCCGCGCCGCAACCTGACCGAAGTGGCCGACCTGCTGGGATTTGCCGACCAGAGCAACATGTTCCGCGCCTGCAAGCGCTGGTTCGGCATGCCGCCCGGTCAGTACCGGGCGCAGCTGCAACAGGGGGACTGACGGCTGCACCCCGGAACGCACCCCAACGCTCAGGCGTCTTCGGGAATCAGCCCCTTGCTGTTGAACGCGATCTGGCCGTACATCAGCTCATAGACCAGTTGCTTGATCTCGATCTGGTTGAACGGATCACCCTCCTTGAAACTGGCCTCCCACTCCCGCGTGCCCTCGTCGTTGAGCACCACCGCATCGGGGCGCAGGCGCACGGCAAAGATGGGCAACCGGGTTCCGGTAAGAGGATTGAGCGTGAGAAACAAGACCCGGCCCCACACCGCCTCGGCACCATCGCTGCAGATCAGCAGGTAAGGCGACGATTCACCCGAGGGCGTGGTGATCACCACGTCCTGCCCCACATCGGCCACGAAGAAGCCCACATCGGGCAAGCCGCTGGCCTGCTTGAGCGAGGCAAGAAACGCGGTATACGCCTGCCGGATTTCATGGCAATCGCGCGCCCTGCGCAAAGCTGTCTGGCTGTTGGAAGGCATCTTCTCTGTGAACATAGGCAATCTCCGGTAGATCACCGACCGTGGCAGGTGGGGAGGCTGCGGTCAAGAAAATTAAGACCATCGCACAGGCGGCGCTGGGCCGGCGCTTCAGCCCTTGTGGCCCGGCACCATCTGGATGGTGGCCAGCCCCACCTGGCGGCGCGGTACCAGCCAGTGCACCCACAGGCCCCGCAGCCAGGCCAGGGTGAAGACCACCGCCAGCGCCAGCACACCCCAGTGCTGGGCCTGCCAGGCGATGTAGAAGGCAAATGGCTGCGCCATCAGCCCGGCCAGGCAGGCCAGGCGGCGCGCAGGCTCATGGGCGGACTGGGACAGCCACACGGCAACGGCGCCGAGCACTGCGATGGCCCATTGATCGAGCGTCATGCCAGCGATCTCTGCGCCCGGCATCAGGCCAGGCGCACTTCGAAGTACGCGCCATCGACCTCGCCCAGGCCCTGGTAGCCGGCCTCGCGGGCGGCATTGGCCGCCTTCGTCCACTGGCCGGCCATGGCCAGGTCCTCGGCGCTGACATCATTGCCGTCAGACTCTTCCAGTTGCATCACGGCACGCAGCGCATCGGCCACCACGTCGGGGCCGCCCAGCTTGCGCTCCAGCACACGCAGGTAGCGGGCCTCGGCAGCTGTGCGCTCCTTGGCCGGCAGTTCAGGGTAGTCGCGCAGGGCGACGCTGTAGGTGGTTTCGATGGTGTCCATGGGTGGCTCCTTCTAGATACTGTAAAAATATACAGTATTTCAAAGACAAATGCACCCATGGCGGGCCGGTGTGGCGGCAATGCACCACGCGCAGTGCCTCAGGCCACGGCCATGGCAGCGCGGGCCACCTGGTTGCGCCCAGCCCGCTTGGCCTGGTACAGGGCCTCGTCGGCACTGCCGTAGGCCGCGTCGAAGCTGCTGCCACGCTCGTGCCAGCTGACGCCAAAGCTGGCGGTCACACGGCTGCCGTCCGGCAGCTGGAAATCATGGGCCGCAATCGCCCGGCGCATGCCTTCGGCGGCGTGGCCGGCAGACTCGAGCGAGAGACCGGGCAGCAACGCCGTGAACTCCTCCCCGCCCACGCGCCCGATCTGGGCGATGGAGGGTGCCACGCCCTTGAGGCAATCCACCACGCCGCAGATCACCGTGTCGCCCACCGGATGGCCAAACGAATCGTTGACGCGCTTGAAATGGTCGATGTCGAGCACGATCAGCGCCAGGCTGTCGCTGGCGAGGTAGCGGTTGGAGCGCTCGATGATGGCCGCACGGTTGAGCACGCCGGTGAGCGGGTCGTGCGTGGCGCGGTACTCCAGTTGGCCGGTGAGGTCCTGCAGGCGCTGGTTGAGCTGGTTCATCTCCAGCTCGGCCCGGTCGCTGCGCCGCACCATGCGGCGCGTTTCGCGCAGCAGGCGCTCGTAGGAGGTCAGGAGCTCGCCCAGGGCATGGCGGTGCAGCCCCGGGGAGCCGGCTGCGTCGTCGAAGGCCAGGCGGGCCGCGAGCAAGGCACGGCTTTCGGCGTCGAACAGGTCAGGTGCTTCGGACATCGAGACCCGTCACGCCGATTTCACGGCGTGGTTGACGAACTGGATGGCCGTGAAGTCGTCCTTGAGCTCCTGGCCGAATTCGAAGATCGTGTCGTCCTCTTCATCGTGGAACCAGTTGAGCACCACCTGGTTACCCGCCTCGGCGGCATCGCTGAGCAGGCCGACCAGGTTGAACAGCATCTTGGTGCTGGAGCTGTTGAAATACGCTAGGGCAATGCTGACCTGGATCTTCTGGTCGCTGCGGGCGCCCAGGTAGGCCTGCAGCTGGCGCAGGATATCGCCATAGAACGCGGCGGCATTCTCGGGGTACGACTCGCCGCGCAGGCTGAGCGTGTTCTCGTCGAACTTGAAGTCCACTTCCGGCGAGCTGGGTGTGGGGGGTATGTAAAGGTTGTCCATCCGGGATTTCAGGGTGTGGGGCCGGGGGTGTGAACCTGGGCCCGAAAACAGAAGAAGGTCAGGTCATCGCGGCGCTGGTGGCTGCCTTGCCAATCCTGCAGCGCCTGCTGCATGGCGGCATTCAGTTGCGCGGGGGTCTGCTCGCGCTGGGCGACGATCACCTCCTGGATGCGGCGCTTGCCGAAGGTGATGGCCTTGGGGCCACCCACCTGGTCGATAAGGCCATCGGTGGTCACGAACACCAGGCTGCCAGGTGCCAGGGCCACCGTCTGGTTGGTCCAGGTGTGGTCGAAGTCACTGTCCACGTAGCCCACGCCCTTGCGCTCGCCGGCCACCACCTGCACCGCTTGCTCACCGGGGGCCAGCACGAAGAGCGAAAGGTTCGCGCCGGCAAAACGCAGCTCGCGCGTGGCAGGCTGGTACCAGAAGCAAGCGGCGTCCATGCCGTCGTCGGATCCCGGTGTGTCGTCCTGGCCGTCCATCTGGCCGAGCATCTGCTTGATGCTGCGGTTGACGCTGGAGAGCAGTTGCGCAGGATCGCGCGGCCCGTACTGCTCGATGGCCTTGCCCAGGGTGCTCGATGCGATCAGCGTCATGAAGGCGCCCGGCACGCCGTGGCCGGTGCAGTCGGCCACCATGGCGAACCAGCCGTCGGGCATGGCAGTGAACTGGTAGAAGTCGCCGCCCACCACGTCGCGCGGCTCCCATACCAGGTCGGCATCGGCCTGTGCCTGCACCAGGGCATCGCGCGATGCACGCAGCATGGAACGCTGGATCACGCTGGCGTACTCGATGCTGTGCATCACCTGGCGGTTGCGCGCGGCCTGCAGTTCGGCCACCACGCGCATCAGCTGCAGGCCGTGGCCCACGCCGACGAAAGCGCCTTCGCGGGCGACGATGAAGCCGTCCGACAGCGCCTTCTCGCCGTATTCCACGGTCTTGAAGGTCAGTTCCTCGATGCCCATCTCGGCGTCGACGATCAGCGGCGCCTTGTCCATGAAGGCGATGCAGTTCTTGCGCCCGTAGATTTCCCAGCGGTAGGGCTTGCTCATCTCGGACATGAAGATGTCGCGGTTGATCAGGCCAATGGGGCGCCCGCCCTCCACGACCGGCAGGCTGATCAGGTCCTTGTGTTCGCTGAAGATCTCCATGACCTTTTCATTGGTCTCTTCCACCGCCATAAAGGGCACCTCGGTGCACATGTCTCCAGCGCTGGGCTGGCGAAAACGCGGGCGGCAGTCGTGCAGATAGGCGGGGAGTTCGGACATGAAGAGGGTGACCCATGCGGCAGGGAATGACACCAGAGCTTACAAGTCGCATATTGCGATTGCGTGACAAAAAGCCCTGGCCTGGGCGCCATGTCATTCACCTGGCGCCATGCGCGGCACCAGGCGGCCATGCCCTGCCTGCCATCGGCCGGCCAGGGCACGGGCCGGCGCCACCGGCGTGGCGGAGCGCGGATCGCGGCGCACCAGTTGCTGCAGGTACTGTGTCAGCGGCATGGGCCTGGCAATGCCAAAGCCCTGCACATAGTCCACGCCGTAGGCCGCCAGCAGCGACCGCTGGGCCGGCGTCTCGACAAACTCGGCAATGGTCGTGAGCCCCATGGTGCGGGCCACGTCGCAGATGGCCAGCACGATGCGCTGATCGACCCGCGAGGAGAGCACGTCGCGCACGAAGCTGCCGTCGATCTTCACGAAATCGAGCGGCAGCGACTTGAGGTAGTCGAAGGTGGCGAGGCCCGTGCCGAAATCATCGAGCGAGGTGCGCGCCCCCATGGCGCGCAGGCTGGCCAGCAGGTCCACCGCGCGGCTGCGCTGCACGATGCCGGCGGTCTCCGTGACCTCGAAGCAGAACATTGCGGGGTCGAGCCCGCTGGTGGCCAGGCACTGGTCGATGTGGGCCAGCAGCCGCGGGTCCGACACCGACGAGCCCGACAGGTTGATGGCCACCTTGCCCAGGTCCCTGTGGGTGATGCCATGGGCCACGAGGGCCGCGAACACCTGCGTGATGACCCACCGGTCCACCTGGGGCATGAGCCCATAGCGTTCGGCCAGAGGCAGGAACTCCCCAGGCAGGTGGTTCGATCCATTGCCCGACGCCCAGCGCAGCAGCACCTCGACCCCCAGGTCGCCATCGTGGTCGCCGTGCGCCGAGCGGATGGGCTGGCAGGCCAGCCACAGGCCACTGGTCTCGGGGTTGCCAGCCGGCAGGCGCAGCGCGTCCTTGAGCGCCTCGACCTGCGAAAGCTGCCCTCGGCGGATGCGCATCAGGTGGCCCGGCGCCAAGTCACCGCCGTGCGCATGGCGCTCGCTCAATGCGGGATCGCCGTCCACCTCGCACAGCAGCATCAGTGCCGCCAGGATGTCGTCGCCCAGGGCCTGCCCCTCGTCCAGCGGCAGCAGCCCGAGCGCGGCCTGGATGCGCACACTGTGCTCGGCAAAGACATAGCGGCGCCCGTCGAGCGCGGCGCGCAGCTGCAGCAGCCGCGCGTCCACATCCCCCCCTGCCAAAGGCACGGCCACCACGAAGAACCCATCGCGGGGCCGCGCGTAGATGCAGCTGCGGCCCCACTGGTTGCGCAGATAGATCGACATGTCCTGCTCGATCTCGCGCGTGCGGCCCAGGCCGATCAGGCCCACCACATGCTCCAGGTTGTGCAGGCTGATGCCAATCAGGTACAGGGGACCCGGCCCCGCCGCCTGGAGGGCCTTGAGCAGGCCGCGCTCATTGAGAAATCCCGTCAGGCCATCCTTGCTGGCGGCCTCGTGCAGGCTGCGCTCCATCTGCCGGCGATGCTCCATCGTCGCCGAGGCAAAGAAACTGAGTGCCGCCAGGCAGACCATGAGCACGGCCTGGTCCAGCACCGCCAGGTAGGGGCTTTGGCCGGCCACCAAAGGCGGGGCGAAGGCCAGCAGGGTCAGTGCCGAGAGCGCCGTGGTCAGGTGCACGAACAAGGGGCTGCCACGGTAGGCTGCCCAGGCCACCAGCAGAAAGACGATGTAGCGCGCCGACGGGCCCACGCCCATGCCTGCCAGGGAAGGGCCCCAGTGCGCAAGCGACATCACTGTCACCAGCCCAGCCAACCAGAAGGTCTGCCAGCGGGCCCAATGCAGCGGGCCTGCTCTCCAGCCGCCATCCAGGGCATGGGCGGCCAGCTCGGTCAGCCGGCAGAACAGCAGGATGCCGAACACCTCGGACATGCCCATGACCCCCGCCACGCGCAGGACAACGCCCGGCTGCTCGCCCGGCGTGAGCAAAAACTGCCAGCTGCCCAACGCCGTGAGGACCGCCGCCCCTGGCAGCACGGTCAGCGCGTGGAAGCGGATGGCTGTAGCGACCGGGTTGCGCTCGGCCTCGCTGCGCCGGTCACGCTGCACCAGCCACCACACCAGCGACACAGCGGCCACCAGGGCCACCACGCCGATCAGCGATTGCATCACGGGGATGCCATGCAGCGCATGCCACAAGGCCACCGCTGCCCCCAGGTACCACAGCATGCGCAGCCCATACGCCAGCACCAGCCCGATGGCAATGCCATCGGCCGGCCAGATGAGGCTCATGTCCAGGCTGCCAAACGCATAGGCCTGCGAGGCCTCGGCGACCAGCATCCACAGCAGTGCGCCCGCTAGGCCGCGCTTGTCGTCGAACGCCAGGGAATGGGAGGTTGCGGGAAAGGGTTGCGAAGGCATACGGGGCTTGCAGGAAGGAGCAACCTGCAAGTTGCCAGGTCACACGGCGGACCTACCCACCTTCGCAGGCCAATGTGACAGCAATGCGGCAAAGCCCGGTGTTTTCACGCAGTTCTTGCACCCTGGCACGCCCAGTTCGCACGCCCCAGGGCCTGCGCCCGCCACATCACTGCAATCAAACCGTCACAAATCCTCCCTAGCATCGTTGTCACAAACAACACGATCCAAGAGGCATCCACCGGTGGAAATCCGCAAGTTCGTCGCCCCGCTCCTCGCCGCCCTGTTGCTGGCCGGTGTCGCGGGGGGTATCTGGTTCTCCAACACCAGCGTGACCGGCGAACGCAATGCCCAGGAGGCTGCCCGCATCGAGCAGGCCCGGCAGGTCCAGGCGCGCGGCCTTATCGGCTCGGAGAAGGAGGCCTTCTTTGCCGACCCGCGCGTGCAGCAGGCCCTGGCCGCGCGCGGCATCACCGTGGTGATCGAGAAAGCCGGCTCGCGCGCCATTGCCGGACGCTACGACGCCAAGGCCTACGACTTCGGCTTTCCCTCCGGTGCACCCGCCGCCGCCCAGCTCAAGGCACAGGCCAAGGCCAGCGCGGTGTTCACGCCCTTCTACACCCCCATGGTGCTGGCCAGTTGGCGCCCCATCGCCGACATCCTGGTGGCCAACGGCATCGCCGAGCGCCAGGGCGACATCTATTACTTGGTGGACCTGCCGGCCCTGATGGACTTGATCGAGAAGGGCAAGCGCTGGCGTGACCTCAAGGGCAGCCAGGCGTTCTCGACCAACAAGTCGCTGCTGATCAGCTCCACCGATGTGCGCACCTCCAACAGCGCTGCCATGTACCTGGCGCTGGCCAGCTACCTGGCCAACAACCAGCAGATCGTGCAGAGCCAGGCCGATGTGGAGCGGGTGCTGCCCACGGTGGCGCCGCTGTTCCTGCGCCAGGGTTTCCAGGAACAGTCCTCGTCCGGACCGTTCGAGGACTACCTGGCGCTGGGCATGGGCAAGGCACCGCTGCTCATGGCCTACGAGTCGCAGATGGTGGAGTTCTGGCTCAAGCACCCGAACAAGATCAAGAGCGACATGGTGCTCATGTACCCCAAGCCGACGGTATTTTCCAAACACGTGCTGGTGCCCTACACGCCCGCCGGCGCGCGCGTGGGCGACGCGCTGGAGAACGACCCCGCCCTGCGCACACTGGCCAATGAGTATGGCTTTCGCACCGGTGGCGATACGCGCGGACCCGAAACCTGGGCCCAGCGCGGCATCGCGGTGCCCGAGGTGCTCGTCGACGTGATTGATCCGCCCAGCCATGAGTGGCTGGAGCGAATGATCGAGGCCATCGAAACCCGCTTCAAGTAAGGACTGCCTCATGACCGACACCATCTCCAGGCCCGATCCCCTGCAACCGCCCACCGCAACCGCAGCAGCGCAGGCCTTCGTGCTGGAGCCCCCTGCGCCGGTCGCGGCCGTGCCCATCGAATCGGCCAGCGGGCGCGTGCGCCTGAAACCCGAGGACGTGCAGGCCCTGGACACCCAGGTGCGCCAGTTCATCGACGACATCACGGTGAACGACAGCCAGCACCCCAAGTTCAAGGAAGCCGTGGAGCGCATCCATTCCATGGGCAACAAGGACATCGAGGCCTCGGCCAGCGTGTCCAACCGCATGCTGGAGCGGCCCGTGCAGTCCATGCAGAACGGCCTGTTCGGCAAGGGCACGGAGATCGGCCAGGGCCTGATCGACCTGCGCCACCAGATCGAGGAGCTCGACCCCTCGCGCCAGGGCGACCTTTTCTCGGTGCGCAAGCTGCTGGGCATCATCCCCATGGGCAGCAAGCTGGTGGCGTACTTCGACCGTTACCAGTCCTCGCAGGCGCATCTGAACGCGATCATCGAGACCCTCAAGCGCGGCAAGGACGAGTTGATGCGCGACAACGCCGCCATCGACCAGGAAAAGCAGAACCTGTGGTCGCTGATGGAGCGGCTCGAAAAGTACATCCACATCGGCAAGAAGCTCGACACCGAGCTGCAGGCCAAGGCCTACTCGCTGGACGCCGCAGACCCCGAGAAGGCCCGCGTGGTGCGCGAGGAGATGCTGTTCTACACGCGCCAGAAGGTCACCGACCTGCTCACGCAGATGAGCGTGAACATCCAGGGCTACCTGGCACTGGACATGATCCGCAAGAACAACCTGGAGCTGATGAAGGGCGTGGACCGCGCGACCACGACCACCATCTCGGCGCTGCGCACGGCGGTGATCGTGGCCCAGGCCCTGGCCAACCAGAAGCTGGTGCTCGACCAGATCAGCGCACTCAACACCACCACCGGCAACCTGATCGCATCCACCAGCGAGATGCTGCGCGACCAGAGCGCGGCCATCCACCAGCAGGCGGCCTCGGGCACCATCGACATCGCCAAGCTGCAGCAGGCCTTCCAGAACATCTACCAGACCATGGACACGATCGCCGACTTCAAGCTCAAGGCGCTGGACTCGATGCAGACCACGGTGAACACGCTGACCAGCGAAATCGACAAGTCGCGCGCCTACCTGGAACGTGCACGCGGCACGGCCGAGGCGGCCAGCGCCAGCACCGAGGTCCGGCTGTGAGCAGCCTGCGCCGCGCCTGGCGGCAGTTGGCGAGAGCCACCGGGCTGGCGCTGTGCATGGCCCTGGTCGCCTGTGGCCAGCGCGAAGAGGCCGCACCGGCCAGCCCGGCCACAGGGCAGCAGGCGACGTTCAGTGTGCTCGCTGGCTCGGAGATCAAGGACATCGAACCCGCGCTGCTCAAGGCGGCAGCCGACGCCAACGTGCGCCTGCAGCTGTCCTACGCAGGCACGCTGGACATCGTGGAGCGCATCAACGCCGGAGAGCAGTTCGACGCCATCCTGCCGCCCAACGGCGCCTACCCGGCCCTGGCCCTTGCGGCCAAACCGCTGGCGCGCGAAAAGCTCTTTTACTCGCGCGTGGCTCTGGGCGTCAAGACGGCCAAGGCCGCCGCGCTGGGCTGGGACAGGCAGGCCCCAACCTGGGCCGACATCGCCAAAGCCGCAGGCGCCGGGCGCCTGCGCTACGCCATGACCAACCCGACGAGCTCCAACACCGGCATGAGCGCGCTGTTCGCCGTGGCCTCGGCCGTGGCCGGCAAGACCGAGGACCTGGACATCGCCGAGGTCAACACCCAGGTGCTGACCGCCTTCCTGTCGGGCAAGAAGCTCACGGCCGGCAGCTCGGGCTGGTTGGCCGAGGCCTTCTTGAAGGACCCCTCGGCGCTGGACGGCATGGTCAACTACGAGGCCGTGATCCTGCGCACCAACGAGAAGCTGGCCGCAGTAGACAGGCTCGCCCTCGTCTACCCCAAGGACGGCGTGATCTCCGCCGACTACCCGCTGATGCTGCTGCGCCCCGAGCAGCGCGGGGCCTATGACCGCCTGGTGGCCGCCCTCAAGGCGCCTGCGCTGCAGCGCCAACTGGCTGCCGATGCCTTCCTGCGCCCCACTGCGCCGGACATCGCCCTGCCCGCCAGCCTGCCCAGCGATGCGGTGGCGGAGTTGAGCTTTCCCAACCGGCTGGAAGTGATCGACGCAGTGCTCTCGGCCTACCAGGGCGAATGGCGCCGGCCCGCCACCTCGATATTCGTGCTGGACACCAGCGGATCGATGCAGGGCCCGCGCATAGACGCCATGCGCGAGGCCCTGAAGGTGCTGGCCGGGGGGCAGGCGAGCACGGCCAGCGCGCGCTACGCGCGCTTTCAAAGCCGCGAGCGGGTGGTGCTGCTGTCATTCTCCGACACCGTGGGCGATCCGGTGCGGATCAACTTCGAGCGCGCCTCGCTGGCAGGCAGCCAGGCCCAGGTCACCGCCTATGCCGATGCACTGCGGGCATCCGGCGGCACCGGCATCTATGCCGCCCTGCTGCAGGCACAGGCTCTGGCCGCCAAAGAGCGCGCCAGCGACCCCGAGCGCTACGTGAGCATCGTGCTGCTCACCGACGGCGTGAACACCGATGGCCCGAACCTCGACGCCTTTCGCAACCGCATGGCCGGCAGCGGGCAGGCAACGCGCGTCTTCCCCATCCTGTTCGGCGAAGCCAGCAACGCGGACATGGGGGCCCTGGCCCAGCTCACGGGCGGGCGCGTGTTCGACGGGCGCAAGGCGGCGCTGGCGCTCGTCTTCAAGGAGATCCGGGGCTACCAGTGATGCCGGCCGCTTCCTCCACCGGCAAGGCCGCGCAGGGCCGCCGCCCGCTCAAGCTGCGGCTGCTGCTCACTCTGTACAGCAACGGCAACATCGCCGGCTGCGCGCTGGCGCTGCTCGGGCCGGTGCTGCTGTTCACGGGCGTCATCGGCCCTGGCTGGCTGTTCATTACCGCCGGGCTCTATGCGGGGGGCTGGCTGCTGGGCTGGGCCGGCCGCCAGGCGCCACAGATCGAGCGCCGCATCGAGGACACGCTCACCATCGAAGAGACGCTGGCCCGGCTTGACACCCTGGCCGCAGGCGTTGCGCCGCACCTCACGTCCGACATGAACGGCCACCTGCGCAGCGTGCGCACCTCCATTGCCGAGGTGCTGCCGCGGCTGCTCGGCGAGCGCAGCCACCACGACGCCAACCTGTTCACCGTGCGCGAGACGGTGCTGCGCTACCTGCCCGAGACACTGGCCAACTACGTGGCCCTGCCGCCCGCGTTTCGCACCACCCATGTGCTCACGGACGGCAAGACCGCGCGCCAGATCCTGGCCGACCAACTGGCCCTGCTCGACGGCAAGATGCGCGAGATCGTGGCCAACGTCGCAGGGGCCGATGCGCATGCCCTGCTGGCCAACGGCAAGTTCCTGGAGATGAAGTTCCAGCAGCCGGACTTCCTGGCGGGCATGGCCTGATAGCTGGATCGGAGCGGTCAAAAGGACATTGGCTGACAGGCCGCGCAGGCATCCTGCGCTACGCTGGCCGCGCCACTCCCTCCATGCCGCCCATGCCCCCTGCCCTCGCCCACCCCCGCCTTCCTGCCAACCGCCGCGCACAGGCGCTCTCCACGGCATTCGCGGCGCTGGCCAGCCTGGCACCTTGCGCAGCCATGGCGCAGGCCAGCGAAGGCGGCACCCTGGCCCCCGTCGAAGTGCAGGGCAGCGCCCAGGCCCAGCGGCGCTTTGACAGCGCGGCCAGCCATACCAGCGTGCAGGTCGATGGCTTCACCGCGCCCACGCCACTGGTCAACCTGTCGGAGCTGCTGGCAGGCCAGGCCGGCGTGGTGGCACTGGACCGGCAGAACTACGCGCAGGACCTGCAGATCGCGGTGCGCGGCTTCGGCGCCCGCTCCACCTTCGGCGTGCGCGGCGTGCGCATCCTGGTGGACGGCATCCCCGCCACCATGCCCGACGGCCAGGGCCAGGCGGCCACGGCGCAATTGCAGTCCGCCGCGCAGGTGGATGTGCTGCGCGGCCCGCTGGCCCAGCTCTATGGCAATGCGGCTGGCGGCGTGCTGCAGGTGACCACGCGCGAGCCGCGCGAGGGCGGCGCAGCGCAGGCTTCCATCGCGGCAGGCTCGTTCGGCCAGCGCCTGGCGGATGTGTCGTTCGACTTCGGCGACCGCACGCTGGGGGGCTTGCTGGACGTATCGCGTTTCGAGACCGACGGCTGGCGCGCGCACAGCGCCGCGCGGCGCACCCACCTCAACGGCAAGCTGGTGGCGCGCCCCGATGCGGACACGAAGATCACCGCCCTGATCAACCTCTACGACCAGCCCGGTGCTCAGGACCCACTGGGCCTGACCCGCGCGCAGTTCAACGCCAATCCGCGCCAGGCACCCGAGGTGGCCGGCACCTTCGGCACGCGCAAATCAGTGGCGCAGAACCAGTGGGGCCTGGTGCTGGAGCGGCAACTGGGCGCGGCCGACAGCGTGCGCGCACGCGCCTATGGGGGCAAGCGCTCGCTCACCCAGTACCTCGCGTTCAGCGGCGCAGCCGAGAACAGCGCCGGCGGCGTGGTCGACCTTGACCGCGACTACCACGGCCTGGGGCTGGCCTGGACGCACAGCGCGAAGATGCCGTCGGGCCTGCCGCTCACCTGGACCCTGGGTGTGGACGCGGATCGGCTGGCCGAGCAGCGCCAGGGGCTGGTCAACCAGAACGGCGAGCCCGGCGCCCTGCGCCGCAACGAGCGCGACCGAGCGGGCAATACCGACCTGTTCGCGCAGGTGGACGCATGGATCACGCCCACCTGGCGTGCCGTGGCCGGCCTGCGCAGCAGTCGCGTGGACATGCGCGTGAGCGACCACTTCATCACCCCGACCAACCCCGACGACAGCGGTGCCCGCACCTGGCGCCAGACCAGCCCGGTGCTGGGCGTGGTGTGGAGCGCCAGCGACCAGCTCAACCTGTATGCCAACCTGGGCCGGGGCTTCGAGACCCCGACCCTGGCCGAGATGGCTTACAGCCGGGACAACACCGGACCCAACTTCGGCCTGGGCGCCTCGCGCAGCCGGCAGATGGAGATCGGCGCGAAGTGGCAGGCACAGGGGCACCAGTTGCAGGCGGCCTGGTTCGATGCCCGCAGCCGCAGCGAGATCGTGCCCGCCGCCACGGTGAACGGCCGCACCATCTTTCAGAACGCCGACAACGTGCGCCGCCGTGGGCTGGAGCTGGCGTGGAGCGCGCAGGCCGGCGCCTGGAAGCCGCGTGCCGCCTACACCTATCTGGAGGCGTTCTTTGGCGATGCCTACACCGGCGCAGGGGGCGCCCGCGTGGCGGCTGGCAACCGCCTGCCCGGCACCGCGCGCCATGTGGCGCAATTGGCGCTGGACTACACGCCCAGCGCCGCCTGGCAACTGGGCGCCACGCTGGATGTATCCGGCAAGGTGTTTGCGAACGATGTGAACAGCGAAGCCGCACCCGGCTTTGCGGTAGTGGGCCTGCGCGCCGGGTACACCTTCGGCAAAGCCACCGAGAGCCCGCGCTGGCAGGCCTGGGCGCGCCTGGATAACCTGATGGACCGGCGCTACGCCGGCTCGCTCATCGTGAACGACGGCAATGGCCGCTTTTTCGAGCCCGCCGCCGGCCGGCGATTCATGCTCGGACTCCGGGCCCAGTTCCTGTAACCGCCAGCGCGAAGACCCTGCCCCCTACCCTGCAGGAGAAAAGCCCGCAGGCGTATCCTGCCGCCCCTGGCGCCAGGTCTTCACATCGGGAAACTCGCGCGTGCAGCCCGTGCACAGCAGGCGCTCGGTGGCGCGCAGAACCCCAAGGGTGTCACGTGCCACGACGCGGCGGTAGCTAGTCGCACCGCAAAAGCCGCAGGAATTCGCAGGAGAGTATTTGGGGGATTGCATTACTGATTGCTTATACAGCACTGGCCCACTGCACCCCGGCGCCGGAATATTACCCCTTCTGCGCGCATCCATGGTTTCGCGAATTTTGACAACAAATGGCAGAAAAAGACATCACCTTGCCATCTATTTGTCAAAAATTCACCGCCAGCGCCTATTTTTCGGCCAGCAGGGCATGTAACACCTGCAACGCCCGGGCCCCGCTTTTCAGGATGCTGGCCCATATCAACGAAAATACGCGGTTTTGCCCACCGGGGACTGCCCCCGATGCCAGCCCTCCCAAGGAGGCTTGGCGCAGTGGATTGGTTTTTTCCGGATGCCCCTACCCCACCGACTCGATAGTTCACGCCTCGTCGTCCTGCTTGCGCAATGGACGCAGGCGCAGCGCGCGTCGGTGGGCAGCGATGTGGCCGGGCAACTCGGCCAATGGCTGAGCGTGGTGGACGCGGTCGAGCTCAACGGCTCGCTGCGCTCCATAGAGACCCATGCCGCGCAGGCGCCAGTGCCGCAGGACCTGGCCCTGGATGTCCTGGCACTGGAGGAGATCTTCCAGAAAGCCAAGGCGGATCTCACGCGCCTGGCCACGGCACCCGCCAAACCGGCCAGGCCCGTGCGCGAGCGCGCAGACAACACGCCCGTCGAGCAGCCCGACCCGCAGGCCCAGGCCGATTTCGCGGCCCACGGGCCACGCTACCTGGAACAGCAAAAGCAGATGGACATGCGCTTGGTGGCACTGCGCGCCCAGGTGCGGGCCGGTCTGCTCAAGGGCTCGGCCACGCTCAGGCAGTTGGCAGCGCTGGACGGGGTGATGGAGCAGATGCTGGGCGCACGCGAGCAGCGGCTGTGGGCCTCGCTGCCCGGCCACCTGGAGCGGCGCTTCGTGCAACTGCGCAAAGCCCACCAGGCGCGGCTACAGGATTCAGGCCAGGCCGATGACCCGATGCGCTGGCGCCGGGCGGGCGGCTGGCTGGCCAGCTTCGAGCAGGACCTGCAGGCCCTGCTGCTGGCAGAGATGCAAGTGCGCCTGCAACCGATCACGGGGCTGCTGGAAGCAGCCCGCAACGAGACCAAAAGAACGGGTATTCAGGAATGAACAAGAGTGTGATGGCCGGCGTGTTTGCAGCCGGCCTGGCGGTGGTGGGATGGGTGGCCTGGGGGTTCGTGGGGACCAGCCCGCTGGCGCTGGCGATGACGGCGGTGATCGCCGGGGTGTACCTGCTGGGCGCCTATGAGTTGACGCAGTTCCGCTCGGCGAGCACCTCGCTGGCTGCGGCGCTGGCCGACGACCCGGCACCGCCGCAGGCGGACCTGGGTGCCTGGCTGGAGCGCCTGCACCCTGCCTTGCGCACGCCCGTGCGCCAGCGCATCGAAGGCGAGCGCGTGGCCCTGCCCGGTCCGGCCCTCACCCCCTACCTGGTGGGCCTCTTGGTCATGCTGGGCATGCTGGGCACCTTTCTGGGCATGGTGGTCACCTTCAATGGCGCCGTGTTCGCGCTGGAGGCATCGTCCAACCTGGAGGCCATCCGCGCGGCACTGGCCGCGCCCATCAAGGGCCTGGGCCTGGCGTTCGGCACCTCGGTGGCCGGCGTCGCCACCTCGGCCATGCTGGGCCTGATGTCCGCCATCGCCCGCCGCGAGCGCCTTCAGGTGCTGCGCCTGCTCGACACCCGCATCGCCACCGTGCTGCGGCCCTTCTCGGCGACCCACCGGCGCGAAGCGATGTTTGCCGCCTTGCAGGCCCAGGCCCAGGCCATGCCACTGATTGCCGAGCGCCTGCAGGGCCTGATGGAGGGCCTGGAGCGCCGCCATGGGCAGCTCAACGAGCAATTGGTCACCCAGCAGCAGGGCTTTCACCGCGATGCGGCCAGTGCGTACACCACGCTGGCCAGCACCGTGGGCGCGTCGCTGCAGGAGAGCCTGACCACCAGCGCCCGCCAGGCCGGCGAGACCATCCGCCCCGTGGTCGAACAGGCCATGACCGCCCTGGCACAGGAGGCCGAGCGCTCGCACCAGCGCCTGCGCGAGGCCACCGATGCGCAGATGCAAGCCCTGTCCGCCCAGTGGGAGGGCACAGCCCGCCAGGTCGCCGCCACCTGGACCGACGCGCTGCACAGCCACAAAGACACCCAGGGCCATCTGGTCGCGCAGCTCGATGGGGCGCTGCAATCCGTGACGCAGGGCTTCGAGCAGCGCACCGGTGCGCTGCTGGGTTCGCTCAAGGAAACCGTGGACCAATCCCACGCCGCCCAGGCCGCCGCCGACCAGTTGCGGCTGGAAGGCTGGAGCCGATCCATGGAGAGCACGGCCAGCGCGCTCACTGCCGAATGGCAGCGCGCAGGCGCCCAGGCCGCGGCACTGCAACGCGAAGTGGGCCAGGCAATGGCCGGCGCCGCCACGCAACTCGACCAGGCCCTGCAGAGCGCCAGCCAGGCCTTTGACCAACGGGCCGGCACCCTGCTCGTTTCGCTGCAGGACACCGTGGCGCAATCGCACACCGCCCAAGCGCGGGCCGACCAGCAGCGCCTGGAGGGCTGGAACCGCTCCATGGAAGGCATGGCCGGCACCCTCGCTGCCGAATGGCAGCGCGCAGGCGCCCAGACGGTGGAACAGCAGCGCGCCGTGGGCCAGGCCCTGGAAGGCACGGCCACGCAGCTCGACCGCGCGCTGCAGGCGGCCACGCAGTCCTTCGAGCAGCGCGCCAACGCCCTGCTGGCATCGCTGCAGGACACGGTCGCCCAATCCCACACGGCCCAGGTGCAGGCAGACCAGCAGCGCCTGGAGACCTGGAGCCGCTCCATGGAAGGCATGGCCGGCACGGTCACCGCAGAGCTGCAGCGCGCAGGCGCCCAGGCCGCGGAGCAGCAGCAGGGCCTGTACCGCACCCTCGAAGACACCGCCGCCCAGCTCACCGAGCGCATGTCCGGCCAGGTGCAGCAGACCCTGGGCAGCACTGCCCGGCTGATGGAGCAGTCCGACGCGCTGCTGCGTACGCGCGTGGACGCCGAGGCCCGCTGGGAGCAGGCCCAGGGCGAGCGCATGGACGCACTCACCGGCGTGTGGCGCACCGAGCTGGCGGCCCTGCGCGACGACGAGGCCGCGCGCGGCCAGGCTGCGGTGGACCGCCTGGACACCCTGCAGGCCGCCGTGGCCGGGCACCTGGCCACGCTGGGCTCGGCCCTCGAAGCGCCGCTCACGCGGCTGCTGCAGACCGCCTCCGACGTGCCGCAGGCCGCGGCCGAGGTCATCACCCAATTGCGCCAGGAAATGACGCGCCTGGGCGAGCGCGACAACATCGCATTGGAAGAGCGCACGGCCATGATGGAGCAGCTCTCCGCCCTGCTGCATTCCGTGAACGAGGCCGCAGGGCAGCAGCGTGCGGCCATCGAGTCGATGGTGGGCTCGGCCACGCAGGTGCTGGAACAGGCCGGCCAGCAGTTCATCGAAGCGCTGGGCACGCAGGCCGGCAAGGTCGACGAGGTGGCCGTGCATGTGGCCGCCAGTGCCGTGGAGCTGGCCAGCCTGGGCGAGTCGTTCAGCCATGGCGTGGGCCTGTTCACCGCCAGCAACGACAAGCTGGTGCAGGGCCTGCAGGGCATCGAAAGCGCCATCGGCCAGTCCCTGGGCCGCAGCGATGAGCAACTGGCCTACTACGTGGCCCAGGCGCGCGAGGTGATCGACCTGAGCATCTCCTCGCAGCAGGGCATCGTCGAAGACCTGCGCCGCCTGCATGGCCAGGCGGCCGCCGCAGCATCGGCGCAGGGAGTGGCCGCGTGACCAGCTACGACGACACCCTGGACGACGCCACCGAACAGACCGCCCCGGTCTGGGCCGTCTTCGGTGACCTGATGGCCGGCCTGCTGGGCGCCTTCGTGCTGATCCTGGTGGGCGTGCTGGTGGTGCAGATCGACCTGGTGGCCAGCCTCAAGCAGGAGGTGGAAAAGCGCCAGATGGAAGAGCAGCGCCGCATGGCCCTGGAGAAAGCCCTGGCCATCCCCCTGGCCAGCGGCCGCGTAACCGTGAGCAACGGCCGCATCGGCATCAGCGGCAGCGTGCTGTTCGGGGCCGGTTCGGCCGAGTTGCGGCCCGAAGGCCGCCAGTTGCTGACAAGCCTGGTGCAACCCCTGCTGGTTTACCTGCGCGAGCGTGACGAAATGCTGATGGTGAGCGGCTTCACCGACAACACCCTGCTGCGCAGCGGCGGCAACCAGCGCTTTGCCGACAACCTGGAGCTCTCGGCCCAGCGCGCATTGACCGTGACGCGCGCCCTGGCCGAAGAGGGCATGCCCTCCTCCCAGGTGTTCGCCGCCGCCTTCGGCGCTGAGCAGCCCGTGGCCGACAACGCCGACGAAAAGGGCCGCGCGCTGAACCGGCGTGTGGAGATGGCACCCGTGCCCAAGGCCCCCCAACCCAAGCCGCCATGAGCGAGCAGCCCACGCTGGAGTCATTGAAGGCGGATGGCAAGGATGGCCACGACGCCGCGCGCTTTCACTACCTGGAGGCGCTGGCGCGGCGCATGCAGGCGCAGCCGCCCGCCGTGCAGGCGCTGCTGCAGCAGCGGCTGCAGGCCGCCGTGGCCGACTACGCCGCGCGGGCCGGCACTGCGCCCGCCACACCTCCAGCACCACCCTTGGCCACTTGCACAACGGACTCGCCCCTGGCCCAGCTCAACCGCGACCTGGCCGCACGCGCCCAGGCCGAGGCCGACCACGTACGCACCAGCGAAAGCAGCAGCACCTCGGAGATGAAGAGCGTGCGCCAGTTCAGCGAGGTCTGGTCCAAGATCTCCGCCGAGCAGCAGGTGACGCAGGCACTGCACAAGGCGCCCGAAAACGCCGGCCCGCTCAACTCGCACAAGCTCATGCTGCGCTCGCTGGGCCTGATGCGCACCCTTTCGCCGGACTACCTGCGCCGGTTCATGGCACAGATGGATGCGCTGCTCTGGCTGGAGCAGACGAATGCCGATCTGGCGCGCCCGGCGCCCAGGGCCCCACGCACCAGCAAGCCCAGGCGATAGATACAGAGAGAGCGCGCGCGCGCATCGCCCGCAGCTACGATGGCAGGCATGCACCGACGACCCACCCCATCGAATCAGCCGCCTGCACGCCGCGATGGCGCCCCGCCCCATCGCCAGGCACTGCGCGCCATCGCCGCATTCGAGGCGCTCAAGGGCTTTGCAGCGCTGGCGGCCAGCCTGGGATTCGTGGGCCTGCTGCACCACGACCTGCACCACGTCGTGGCATCGCTCATCGGCCATATTGGCCTCAAGCCCGGTGACCGCTACCCCGCCATGGTCCTCACCGACATCGACCAGTTGCTCAGCGCCGACCTCCGCCCCTTGTTGCTGGCCGCGACGGCCTATGTGCTGGTGCGCTTTACCGAAGCCTATGGCCTGTGGAAGGACCGGTGGTGGGGCGAGTGGCTGGGCGCTCTCTCGGGCGCGCTGTACATCCCGTTCGAGCTGTGGCACTTCGCGCACCACCCGAGCGTGGCATCGGCCGCCGTGGCGCTGGCCAACATGGCGGTCGTGGGATTCCTGGGGCAACAGCTGTGGCGGCGCCGGCAGGGGTGATCGTGCACCAATCCGCGCCAAATGGCACGAACTTGCAGGCAATGGCCAAGAAAAAAGGCGCTCATCCGATCAGGATGAGCGCCTTTGGTCGATAGGTGGTGGAGCTGGCGGGAATTGAACCCGCGTCCGCAAGCCTTCACCGGGCAGATCTACATGTTTAGCGGTCTGATTTGAGTCTCGCCACCTGTGTCGCGCAGTCGCACGCTACACAGGCCGCCAGTACCCTTAAGTCTCGCCCCAATCCAAGGTACCCGGATCGGAGCCAGCCCATGTAATTATCCTTGCAGCCGGGAGGCTCTGATTGCTCAGAACCCCCTTGCCCAGCCCATCGGCCAACTGTTGCAAGGCTCACTGGCAATTAAGCAGCGAGTGCGAAACGTTCGTCGTTTGCAGTTAGTTTGTTAAATCGAGATTTACGAGCGTGAATCAAGCTCGACATGCACCACACCGGCTCCGAACCCACGTCGAAACCAGGACAGCCCCAGACTTCCTATTTTAGGCCTGTCCCAGCAGTTGCAAGAGCTCGGAGGGAGATTTAATTGCAGCGTGTGCGCCCCAGGCATGCGGGGCCTGCGCGGAGCCCAAGTAGCCGTAGGTAGCTGCGACCGTGCCCATGCCGGCGGCCAGGCCCGCCACGATGTCGCGCTCGTCATCGCCTACGTAGATGCATTGGCTGGCATCGATTTTCAAGCGGGCGGCCGCCTCCAGCAGTGGGGCCGGGTGCGGCTTGGCGTGCGGTGTGGTGTCGCCGCTGACCACGGCACCCGCGCTGGAAAACAGCGGCATGGCGCGCGTGAGCGGGTCGGTGAAGCGCATGGCCTTGTTGGTCACCACACCCCAGGCCAGGCCCCGGGCCTGCAGCGCCTGGATCAATGCCGGCACGCCGTCAAACACCTCGGTGAGCACCGTCATGCGCGCTTCGTAGTTGGCAAAGAACTCCTCGCGCAGGGCGGCAAACCCCGCATCCTCGGGCTTGAGCCCGAAGGCCTCGCCCAGCATGCCGCGCGCACCGGCACCGGCCATGGGGCGGTAGCGCGCCAAAGGCAAGGATTCCAGACCCCGGTCGGTGCGCATCTTGTCGGCGGCAGCAGCCAGGTCGGGGGCGCTGTCGATCAGGGTACCGTCCAGATCGAACAGCACGGCGCGGATGTTGTGGAAGATGGGTGTCAGAGGGGGAGTCGTCACAGGCAAGGGTTGTCAGGTCGAATCAAGCGGGGCGCTGTGTAGCGAACATGTAGTTCACACTGGTGTCTGCACTGAGCCAGTAACGCTTGGTGATCGGGTTGTACTCCAGCCCGCGGGTCTGCTGCACGTCCAGGCCGGCAGCACGGCAATGCGAGGCCAGTTCGCTCGGGCGGATCATCTTGGCGTACTCGTGCGTGCCGCGCGGCAGCATGTTGAGCACGTACTCGGCCCCGACGATGGCCAGCATGAAGGCCTTGGCATTGCGGTGGATGGTGGAGAAGAACACCCAGCCGCCGGGCTTGACGAGTTCGGAACAGGCCTTGACGACGGATGCCGGGTCGGGTACATGCTCCAGCATTTCCATGCAGGTCACCACGTCGAAGCTGGCGGGTTGCTCCGCAGCGAGCGCCTCCACGCTGATTTCGCGGTACTGCACCCCTTTGGTGCCGGCTTCGAGTGCATGCAATTGGGCCACGCGCAGGGCCTTGCTGGCCAGGTCGATGCCCGTCACGTCGGCCCCCTTGCGGGCCATGGAGTCGGCCAGGATGCCGCCGCCGCAGCCCACATCGAGCACGCGCTTGCCGCCCAGCCCGCACAGGGCGTGGATCCAGTCCAGGCGCAAGGGGTTGATCTGGTGCAGCGGGCGGAATTCGCTCTCCGGGTCCCACCAGCGGTGGGCCAGTGCGGAAAACTTGGCCAACTCGGCCGGGTCGGCGTTGAGGGGGATGGTAGTCGTTTCTTCGCTCATGGTGTGCATTGTCAACGATGATGGCCGCCGCAATGACTTCGCGCCTAAAGCCGGGCTCCAGAGAGTTTTCGGACCGCGTCTATATATATGTGCAACGTGCCATGGATTCACCCCAGGGCACTTTGTACCAGTACAAAATTCGAAAAGGTCCAGACGAAAAAAAGCCCCGTTGCCGGGGCTTTCTTGTGCGGAGCAATCGAAAGATTACTGAGCGCGGGTGCCAACCACTTCGATTTCCACGCGGCGGTTCTTGGCGCGGCCTTCAGCGGTCTTGTTGTCAGCCACTGGTTGCTTTTCGCCCTTGCCTTCGGTGTACACGCGGTTCTTTTCGATGCCCTTGGACACCAGGTAAGCCTTGACGGCTTCGGAACGGCGGACCGACAGCTTCTGGTTGTAAGCATCGGAGCCCACGGAGTCGGTGTGACCCACGGCGATGATGACTTCCAGGTTGATGCCCTTGACCTTGGAGACCAGGTCGTCCAGCTTGGCCTTGCCTTCTGCCTTCAGCACCGACTTGTCGAAGTCGAAGAATGCGTCGGCAGCGTAGGTCACCTTGCTTGCCATGACTGCGGGAGCAGCAGGCGTAGGTGCAGCGGCGGCAGGTGCTGGAGCAGCGCCAGGTGCTGGAGCAGCGGCAGGTGCGGGAGCTGGAGCCACGATGGCGCCATCGCAGCCTGGAGCAGCGGTGGCTGGCGTCCAGTTGGCATTGCGCCAGCAGTATTCGTTGGTGCCGTTCTTCCAGACCAGTTGGCCAGAAGCATCTCTCCAGTTGTCAACGGTTTGGGCGCCAGCGGCGGTTGCGAGCGCTGCAGAGGCAAACAACATCGCCACTTTGTTCAGTTTCTTCATGGTTCTCCTCTTGGGGAAAAAGCCGCAGCCTCGCTGCGAATCAGGACGCTTGAGGTGACCATCACCCAAAGCGTTCAAACGATTGTGCCATACGTAACTAGGCAAAAGCGCCCGCACCGCATTGGGGCCCGTAGGACAAAACCGTAATTGCGACGATATGTTGCGGGAGCGCGACACGCTTTCCCCTCTAAAATGATTCTCCTTCGCCGCCACCGCCGTCCTATGACCCAGTTTGCCAAAGAAACCCTGCCCATCAGCCTCGAAGAGGAGATGCGGCGCAGTTACCTCGACTACGCGATGAGCGTGATCGTGGGCCGGGCGCTGCCCGATGCGCGCGATGGACTGAAGCCCGTACACCGGCGCGTGCTGTATGCCATGCACGAGATGGGCAACAACTACAACAGCAAGTACCGCAAGAGTGCCCAGGCGGTCGGCGAGACGATGGGTAAGTACCACCCGCACGGTGACTCGGCCATCTACGACACCATCGTGCGCATGGCCCAGCCGTTCAGCCTGCGCCACCCGCTGATCGATGGCCAGGGCAATTTCGGTTCGGTCGATGGCGACAACGCCGCAGCCATGCGGTACACCGAAATTCGCCTGGACAAGATTGCCCACGAAATGCTGGCCGACATCGACAAGGAGACTGTCGATTTTGGCCCGAACTACGACGGCAGCCTGACAGAGCCGATCGTGCTTCCCAGCAAGCTGCCCAACCTGCTGGTCAATGGTTCGTCGGGCATCGCGGTGGGCATGGCCACCAACATCCCGCCGCACAACCTGAACGAAGTGGTCGATGGCTGCCTGCACATGCTGCGCAACCCCGATGCCACGGTCGATGATCTGATGGAGATCATCCCGGCACCCGACTTCCCCACGGCCGGCATCATCTACGGCATCAACGGCGTGAAGGATGGCTACCGCACCGGCCGCGGCAAGGTGGTGATGCGCGCCAAGTGCCACTTCGAGGACATCGACCGTGGCCAGCGCCAGGCGATCATCGTCGACGAGCTGCCCTACCAGGTCAACAAGAAGACGCTGCAGGAGCGCATGGCCGAGCTGGTGCACGAGAAGAAGATCGAGGGCATCAGCCACATCCAGGACGAGTCCGACAAGTCGGGCATGCGCCTGGTGATCGAACTCAAGCGCGGCGAAGTGCCCGAGGTGGTGCTCAACAACCTGTACAAGCAGACGCAGCTGCAGGACACCTTTGGCATGAACATGGTGGCGCTGATCGACGGCCAGCCCCGCCTGTGCAACCTGCGCGACCTGATCAGCGTCTTTTTGCAGCACCGCCGCGAGGTGGTCACCCGCCGCACGGTGTTCGAGCTGCGCAAGGCGCGCGACCGCGGCCACGTGCTCGAAGGCCTGGCCGTGGCGCTGGCCAACATCGACGACTTCATCGCCATCATCCGCAACGCCCCCACCCCGCCGGTGGCCAAGGCCGAGCTGATGGCCCGCCCCTGGGACAGCAAGCTGGTGCGCGAGATGCTCACCCGCACGCGTGCCGACGGCGGCGTGATCAGTGCCGACGACTACCGCCCCGACTCGCTGGAGAAGGAATTCGGCATGGGCCAGGACGGCCTGTACCGCCTGTCGGAAACGCAGGCCCAGGAAATCCTGCAGATGCGCCTGCAGCGCCTCACCGGCCTGGAGCAGGACAAGATCGTTGCCGAATACAAGGAAGTCATGTCGGTCATCGAAGACCTGCTGGACATCCTGGCCAAGCCCGAGCGCGTCTCGACCATCATTGGCGAAGAGCTCACCTCGATCAAGACGGAGTTCGGCCAGAACAAGCTGGGCGCACGCCGCAGCATCGTCGAGTACAGCGCGCAGGATCTCTCCACCGAGGACCTGATCACCCCCACCGACATGGTGGTGACGCTCAGCCACACGGGCTACATCAAGAGCCAGCCGCTGTCCGAGTACCGCTCGCAAAAGCGCGGCGGGCGCGGCAAGCAGGCCACGGCGACGAAGGAAGACGACTGGATCGACCAGCTCTTCATCGCCAACACGCACGACTACATCCTGTGCTTCTCCAACCGCGGCCGGCTGTACTGGCTCAAGGTTTGGGAAGTGCCTGCGGGCTCGCGCGGCTCGCGCGGCCGCCCCATCGTGAACATGTTCCCGCTGCAAGAGGGCGAAAAAATCAACGTGGTGCTGGCGCTCACGGGTGACATGCGCACCTTCCCGGCCGACCGCTACGTGTTCATGTCGACCAGCATGGGCACCGTGAAGAAGACGGCGCTCGACGAATTCAGCAACCCGCGCAAGGGCGGCATCATTGCCGTCAACCTCGATGACGGCGACTACCTGATCGGCGCCGCACTCACCGATGGCCAGCACGACGTGATGCTGTTCAGCGACGGCGGCAAGGCCGTGCGCTTCGACGAGAACGACGTGCGCCCGCTGGGCCGCCAGGCCCGCGGCGTGCGCGGCATGACGCTGGAAGACGGCCAGAGCGTGATCGCCATGCTCGTGGCCGAGGACGAAACGCAAAGCGTGCTCACCGCCACCGAGAACGGCTACGGCAAGCGCACCAGCATCGTCGAGTACACGCGCCATGGCCGGGGCACCAAGGGGATGATCGCCATCCAGCAGAGCGAGCGCAACGGCAAGGTCGTGGCCGCCACCCTGGTGCATGCCGACGACGAGATCATGCTGATCACCGACAAGGGCGTGCTGGTGCGCACCCGCGTCTCCGAGATCCGGGAACTGGGCCGTGCCACGCAGGGTGTGACGCTGATCGCAATGGACGAAGGCTCGCAACTGAGCGGCCTGCAACGCATCGTGGAGAACGACGCCAATGTGATCGAGCCAGAGGGTTCGGATGAGAGCGGCGCAGGCACCGAAGGCGATGCCGCGCCAGGCGCCGACGGTACCCCCGAGTCCTGACGACGAACCGCTTGCAGGCTGCGGCACACCGGGGCGCCGGGTGCCGTAGGCCATGCCCATCGGGCGGCGAGCGACAGCAGTGCGGGCCACAGCGGGCAGCAAGCCGCCGGGCCCATCGAACGACAGTCTTATTTTTCGTTTTCAGATGAACCGCCCCTACAACTTCTCCGCCGGCCCCGCCGCCATCCCCGCCGAAGTGCTGCAGCAAGCCGCCTCCGAAATGCTGGACTGGCATGGCAGCGGCATGGGCGTGATGGAGATGAGCCACCGCGGCAAGGAGTTTCTGTCCATCTACCAGCAGGCCGAGGCCGACCTGCGCACGCTGCTGGCCGTGCCGGCGAACTTCAAGATCCTGTTCATGCAGGGCGGCGGCCTGGCCGAGAACGCCATCGTGCCGCTGAACCTCTCGCGCGCCGCCGCAGTGGACTTCGTGGTCACCGGCAGCTGGAGCCAGAAGTCGCAGAAAGAGGCGCGCAAGTACGCCTCCGAGGTCAACATCGCCGCCAGCAGCCAGGACAGCGACTTCACGACCCTGCCCGACCCGGCCACCTGGAACCTGAGCCGCGGCGCCAGCTACCTGCACATCTGCAGCAACGAGACCATCAACGGCATCGAGTTCCACGAGCTGCCCGACCTCAAGGCCCTGGGCTCGGATGCCCCTCTGGTCATCGACTTCTCGTCGCACGTGGCTTCGCGCGGCGTCGACTGGTCGCGCGTGGGCCTGGCCTTCGGCGGCGCGCAGAAGAACCTGGGCCCTGCCGGCCTGACCCTGGTGGTGGTACGCGAAGACCTGCTGGGACACGCCTTGCCCGCCTGCCCGAGCGCCTTCGACTACAAGACCGTGGCGGACAACGAGTCCATGTACAACACCCCGCCCACCTGGGGCATCTACGTGGCGGGCCTGACCTTCCAGTGGCTGCTGCGCCAGCGCGAAGGCGAGCTGACCGGCGTGGCCGCCATGGAGCAGCGCAACATCGCCAAGGCCGAGCTGCTCTACAACGCCATCGACGCCTCGCAGCTTTATGTGAACAAGGTGGCCGCCAACTGCCGCTCGCGCATGAACATCCCCTTCTTCCTGCGTGACGAGTCGCGCAACGATGCCTTCCTGGCCGGCGCGCGCGAGCGCGGCCTGCTGCAACTCAAGGGCCACAAGTCCGTGGGCGGCATGCGCGCCAGCGTCTACAACGCCATGCCATTGGCCGGTGTACAGGCGTTGGTGGACTACATGCGAGAATTTGAACAAAAGCGCGCCTGAGCCCCTACCCCTCCCTCTCATCCGGACGCCAGCCCGAAAAGTTGCCTCTTACATGACCCAACCGCAAGCCTCCCCTGATCTCGCCAGCCTGCGCGTGCAGATCGACTCCATCGACCAGCAATTGCTCACGCTGCTCAACCAGAGGGCCCTGGTGGCCGAACAGGTCGGCGAGGTCAAGAAGCGCGAGGGCACGCCGTTCTTTCGCCCCGACCGCGTGGCCCAGGTCATCGACAAGATCCAGACCGCCAACCCGGGCCCGCTCAAGGGCCCGCACGTGGCCGCCATCTGGCGCGAGATCATGTCGGCCTGCCTGGCGCTCGAATCGCCCCAGCGCGTGGCCGTGCTCGGCCCCGAGGGCACCTTCTGCGAGCAGGCGGCCATCGAGTTCTTCGGTGGTGCGGCCGACCTGATGTACTGCGCCAACTTCGACGAAGTGTTCCACGCCACGGCCGCAGGCAGCGCCCAGTACGGCGTGGTGGGCGTGGAGAACTCCACCGAAGGCGTGGTCACGCGCTCGCTCGACCTGTTCCTGCACACCCCCACCCATGTGGTGGGCGAGGTCAGCCTGCTGGTGCGCCACAACCTGCTGCGCACCAGCAATTCGCTGGACGGCATCGAGGCGGTGCTGGCCCACCCTCAGGCCCTGGCCCAGTGCCAGGCCTGGCTGTCCAAGCACCTGCCGCATGCCGAGCGCCGCCCGGTGTCGAGCAATGCCGAAGGCGCCCGGCTGGCCACGACCAACCCTGCCTGGGCCGCGCTGTCGAGCGAACGCGCTGCCACCCAGTTCGGCCTGCACATCGTCTCGCATGCCATCCAGGACGATGCCTACAACCGCACGCGATTTGCCATCATCTGCCTGCCGCACACGCTGCAGACGCCCCCTCCCTCGGGCAAGGACTGCACCAGCCTGGTGGTCTCGGTGCCCAACCGGCCCGGCGCCGTGCACGACCTGCTGGTGCCGCTCAAGACCCACGGCGTGTCCATGACGCGCTTCGAATCGCGCCCCGCGCGCACCGGCCAGTGGGAGTATTACTTCTACATCGACCTGGACGGCCACCCCGCCCAGCCCCACCTGGCGCGCGCGCTCGAAGAGCTGCGCAGCCTGTGCGCCTTCTACAAGGTGCTGGGCACCTACCCGGTCGCGCCATGACGCCAGCGCGCACCGCCCGATGCCTGGCCACCGCCCCCCTGGGGACGGCTGCGCTCTCGCGGGGAACAGCCCCGCACCGATACATGCCGGAATCGCACCATGTTTGAACAATTGGGACTCATCGGCTGCGGCCTCATGGGCGGCTCCTTCGCCCTGGCGATGAAAAAGGCCGGCCTGGTCAAGCGCGTGGTCGGCTACAGCAAGTCGCCCTCCACCACCGACCGTGCGCGCCAGATGGGCGTGATCGACGTGGAGGCCCCCTCGGCCCTGCTGGCCGTGGCCGGCGCCGACATCGTGCTGGTGGCCGTGCCCGTCTCTGCCACCGAAGCCACGCTCAAGGCCATCAAGCACCTGGTCACACCCAACATGCTGATCATGGACGTAGGCTCCACCAAGGCCGACGTGGTGCAGGCCGCGCGCCGCGCGCTGCGCGACCAGGTGGGCTCGTTCGTGCCCGCCCACCCCATCACGGGCCGCGAGGTCGCGGGCGTGGAGCATGCCGATGCCGAGTTGTACACCGGCCGCCAGGTCATCCTGACCCCTACCGAGAAAACGCTGACCACCCAGCTCAGCCAGGCCGAGACCGTGTGGACTGCGCTGGGCTGCCGCGTGAGCAGCATGTCGCCCGAATCGCACGACGCGGCCTTTGCCGCCGTGAGCCACCTGCCCCACCTGCTGGCCTTTGCCATGATGAACAGCATCACGGGCCAGAACGATGGTGACGACTTCCTGTCGCTGGCCGGCCCCGGTTTTCGCGATTTCACGCGCATTGCCGCCAGCGACCCCAAGGTCTGGCGCGACATCCTGCTGTCCAACCGCGAGGAATTGCTGGCCCAGTCGCGGCTGTTCCAGCAGACCCTGCAGAACATCGAGCAGGCCATGCAGAAGGGCGACGCACAGGCTCTGGAAGACATGATCACCCTGGCCAGCGAGACCCGCGCGCACTGGCGCATGGGCGCGCAGCGCACGAGCAAGGGGCGCTGATGTTCAGCACGCCCTATCTCGACCTGCCGGCCCTGGACGCGGCAGGCGGCGAAGTCCACCTGCCCGGCTCCAAGAGCATCTCCAACCGCGTGCTGCTGCTGGCCGCACTGAGCGCAGGCACCACCACCGTGCACGACCTGCTGGCCTCGGACGACACGCGCGTCATGCTCGATGCCCTGCGCCAGATCGGCTGCACGGTGGACGAGGACGGCAGCAACACCGTGCGCATCACCGGCCTGGGCGGCGCCACACCCCGCTCACCCGCCCAACTCTTCATGGGCAATGCCGGCACGGCCATGCGCCCGCTCACCGCTGCGCTGTCGCTGCTGGGCGGCGAGTTCGAGCTGTCGGGCGTACCGCGCATGCACGAGCGCCCCATCGGCGACCTGGTCGATGCGCTGCGCCAGCTCGGTTGCCAGATCGACTACCTGGGTAATGATGGCTACCCGCCGCTGCGCATTGCGCACGGCCAGGGTGTGCCAGCCCTGGCGCTGGCCGCGCCCATCCGCGTGCGCGGCGACGTGTCCAGCCAGTTCCTCACCGCCCTGCTGATGGCGCTGCCGCTGGCGGCGCGCACACAGGATATCGTGATCGACGTGGTGGGCGAACTGATCTCCAAGCCCTACATCGCCATCACGCTGCAACTGCTGACCCGCTTCGGCATCGAGGTCACGCACCAGGACTGGCAGCGCTTCACCATTGCCGCTGGCAGCCAATACCGTTCGCCCGGCGACATCCATGTGGAGGCCGACGCCTCCTCGGCCAGCTACTTCATCGCGCTGGGCGCCATTGCCGCGGGACACGAAGGCCTGCCCGAAGGCATCCGCATCCATGGCGTGGGACTCGACTCCATTCAGGGCGACATCCGCTTTGTGGAGGCCGCGCGCGCCATGGGCGCGCACGTCACCGGCGGCGCCAACTGGCTGCACATCCGCCGGGGTGAGCCCGGCGAGGGCTGGCCGCTCCAAGCCATCGACCTCGATTGCAACCACATTCCCGACGCGGCCATGACATTGGCGGTGATGGCACTGTACGCAGAGGGCACCACCACGCTGACCAACATCGCCAGCTGGCGCGTGAAGGAAACCGACCGCATCGCCGCCATGGCCACCGAGCTGCGCAAGCTCGGCGCCTCGGTGGAAGAAGGCGCCGATTTCATCCGCGTGACCCCGCCCGCGCAGTTGGCCGACTGGAAGGCCGCCAGCATGCACACCTACGACGACCACCGCGTGGCCATGTGCTTCTCGCTCGCGGCGTTCAATCCGGCCAGGTTGCCGGTGCGCATCGAAGACCCCAGGTGCGTGGCCAAGACCTTCCCGGACTATTTCGAGGCACTGTTTTCGGTGGCGCATGCCGCCACCGAGCGCACCCCGGTGATCTGCATCGACGGCCCCACTGCGTCGGGCAAGGGCACCGTGGCGGCGGCCGTGGCCCAGCGCCTGGGCTACCGCTTCCTAGACTCGGGTGCCATGTACCGCATCACGGCGCTGGCGGCCATCCGCCAGGGCCTGGCCATCGACGCGGCGCACGAAACCCGCATTGCCGACATGGCCAAGACCCTGCCCGTGCACTTCGAGGGCGGGCGCGTGCTGCTCGGCCAGGACGACGTCACCGACGATATCCGCACCGAAGAGGCGGGCATGAACGCCTCGCGCGTATCGTCCCTGCCCGCCGTGCGCGAGGCCCTGGTGGACCTGCAGCACAGCTTTCGGCGCCTGCCGGGCCTGGTGGCGGACGGCCGCGACATGGGCACGGTGATCTTCCCCGAAGCCCCGCTCAAGGTGTATTTGACGGCCAGCGCCGCGTGCCGCGCGGAGCGCCGGTATAAGCAGTTGATTTCAAAGGGATTTTCAGCTAACATAGCCGACCTTCGTGCAGACCTAGAGGCGCGCGATGCGCGGGACAGTTCCCGCAGCGTCGCCCCCTTGAAGCCCGCGCAGGACGCCCTGGTGCTGGACAACTCCGAATTGACGATTGATGAAGCCGTCGATCAGGTACTTGTCTGGTGGCAGGAGCGGCAGCCTTTCGCAGCCCCGGCCGCGCAGGGCTGACTGGCAGGGCCGCAAGGCGCTGCAAGCCAGGGCGCAAGCCCTGCACGGCCCCAATGGCACCGCTCGCTCACCAGCGCACGGGCCCTGTGGATCAACCACCACCTAACCGCGGCTTTGCCGCAAAAAACCACCGCAAGCAGCTATAAAAACGGAAGCAATGGTGCTCCCGGAATCCTGTTTGTGGCAAGGAAACACATGTCAGAATCTTTTGCCGCCCTTTTTGAAGAATCCCTGCAGCGTACCGAAATGCGCCCAGGCGAAGTGATCACCGCCGAAGTCGTGCGCGTGGAACACAACTTCGTCGTGGTCAACGCCGGCCTCAAGTCTGAAGCCTACGTGCCGCTGGAAGAATTCAAGAACGACAAGGGCGAAGTCGAAGTCCAAGTGGGTGACTTCGTGTCGGTGGCCATCGGCTCCATCGAAAACGGCTACGGCGACACCATCCTGTCGCGCGACACCGCCAAGCGCCTGGCTTCGTGGATGAGCCTGGAAAAGGCCCTGGAATCCGGCGAATTCGTCACCGGCACTACCAGCGGCAAGGTCAAGGGCGGCCTGACCGTTCTGGTCAACGGCATCCGCGCGTTCCTGCCCGGTTCGCTCATCGACACGCGTCCTATCAAGGACCTGACGCCTTACGAGAACAAGACCCTGGAATTCAAGGTCATCAAGCTCGACCGCAAGCGCAACAACGTGGTGCTGAGCCGCCGCGCCGTGGTGGAAGCCTCCATGGGCGAAGAGCGCGCCAAGCTGATGGAAACCCTCAAGGAAGGCTCCATCGTCCAAGG